>Ga0063234_105_pt1 | contig 370813 bp, 339 predicted proteins | sample YelNatPoosite3B9_FD_62394 | JGI IMG/M metagenome (GOLD analysis project Ga0063234, IMG submission 62394) | Hot spring thermophilic microbial communities from Obsidian Pool, Yellowstone National Park, USA - site 3 B9 (version 2) (version 2) | ecosystem: Environmental > Aquatic > Thermal springs >...
TGTAAGACCATGCAGTGCTTTGTGGAACCTCTCATCAGAAGGTCTTTGCACTATTATCTGGTTGTTTTCTATCTTAACAATCATCTCAGGATGTATTTCTTTGTAAGCGTCCCTTTGGGTCCTTTTACAGTAATGACATTTCCGTCTATCTTGACATCAACACCACTGGGTATATCAATAGGTTTTCTGCCTATTCTTGACATCATTTCACCTCCAACAAATAATAAAGTGTTGTTACCACACGTAGCAGAGAACCTCTCCGCCAACTCCTTCTTTCCTTGCCTTTTTATCTGTCATTATTCCCTTTGATGTAGAAATAATAGCAATACCAAGTCCTCCAAGTACTCTTGGAAGTTCATCTTTCCCAGCATAAACCCTTCTTCCTGGTTTTGATATCCTCTTGAGTCCTGTTATTGCTCTTTCTTTATTAGGACCATATTTTAATCTAATTCTTATAATTCCATTTTTTCCATCATCAATATCTCATAATCTTTTATAAACCCTTCTTCTAACAAAATCTGGGGCTATTGCTTTCTTCATTTTGGATGCTGGAATATCTACAACTTCATGGCGAGCATTGTTTGCATTTCTAATACGTGTGAGCATATCTGCAATCGGGTCTATAACGTACATCTTATTACCTCCTTCCGAATTAAAAAATTACCAGCTCGCTTTCTTAACACCCGGTATCTCTCCATTGTGAGCAAGCTTTCTAAAACAAAGTCTGCAAACACCAAATTTCTCAAATACGCTCTTGGACGTCCACATATTTTGCATCTATTATAATACCTTGTAGAAAACTTTTGAGGTCTTTGCTGTTTTATAATAAGAGCTTTCCTTGCCATTCATATACCTCCTCTTTCATTTCTTAGCTTGCAAACGGCATCCCTAAAAGTCTTAAAAGCTCTTTAGCTTCTTCGTCAGTTTTTGCTGAGGTTACAATAGTAACTTCAAGTCCTCTTATCTTGTCTACCTTGTCATAATCAATCTCAGGAAAAACAAGCTGTTCTTTAAATCCTATTGAATAATTCCCTCGACCATCGAAAGACTTATCTGATACACCCCTGAAGTCTCTCACTCTTGGAAGAGCAAGATTTATCATCTTATCTAAAAACTCATACATTCTATCGCCTCTTAACGTTACCATGCAGCCAATGGGCATACCTTTTCTTAGCTTGAAGTTTGCTATAGATTTTTTAGCACGTGTAACTACTGGCTTCTGACCAGTAATAGCCATCAAATCATTTACTGCTGCTTCTAAAGCCTTAGGATTGTCCTTACCTTCTCCAAGTCCAATGTTTACAACAATCTTTGCAAGTCTTGGCACTTGCATAACATTTTTGTATCCGAACTTTTGCATCATCGCAGGAACAACTTCCTGAAAATACTTTTCTTTGAGTCTTGGTGCCATGAACAATTTACCTCCCTTCACTTTGCCAATTAGTCAATTATCTCACCACATTTTTTGCATGTTCTGACCTTTCTTTCTTCTTCACCTTCTTGAATGAATCTGTGACCAATCCTCGTTGGTTTGCCACACTTTGGACATACAAGCATAACCTTGCACGCCCAAATTGGTGCTTCTTGTGTTATTATACCACCCTGTGGCATTTTCGGATTTGGTCTTACATGCTTTTTAACTATATTGACGCCTTCAACTACTACTTTTTTGTCTTTTGGCAATACTGTAAGTACTTTGCCTTGTTTGCCTTTATATTTGCCAGAGATAACTACAACAGTATCACCTTTTTTTACATGAACCTTGTTCGGCATAACCTTCCCTCCTCAAAATAGCTTATAGAACTTCTGGTGCAAGAGATACTATCTTCATAAAATCCTTATCTCTAAGTTCTCTTGCAACAGGTCCAAAAATACGTGTTCCTCTTGGAGTTCCATCTTCTCTTATCAAAACTGCAGCATTGTCATCAAACCTTATATATGTCCCGTCCTCTCTTCTTACGCCTTTGCGTGTTCTGACAATAACTGCTTTTACAACATCACCTTTTTTTACAACGCCACCTGGTGTTGCATCTTTAACAGAACAAACTATTACATCTCCTATATTTGCAAACTTTCTATTCGAACCTCCTAAAACTCTTATACACATTACTTCTTTAGCACCTGTGTTGTCAGCAACCTTCAGCCTTGACTGTGGTTGGATCATCTTTTATTTCCCCTCCTTTAAAAAGCTAAGCTGTTTTCGACTATTTGTTATTTTGCTCTTTCTAAAATCTGAACAACTCTCCATCTCTTTTCTTTGGAAAGTGGTCTTGTCTCCATAATCAAAACCTTATCTCCAACTCTGCATTCATTGTTTTCATCATGAGCTTTGAACTTTGTTGTTCTCTTCATAGTCTTTTTATAAAGAGGATGCTGAACAAGCGTTTCTACAGCAACTACTACAGTTTTGTCCATTTTGTCACTTACAACAACACCAACCCTCGTTTTTCTCATACCTCTTTTTTGCTCCACTTATATTCCCTCCTCACTTAGTTCTGCATTATTTTGCATTTTTATTTGCTCTTTCTTGTTCAAGTTCTCTTTCTCTCATTATTGTCTTTATTCTTGCAATTGTTCTTTTTACCTCACGAATTCTCATAGGATTTTCAAGTTGATTTGTTGCAAGCTGGAACCTCAAATTGAACAGTTCCCTCTTTAATTTCTTAAGCTCATTATGGAGCTCTTGTGTTGTCATCTCTCTAATCTTAGACGCCTTCATTTGCCTCACCACCCACTTTAGCTTCTTCTCTTGAAACAATTTTGCATTTAATAGGCAGTTTGTGTATTGCTAATCTCAAAGCTTCTTTTGCAACCTCTTCATCAACACCGCCAACTTCAAACATCACTCTACCAGGCTTTACAACTGCAACCCAGTACTCAGGCGAACCTTTACCAGAACCCATACGAGTTTCTGCTGGTTTTTTTGTAACAGGTTTATCAGGAAATATCTTAATCCATACCTTTCCGCCTCTTTTTATATGTCTTGCGATCGCAACTCTGGCTGCCTCAATCTGGTTGCTTGTAATCCAACCAGGTTCAAGCGCCATAATACCAAAATCACCATACGCAACAAAGTTACCTCTTGTAGCTTTTCCTTTCATTCTACCTCTTTGTTGTTTTCTCCACTTAACACGCTTTGGCATAAGCATTACTTATCTCCTCCTTTTTCAGAAGCTGCTACTTTCTGTGGAAGAATATCTCCTTTATAAATCCACGTCTTAACACCAATTCTACCATATGTTGTATGAGCTTCTGCAAAGCCGTAGTCGATATCTGCTCTGAGAGTTTGAAGAGGAATTCTTCCTTCCTTATACCATTCTGTTCTTGCAATGTCAGCCCCACCAAGTCTTCCTGATACCATTGTTTTGATACCTTTAGCACCGCTCCTTAAAGCCCTTGCCATTGCCTGTTTCATAGCCTTTCTGAATGAAACTCTCTTTTCAAGCTGAGCAGCAATGTTCTCAGCAACAAGTTGAGCGTCAAGTTCTGGAACTTTTATCTCTTTTATATCAAGCGAGATTGTCTTCCCACCTGTCAGTTTTTCAAGCTCTTTCCTGAGAGCTTCGACTCCAGAACCTGCTCTTCCAATAACAATACCTGGTTTTGCTGTATGGATGATAACTTTTACTCTCTTTGCTGCTCTTTCTATCTCAATCCTCGAAATACCTGCATTGTATAGTTTTTCTTTTATGTGACGTCTGATTTTATAATCTTCAAGGACATACTTATCAAAATCCTTATCATTTGCAAACCATCTTGAATCCCAGTCTCTTATAATTCCAAGCCTGAACCCCTTTGGATGAACCTTTTGACCCATTTATTTCCCTCCTTATCAAAAGTTACTCTCTTTCTTTTAGAACAACTGTGATATGGCTTGTTCTTTTTCTTATCAAAAACGCTCTTCCCTGTGCTCTTGGTCTAATCCTTTTTAGCATTGGACCACCATTTGCATAAATCTCTGCTATATAGAGCTTATCAACGTTCATATTGTGATTATTCTCTGCATTTGCAATTGCGCTCTTTACAAGCTTTTCTACTATTCTTGCAGCCCTTTTAGGTAAAAATTTTAAGATATTCAAAGCCTCATTTACAGGTTTATTTCTGATAAGATCAATTACAACTCTAACCTTTCTTGGCGATATCATAGCATATCTCAATGTTGCCGTTGCCTTCTTTACTTCTGTATTTGTTGCCTTTTCCAATAGCTTCTCCTCCCTTCTAAATCACAATTAAACTAAATTTACAAGAGCTTGCGAAAACTTTATTTCAAAGCTGTTGACCTCTCAGTATGATGACCATGACCTTTGAATGTTCTTGTCGGAGCAAACTCACCAAGTTTGTGTCCTACCATCTCTTCTGTGATATATACAGGAACATGTTTTCTGCCATCATATACAGCTATTGTATGGCCAACCATCTGCGGTAAAATTGTTGATCTTCTTGACCATGTCTTTATAACCTTTTTTTCATTATTCTGGTTCATCTTTTCGATCTTTTTTAAAAGTTTTGGGTCACAGTATGGACCTTTCTTCAAAGACCTTCCCACACTCAATCCCTCCTTAAGCAATCTTTATTATTAGAAGATTATGCATTTTATTTCCTTCTCTTGACAATAAACTTATCTGATGGTTTGTTCTTCTTTCTTGTTTTGTAACCAAGTGTTGGTTTACCCCATGGCGTAAGTGGCCCTGGATGACCAATTGGTGCCTTACCCTCACCACCACCGTGTGGATGGTCAACCGGGTTCATTGCCGAACCTCTAACTGTAGGTCTTATACCCATCCATCTTTTACGACCTGCTTTTCCTATTCTGACATTTTCATGGTCTAAGTTGCCAACCTGACCAATTGTAGCCCTGCACTCTTGGCTCACATACCTCAGCTCACCAGACGGAAGCTTTATCAGAGCATATTTGCCTTCCTTTGCCATGAGCTGAGCAACACTACCTGCTGAACGGCAAAGCTGTGCTCCTTTTCCTGGCATAAGTTCAATGTTGTGTATCATTGTACCAACAGGAATATTTTTCAGAGGCAATGCATTTCCAACCTTAATATCTGCATCTGGACCAGACATAACAGTGTCTCCAACCTTCAAACCTTCCGGAGCTATGATATATCTTCTTTCACCATCAGCATAGCACAAAAGCGCCAGAAAAGCTGTTCTGTTTGGATCATATTCAATTGCCTCAACCTTTGCAGGAATTCCATCTTTGTCTCTTTTGAAATCTACAATTCTTATTTTCTTCTTATGTCCGCCTCCTCTGTGACGAACAGTTATTCTACCTTGGTTGTTTCTACCTGCCCATTTCTTTTCTGTAAAAACCAATGATTTTTCAGGTTCTGTCTTAGTAATAATCTCTTTATAGTTTAGAACCGATGCATTTCTTCGTCCTGGTGATGTAGGCTTGTAGACTATTATACCCACCTTTGTTTCCCTCCTTAAACTCAGCATTTATATTGGTGTTAGATTAAGCTGTCGAAAAACTCTATTGTTTTGCTCTTATCTGTCAACTTCACAATTGCTTTTTTCCACGCCTTTGTTCTTCCTTCAAATCTTCCCATTCTTTTTCTCTTCGGTTTTACATTCATTGTCCATACTTTTTCAACCTCAACACCAAAAAGCTGCTCAACAGCTTTCTTTATCTCAATCTTGTTAGCTCTTCTATCAACCTCAAATGTGTATTTTTTCTGAGGAATCATGCTCATGCTCTTTTCTGTAATTATAGGTCTTTTGATTATTTCCTCTGGCAACATATTATGCGTACACCTCCTCAACTTTCTTTACAGCATCCTGGAGGATGACAAACTTGTCATATTTGAGTATGTCAAATACATTTAAGTTGCCAACCTGCAAAGTTTTTACCTCTGGGATATTTCTTGTTGACTTTTGCAAATACTCATTCTTCTCAGGAATGACAATTAGCGCTCTTTGATTTTCAAGTCCCAAGTTCTTCAAAACTCTTAAAACCTCTTTTGTCTTGTACTGGTTCATATCCCACCTGTCAAGCACTATAAGATTGTTCTCTTTCACCTTTGATGACAGCGCACACTTGAGAGCAAGTCTTCTTACCTTCTTTGGCAAGTCTATTGAAAAATCTCTTGGCTTTTTAGCAAATACAACGCCACCTTTTCTCCATGTTGGAGCTCTGATAGATCCTTGTCTTGCCCTACCTGTCCCTTTTTGTCTCCAAGGTTTTCTCCCACCACCACGAACCTCAGCTCTTGTCTTTGCAGCAAATGTTCCTTGACGCCTGTTTGCTAAGTGTGCAACAACAGCTTGGTGCAAAACATGAGTATTTATTGGCACGTTGAAAATTGAGTCATTAAGCTCAATCTCACCAATCTGCTGTCCTTCTATATTATAAACCGGCACCTTTGCCATTCTGTTTCCTCCTTCCTAAAACTTAAAGCTTATTTGCTTTTGACAGAATCTCTGATGATTAAAAGCGAATTCTTGTTACCTGGAACACTTCCTTTAACAAGAAGCAAATTTCTGTCTGGGTCAACCTTTACAACCTGCAAGTTTAAAACTGTAACTCTTTCACCACCCATTCTACCAGGCATTTTCTTGCCAGGGAATGTTCTTGCAGGGAATGTGTTTGAACCCATTGAACCAACTCTTCTGTGGTACATGGAACCATGGCTCATAGGACCTCTTTGCTGACCATGTCTTTTAATAACACCCTGAAATCCTTTTGCCTTTGAAATACCTGTAACATCTACTCTTTCGCCCGGCTGGAAAATATCGACTCTTATTTCCTGCCCAACCTCATACTTGTCTGCATCTTTAAGCCTCAGCTCTCTTAAATATCTCTTTGGTTTTACGCCATGTTTTGCAAAGTGACCTCTTAGCGGCTTGTTGAGCTTGCTTTCTTTTATATCCTCAAAACCAACTTGAATTGCAGAATAACCATCTTTTTCAACCGTCTTTTTCTGAACAACCACGCATGGTCCTGCCTCAATTACAGTAACAGGTATCACCTTACCTTCCTCATCAAACACCTGTGTCATGCCTATCTTCTTGCCAAGTATTCCTTTTGTCATTTACATTTACACCTCCTTCAGCTTGATCTCGATGTCCACACCTGCTGGAAGTTCAACACGCATTAGTGCATCTACAGTTTTTTGTGTGGGTTTGATTATGTCAATAAGTCTTTTGTGAGTTTTGATCTCAAACTGTTCACGTGAATCTTTGTACTTGTGCGGAGCTCTGATGATTGTAATTACCTCTCTGTCTGTCGGCAGCGGAACTGGACCTGATACCTCTGCCCCTGTGTTTTTAGCTGTCTCCACTATCTTTTTTGCTGACTGCTCTAAAAGCTTGTAATCAAATGATTTCAGCTTAATTCGCATTCTCTGTGCTTTTGACATACATTCCCCTCCTCTAAAATAATGTGATTCTAAGATCTTTCAAACTATTTGCGACAGGGGAACTTTGCAACTTAGCCGTGTGTGTCCACAACCTTTATATAAAAATACCCGGAGTTTTTCCTTCTCGGGCATGAAAACACCGGGCATGAAATATTCTTTCACACCTTCCCCGTGTCGCCCGTCTCAAAGGACAAGACATACTCAGCAAAAATTCCCTGCAAAGTGGCTTTGCACCTTGCAGCAACCTTTTGCCTCATCGCAGCATATGAACATTATTTTTCACCCACACAACGACTTTATAATTTTATAATAAAAAAAGGCGGTTTGCAAGAGAAATTTTAATAAGTTCTCGAATAGGTGTAAAGATATTTACCACAGCGAAAGAATGTACGAAAACAATAATGAAAAGCCCATAAAAAGAATTGTGGCTGCCTCCCTCCTGTTTGATATAATAAAAAAGTGTAATATTCCATTCAAAAGAAACATCAAAAAACTACCAGGATGGGAGGGCAGCCTACTATGAATATTATACCATATCATGAACTCAGAAAAATATCTCCTGAAAAGGCCAGAGAATTAATTCGAAAAGTATTTGAGGCAAATAACAAAAACATATCAAAAACTGCTAAAATATTAGGTGTATCAAGACACACTGTAAGAAGAGCAGTATATGGTCCTGTTGAGGATAAGTCTAGAAAGCCTAAAACTTGCCCTAAAAAACTTTCTTCTGAGCTTGAAAATCTCATTATCCAAGAGGCTAAAAAAACAGGATTCAGATACAGACGTCTTTCTCTTTATTTATTCAGAAAATATGGCGTTAAAATAAGTGAAAACACGATAAAATCTATTCTCAAAAGAAATAGTGTGCCGAGAAAGACAAGAAAGACGAAAAAGGGAGAAAGAAGTCTTTACGATTATGAGTCTCTCATCCCATTTTCTGAATTTCAGCTTGATACGAAACATCTTTTAGACAAAGAAAGCCTCCCAAAAGAAGTATATGAGCACATGATAAAATACAATCTACCGTGTTATGAGTGGAACATGATAGATGTTGCTACAAGGACAAGATTTACAGCTTATTCATATGAGCTTTCATCTACTTTTGGTTTTATGTTCATAACATTAGTAGTTTTATGGCTTAGGACACATAATGTAAGAAACCCAATAAGGATAAGATTAGATAATGGAGCAGAGTTTTGTGGTGGGAGCGAAAAAAAGCTAAAGGAGTGGAATGAGATGTTGTCATTTTTGGGAGTAGAGCTAAATCCTATTCCACCAAAAGCAAAACACTTGATGGGTATAATTGAAAATTCACATAGAGCAGATGATGAATATTTTTTGATGATTCATGCTGAAAGATGCATAACAAAAGACGAATTTATGACAAGAGCTCAAAAATGGCAGGATACGTGGAATTTTTATAGACCTCACAATGGTAAAGGAATGAATGGGAGGACACCTTTCGAAAAGTTTAGAGATTCAAAAATTCTGGTCTCCTCCCATGTATTTCAATTTCCTACTTTACTTCTTGAAGACTTATTAAAGAAAGTGGGGACTTTTTATTCTCTGTTCTGTAATAAATTAGGTGGTAAATATGTCTTCACCACGTGCCAATTTTAATAAGTTGCCCCGCCTTCTTGATAGATTTTTTTAATTAGCTCAACATCAACTTCATCAGCCTTTACAAAATGGTTTGGTTCAGCACCACAGTATGGACACGGGGAATTTAAATCTACAATTTCATAACCACAAATACCGCACACATATTTTTCTTGCATATTAAAATTCCCTCCTCAGTATATTGTACTTCTTTTGTTATTTATTTAATACCCACAAATCAATACTTTCTATCAAGATAATCTTTTAACAATTTTATGTGCTTTTCCTCATCCAAAATTATTCTTTCCAATAGCTTTTTGACGTACCTGTCATCTATCATTTCAATGTGTCTCTTGTAATTCTTGATAGCCTCTTTCTCGGATTGGATATCAATCTTTATCATATCTTTTAAATCTTTATCGTAGTTTACAAAGTATCCATTCCAGTACTGGCCATAGGTTGTGTAAGAACCTCTATACTTTGGCAAGGCACCGAGCAGATAAATTGTGGTACCCAGAAGGTCCAAGTGTTTCATCTCAACCTGGGCAATGCCAATTATGAGGTCTGCAAAATCTCTGTGTTTTACATCGCTTATAAAATGCTGATACGAATACAAAGCAATTGCGGTAAACTCACTTGAGTATCCTGCATAGTCATCAAGCAGAATCTCTGCATAGTGTCTATTGGGTTCTTCTACTTTTGGTTCAGGATAAGGTGCGTCATATGCAAATTTGGTCCAATCCATTTTAAACTTGTTACCTCCTACTCTCAATACTTTTTGTTTTAATACATTATATTGCCGAGAAAAGTTTTTGGTACCTGTGAAAAAACTCTTCAAAAATATTCACATAAAACTATGTGCAATTTTAAAAAAATTTAGTAGGGATTTTTTTAATGTTGATGTATAATCAAATATGTCAAAGATATTTTCTGTCAAAGGGTGGCTGAACTGTTCTATGAAAATCAGTGTAGGAAATCTTCTTTCAGCTATTTCACATCTCATCGATATAGCTCAAGGAAGAAGAGAACATGCTCCAAAGGTTACATAAGATTTTTCAAACCCATACTATCAACAGATTGATGAGATAACAAATTGGATGTTGAAAAAGAATAGTAGGCATATGTGATGTCTATCAGGCTTTAATAGAGGATAGACCTTACCGCAGAGGACTTCCTCAATCTACAGCACTGACAATTATTTCTGATATGGTTAAAAATGGCTTATTTTTAGAAGAAGAATTTTTGCTTTTAAAAAGAGCAGTAAGCTAAAATCTCTTACTGCTCCTTATAAGTTTTTCCTCTTATTTTAAAGCGTGCGCCTTTTGATATTTTATTTTCAGCCTCTATTAAAAATCCATGTTTGTCAAATATAGCTTTTGCAATTGAAAGTCCCAGCCCGCTTTCACCCCTTTTACCTTTATAGAATCTTTCAAAGATTTTATCAATCTCTTCTTGCAAAAATCCCTCCCCATCATCCTCAATTGTCACTTCAAACTCATCTTTTTCAGATTTTATTTCAATTGTAACCTTATTTGCCGCATATCTTATGCAGTTTGAGATAATATTTGAAAAAGCCTCCTTTAACCTGAACTTATCGCACAGGATATACGTCTTTGTCTGCGGAGCAAATTCGATAGTTACTTCCTTAGAAAGCAAATAACCTTCATTCTCTAAAATAGCTTCAAAGATGACCTCTTCAAGCACACCTTTTTCAAAACTAAAATAGTTTTCAACAGATTCAATCTTTGTAAGGTCAATAATCTGGTTTATCAAACTTTTCAATCTGTCAACATGCCAAATTATTTTATCCGCAGCTGATTCCATCTTACTTTTATCTAAAATCCCTTCTTTTAGCATCTCTGCATATCCACGCACTGAGGTGAGAGGTGTTTTGAGTTCATGAGAGATGTTTTGTAAAAACCTTATCTGTGCCTGATTATACTCCTCAATCTTTTCGATAAGTCTGTTAAATTCAGTTGCAATCATGCCAATTTCATCATTTGTAGTTATCTCAACTTTTTTGTTAAACCTCAACTGTGAAGCCTGCTTTATTGCCTCCTTTAGTCGCAAAAGCCCTTCAATCATCTTTCGGGATATAAAGATAGCAACAGTAGCAGCAAATATACAGCTGAGTCCTGCTGTCTGTAAAATAAGTAGGAAGAATCGTTTCTTAAAATTCAAAACTCTTGCAAGATCAGCAATAATAATTACAAAAACACTTTTTGATTTTCCACCATATATTGTGAACAAACAAGGCTTTTCCTTAATGCTTCCCATCTCAAATCCATATTGGACATCTTTGTTCTCATCAAAAATTTTCATTATTTTTAGCCTTGTCTCCACATCTAACTCTTTGTTTGAATATTCTATTACACCATCACTGCTCACAATTACTATATAATCCTGCAAAATTTTTGATTCTAAGCTTTCAAAATAAGACTCAAATGGTTTTAAATCAATAGTGTTTCTGTTCTGGTTTGTAACAACAAATTCTATAAGCCTTGCAAAACGAAGGTTATCCTCTTTCATCTGGTCAATCAAATACTTTTCAAACCAGGCATAAAAGAGGGCAACAAAAACTACAAATATAAATAAGATTAAACCCATGTACGACAAATAAATTTTAATCTTTATACTCATCTTTTTTCTCCTCAATCTTGTATCCTAAACCCCACATTGTCTTTATCTCAACAGGCAGGTTATACTGCAAAATCTTTTTCCTGAGTCTTTTGATAACATCATCAACCATCCTTTCGTCATAAAGAGCAGGGTTCCCCCATATTCTTTCTAATATATAACTTCTCTTTAAAACCTTAGTCGACTCTTTTAAAAGAAGTGCAAATGTTTCAAACTCCTTTGGTGAAAGTTCTATCTGTGTGTCATTATAAAAAACATTTCGCTGATTAAAATCAACCTTTATACCAAACGTTTCTATGACATTATCCTGTTTTATTGGACCTTTATTTACCCGTCGCAAAATTTTTTTTATTCTTGCTTCAAGTTCTGAAAGAGAAAACGGCTTTGATATGTAATCATCACTTCCAAGTTCAAGCCCCAAAACTTTGTCAAGCTCTTCTCCCTTCGCAGAGAGCATTATAATTGGTACATCGCTATTTTTTCTTATTCTTTTACAAATTTCATAACCATCAATGTCTGGGAGCATAATATCAAGTATAACTATATCAGGCTCACTTTTTTCAAATTCTCCTAAAAAACTCTCACCGCTTTCAAATGCCCTGACTGCATAGCCTTTTTGGGTTAAATATTCAGACACAAGTTCTAATATATCCTTTTCGTCATCGACCACATATACAGTGTATACAGGCATTTTTAAATTCCCTTTCTTTATAAAAATTTAGACAATTACTCTCAAATATTTGAAAAAATTCTGAAACTCTTGTATACTATATAGTGGTTCCAAGATTTATTATAGCACAATTATTACTTCTCTGCAGGAGGTGAAAAGTATATGATAAAATTCGGCACAGATGGCTGGAGAGCGATAATAAGCAAAGACTACACATTTGACAATGTAAAGATTGTTGCTCAGGCAATTGCCGATTATATTAAAGAAATTGACGATAAAAGACCTGTTTTGGTAGGTTATGATACAAGGTTTATGTCAGAAGAATATGCTCGTCTTTGTGCAGGGGTTCTTGTGGCAAATGGAATAAAAACATATCTTACGAAAAAGCCTACACCAACACCTGTTGTATCATTTACTGTCAAGAACATGAATTTAGCAGGAGCTATAATGATTACAGCAAGCCACAATCCGCCTCAGTGGAACGGTATAAAGTTTAAAGGTGATTATGGTGGGTCTGCTCTTCCTTCAATCATCGCCGAGATAGAAAAGCATTTATATAAAAATGAAGTAAAATTTGTTGAGCCAGAAAACAACAATCTCTTTTCTTATATAGATCCTGATAAAGATTATTTTGAACATATTGAAAAACTTGTTGACTTAAATCTCATAGCAAAATCCAAACCATTTGCAATAATCGACCCAATGCACGGCGCAGGAGTTGGATATGTTAAAACCTTATTAGAAAAATATGGCATCAAATATATTCAGATAAGAGATGAGCGAAACCCATACTTTGGAGGAGTCAATCCAGAACCTATTTATAAAAACCTTGGAAAATTGATTGATGCTGTTGTTCAAAACAACGCTGACATTGGCCTTGCAACAGACGGTGATGCAGATAGAGTTGGAGCTGTTGACGAAAAGGGCGAATTTATTGACTCGCACAGAATATATGCACTGCTTCTGAGACATTTAGTTGAAGTAAAAGGTTTGAAGGGTGGCGTTGTAAAAACATTTTCAACAACCAATATGGTTCCTATCTTGGCAAACAAGTACGGACTTAAAATATATGAAACACCTATTGGATTTAAGTATATCTGCGAACTTTTCTTGAAAGAAGATATTCTAATTGGCGGAGAAGAAAGTGGTGGTATTGGAATCAAAAATCATATACCTGAAAGAGATGGAATTTTGTGCAGTTTGTTGCTTCTTGAGATTATGGCTTATTATCAAAAACCTATTAGTCAAATACTTGATGAGTTATTTAAAGAAATAGGTTACCACTTTTATGACAGAGTTGACTTGCACCTGCCAAATGAAATCAAAGAAAAGACTTTAAAGGTGATTTCCCAAAACACAGAGTTTGCAGGCAGAAAGATTAAAGAGATTCAAACATTGGACGGCTATAAATATATCTTTGAAGATGACTCATGGATACTGTTCAGAGCCTCTGGCACAGAACCAGTTTTGAGAGTTTATACAGAACAGTTTACCAAAGAAGAAGTCAAAAGACTTTTAGATGAGGCTGTAAAACTTATAGAAAAAATGAAGTAAAAAGGGCTGTTGGAGCTGCAACCGCCAACAGCCCTTTCTTTTTAATCAAATCTTTTCAAAAATTCACTGTAAAACTTATATGTCATATACACATCAACCTTGCTTGTTATCTCAAATGTTGAGTGCATAGACAAAACTGGAACTCCTGAGTCTATTACATTTATCATTTTTCTTGCGATAAACATAGCAATTGTGCCGCCACCGCCTTGGTCAACCTTGCCTAAAAGACCTGTCTGCCAGCAGATGTTATTTGAATTCAGAAAGTTTCTGATTTTGCCCACATACTCTGCCGTTGCTTCAGAACCACTGTATTTGCCTCTAACTCCAGTATACTTTTCAATAGTAACACCATGACCAATTAATGTTGAATTTAACTTATCAAAAGCACCTTCATATGTTGGGTCAAGTGCTGCTGCAACATCGCCTGAAATTGCTGCTGAGTTTTCAAAACTAACAGCTAAATCAAGGCTACTTTCATATTCACCCAACGCCTTCAAAAGCTTTGCAACTGATATATCAAAAAAGCTTGCCTCAGCGCTTGATATTCCTACACTTCCTATCTCCTCTTTGTCAACCAAATAGACTATTGCAGTTTTCTCTGGAATTTCATCTATTGAAAATATACCTTCTGCTGCCAAAAAACTGCATGCTCTGTCATCTTGACCATATGCGCCAATCAAGCTTCTGTCAAGTCCTACATCGCGAGCCTTTGCAGCTGGCACAATTTCAATGTCAGCTGAAATAAAATCTTCTTCTGTTATTCCATACTCATCATTCAAAATTTTTAATATGTTCAGCTTAACTTTTTCTTTTACCTTCTCATCATTAAACGGCATACTTCCTATTAGCACGTTCAAGTTTTCGGCAGGAATTACCTCGCTTGCTTTTTTCTGAAGCTGTTCAGAAGATAAATGAACAAGAAGATCTGTTATATAAAAAACAGGGTCATTTTCGTCTTCGCCAATTGTAATCTTCACTTTAGAACCGTCACTTTTCACAACAACACCATGGATGCTAAGAGGCACATTTACCCAGTGATATTTTTTAATGCCACCATAGTAGTGTGTCTTCAAAAGTGCAAGTTCGTTTGATTCATATAGTGGCTTTGGTTTTAAATCAAGTCGTGGAGAATCTATATGGCTACCTATTAAATTAAACCCTTCCCTTAAAGGCTTTTTGCCTATATGAGCAAGTAAGATACTTTTGTTATTATTTACAAAATATACTTTATCCCCTGGCTTTAATTTTTGGATATTATTGTTAAATTCTATATAACCTTTTTCTTTAGCTCTTTCTACAAAATATTCAACAGCCTCTCTTTCTGTTTTTGCACAGTTTAAAAAGTGCTTATACTTTTCTGCTAAGTCAAAAACAAAAGGTTTTTCTTCTTCTTTTAAAACTTCCCATGCATTTTTAGAAGTGTAGAATAGCTTTTCGCAAAGCTCTTGGCCGTAAGATTTTTCGCTCATTTTCATACCCTCCAATGTTTTAATGTCGAATATTCAATGTTCTTATATTATAAATATTTTTCTGCTTCCCACAAACTATGATATCACAATCCTCTTTTTTTGGGTATTAATTTTAATATAAGAGTTTTAGAGTTAGAGATAAGATTATTTTGTCATTCACCACTTTAGAAGGTATTTCATAAAATTACAGAAGAAAGGTGTGAAAGGCAGCACAAAATGAAAAACGCAATGGAAATACTCAAATACATAGGACCAGGTCTACTTGTCACAGTGGGATTTATCGACCCTGGAAACTGGGCATCAAACGTGGCTGCTGGCAGTAGCTTTGGTTTAAAGCTTTTGTGGGTTGTACTTCTGTCAACAATAATTTTGATAGTGCTTCAGCATAACGCAGCCCATCTTGGCATTGCAACAGGTCTTTGCTTGGCTGAAGCAACTTCAATCTACCTCAATAAGTATCTTGCAATGGCTGTACTTTCATCTGCTATGCTGGCAACAGTTTCAACTGCTATGGCAGAGATTTTGGGTGGGGCAATTGCCCTTGAGATGCTTTTTAAAATCCCTATTAAGCTTGGGTGTTTAATCATTTTACCTTTTACCATATTCTTCTTGTTTTCTAACTCATATAAAAAGGTGGAAAGGTGGATAATTGCATTTGTATCGCTGATAGGTATTTCCTTTTTGATAGAGCTTTTCCTTGTAAAGGTTCCTGTAAAAGATGTTGTCTTTGGCTGGGTAACTCCAAGCATACCTTCTGGTTCCTTGGTTGTGGTTCTTTCAATACTTGGTGCGGTTGTTATGCCACATAATTTGTTTTTACACTCTGAAATAATTCAGAGCAGGCAGTGGAATACTCAAGACGAAAAGATAATAAAACATCAGTTAAAATTTGAATTTGTTGATACACTATTTTCAATGTTTATTGGATTTTTAATTAACAGTAGCATGATTATAATAGCTCACACAACATTTTACACAAAAGGTATCCTTGTTGAATCACTTCCACAGGCTCAGCAAATGTTAAAGCCTATTTTGGGAAACTTCTCAGCCACAATCTTTGCATTTGCTCTATTGCTCTCTGGTATTTCATCAAGTATCACAGCTGCGTTTACAGGTGGCACAATCATGGCAGGGTTCTATAGAAGACCTTATAACATTGAAGAGCTGCCAACCAAGATTGGAATCATCATTCCATTGGTTCTAGCATCCATCATCATACTTTTTATCTCAAATCCGTTCAAAGCTCTGATAATCTCACAGATGCTCTTGAGCTTACAGCTGCCAATTACAATCATTCTTCAAATTTACCTGACATCATCCAAAAAAGTCATGGGCAAGTTCGCAAACTCCTTAGCAGATAAAATAATTCTTTCGATTGTGGCAGCAGTTGTAATCGGACTTGATGTTTTTCTACTCATCACATCTTTATAAAAAATAAAAGTGGGCAGATGAAAGTAAAAACCCTTTGTCTGCCCACTTCTACTTCACTTTTTATTTCCTTGAAGAATAGTCGCGAATGAAATTCTCTATTGAACGGTCATACGTTCTTTCTGCCTCTTTAGAAAAATAACAAGCAGGGAGCTGTCCATTTTTCCTGTGATAGTGCAAGCACTCGCAGCATCTTCCTTTCCTTGAACACGGTTCATAAGTACATGTACATATTGAAAGGTTTTTTGAAAGTGTGCACTCCATATTATCTTTCTCCCCCTTTTTACTGAAGTTTTATCTTCTTTATTTTCTCTTCGAAAAAGATATATAAAAAATACCCTTTTTCAATACTATTATCTTCTATAAACCTTTCGATGTCAAATTCAAATATGCAAGCTCTTGATCTTCTTATAATCTCTTTTGGTTCTCCGAGAGCCTGGTATTCTGTAGCTTGATATATTGCTTGTTTAATTCTTTCTTTCTCCTCTTTTGATACTGCCAATTCTTCAGGCAAAAATTCTTCTGGAAACCTTCTTAGAATGTCGAATCTGAACAAGTTTTTCAATATAGTCTTGTCCAAAACAAAATCATCTTTTACGGCTCTGTAAAGCTCTTTTACAAACTCTCTTGTGTTTAAACTGCTATCCACCTTGCTTGAGAGCTTTTCAAAAAATTCTGAGGGAGAGACTTTTTGAAAGATGTATCTTAAAGTATAGTAAAGATACTGTCTATTGTAAACTTTATCTATCAAATCTTCTATCTTTTTAAGCTTATAAATCTCTTCAAAGCTAATAAAGCTATTTGAGATAACTTCATACGGCGGGTCTTTGAAAAATTCATAATTGTATTTAGTTGCTTCATTTCTTATCTTTGTCCCTTTTAACATCTTCAAAAATCCAAGCTGAACCTCATCAGCAAAATACAATAAAGTCTTGTCAAGGCTTTTTTTAAAACTCAAAAAATCCTCAAATGGCAAGCCCGCTATTAAATCAAGATGAACAATAGCCTTTTTGTTTTCCATAAGCTTTTTCAAGTTTTTGTCAATTCTATCTATATCATAAAATCTATCTATTGCATCAAGAGTTTGTGGATTGAAACTCTGAAGACCTATTTCAAGTCTGAAAAGGTTATCTTTTGAATTATTTATTGCACTGATAATGTCATTGTCTAAAAGTGTTGGGTCTATTTCAAAGTGTACTTGAGTAGCCTGCGACTTTTGTTTGCAAAACTCTATTATTTTTATAGCCCTTTCTTTATTTGCGTTAAATGTCCTGTCAACAAACTTTATGAGTCTCACTTGCTTTTTAAAAAGATAGTCAAGCTCTTCAAAGACCTTTTCAAGAGGCGCAAATCGAACACCTTTTTCAATTGAAGAAAGACAATATGAACATCTAAAAGGACAGCCTCTGCTGCTTTCATAATAATAGATTCTGCTTTGGTCTAAATTCTCGTCCTTGTACGCAAAAGGAAGTTTACTCAAATCAAACGGAGGATATTCTTTTTGGATGTATTCTCTGCCAGCTGCAATATGTTCACACAAATCTAAAAAAGAATACTCTCCCTCTCCTCTGATAATAAAATCTACAAACTTCCACTCTTCAAGGCTATCAAAATATACCTCTGGCCCGCCAAGAATTATTTTTATGCTTTTTTGCGCCTTTTTTAATCCTTCAACAAGCTTTTCGACATAGCTTCTGTTCCAGATATATGTTGAAATTGCAACATATTCAGGTTTTTTACTCAAAATTTCATAAAGTACATCTTGCAAAGGCTGATTAATATTAAACTCGATGTAGTCACATGGATAGTTTTCTTTGCAGAGCTGATAAAGGTATCTTACTGCCAAATTTGTATGAACATACTTCGAGTTTATTGCAACAAGCAGTATCATAGCGATTTTCCTTTCTGACACTAAAAAACTTTTTATTGTTCCACTATTATATCACAGTTTTTATTTCAAAAGAGCAAAAAAAATAAAAAGGCAGGTTTTCTCCTGCCTCTATTAGCTCAGATTTCCTTGACTTAGATAAATAGATTCACACCTGCTTCGCTTGCCTCACCAAGATATGTGGCAACACCGCCAATCTCAACGCCATCAATTAACTCTTCTTTTTTTATTCCCATAACATCCATGGACATTGAACATGCAACCATCTTTATACCAAGTTCTTGCGCCTGTTTTATCATCTCAGGTAACATCATCACATTTTTCTTTTTCATCATATATTTCATTAGCTTAGGACCAATCCCTAAAAAGTTCATCTTGGAAAGCGGGAGTTTTTCAACCCCTTTTGGCATCATAGCGCCGAACATCTTTTCTAAGAATGATTTTCCCTGTACTTTCTTTTTTGCATCTCTCAAAACATTCAAACCCCAGAATGTAAAAAACATTGTTACCTCATCGCCCATTGCGGCAGCACCAGTTGCAATTACAAATGCTGCCATAACCTTGTCCATATCATTTGAAAATACAATAATTGTCTTTTTGTCTTCTCTCATTCTTCCCCACCTACATTTTTAAATCTTTTTAATTTTTGCTGTAATTATGCCATTTTCTTCTTTGAGCTCCAAAAGCTCATTTTTTGTCTTTTTGCACCAGCTCTCAACATCTCTTTTAAATGCTGAATCTGTCACCTCAATTGTAATAATATCTCCACTTTGTGCTTCCTTCATTTGTTTAAAAAGCTGGGTAATAGGTCCTGGACACTGAAGCCCCTTTGCATCAATAAAATATTCTGCCATCTTGATCGCACCTCCATAAATTTTTATTTTTACCTTTTATATTGTTACCCCATTTGCATGAGATTTATTTAACAAACTTCTGCAAAAAAATTTTTTAAAATCAGATTGTTAAAATAATAACATTTTTGAACACAAAAGCTTTTAAGCATTTAACAGGAGAAAAATAGATACCAACTTTATTTTTCAACTCAAAAATTTCATCATTATATTTAAAATCTTTTGAATCTGAGCCTTGTTATCGACATCTGATAAGCACTTTTCAGCATGGCTTTCTATGATAAAATATCCTACTTTTTCTAAAGCTTTTTTGACAGCAATTATCTGAAGCATAATCTCTTCACATTCTTTTTCTTCTTCCACCATCTTGATAATTCCTTCAATGTGCCCTTTGATATTTTTAAGTCTTGAAAGAACCTCTTCTTTCCTTTCACTTTCAGGCACTTCAGCGTCACCTACTCTTCAACAATCTTGATAGCTCCCTGCGGACAAAACTTTGTACATACGCCGCATCCTGTACATTTTTCCTTGTCAATTTCAATCTCAACATCAAAAAATCCTCTTACGTTTCTTTTTATTGCACCAAATTTGCACGAACGTGAAGCAGGACAAAAGGGTGACCTGTCGCACATATCCTTATCTAATACTGCCTTTCTCATTCTTTTTTATTCTCCCTCCTTAGTAGTCTATCCCCTATACCATGGGGGTGTATTACTCTTACGAGTATATTATAATGTAAAAAATAATAAAGTTCAAGTACAAAAATTGCAAATAAAAATTTTTCTTTTTAACAATAACATTTTTGACTAAAATACGTTATAATTATGTGGTGACAAATTCTTGGTATGGGAGGTTCTGCAATGAAAAAAAGCGCAAAGGTATGGCTGGTCGGATTTATTATGATATTCATTCTTTCAAACATTGTATTTGCCCAAAGCATTACTGTGACTCCAAAAGAGATTGACGGAAAAACCTATGTTGATATTGACTCTTTGAAAGACTTTTTAAACTTTGATTACACCAAAACGCAAAATAGCCTGATAATTCAGAAAAAAGACTTGTCCATAAGTGAAGTCATTGACAAGATAAACAAGTCTGTTGTAGCAATCATCGGTGACAGCAAAAAGATAAAAGCAGACGACTTTTACTACAGCAAAATCCCAGCTGGACTTTCTCACGGATCTGGTGTTGTGATTGACAAAAATGGGCTGATTTTAACAAACAATCATGTAGTTGAAGACCTAAAACAGCCTTATGTTATCTTCTACGACGCCAAGGCTTATAAGGCAGCAGTACTTTACAGTGACAAAGAAATTGACCTTGCAATTTTGAAAGTCAACCGAAGCAATCTTACCCCAATTGAAATTGAAAACCCAAAAAATATTTATGTGGGTCAGGAAGTTTTGGCAATAGGCACACCGCTTTTCTTAGGATGGCGAAATAGTGTCACAAAAGGAATAATTAGTGGGCTTAACAGACCTGTTGATGAAGTCTATACATTTTTGCAAACAGATGCAAGTATCAATCCAGGCAACAGTGGTGGCCCACTTGTTAATATGCAGGGGAAACTTGTAGGAATAAACACTCTTGGTATTGATTACTGGCAAGGAATTAACTTTGCAATTCCTGCGGAAAATATACTTTATTTCCTTGACCATTATAAAAAGTTTGGTAGAATTAAAAGATGTTACTTAGGTCTTGAGTTTGAAGACAGTTGGTTATCTTATGTTGGGCTTCCGTCTAACCTCGGTCTTAAAATTATAGATGTAAAAGCTGACAGTCCTTTAAAAGGATTTGCTCAAGAAAATGATATACTTGTCACAATTGACAGCTACCCTATCAACTCAATTGCAGAATACAATCAAACTCTTATGAAATATCTTCCTGGTGACAAGGTAAAGATAAAAATCAAAAGAAATGGCAAAATTCTTGAAAAAGAAGTTATTTTGAAAGAGTGGCCAACAAGCAAATAGTTAAAAAAATATATGGAAAGGGGAACACAGCAACATGTCAAGAAAGTTAAAAATAGTGATTTGTATTTTTACAATAGTTGCTTTTGTGCTGACCTCTTCTGTCTTTGCACTTGCACAAGAAGACAGTGGCATTATTGACTTTTACACAGTCTTTTCAAAAGATGACATCAATAAGAACAGGGTTGGAAACAGTGTTTACAACTGGTCTATCTATATGCCACAGGATGCCTATATAAACAAAGATCCAAAAGGAAGCTATTTTTCAATGTCAAGCAATAGCTACAAGGCAAGCATAAATGTTGAGGCAATTTTAAACAAAGAAGGTTACACCTCCTTAGATGAAATTTTGCTGTACGCTCAAGATTTAATTTCAGGTTATTATTCTGGTTCAAAGTTATATTCGCTTAAAAAAGGAAAAGACAAACAAGATCAAGAATATATTGAAGCCACAAGTGTATATACTGACTCTTTTTATGTATTTGTTGACGAAGAAGAAAGTTCTGGCACTTTCAATCTCATACGAATATACTTGAGCAAAAATAAGAGATACAATTACATTTACAGACTTACGATTAGTATGGATTTAAATTTCTATTCACAACACCAAAATCTTTTATACAAGATTGCTGATTCTTTTGAAACAAACTTTGACAGAAACAATCCCAACATAAAAGATTTAGCAGACAACGTAACATCGTGGAGAGTTCACAAAAATACAAGTTACGGATGGCAGATTGACCTTCCACCTTACTGGAAATCTACAGACATTTATAATCTTGAGTACAATTCTTCCACACAATCATTTGCTCCTCTTTACACAGATGAGGAGATGGGAATCTCAACCCAAAAACAGCAGCAGGATACGTTGGCCTTGGCATCTCCAGACAGCCAGCAAGAGTATGACGAATATCTTTCTGTCAGTTTTGTTACAAACTCAAATATCAGTTTTGACAAATGGGTTTCTCAGGAAATAAAAAGTATTGAGTTTTACAACAAAGAGCTTTTAAAAGTCATCTCATCCAAAAGTTTAAATATTGGAACAAGTAAAGCAAAAATTTATGACCTCAGAATTAGAAAAAGCCTCAACAAGACATTTGTTGAAAAAAGACTTTATGTTGACTCAAATAATAATAAATACGTGATAAAACTGTATGTTCCAGAAGAAAAATATAACAAAGATAAGCAAAAATATGAGAGGATAATTAATTCATTTAGAGTATTACCAGCAAAGAGCAGATATTTTGATTCCATTCTTTGGTCAGGAGATTTGAAACCCCAGAATACATTAAAAACTGTAAAACTTAACAAAGCTCCATTTGAAATGAAGATTTCAAAGGATTACAAAACAAATATGCCATATTACTATTATAATTACTTTACTCAAATAATAGGTTCCTCAATCCCATCTGCACAGGGTATTTCGGACATTGAAACAGTAATGCTTTACAATACTCCATACTCAATTTTGACAATAAATGGTGGAATAAACGTAGACCCTGCCGATAAGATAATAAAAAACACTATGCAAGCATGGGTTGAAAGCAATGAATATAAGAGCAAAACTGTAAATATGAGCCTTTTGAAGTATACTGACAAAAATCTTTCTATTTATAAGTTTATTTATGTCTATAATATTCTTAAGCTTTCAGAACTTGCAAAGGGAAATCCAAATAGAGACTTTAATTTTATTAATCTTCAGAACAGAATTATCTATATGATAAAATACAATCAATATTATTACACCATTGACCTGTCCATTCCTGTTTTGTATTATAATAGCTATACAGTTTCTGACTTCGAGAATTTTGTGAAAAGCATAAAAATAGACAAGATTGACTTTTCAAAGCTGAATATAAAGTTTGTAAAAGAAGATTTGGAAAAATTTAAGAAAAAAGAGGAATAAAATTATACAGGGCTTGCCAAAAATACACATGCTTTTTCGGACGGCAAGCCCTTTTTCATTTTACCCATTCTGAACAAGCTTTAATGTCCTCAATTCAATTTCCTGGTCGGCAGCCCAGTCTTTAAGAGCTTCTTGATCCTTTGTGAGCTTTTCAAACCTCTCTCAATATACCTTTGATTTTCTCAAAATATCTTTCGTTTTCTTCGAATTTCGTAGTTATAAAAATTTATTTGATGCTTGTTATTTCTATTATTGCTTTATTCTACCATATGAAAATTAGATTCAACCTACTTTGCATTAATTTAGATATTATACCATATTGCGGCGGGTATTTATCCACAATAACCATGGTGTTTACCCTCTCATGTCTCTCAGGGTCTTTCTTACCTTGCCCTCAATTTCCTCGTCCCATCTACCATGGCGTGGATGTCGGTTATGCTCGTATGCAGGGTCTTCGCCCTTCTGGAAATTGTACTCCGACCACCCGCTCTCATTTTTTAATCGTCCTATAAAAATTCATTTGGGAGTTAAAATAAAATTGTGTCCACTGTATAATTAGTATTGAAATAATCATCAAAGGGGGTTATTTAAAATGAATAAAAACGAAATTATTGAGACTGCTAAAAACATGGCAAAAGAAGCAAGTATTAAATATGTATTGCTTCCTGTGATGCTCCTAACCGCCCAGCTCTAAAGCAACTTAAAGTAAAACTTGCTCGATTGCTTTATGTTATCGGAAAGAGCAGTATACCTTGCTAAAAATGACAATGACAAAGGTAATGGTTTTTATTGAAGTAAAACTTGCAACACCTGCCTCAAGTCTTGAAATCTCTGTCCCTCGCACACGCTACTTCCAATTTTCGACATTCTATCCTCTTCTTTCCGCTACAAAAGAGTTGATAGTTCGTACACTGACCTTCTTATGTCTTTAGTCGTCAATGGTTATTCTTGAGCGTTCCCTTGTTCAAACTTTGAAAGCTTTGAATCTTCCATATTCCGAAAATGAAATACTAAAAATCAAAGAAGACCTTAAAAATGAACTTCAGTTATTCAAACAAAGAGAACTACCAACAAGTGCTTTTGCTCTTATCATCGATGGTTATTCAAAAGTGAAGTTAAGGATAATTCTAAGGTTAAACAAGCTACTTGTTATGTTGTCCTCGGTATCGACCTAGAAGGTAAAAAAGACATTTTCGGTATTCTGCCCTTTCTTCGGCAAAGAAAATAAGGCTGATTGGATGAAAGTTTTTGACGATTTAATTACAAGAGGTCTTAAAGAAGTTTTAATTGTCATAAGTGATGACTTTCCTGGTATTATAGATGCTGTCAAACTTGCTTACCCTCTTGCTGACCTTGAGCTTGCTTTTGTCCACCTCCAACAAAATATCAGAAAACATATGACAAAAGATAAAGCTTTCCGCTTTTAACAAGAGTTAAGAACAGACTTAGAATTTCTTCCTCCGATTTTGACGAAGCTGTACTGAAATTTAAAGAACTTTTCTATGGATACCTTTCAAAATATCCTCGATTTTATTGCTGCAATATCAGAAAAAGCAGAGTTTTATCTTGCCCATATGAAATACCCTGAGGAATTAAGAAAGCTTTTTCTACAAACACCGCTTTATGTGTAAATAGCATGATTGAAAAGGCAAGAAGTAAATTCAGGTGGATACTTTAAGCTGCCTGTGTCTTAGAAATTAATATTTACTTACAGCGAGAGAACTTACGCCGTACAAAATGGAAAAATGGAGTTCCCAGCATTAGAAAATGCATTAACAACATAACCCAACTTTACAATTTACGTTATAAATTGGAAACACAAAATTCTTGACAAGTCTCCTGTAGGCTCTATCCCTACTATTACGTTCTCTTTGCCATGGGCTTTCATTATCTTATTTGCCCAATCTAAAAATTTTTCCATACCTTCTTTTCTATTCTCAAACTCTATTCTCTTGCCAAGCTCCACTCCTCTAAAATCAAATGCTCTGCCAATATGTATCTCCTTTGCTATGTCTACTCCTACAACTAAAGTTTTATCCGTCACTTGTAATATCTTCTCATTTTGTGTATACTTCAAGGTAGGTACCTCCTTTGTTGTGTTTTGTCGTAAGTTGTACAACTTACATTCTATATTTTATCAGGAGGTACCTTATCTTTTCAAATCTCATTTCTCGTCATTTTCGCTCATTTTCGTTCATTACAGGAATGCTCGTTTAGTACCCATAAAAAGAGGTTAATGGCTTTGTAACTTTGCAAATTGCTATATTTATTAATATTCTCCTTGGAATTTTCACCTCAATTTTACTTTATTAATTTTTATCCTGTCAAACTCGTTTTTTTTAGTTAATTTCATGCAATTTTTAGCTATCAGCTCCCTCTTTCTTTTAATATCTCTAAATTTCTTAAATTCTCTCTTGTTTTTTCACAAACAAAAAGCTGCCCCCTTCTCTGGAGGCAGCTATCTAAATTGCTTTTTAAAAGCATTTTTAAACTATATCTCTCTTTATCCTCATCAAACCATTGAACAAGAACGGCAAAAGGAAAAATGCAAGCAAAACAAGACCTATCACAACGCAGATGGAAACCTGCATAAGCGTCAGTATCCCAGATGGCAGCATTGCCGCAAATGTGCCCGCTAAAATTATCACTGCCGATGTCACAACATGCCCAATGTTTGCTGAGGTAAGCCTGAGTGCCTCGTTTATTTCCAAGTCTTTATACTCATAAAATCTTATTAGCAAAAATACACTGTAGTCTATACCCAAAGCTAAGAACACAACAAAGGTGAAAAATGGCACTGCCCAGTTGAGTGCTTCGTATTTGAAAATACCTTTGAAAATCATCTCTGTGATAGATAGTGCAAGATAATAGTCAGTAAAAACGATTATGACCATTATTGCTGCATTGAAAATTGACCTTGAAATAAGAAACATTAAAATGAAAATACTTATTATCATTATTAACCTTAGAGTTCTAAAATCTTTAAAATATATGCTTCTCAAATCGTGGTTTGTAGACGATATCCCACCAACTCCAACCGATACAAATTTTGTGTTTACAAATTCTAAAGAATTATTTAAAACCTTTTCCACCTCAGCAACAATATCAATTGCTTTGTTTGTATACGGATTCGTGTCAAGAATCAAGATTATTTTTGTTATTCTTCTATCTTTGCTCATATATGAATCCAAAGCCTTTTGGAAATCACTGCTTTTCAAAGCTTCTGGAGGGACGTAAAAAATGTCTGTGTTTTTGTAACCTTCAAAATAACTCTTCATACTACCAATAGAATTTATCATTTTGTTAAGTGCATCAGAAATCTGGAAAAGAGCTGACTTTAAACTTGTAAACCCTGTCTGAAGTTCATTTACCTTTTTTAGAATTTGTTCTTTTTGATTATCAAATTCTTGAAGCTTTGAATACATAAGATTGACACCTGAGATTATTTGTTTTTGACCTCTGTCAATTTGATTGTAACCATTTAGAACCTTACCCTGAGCATCCGCAAGTTGTTTTGAAGCTGAGGCTATGCTATCAATGGATGTTGAAATAAGCTTTAAAGCTTTATCAGCTTCATTTATTTGTGTTGAAATTTTCTCATATTCAGATGAAAACTCTTTCAACTTTGGTGCAAGGTTGCTTGTTTCAGCTTCAATTTTCGACAAGATTTCAGATGCCATAATATAATTTATATCCTTTGAAATTTCCGGATATTTATTTGAAAGTACTTTTAAATTATTATTAGCAGTGTTAATACCTGTCAATAAAAGCTCAACTTGATTTATATCAAATCCCTGTAATTCACTTTTTATTTTGTTTATTGACTTTGTGTATTCAGAGTAAAACTTTTTAAATCCTTCAGACAGCTTGCTGCTTCCATTCGAAAGCTGATTAAGACCATCATAAATCTTCTTAGAACCTTCTAATCCTTGTTCAAACCCAAAATTTAGTTTATCCAGGGATATTTTTAATTCATATATGCCATTCTCAAGCTGTGAAATACCATTTACAAGTTTTTGAACATCAAACTCTTTTGTTGACACATTCAAATTTTTGTTTATAGTCTCAATTGCATTGTTTACTTTCAAAAGACCATCTCTCAAACTATCAATGCCTTTAATAACAGTATCTGCTTGGTCTGACAAAGTAAATTGTTTTATAATCTCTCCTTGAGGTCTTGTAATTGAATATACATCTTTTATACCTTTTTGCTTGCTCAATATTTCAGTTATTTTTTCAATATCAGATAGTGCATCTGAAGTTGCTAAGTTTTTATTGGATTTTAAATAAATCGTAACAGGAAATGTTTTTCCGCTGCTAAAGTTCTTTGAAATTATGTTAAATCCTTTTACCGATTTGTACTTTTCAGAAAGCTCATTTAGTGTGTTGAAGGACAAGTCACTTCTTACTGATAAGAGAAAAGGTATTAAGATTAATATCACTGTTGTCAACACTACATAAGGATATCTAGTGGAAAGTCTTGCTGCAGCCTCCCAAAGCCTGCTATGTGTGTGCTGTATTTCTTTATTAAATGGCCAGAGAAGATTTTTACCAAAAATCTTTAACACTGCTGGAACCAGTGTCAAAAGCACAAGCAAAAGTATAAGTACACTTACAGCAATAGCTGACATTGCCCTGAAAAAGTTAAAAGATGCTACTGCAAAAGCTGCAAATCCTGTAAAAACTGCAAGACAGCTAAATATCACTGTCTTCCCTGCTGTTTTAAATGTTGTCATTACTGCTTTATCGACATCTTTCCCATTTGCAAGTTCTTCTCTGAATCTTGAAATAATTAAAAGGTTATAGTCAGTTCCAATACCAAATAAAGATACAACTATAAATGTTCTTGTGAAAGTATTTATAGGAAAGTTGAACTTATCTGCAAGGTGTCCAACTACACTAAGGGAAATCAAAAACGATACTCCAACTGTCAAAAGTGAAACTATCGGAGTGACAGGAGATCTGAACACAAGAATTAAAACAACTATAATAAACACTATTGTGATTACATCTGTCTTTTTGACGCCATCTTCAGAAGCTTTCACAAAATCCTGGGTGATTAAATCTCCACCTGTAAGATATATTTCAAGACTCTTTGGTTTTTGAGTCGAGTTTATTAATCTATACATCTCATCTCTTATTTCAATAATTTCTCTCTTTGTTTTATCTGCCTGAATGCTTGTAAGGATAACCTTATTATTAGGTGAGACGTAATAACTTTTTAACTCGGGATTCTTGAAATGAGTTGAAATGCTTTGAATATTGTATTTTTCTTTGTTCTTGTCAAGTTCATCAATTATCTTTTTAGCTGCTGATATATCATCCTTTGTTAAACCATTTTTATTATAAAAGACCATAGCTATTGTTGAAAACTTTTTATCTTTTGGTACACCTTGAAACTCTTTTTCCAATATAGTAGCAACCTGAGATGGATAAGCTTTGCCAATTTTAGGTTCACCTTTGAGTCTTACTATTTTATTTATATCAGGCATTGTAATTAAAAATATAGCTGTCAAGACTGCCCATATTATAACACTTATCCAAGGTCGCCTTAAAACTTGTTTCACACACCTCACCTCTTTGAAAAAATTACAAAGGTATTTTAACATATTTATTGACTATGAGTCAAATTAATATCAATAAAAAAACTTTTGTGAAGGTTTTACCTTCACAAAAGCTTTATCTTTACAAATTTCAATTTGCCAACTTGCAAAACATCCCCATTTTGAAATTCAATGTCAAGATCATTTATCTTTTCGCCATTTAATTTTACAGCACCACTTTTGATAAGTCTCATTCCCTCACTCGTAGATGAGCAGAGCTTATTTTCTACCATAAACCTTGGCAAGTACACCTTTGAGCTTTGAAGCTCAACCTCTGGAATGTTATCTGGTATGTCTTTTTTCTGGAACACTTTTATAAATTCCTCTTCAGCCTTTTTTGCTGCCTCTTCGCCATGATAGAGCTTTACAATCTCTCTTGCAAGTCTCATCTTTGCATCTCTTGGATGAAGCGTTCCTTCTTCAAGCTTTCTCCTAATTTCCTCAATCTCTTCTGGTTCGACATCAGTTGTAAGCTCATAGTATGAAATCATAACCTCGTCAGGAATAGACATCACTTTGCCATACATTACATTTGGCGGTTCGTTTATACCAATGTAATTGCCAAGGCTTTTGCTCATCTTGTTGACCCCGTCTGTTCCAACCAAGATGGGCATCAACAGCGCAACTTGAATTGTTTTGCATCCATACTCCTTTTGCAGCGTCCTTCCCATAAGTATATTGAACTTTTGCTCGGTTGCGCCAAGCTCAACATCAGCTTCAATCACAACAGAGTCATAACCTTGCATAAGTGGATAGAAGAATTCATGGATAGAAAGTGGAAGGTTCTTTTCCATCCTCTGCCTAAATGTCTCTCTTTCAAGCATCCTTGCAACTGTGTATTTTGATGCAAGGTTTATTACATCCAAAAAGTTCATGGGTTCAAGCCATTCACTGTTATATCTTATTGTGGTCTTTTGCGGGTCAAGAATCTTTAAAACCTGCTGTTTGAAAGGTTCTGCATTTTTTTGGACCTCTTCTTTTGTAAGCTGTTTTCTTGTCTCAGACTTTCCAGTTGGATCACCAATCATTGCAGTAAAATCACCAATTATCAAGATTATATTGTGTCCAAGGTCTTGAAGCTGTTTAAGTTTCCTTAAAACAACAGCATGGCCAAGATGAACGTCTGGCACGTTTGGGTCAAGCCCAAGTTTTATGTTTAAAGGTCTATCCTGCTTTAGCTTTTCAATAAGTTCTTCTTCTGTAATAATCTCAGCAGCACCTTTTTTAAAAACCTTCAATTGATGTTCGATATCCATCTTAATACCTTCTTCTCCTTTCTTTAGTTTTTTAAATCCCAAATTTTTCTCTTACCATCTTCACAATAAAACCTACTTCTTCAACTTTTAAAAGATATATAATCCCTGCATATATTCCCATTCCAAGCAAAATATTTGCTGTAGTAAAAAAAGCAAAATGCTTTAACGGCATTGTTAAATAAATAAATCTTTGTTTAAATACATATACAAAGACACCCATTATCAAGCTTGCAACAAACGCCTTTACAAATACACCTGCAATCCTTTTCCAGCCAATTGAACCAAGTTTTTTCCTAAGAGAAATAAACAGCAAAACTGCCGCAATGTAGTTTGCCGTCGCAAAAGCCATAGCAGCACCGGTATGCTTGAACTTATGAATAAATATTACATCAAGTATTATATTACAAATAATAGCAATAACACCGTTTTTTACAGCTGTTTTTGAATCTTTCAAAACATACAAAGTTCTGTTTAATATATCTCTAAGACCAAGCCCTACAAAACCTAAACAGTAAAACATAAGTGGTGATGCTGTAAGCAGGGTAGATTCAGTGGTAAAATTTCCTCTCTGGTAGATTAATCTTGTTATTTCTTTTGCCATAATCATACCACCAATTGCAAATGGCATCATCATTAGTATAATTGAATTTACTGCAGACACAAAAAATTTTCTAAAATTTTCTTTATCTCCTTTTGCCTGAAGATTAGATAAAGTAGAAAAAGCCAAAACAGAAATTGATGATGAAAAAACTCCAACCACCATATCGTTCAGCTTCCCTGCATATGCAACAGCCGCAACAGCACCGGTTGACGTTCCTGTCAAAAGATATCTATCTATAAAGGTATAAAGCTGTGCCATGCTGCTGCTTATAAAAACCGGGAAAGAAAATTTTATCATCTTTTTTATGTTTTCATCTTTAAAACCAAGCACAGGATAAAATTTAAAGCCATATTTTTTTGAATTATTAAGCTGGTAAACCAAACTCCAAAAATACCCAACAACAAATCCTCCTGCCACTATATATATATCAAATTTCTTGAACGGTTCAAAGTACGACAAAAATATCGCAACAAAAATTGAGAAATTAAAAGGAATGCTTGAGAGTACCGGTTTTGTAAAGTTCCCGTTTGCCTGTAAAAAACCCTGAAGTATGTTTGTTGAACTTGTAAATATTATCATAAAGATTGTAATTTTTAAAATTTTTGAGGCATACATAATCTGAAGTTCCTTGCTCTGATGAACCTGAAGCAAAATAAGTTGTTTAGAAAATATAAAACCTAAAATTGCAACAATTGACGATGCAAGAAGCAGTGTATTTATTACACTATTTGTAAATTTTATTCCCTCATCCTCACCTTTTTTTTCGCGTATATCTGTGTAAAATGGTATAAATGAGGTTGAAAAAGCAGCAAAAACAGAAGCAAAAAGGATATTTGGAAGCTGCAGTGCAAGCGGGAAAGCATCTGCCTTTACACTTGTACCAAATCTTGCACCGAACGCCACTTCCCTTATGAATCCTATAAGTTTTGTAAAGACTGTTACAATAAAAAGTTGTAATGCTATTTTTGTTGCCTTTTTATACTGCAATTTTTGTCCTTCCTTTCATGGCTTAAAAAGATTTCTAAACACTCTTTTTCAAAAACTTCTCTATGCTTTTTATCTCTCTTACAAGCGCCTCTTCATCAATTGTAAAAAGTTTGCCATCCATATAAAGAATCTGACCATCAACTATTGTAGCATACACATTTGAAGGATTGCTACTGTAAACAATGTTAGAAACAGGATTATAACACGGAAGCATATTAAAATCTTTTGTTTTTAAAAGTGCGATATCAGCACAAAAACCTTCTTGCAAAATTCCTGTGTTGTAAATTCCTGCTGCCATTGCTGCATTTGTTGTAGCCATTTTGAGAATCTGCTGGGCATTCAAAATATCAGGTAATCTGTATATTCCTTTTTCAAGCAAAGAGGCAATGTGCATCTCTTCAAGCATATTCAAGTTGTTGTTGCTTGCTGCTGAATCTGTACCAATAGCAACGTTTACGCCAGACTTTATCATGTTGTGCACAGGTGCAAAACCATTGCCCAGTTTGAGATTGCTTGTCGGATTGTAAACACAAGATACATTTTTCTCAGACAATATTTCTATATCTTCATCATCTACATATACACAGTGTGCTGCTATACAAATTGTATCAAAAAGCCCTGCCTGACTACAAATTTTTACAGGTGAGATATTATACTTTTCGTAACACTCATTGACCTCATTTTCTGATTCACTAAGATGTATCATTACCCCTGTTTTGAATTCTTGTGCAAGCTGTGCAACTTTTTCTAAAAGATTATATGAACAAGTGTATATTGAATGTGGTCCAAAAAATACTTTTATTCTGTCACTTGAATAATTATAAAACAGCTCTTTTGTCTCATCAAGTCTAACATCTTCTTTTTCATCTGTCTGAAGTCCTCGTGATAAAACTGCCTTTATACCTGTTTGTTGAACAGCTTTTGCTGTCATATCTTCATGAAAGTACATATCAAAAAACATTGTTGTGCCGCTTTTCAGCATCTCTGCAATGCCAAGAAGAGAAGAAAAATAAATCATCTCTTTTGTGAGCTTTTCTTCTGCCGGGAAAATCTTTTCAAATAACCACTCATACAAAGGCATATCATCTGCAAAAGACCGCAAAATTGTCTGACCACAGTGTGTATGTGCATTTATAAGTCCCGGCATGGCTATTAAATCTTTTCCTTCAATGACTTTAACAGTAGCTTGCTCATAAATAGATAGCTCTATATTTTCTGCTATCCTTGCAATCTTGCCACTTTTGATAAAAATATCACCCTTTAAAACCTCATTTTGTGCATTACAAGTAATAATTGTAGCATTTTTAATCAATATATCCATATACTTACACTTCCCAGCTTTCAAGGTATTTTTCCTGCTCAGGTGTGAGCTTGTCTATTTCAATGCCAAGAGATCTTAGCTTAACCTCGGCAACAAATCTGTCAATTTCCGCTGGAACATTATACACTCTATTTTCTAATTTTTCATGGTTTTGCACAACGTATATGCTTGACAGTGCTTGAATTGCAAACGACATATCCATAATCTCAATTGGGTGTCCATCTGCTGCTGCAAGGTTAACAAGTCTTCCCTCTGCTATTACAAAAACTTCTTTGCCATTTTCAAGAACATATCCCTGGATATTCTTTCTTGCTTCGTACTTTTTGACTGCCTTTTTCTCAAGCGTAGCAATATCAATCTCAACATTAAAATGCCCGCTATTGCACAAGATTGCTCCATCTTTCATTTGCAAAATATGTTCATACCTTATTACATCCTTGCACCCTGTTGCAGTAACAAAAAGATCTCCAATCTTTGCGGCATCTTGTATCTTCATTACCTCAAATCCATCCATATATGCTTCTAATGCTTTGATTGGGTCAATCTCTACAACAATTACTTTTGCACCAAGACCTTGAGCTCTTTTTGCAATTCCTTTGCCGCAAAAACCATATCCTGCAACAACCACATACTTGCCTGCAACTGTTATATTTGTAGTTCTCATTATCCCATCCCAAGTAGACTGACCAGTTCCAATTCGATTGTCGAAAAGATGCTTGCAAAAAGCATTGTTGACTGCAATCATAGGAAATTTGAGCTTGCCCTCTTTTTCAAGCGCTCTGAGCCTGATTACACCTGTTGTTGTCTCTTCACAGCCGCCAATTATTCTGCTTGCCAAATCTTGCCTTTTTGTGTGAAGAAGATATGTCAGGTCTCCTCCGTCATCGATTATAAGGTCTATATTATTTTCAAGAGTCTTTTCAAGATGAACAAAATATTCGGATGTCTCCACACCTCTTATCGCAAATACTTCAATGCCCTCATGAACAAGAGCACTGGCAACATCATCCTGAGTAGATAAAGGGTTAGAACCTGTAACAAACACATTGGCACCCAAATCTTTTAAAAGCAGGGCAAGATTTGCTGTCTTTGCCTCAAGATGAACAGAAATTGCTACGTTCAAACCTGTGAGCGGTTTTTTTGTATCATATTCTTTTTTTATCTGATTCAAAATAGGCATAAATCTTTTTGCCCAGTTAATTTTTTTGATTCCTTCCTCCCACAAAGAATAATCTCTGATAATTGACAATAACATCACACCCTTTTTTAATATCATAATTATTTTTACTTATCTATTCTTCTCCAAATCTTTGAACTTGGTATGTTTGTCCAAGAAAAGAAGTTCAATTGTGCCAGTAGGTCCATTTCTGTGCTTTGCAATTATTAGCTCTGCAATGTGTTTTTTGTCAGTGTCAGGATTGTAATACTCATCTCTGTACAAAAAAGCAACAATGTCTGCATCCTGTTCAATTGCGCCACTTTCTCGAAGGTCGGAAAGAATAGGTCTGTGGTCAGCTCTTGTTTCAGGTGCGCGGGATAGCTGCGAAAGCGCAAGTACAGGAACATTTAGCTCTCTTGCCAAGGCTTTTAATGACCTTGAAATCTCTGCAATTTCCTGTTGCTTGCTCTCAAACCTGCCACGAGCGGTCATAAGCTGCAAATAGTCAACCATCACAAGCCCAAGGCCTTTTTCTTTGAGCTTGAGTCTTCTACATTTTGCCCTCATTTCTGCAACAGTTATGGCAGGTGTATCGTCAATATAAATTGGAGCGTTTGACAAAAGTGCTAAAGCTTTTGCAAACTTTTTCCACTCTTCATCCTCTAAGTTTCCAGTTCTAAGCTTGTGGCTATCTATCATTGCTTCTGAGCAAATCATACGGGTTACAAGCTGTTCTTTTGACATCTCAAGACTAAATACCGCTACGGGCACACCAGCTCTCAAAGCTGCATGCTGAACAATATTGAGTGCAAAACTTGTCTTCCCCATTGCAGGTCTTGCTGCAATAAGTATCAGGTCTGATGGCTGAAGACCTGCTGTCATTCTGTCAAACTCAGCAAATCCTGTGGGTACACCTATAATATGCGATTTTCTGAGATACAGTTCCTCTATCTTGTTATATGTTTCAATTAATATCTCTTTTAAATGAGAAAAATCTTTTGAATTTTTGTGAGAAATCACATTGAAGATTGTCTTTTCAGCAAAATCAACAATATCTTCAACTCTTTCTGTCTGACTCTTACACTTTTCAATAATCTTCATTGAAGAGTTTATGAGTTTCCTAAGTAGTGACTTTTCTTCAACAATCTTTGCATAATATGTAGCATTTGCAGTTGTCGGAGTATTTATCACAAGGTTTGTCAGATACTCATTTCCTCCAACTGCATCAAATGTACCTCTTTCTCTCAGTCTCTCAGCTACAGTTATGACATCTACCGGTTTGCCCTCTTCAAAAAGGTCCATAATAGCAGCAAAAATCTCTTTTAGCTGGGGCGTTGCAAAATCCTCTTCTGTCAAAATCTCAGTAACATCAGAAATTACTTCGCGGCTTAAAAGCATCGCCCCTACAACCGCTTCTTCTGCTTCGCGGCTTTCAGGCATCTCACTTTGATTTTGAACAATGTCGGGCTCCATTTTTACCTCACTTCCTCATACTCACTTAACTTGCTGTCACATGAACTTTGAGCTTTGCCACAACTCCTTGATATAGTCTAATAATAACATCATAGCTGCCGATAAGCTTTATTGGATCATCGAGCTCTATCTTCTTTTTATCAATATTAATTCCAAGCTGTTTTTTTATCTCTTCAGCAATTTCTTTATTTGTTATAGAACCAAAAAGTTTGCCATTTTCACCTGCTTTTGCTTTTATAATAATCTGACTTTTTTCAAGCTTACTTGCTAAATCCTTTGCAACTTCAAGCTCTTTTTCTTTCTTTTTTTGTTCAGCTTCTTTCTTTTCTTTTATATGCTTTTCTATCCCTTCTGTTGCAGGTACTGCAAGTTTTCGTGGAATTAAATAGTTTCTTGCATATCCATCGTTCACTTCAACTATTGAATCTTTTTTGCCAAGCCCTTTTACATCTTGAAGAAGCACAACCTTCATAACTAAGATCAACTCCTTTTCTAAGAATTTTTGCTTTCATTTATATATTCTTCTATTGCTTTTACAAGAACCCCTTTTGCTTCATCAATACTTATTTTTTCAAGCCTTGCTCCTGCTGTTTCTAAATGACCTCCACCACCAATTTTTTCTAATATAAGTTGAACATTTATTTTGCCATTTGAACGACCACTTATCAAAACACTATCTTCTATTTTGCAGACAACAAATGATGCATCAATTCCTTTTATGTTCAAAAGTTCATCTGCTACCTTTGCTATTATAACATTATCTCGACAAGCTTGTGAATAATCAATAACAAGCGCGATATTATTATGCAGTATTTGCAAGTTTGAAATGAGCTGATTCTTTAAAACATAACTATCTAAATCCTCCTTAAGATACTCTTTGATTGCTTCTGGCAAAGCATCATTTTCTCTTAAGTATGTTGCAACCTCAAATGTTCTCACACCAACATTCTTTGTAAATCCTTTTGTATCAATCATTATACCCGCTAAAAGTATCTCTGCCTCAAGCTTTTTGAGTTTTATTCCTTCATAGCTCAAAAGTTCGGCAACAAGTTCAGATACAGACGACGCATATGTTTCTGAATAGCAAATAAGAGCCTGTTCAATCCAGTCGGTAGGTCTTCTATGATGGTCAATTACAATTATCTTTTCAAATTCCAAAATCATCTGTGGCATATCGACATAACTTGTTCTTTGAGTATCTACTACAAATAAAAGAGAAGTCTTTGTCTTCATCTTTAAAGCTTTCTGCTGATCAATTATTATATTCTGGTATTGAGGATCATCAAGTAGCATCTGAAGAAAGTTTCTGATCGTAGGATTGTAGGAATTAATTACAATGTATACTTCCTTACCTAAATTTAAACATAACTTGCTCAAACCTACAGCTGCACCCAGACAATCGAGGTCAAAATACTGATGACCAATGATAAATATTTTGTCAGAATGTTTCACAATTTCTTTTATTGTTTGTGCCATAACACGCGAACGTACTTTTGAGCGTTTTTCATGTTCTTTTGTTTTACCACCATAAAATTCAAACTTGCCATCATAGAATATTACAAACTGGTCACCTCCACGGCTCAGTGCCATGTCAAGAGCTGTTTTTGCATCCTTTTGTGCCTGGAATATAGAATCCTGCCTTATACCTATACCACAGCTTATGGTAGGAATTATCTTATTGTACAGATTCACTTCCTTTATCTGCTCTAAAATATTAAATCTTCTTTCCTGCATCTTGTAAAATGTTTCTTTATTACATATAAAAAGGTATTTGTCACGTTCATACTTCATTAAAAACACATCTGACCTTATTTGATTGTAAAACCAATCAGTGACACGCTTTTCTATCTCAGAAATAATAGAAGATTTAGATACCTCTGGAGCAGAATTTAGAACATCTTCATAGTTGTCAATAGTCAAATAACCAAAAACAATATTTTGCATTTCATATTTCTTTTGAAGAAGAACAAAATCAGTAACATCGACAAAGTAAAATAGATTTAAAAATTTCTTATCGTTTTTACCTTCTTCTACCTCAACAATAGTTACTAAAACATCAAAAAAATTATCTTCATACTCAAACTTCTCAAGTCTACTCTTTCCCTCTAAAACAGCTGAATAAAGCTCAGGCAGTTCATCTTTAAGATTTCTGCCTATCAATTTCTTGTTCTTGACTGTATTCAGAAATTTATGATTGTACCATATTATATCTCCATTGTACTCTGAAATAAGAATTGGAAATGGAAACTTCAAAAGTGTATCTTTCGATGCTGAATCTATGTTAAGAGTTAGAGTTTCTATATATTCTAAAAGTTGTTTATTCTTTTTTCTATTGAGTCTAAAATTGTAGAGGGCAAACAAAACAATTAAGGAAAGACAAATCAAGCCAATCTTGATGTTAAAATATAAAATTACTGAATCAAATATTAAATAAAGTATAAATCCTGCCTGCGAAACAGAAAAATCAAACCTAAAATGAGATTTTTTGTCTTTCACAATTCCACCCTCTTTGGTTTTCGTTTTTTAAAATCAAATACAAGGTCCAGAAAACCTATAAATACCAATAAAATTAAAAATTGCATACTAAGTACAAGCAAAACTGCAAAAAGCCAACCTCCAATAAATGGCGAAGAAATCTTCTCGGCTATTACTGCATATATCAAAGAAAGTGCTTGAATAAACAAAAGCCACGAAAGAATTATTGTCATGTTACTTACAACAATATAAAGAGTATTGATATTTGTCAAAAATAGAGAAAGTATAAAGAATACTACAACTCCAACTGTTACTTCTTTAGGCATAAACAGCTTTGAAAAGGGTAAAAATTCCTTTTGAATTCTAACTTTGTTCGCTACAAATTTGATAAAATAATATCCTACAAGTGCCAATGTAATTGCCTCAACAATTACAAACCCTGGCATCAAGAGTTTCAAAAATTCAACCAACTTTTCTGAAAGTTTATCATCACCAACAATTTTAAAATAATCCTCAAACATGCCTTTTAAAATAGAAAGAAGTTGAGCAATTATATCTATCTTATAAAGAATCTTTATTGCCTTTATAAAAAGTACCTGATACAGCAAAAATCCTGCAGTGAGTACTGAAAAATCCATAACAATAGTTCTTGAAACGCGCAAAAGCAAAAATACGCATATGGGCAAGATAAATGTAATCAACAGAAAAAGTAAATTAATTGGAGATTTCCCTATAATCATGATAATCAGAGCAGAAATGGCATATGATATAGCTATCCTTTTTACAAAATTCTCTTTTACTGCTACAACATAAAGAGGAAAACCTACCAAAGCCAAAATGGGATTAAACTGAAGTAAAAACAAAATAACCTGATAGACTCCAAAAGCAATCAAAATAAGTCCTTCATTTAAAAGTTTTTTGTTCATCTTTTCTTCACATCCATCCTAAATTTATTATCAATTCATTCATCTGGTAAAATGACAGAATAAGAACCTAGAAGCTTAAAAAATGTAGATTTTCGTTGAACCACCTTTAGCGCATCGCTCACATCCTCTTCATCCACAAACCCTTCTATATCAACAAAAAAAACATATTCACCAAGATTAGTCTTTGCCGGTCGTGACTCTATCTTTGTTAAATTCAAATCGTAAAGATTAAAAATAGCCAAAATTTTGTAAAGGCTTCCCGGTTTATCATAGGTTGAAAAGATTATTGATGTCTTGTTTTTATCTCCTTTTTTAAAGTTAGGGCTCTTGGTTATAACAAAAAATCTGGTATAATTGTTGTCTTGGTTTATTGGTCCAGCCAAAATTTTTAGGTTATTTTGCTCTGCTGCAAAAGGTGAACAGATTGCACCATCCACCTCACCTTCTGCACACAACCTTGCAGCATATGATGTACTGCTAACTTGTATTAGTTTTGCCTGCTTAAAATTCTTTCTCAAATAGTCATGGCACTGCGAAAACGCCTGCGGATGTGAGGCAATTGTTAAAATCTGTTTTTTCTCCTCTTTTGCGCAAAGATAATGTTCTACCTTCAAGATTATTTCTTTTTCTATATAAACCTGGGATTTTAAAAGATAATCAAGAGTTGTTGAGACACTTCCTTCAATGGAGTTTTCAACAGGAACAACTCCAAATTCAACCTCATTTTCTTCAACAGCTTCAAATACATCATCTATTGTATCACACGCAACAAGTTCCTGGTCTTTATCAAAATATCTTTTTGCAGCCTCATATGAATATGAACCGACCGGTCCTAAATATGCAACCTTCACCTTTTCACCTCATTAATGCTTTTTATATATTTTAACATTGATTATGAAAGTATAAAAGACAAACATATCAAAAAGGGGCTGTCCAAAGATAATTGGATAGCCCCTTTCTTAATTATTACTTTATATGGTCTTGCGTTATATGCGAAATTAAAATTATTACACATTATACTACTTATTTCTCACCACAAAGTTCCAAAAGCTTTTCCCATCTTCTGTCAACTTCTTGCTGAATTTGTTCAATCAAGTGTTCATTCCCTTTTTTGAACAGATGTCTGAACCTTCCTTGAGTCTTTAAAAACTCAACAACAGGAAGCTTTTCTTTTGGCTTGTAAGTGAGCCTGTACTGACCATTTACAACTTCATAAAGTGGCCAGAAACATGTATCAACTGCAAGCTTCGAAATTTCAATTAATTTTGAGGTCTCATATCTCCAACCTCTTGGACATGGAGCCAAAACATTCAAAAATGCTGGTCCATCTGTGTAAAGTGCCTTTTCAGCCTTTTCAATTAAATCTTTGAGGTTTGGAGTAATGAATGCTGTTTGCGCAACATATGGTATGCCATGTGCAACCATGACTTCTGTTAAATCTTTTCTCCACTGCATCTTACCTGGAAGTTTTTTGCCCTGTGGGGATGTTGTTGTATCAGCATAAAGTGGTGTTGCAGAAGACCTCTGGATACCTGTGTTCATATAAGCACCGTTGTCATAACAAACATATACCATGTTATGCCCTCTTTCCATTGCACCAGAAAGAGACTGAAGACCAATATCGTATGTGCCACCGTCGCCACCAAACGCGATAAACTTAAACTCTCCCTGTACTTTTCCCTTTTTCTTCAAAACTCTATATGCAGCTTCAGCACCAGAAACTGTTGCAGCAGCGTTTTCAAATGCACTGTGAATAAATGAATCTTTCCATGCTGTGTATGGATAGATACAGCTTGAAACCTCCAAACATCCTGTTGCAACACCTACAACAGCTCTATCTTCGGGTTTCAGTGCGCGCAGTATTGCTCTTACAGCAACAGGTGCACCGCACCCAGCACACATTCTGTGCCCACCTGTAAATCTCTCTGGTCTTGCAGCAAGTTCTTTTATATTGTATGCCATTTTAAAAGCACACCTCCTTATTCTCTCACACCAATGTAGTTGTAAACTTCTCCAACATTGCCTGTCTTGACAATGTCAAGAAGTCTGTCATAAACCTTTGCAATATCATCTGTTTTAACGTCTCTTCCACCAAGACCATATATATAGTTGATAGCCTTTATACCATCTGCTCTTCCATAAAGAGCACTTGTAATCTCAGTGAAAAGTGGACCACCCGCTGCGTTAAATCCATCAACCTTATCCATTATAGCAACAGCCTTCAAATGCTTAAGAGCTGCTACAATCTCATCAACAGGGAATGGTCTGAATAGTCTTGGTTTTAAAAGACCTACCTTGTATCCTTTGCTTCTATACTCATCAACAACAGCCTTTGCAGTTCCTGCTGTGGAGTTCATTACAACTATTGCAACCTCTGCATCGTCAAGCTTGTAGCTTTCGAAAAGACCATACTTTCTTCCTGTCAAGGAAGCAAACTCGTCTGCAATCTCAAGTACAACCTTTTTAGCATTTTTCATAGCTTCAGCTTGCTGTCTTTTGTGTTCAAAGTAGTAAGGCGGTAAGTCTAATGGACCCATTGAAATTGGGTTTTGCTCGTTCAAAAGATAAAACTCTGGATTGTATTCACCTACAAACTTCTTTACAAGCTCATCTTCTAAAAGCTCTATATTTTCAACAGCATGGCTTGTAATAAATCCGTCATAGCAAACCATCACAGGAAGTCTTACATCCTTGTGCTCAGCAATTCTTATTGCCTGAATCAAAGAGTCGTAAGCTTCCTGGTTGTTTTCGCAGTAAATCTGAATCCAGCCACTGTCTCTTGCACCCATTGAATCTGAATGGTCGTTGTGAATATTAATAGGACCAGAAAGAGCTCTGTTTATAACTGCCATAACAATTGGAAGTCTCATTGACGCTGCAATATAAAGCATCTCCCACATAAGTGCAAGACCTTGTGAGGATGTGGCTGTCATAGTCCTTGCACCTGCTGCTGATGCACCTATACATGCGCTCATTGCGCTGTGCTCAGACTCAACAGCAACAAATTCTGTATCTACTTCCCCGTTTGCAACAAACTGAGAAAAATACTGTGGAACTTCAGTTGAAGGTGTAATTGGAAAAGCTGCAACAACATCAGGGTTTATCTGTTTCATCGCAAAAGCTATCGCTTCATTACCAGAAAGTCTATCACGAATAGCCATCTTTAGTTTCCCCTCCTTATAAAAACTCAAAATTCTTATTTCTTCTCCTCTACAAAGTCAAAAGCCTTAAATGGACAAACCTCTGTACAAACCCCGCAACCTTTACAGTGGTCATAGTCAACTCCGACCATCTTCCCATTTTCAACCTTTATTGATGAATCTGGACATACATAGAAGCAGAACAAACACTGCTTGCACTTATCTTCATGCCAAACAGGTCTCATTGTTCTCCAATCGCCTGTTTTAAAGTCCTCTGCATTACCCGGGTCAATGACTACACCTGCCGGTGTTATTTCCTTCCATGTAACATCTTCTGTTATTTTCATCTTTCTCATTATCCTTGCACCTCCTGCATTCCTCTAACAAACGCTTTGAGGTTACCCTCTATCACATCTGGTTTTGTTGCAAACTTGTGACGAAGCGACCCTTCCATATCTTTTATAGCTTCTTCTTCAGGAATAATGCCTGTTACCTTTATAACTGCTCCAAGAACAGGGATGTTCGGGAAATACTTACCTAAACACTCCATTGAAATCTTTCTTGCGTCAATTGTGTAAACCTTTCCATCAAAATCCCCAAGCATCTTCTTTACTTCTTCAGGAGACTTTGAAGTGTTGACAATTATTGCACCATCTTTTTTGAGCCCTTTTGTTACATCAACACTTCCGATTAATGTTTCATCCACAACAACTACATAGTCAGGTTCATAAATATTACTGTGAATTGTGATCTTCTCATCGCTTATCCTGTTGTAAGCTGTGATAGGAGCACCCATTCGCTCTGGACCATACTCAGGAAAACCTTGAACGTATTTGCCTGTGTTGAAAGCAGCTTCAGCTAAAAGAAGTGAAGCTGTCTTTGCACCCTGGCCACCTCGGCCGTGCCATCTTATCTCAATCATCTTGCCCATGTTCAAACCTCCCTTAAAAAAACATTTGAAAACTTTATTTGAAAAGATAAACTCATCAATAAAAGGTTACTTACCTTTTTATTATATATTTTGAATGTTAAAAAATCAACATATTTTTGAATACACCATAATTGTATATATTTGGTTTGGGGGATTGCAAAGAACTCATCCATAGGTTATAGTAATATAATGAAAACTAAATTACAAAAAACCTTAAGTATGATATTGGAGGATAAAAGTGAACAGGAAAAATCTTTCAATTGTCTTAAATATCGTTGCAATTGCAGGATTTATTTTACTGGCAACAGTAGTAGCTATAAGATATTCTCATTTTATTGTAAATATCGTCTCAAATCCGCAGAAATTCAAAAACTGGGTTTTATCTTTTGGACATCTTGGTGTGCTTGTTTTTATCCTCATTCAAATTCTTCAAGTTATTATTTCTGCTATTCCAGGTGAAGCTGTTCAAATCTCTGGTGGTTATCTTTATGGTACGCTTCTTGGCACAGTTTACTCGCTAATTGGAATCATGATAGGCTCTGTATGTGTATTTTATATAACAAGGCTTTTAGGATATAGTCTTGTGAGGAAAATTGTCTCAGAAGAAAAGCTTAAGAAATTTTATTTACTTATCAACTCTCCAAAAGGAGAAATAGCTCTATTTTTACTCTTTTTGATACCCGGACTTCCAAAAGATATTCTCACATACATTGCTGGACTTTCACCAATAAAACCGCTGAGATTTTTTGCGATTGTTGCTATTGCAAGACTACCAGGAATATTTTTTTCATCATATATTGGAAGCAGCATTGAAGAAAAAAACTATACAATAGCAATTATAGTTTCTGCTTTAGCTTTTATTTTGTTTGTATTGGGTGTTGTATATAAAGATAATATCATAAAAACAATTCATAATTTTATACACAAAAAAGGTAGCAGCAATCTTTAAATGATATCTTGCTGCTACCTTTACCCTTTTTCATAACTTTCATTTTATCACATCTGTACCCATATACCTTCTCAAAACCTCTGGAACAACTACTGTTCCATCTTTTTGCTGGAAATTTTCAAGTATTGCTGCCAAAGTCCTTCCTACAGCAAGTCCTGAGCCGTTTAGCGTATGAACATAGTCAAGTTTTCCATCCTTCCTTCTGAATCTGATATTTGCCCTTCGTGCTTGATAGCTTTCAAAGTTTGAACAAGAAGAAATCTCAACATATCTTCCATAGCTTGGCATCCAGACTTCAATGTCGTATGTCTTTGCAGAAGAAAATCCTAAATCACCTGAGCAAAGAAGTACAACCCTGTAAGGAAGTCCTAATTCCCTTAAAACATCCTCTGCATCAGCTGTGAGTTTTTCAAGCTCATCATAAGAATCTTCTGGCTTCGCAAACTTCACAAGCTCAACCTTGTTAAATTGATGCTGACGAATAAGCCCTCTTGTGTCTTTGCCGGCTGCACCCGCCTCTGCCCTGAAACATGCAGAATACGCAACATATTTTATCGGAAGATCTTCTTCTTTTAATATCTCTTCTCTGTGGTAGTTTGTAACAGGAACTTCTGCTGTTGGTATCAAAAAGTAATCATCTGTTGTCTTAAATGCATCCTCTTCAAATTTGGGAAGCTGTCCTGTGCCTATCATAGACTTTCTCGCAACCAAAAAAGGCGGAAATAGTTCAGTATAGCCATGCTTTTCAATGTGAAGGTCAAGCATAAAGTTAATCAAAGCTCTCTCAAGTCTTGCACCAAGTCCTCTATAGAAAGTAAAACGGCTCCCTGACACTTTTGAAGCTCTTTCAAAATCTAAAATTCCAAGATTTACACCAATTTCCCAATGAGGCTTTATTATAAAATCAGGTTCTCTTACCTCACCCCAGCGCCTTACTTCAACATTTTCTGTATCGTCTTTACCAACTGGCACAGACTCATGAGGTATGTTTGGAATGGTGAGCAAAATCTTTTCTATCTCATCTTCAACATCTTTAACCTTGCTATCTAATTCTTTAATTTTATCAGACAGCTCTTTTAGCTCATTCATAAGACCTGTTACATCTTTACCTTCCTTTTTAAGCTTTGGAACCTCTTTAGATTTTTGATTCTGCAGAGCTTTCAGGCTTTCAACCTCAGCCAAAAGCTTTCTTCTTTTTTCATCAAGCTCTAAAATAGGCGCAATTGAAATGTCTTTGTTTCTTTTAGAAAGCCCTTCCTGGACCTTTTCCGGGTTTGTCCTTATATATTTTAAATCAAGCATTACACTCGCCTCTCCTTTGTGCTTGTAATTTTTAGGTAACGAAAATTGACAAACTGTATACATTTAATCTTATCAGTATTTTCAGAGGTTGTAAATATTTTTTGTACTTTTTCTCAAGCTACCCTGATTTTTGTCTTTAAGCCCCTTTACAATGGCCTAAAAATGTTGTATTATATTGTTTGCAAAAATTATTGTGCGCCCGTAGCTCAGTAGGATAGAGCAATGGTTTCCTAAACCATGTGCCGGAGGTTCGAGTCCTCTCGGGCGCACCAGAAAATTAACTCTTCTGTATTTCAAATCTAATACTTACCAAATCAACTACAAATTTTTGATTAAATATGAAATTCTGAATTTTCTTCCAATAGGAAATAATAACAAAAATTACTGTCAGGTTCGACGAACCTCAAAAATAAAACCATCTTCGTATTTATCATTCAAAAACACTTCCATTTCATAGGGACCATAATCTGGTAATAGTAAATTATCAAGACCTATAATATGTATTGCCTCACCTGTTGGACTTAATAAAAAGCCAGGGTGTTTTAAATTTAAGAGTGGTTCTCTGCCGTCAGGTCGCATTAGTTTTAATTCAATTTTTACATTTTCATTGGGTTCACCTATCACCTGAAACACAAAGGCACATCTTGTATGTTGAACAGGCACATGTTGAGTTAAAATATATTTAAAAATTCCTATCAGGCAAACTTTATTTTCCTGATCAAAAAAAGCATAATCACAAAAATGTCCCCAACCAACTTTTGCCATATTCAAAATCCCTCCAATTCTTATTCAATTCGAAAAATACTATAAATTCAACAAATACCCATTTTTCTTCAGCCAATCCTCATGTTTTTTATAATCAGGCATGAGCAGTTTTACCTTTGTCCAAAAATTTTTCCCATGATTTTTCTCTTCTAAGTGAACAAGCTCATGAACAACAACATAGTCTATTACCTGCAGCGGTGCCATAATGAGCCGCCAGGAAAAGTTTAAGTTGCCTTTTGCAGAGCAAGAACCCCATCTTCTCTGCGCATTTGTTATATTTACCTTGTTGTATTTAAAACCTCTTTTTTGAGCCCACCAGTTTACTCTCTCAAGAATCTTCTCATAGGCAGCTTTTTTGTACCAATCTATAAATACATTTTTTGCATCTTTTAAAGCACTTCTTGACAGATAAAACCCATTTTCAAATTTGAGTGGAACATCCTGGTCTTCTACTATGTGCAGTTTATAATATCTGCCAAGGTATAAAAATCCTTCTCCGCTGACAAATTCTTTTGGCAAGGCTTTGGGATCTCTTGCTTCTATCTCTTTCTTTCTCTTTTCGATCCACTTTTTATGTTTCTGAACAATATCCCATATTGTTTTTTCATCCACATTGATCGGAGCTTTGACTATGAGTGTGTTATTTTCTGTTATTTGCAAAGCTATAGTTTTTCTATTTGAGCGTATGATTTTTTCAATTTTAATATCTAGCATAATATCACTTCCTAAAATGATGATAAGCAAGTTCTAAAAGTCTTTGAGCTATTTCATTTCTCTTGTTGAATATATTTTGACCGGAAGAATTAGAGATATATACTGCAGTTTCAGTTTTAACTCCATCATGGTTGTTTTCATACATAGCAGGTGATATTTTTTCAAGCAAGTGCGAAATTATATAGGATTTCAACTTTCTTTGTTTTGTTGCACTTTCCCAAAAATCAACTGCTTTAACTTCTCTGCTTATTAATTCTACCAAATCTCTTGTTGTGCTAACAAGAAAATCTATTTCGTTATCAGAAAGTTCACTTACAAGCTTTTTCCCAAATATTTGGTCTTTTAGTAACCCAAAAAATGGCATTTCTTTCTTAGGATCAAACCCATAAGTCTGTTCTGCTTCTCTTCCCTTCTTCAACTCTTCTCTTAATTTTTCTAATTCTATACATTGAGCATCCCAATTTTCTTTGTATTCTTGAAGTAACCTCTTTAGTCTATCTGAAAACCTCTCATAAAGTTCTGGATCTTCTTCCCAATGTTCATCAATATACTCAATTATCGCATGTTGAAGTTCTTGAGCTTTTGCCTTGCTTGATTTTTTGTGAAGTTTTTCGAGAAATTTGTCTTCAAAAAGTGGAGTAGGTGGTATTTTGGGATCTATTCCCCGAGAGATCAGATATTCTTCTAAAATTCCTCTTATCTTATTACTTGCATCTTTTATACTCAGCTTGTTATCTCTGTATCTGTTTCGAGCAGATTCTTTTATAAAGGCAAGAATTTTCAAGTCAGTAAGGTATTTTAGTGCTGCAGGGTCAGGAAGAACCTCGTCCATACAACGGTTAAACCATCTTACAAGAGCTATAAATTCATTTCTGACCTGCTCATCAACAAGAATGTCAATGCATTCATCTACATTCTGGCGCCAGTCATTGATGCCATATTTTTCGAAAAACTCTTCAATAAGATTGTGAACATACTTTAGCTCATCAATGCTCTTTGCTTTGTTCTTTACAACCTCTGAAATTTCCTCAATATCTTCATCTGCGTAAATAGCCAGTGCTTCTCTTAAATGTTTCAAAACACCTACATAATCTACAACAAAACCACAAGACTTATTTTTGTATACTCTATTCACCCTTGCAATAGCTTGTAGCAAGTTATGTCCTTTAATCACATTATCAAGATACATAACCTGCTCTACAGGTGCATCAAAACCAGTTATTAGCATATTTTGAACAACTAAAATACCAACATTGCCATTGATACCATTTTCATCTACTTTGTCAAATGGGAGTTTAAAACTTTTGATTATCCTTTCGTGAACATTTGGGTCAGTATAAGGATAATACTCAGGTGGATCATTCTGAGCTCCTGAAATAACCACACCAACCTCTAACTTTTTCAATGTTTCTAAATCTATTTTTGAATTATTTTCTTTTTCCAATTCAGAAATCTTTTCTTTGAGAGCCTCTTCAAGTGCTTTTTTATATCTTATTGCAGCAAGACGAGATACTGTAACAACTTGAGCTTTAAATCCATTTGGAAATATATGAGTTATATAGTGCTCTATCATATCTCTTGCTTTGTCACGGATAACTTCTTCAGCTTCAAGATATGCTCTCCATGTAAATCTTCCCATTATCATTCTTTTTGTATCTTTATCAGCGTCTTTGAAAACATCTTCAAACTTTGCATTTGCTGCCTCTTCGTCTGAAAGCTCTGCGCTATGTACTCTTCCTTCATATACAATCTCAACAGTCACACCATCTTCAACCGCCTGCTTTATGCTATACTTGTCGATGTAGTCGCCAAACGTCATCTCTGTCTTTTCTATAGGTGTACCTGTAAATGCTATTTTCGTTGCATTTGGAAGAGCTTTTCTTAAATTTGCACCCAGCAGCTTGTATTGGGTTCTGTGTGCTTCATCTATCATTATTAGAATATTAGGTGATGTATTGAGGACAGGAAATTCTCCTTTTAATTCCTTCTCTTGAAATTTATAAACCATAGCCATAACAAGTTCGGGTGTGTCAGTTTTTAAAAGTTCTTTAAGCTCTTGTATGCTTCTTGCTAACTTAACTGTAAATCCAACACTTCTTGATGTTTCATTTAACTGTTTTTCAAGGTCCTTTCTATCTGTGACAAAAACAACTTTGTAGTTTCCAAACTCAGGATTGTGATAAAGCTCTCGAACCATAAACATCATTGTCAAAGATTTACCGGAACCTTGAGTATGCCAAACAATTCCTCCTCTTTCGTTTGGTGTTTTGCCTTCTTTTAATCTTTTTATCATCTTCTTTACTGCTCTAAATTGCTGGTATCTTGCAACAACCTTAATCATTTTGCTCTTTGGATCTTCTTTAAAGATGGTAAATGTGTGAAGCAAATCAAGAATGTTTTCTTTTGAAAGCATACCATGAATCAAAACCTGCTGACTTGTTACATTTCCATCTGGATTTACATCTGACAGTGAAAAAGGATAAGGGTCTTTCCACTCAACAAAGTGCTCGTAGTCTGAGGTTATTGTACCATACTTCGCAACCTGGTTAGAGGTAGCTACTACAAATAGGTTGTACCAGAAAAGCTTTTCATTTCCCTCACTTGCGCCACGTCTGTTACAATAGCGCATAAGCTGAGTAATTGCTTCAGAAATTGGGTCAGCAATTGCTGGAGATTTGCATTCAACCACCACAAGAGGCAAACCATTTACAAAAAGAACTATATCGGGAACAATATGTTTTTCAGTCCCCGTTATATTCACTTTAAACTGTGATATAGCAATGAATGAATTATTGTCCGGATTTTTAAAATCAATAAACTTAACAGTTGGGCTTTTTTCTCCTGTTTTTCTATTTTCAGAAACTGAGGTGTTCTCTAAAAGCAAGTCGTGGATTTCTTTATTTGCCTCTAAAAGAGAGTTTGACTGTGGTGTTGTAATTTTTCGAACAACTTCACTTATTTGGTCATCTTCTATCCATGGGTTTATTCTCTTTAAAAACTCCCTTAAAACTCCCTCAAGGATTACTTCTCTAAAACTTTCTCTGAATTTTTGGCTTTTACCATATTCAGGTTCTAATGAAGAAGTGAACGATATTATTTCTTTTGTATCTTCAGGGTTATCTTTGTTTTGTCTGTAAATCTTCCATCCAAGCCTTTGAAGGTGAAAGAGGAATGGATTTTCAACATAATGTTCCTCATCCAATTTAGTTATCATCTTTACCTTCCTCCTCAATAAGAAGATGGTTTACCCTGACTTTGCCTGTTAGCAAATCCTCCATTAAGCCTTTTTTTATTCTTTCAAGTTTTTCTTTATAGGCTTGTTCTTTTTCTATGACTTCATCTATTTGGGATAAAATTGTGGCAATACGCTCTTGTTCGGGAATGAGGGGGAGGGGGATTATAGCACCAGTAATAGTTTCTTTAGTCAATCCAAAACGTGTTATTCCATTAGCTCTTTGTTGAAAATATATATTAACATTTCTAAAACTCAAGACTTTCGATAAAAACAAACCATTAATATTGTTTAGGGGTTTAATTAGAGCTAAATGGTAGCCACAAATTAAATTTTCAATTTCATCTCTAACATAAGCTGGTTTTGCAATATCGTTATATTCTTCTGAATCTTTTGTTATAATAACGTCTCCTTTTGAAATTTTGAATTTCTTAATTTCGTTATTAGTTGCAGAAGCATGCATAAAATTCATTCCTTTGATTATATAATCATTTTGGTAGACTTCTAAATAATTACATAGTTGTATAATTTTTCCCTTTAAATCAGTTTTTTTATCTACATTACTTAACCTGATATCCGCAACATCTTTTAATTTTACAACTTTCCACTCTTCCGGGATTCTCCCCAGCAGCGAATCCTTAAATTTGTGAGTTTTTTCATTTCTTATCTGCCAGTTTTCATCTATGCCTTTGGTGAGTAAATCCTGCATCAAGCCCTGTTTTATGCGTTTGTATTTTTCTATAATGGCATCAGTTTTTTCAATTGCATTATCAATTGTCTCAAGTATTTCAGCGATTTTGCGTTGTTCAGAAACAGGAGGAACAAGAACTTTAAAATTGAAAATCTGAGATTTAGTAATTGCTTGAAAAGTTGAACCCTCCCCTATTGCTTCAACATCAGATTTTTGGAAAGCCATTAGATAATATAAGAAAAGAGCTATAATTCCTTTTTTTGCCCTTAATGAAGCCAATCCTCTCCCGATGCAGTAAGTCTTATCAGCAATATTAACATCACCTACTGGAGCTCTGACTGAAATCAATATAGAATTCTCAAAAGCTATTTTTAAAGGTTTTGTGGTATACTTGACATTTACAGGATGATTGCTTCCAAATTCTTGTTTGCCTTGCAAAAAAGGCATTCCCTTTCCTTCCATATTGTATGATTCACTTGGTGGAGATTGTCCCATAGTTATTTCACATATTTCTCCTAACTTTACAACACCCCAATTTTTAGGAATACATTTTGTTTTATCCATTCTTAATTCTTCCTGTTGTTTAAGCATTAGTGCCACTCCTCGATATGGTTTTGCATTTTCATTAAACATTTTTTCTACATAAGCATTATACAATCGCCACAATCGCCAACTAAATGCCAACAAATCGCCAATTTATTTAAGAATGTAATGAGTATTCCTTCCTTTCCCAACAGGCAACAGCAATCCTTTTTCAACTAAAACGTTTATATCCTTTCTTGTACCCTCATCAGAAAGCCCTGTCAGTTCCCGATATTCTCTGTTGGTAATCTTCCCTTTCTCCTTTACATACATAACTGCCTTTATCTGCCTTTCACTTAACCCAAGCTTGGCTAAATACTCTTCTGTGTATATGTCTTTATAAAATTCGACCACAAAACCGCCTTCTTCTTTAAACTCAGGTTCTGGCAGTCCTGCTTCCCTGCAAAGTTCAACCATTCTTTTTGTACCGCTTCCCCATTTTTCAATCAATCCTGCGAGGAAAAATACATTAGCAATATGCCTGTTGCGTGGTATTGATCCATGATCTTGTTTCAGCATCTCAATTGTTATTTCTTCTGGAAGCTTACCCGGATTGAAAAACCAAATTTTATTATCATAAATCTTTATTTGAATGTCCGCAAGGCTTAAATAATCCCTATGAATTAATGCATTTATTACTGCCTCTCTTATAGCTTCAAGAGGATAATCCCATATATCTTCTCTTTCTATCCCTTTTATTTCAAATCGAACATTCAAATGTTTTTTAATAGCTTCCATTAATCCATCAAGCTGTTTGAAAAGATTTCCACTAACATCAATGGTATCAAGTATGATGGTTGGAGTTTTAAATCTTCCAACACGGGCACCTGCACCGTGGATATACTTTTGAGGTTTTTTACCAAAAAGCAACAATCCTGCATTTGTAAGTTTATCCTCTTTTACAAGTTCAAGGTTTTTGAGAATCTTTTCGATGGAATCTTCTTCGGATATTTCGGGCAATCTCTTCTTTGCCATCCTTTTAAACCTTTCTATTGTTTTGATGTCTACTTCGTCAACGCCTGCCTCAGAAGGTAATGAATCCCACGAAATTCGTTGTTTTTTTAACATAAATCTCACAAGTTCATTTCCGCTAAGTTGCTGAATGGTCGAACCTGTCCGAATGTAAAACTTACCGTCATATGAGATCGGCACTTCTGCCTTTTCCACTTTTATTTTTATTACCTCCTGCCCTTTTACCATTTCAACATCAACATCTGCAATAACTCCAAGTTTGCTTAAAATTTTATTTGGTATGTCTTCAAGGAGTTTATCTATATTGGTTATTCCAATAGGATTGCCTTTGTCATCTACACCTATGTATATTATTCCACCTTCTGAATTAGCAAATGCACAGATTGTTTTAAGATGCTCGTCGTTCCAATGTGCTTTAAATTCTACTTGTTTAGACTCTCTCATAGTATCCAAGTTCCTCCAAAAATTTATTTAACCTACTGACCTCCTGCTCTCGTTCCTTTAAAAGATGTTCAAGAGACACATGATATTTATCCCAAAGCTTTTCAAAAATCTTTATCAGTTCTTTTTTCTCTGCATTTAAGTACTTTTCAAGTTGATTGCTAATTAATTCGAAGAACTTTTCGATTAATAGCTCCTTCGCTTCTTCTTTGGTAATTGACTCAATCTTTTCATCAATCTTATTTTCAAGTTCCTTTTGCTTTCTGCCTATCTCACTTTTTACATTTTTAATTTCCTTTTCTTTTTGAACAATATTTTCTAACAAATCTTCCCATTTTCTCGCTTCTCTTCTTGCAGCCTCGCTGTCTTTTGATTTTAAATTTTTAACCAAGTCCTTCAGAAACTCTTTGACCTTGCTTGCAGTTTTATCCCCTTGCTCTTCTTCATCCCAGTCTTCAACCTCTTCTAAAAGCTCACTTAAATCCGCTTCAATTTCGGCAAGCCTGCTTTCAAGATCTTCAATTTCTTCTATATCTTTTTTAAAATATTTTTCTTTAATTCTTTCTCTTTCAACCAAATTCTTATTCCAATCAGCAGAAACTATACTTTTAAAATCATAAACAAGTTCTTCCCACCAATTTGCAAATATGCCCGCTATTTTGAACTCATCAAATGTTCCAATTGGCAATAAGCTGTTTTTCAATTTTTCTAAAGCTTCATTTCTAAACTTCCAAAGATTGTTTTTGCCGTAAAACTGTTCAATTTGGGTCCTTACAACCTGCCACCACTCCAAAAGTTTTTCTTTGTGTTTTCCTATTGTAACTTTCACTTCAGTACAATTATCAATCAGTTCCCTAATTTGATTTCTGTCAGTAATGTCCTTTTTAAACTCCAAATAATCTTCACTCTTCTCTGCCAGCAAAATATCATAGCTCAAGTTAAATTTCCTCAACTGTTTTTCATACAGCAATACTTCACTCTTCGGTACGCCACCAAAAAGATGGGCACGAACATCTTCGATTTCAGGGTCCGGGGAATTATCTACATACCGTCGGATATTTAGGTTAAAATCATTCTCCTCTATCTCTTTTATATCAACCAGCCTTGAGTATTTAGGTATCTCTTTTTTCTCTTCGAACACTGTAACTATTTTTTCTATGTCCTCTGGTCTCAAGAAATTCTGATTTCTACCTTCTCCATACTCTCTATCAGCGTTAATAAACAAGATCTTATTTTTTAAATGTTCTGGTTTGTTTTTATTAATCACAATAATACAAGCAGGTATTCCAGTGTTATAGAAAAGCTTAGGTGGCAGTCCGATTATTGCCTCAATCAAATCATCTCTTACAATTCCTTCCCTTATAACCTTTTCCTGTCCACCTCTAAACAAAACTCCATGGGGCATAACTGTTGCCATTACTCCGTCATCTCTCAGGCTTGCAATCATGTGCTGTAAAAACATAAGATCTGCCTTTTTCCCATTCTCAGGAGTAAAGCCATATTTAAATCTTTCTTCAAACTGCATATTTGCTCGGCTATAATTTTCTGAGAAAGGTGGATTGGCTAATATTCTATCAAACCTTTTTATGTATCCATTTTCCGAAAACATTGGGGTTGTTAGCACATCTTCGTTTTCAATGTGTGCATCATTGATGCCGTGCAAAATCATATTCATTTTGCATATAGACCATGTCAATCCATTGAGTTCTTGCCCATAAAGTGCTAAGTTTCTTGGGTTTTGTCCTTGTTCCTCAACGTAGTGGAACGCCTTCAATCAAGAAACCACCAGAGCCTACAGTTGGGTCGTAAATTGACATACCCTCACGGGGCTTAACTAATCTTACCATTAATTTTTTGACATGTGATGGTGTGTAAAATTCTCCTCCTTTTTTACCAGCTGAATCAGCAAACTCCTTTAACAAATACTCATAAGCAGCACCAAGCAGATCAGGAAATTCAAAGTTTGAAGGTGTCAGTTTATACTTGTTGAAATGGTTAATAAGGTCAATAAGTTGCTGATCTTTGAGTCGGGTTTTTCCCTTTACTGCATTAAAATCTATGTGCTTTAAAACTCCATCAATCTCTGGATTTGCTTCCTCTAAAGCGCTCAGAGCTTTATTTAACTGATTCCCAACATCTTCTTTTAGCTTTAAAATATTTTCCCATCTTGCTTTTTCAGGAACAAAAAAGGCATCGCTATAGGAAACTGGATCTTCTAAAAGCTCCTGTATTTGTTCTTCCGGAAATCCCATATTTTGGAATCTATCTCTTAATTCCTGCCTCTTTTCTTCAAAGACATCTGATGTATATTTTAGAAAAAGCATACCGAATATATATTCTTTATACTCAGAGGCATCCATCTTACCTCTGAGTATATCAGCTGCCCTGAAAAGATGGGTTTCAAGCTGTCTTAAGGTTATTTTGTCACTAGCCAAATCAACCCCTCCAATTAAATTTTATTGACACAACAAATATTACATTATAATCATTTTATTCTTTGTTATCTATTTTACCAATTACTAAATTATTTCTCAATCAATTCAACCTATGAAAATTCTCAATCCATATCACTTTCCTCTCCTCTGTCTTATATTTACGAGCACATTAGAAATTTTTCACATTTTACCTAATGGGTTTGCTATTTATCTCTTTTACCCACTTTTAATATCTCAAACCTCAAATTCCTCATCTATGACCTCAGCTTCAATCAAAAGATTCTTATCTTCTAAAATTTCTTTTGTGGTACCAATCTTCAGTATTCTGTGGTCTGGTGAAAGCAAAATTGTGTAGTCAGCCAAGCGAAAAAGCAAGTCAAAGTGGTGTGTAGAAACAATTATAGTTTTCCCAACATCTTTGAGCTGTTTTAAAATGGTTGCAAAAAACCTTATGCTCCTGGGGTCAAGGTCATTTGTCGGCTCATCAAGTATTAAAACCTCTGGGTTATTTGCAAGTATTGAAGCAAGTGCTACTCTTTTTTTCTCCCCACCGCTTAAAGTTAGTATATCACTTTCAAGTAAATTATCAATATTTAAAAACTTGGCTACCTCTAAAACTCTTTCTTGAATTTTTCTTTCATCATTCATAAATTGTCTTGGACCAAAAGCAATCTCATCAAACACAGTGAGATTAAAAAGCTGAAGTTCTGTCTCCTGAAACATATAACCTACCTTTTTGTAAAATCCGTTTTTGAAAAGTTCATCAAAAGAAGTTTTATCAACTTTTTTATCATAAAAATAAAGCTCTCCTTCAAAATCAAGTATGATTCCAGAAAGTATTTTCATTAGTGTAGTTTTTCCACTTCCGTTGCAACCTACAAGAGCATAAGCCTTTCCTTTCTCTATCTCAAAGTTTGCACTATCAAGAATGGTTTTGTTGTTTACCCTGTATGTTATATTTTTCCCTGTAAACACTGCACTCATTTTAAAATCCTCTCCATAACACTCATAATAATTAATAAAAATACCAACAAAAGTTCTGAGATGGTAACCTTGAATCTATACATAAATTTAACATTTCCCGATGAAAAGCCGCGCGTTTTCATAGAGAGATAAGTAACCTCTGAAATATATATGGTCTTTTGAGCAATGGCTCTTATCATAGATTTTACAAAATCTAATCTATTCCTTGATACACCCACCGTCCTTATCTTCTTTGCGAACAAAATATCTGTAATTGTGTGCAAAAGTACAAAGATGTTCCTTATCGTGAGTTCCACAAGCCATATGAATTCTTTCAATCCCCCAAAAAAAGAAAAAGGCTTAAAAAGCCTGTCAATTCTTGAGTTATATATCACAACCTCACCTGTCATTATAATTATACCTGTCTTTAAAACCTGCAAAACAGCAGGCATAATACTCTTTGTAATAAGCATATAAGGAATGCTTATGATAAATGTAACAAGCGGTACAAACGCCCAAGACGAAACAATCAATGCTTTGATATCAGCTTTTGATATTGCTGCAACTACCAATACAAAAGTAAAAGCAACTGCCAAAAACAAAATACTATCAGAGACACTGACCATTAAACTAAACCATATTAAAAACAAAAGTTTTGCCCATTCGTCAATATTTGTAAATAAACTTTTGTTTCTTTTGAAAAACCACTGAGAAACTTTCAAGTAACCAGAAAGACTCTTTTCCACATATCCTTCTTTTGCAACTTTGACTTCAACGTTATCTCCTTCTCTCAAAAAATCTGGCAGCAATTTATCTTACTTCCTTTCAGTCATCAAATGTTTTAATAAGAAAAATATTGCAAATATCACTGCTATCCCAATTAGTGCTGATAAAATATAGCCAATATACTGGTTGGAAATAAACTTAACTGAATAGCCATCAAAGAGGTCAAATTTATAAACCTCAGCATACTTTTTTAACCCTTCAGGCACAAATCCCAGCATCTTCTTTATTTCTTCCTGAGTCCATTCACCAAATGCCGGGTTCTGCGTCAAAAGCCCAAGCGGTGTCAAAATAGCAAGGGCAAACAGAATTATTAATATCGTTTTAAAGCTATTATCATTGCCTTTTTTCATAACATAAGTCCACCCCTTTAAATTACTTTTTTATTTTAGCAAAATTTTTCAAAGGTGAGTACAGCAAAACTGTCAAAACCGCTTCAATCACTCCAACCATCAAAAGGTGTGGAACCATCATAGCAGGAATGGTTGTTTTCAAGTCGTACATAAAATATAACGGTTTTCCTGCTTTTGTAAATAAAATTGGTTGAAGTCCAAGCTCAACTGCTGTCAAAAGTGCAGCCATATTTATTGAAATGTATGTGCTTATAAACATTCTCACCTTTTCATTTTTGAGGTTAGCCGTTTTCAAAATGCTGTCGACAAAAATAGTAACCAGCGGAATAGCAACAGCCATGTTAAACACATTTGCTCCAAGTGCTAAAATTCCTCCATCTCTGAACAAAAGAGCTTGGATTATCAACACCACTGCCGATGCTATGATTGAAGAAAATGGCCCGAACAGATAAGTTATAAGCGGTATTCCAGTAATATGAGCAGAACTTCCTCCCACTACCGGAAAGTTGAACATCATAACAATAAATGTAAACGCTGATGCAACTGAAAGATGAACAAAGGTCTTTTCATCAACTGATTTTTTAAACTTTGCAAATGCAAAACCAACTGCTACTGTAGATGCAGCATAAAATGTAACACAAGTTTGCGGACTCAAATAACCATCAGGAATGTGCATCTGTACTTTTCCTCCTTTTTTCAAACTATTTGTAAAAAAATCAAAGCCCACGAAAAGCTCTTTACTTTAACCCTTCGTGGGCATTGATTCAGATATTTTGTTCTTTCAGTAATCCTTATCTACTCTGTCGTTTTTAATTTTATCACATAACTTGATTACTGAGCAATACTTTTTGTTGAAAAGCAATTGTACCCATAATATTAATTTAACTAAACTGGATGAAATTGATAATTAAATCTCCTTAGATGCATTTTACAAAAACTTGAGCACCATCCAATCCTTCTGCCCAAGCTTTCAATTCAAATTCTCCTTTTTTGCCAATACTCTTTACTATTGCCAGTGCTCGTCCTTTATAAAGTTTTCTCTTTCGGCTAACAAATGGTTCTCCCGATAAAGGATCAGCAGTTCCCAAAGCAACAAGTTCGCCAACACCTTCAACTTCTACAACTATTGTGTTATCCGCAAAAACAACCTCTCTCCCATTCTTATCAACTGCTATTATCTTTATGTAGCACAAATCACCATAACAAGAGGATATAACTTCTCTGTCAGGTACCAGTTTTAAGGCTGCGGGCTCATCTGTTGTCTCTATTTTGTCTCTGCCAATCTCTTTACCATCTTTGTATGCTACAGCTTCTATCACTCCTGGTTCATAAATCGTGTCATAAACTGCTTTAAACTCAGTGGAAACATCAGCTTCTTTTCTTCCCAAACTTCTGCCATTTACAAACAACTCAACCTCATCTGCATTTGCATAAATATGTATCTCTATTGGCATCCCTTCACATCCAGGAAAAGTGTGGCTTCTTTCAACAGGCTCCCATGCCCAGGGTTTAAAGTATAGTTTTTTGCCATACACTTGTGGAGGAAGTATTACAATATATGGATCTTTCCTATTTCCCCAAACAACATCTCTATAATACGATTGAGGACGTTTTTCACCACAAATATCAATATCTCCACAATTTGCTAAAAACCATGGATAAGACCCGCAGAAAGATTTAAGATCATCTACTTCAATACTTACCCTACCAAGACCTGCTTCGCCCAAATAATCAATAGCCGTCCATACAAAATCACCTATTACATTTGAATTTTCCATTGTTTCCTTCCAGTTTTTGAAAAGAGTATATGGATAAGTTTCGGTACCACAAATTATTCGGTTAGGATATTTGTATCTATCATATCTATATCTATCTACTTTATAATTATAACCAACAACATCTAAAAACTTTGAGAACTTTTCTGAGAACTCGCCCCATTTATCTTCAATAACATCAGCTTCTTGTTTAAGCATTCTAATTACATAGTTACCTTTTTCAATTATGGCAAAAAGCCTTTTATAATCATCCGGGATTGCGCACAGCGCCGCTGTTACCAGCCTTGATGAATCCAAACTCTTTACTTTTTTAGCTAATCGCTCACACCAGCTGTAGATGGAATAGCTGCTATGGTCATCAACATCAACTCCAACTCCCCATGTAATCTCGTTTCCTATTGACCACATTATTATCGAAGGGTGATTATAGTCCCTCATTATGGTGGATTCCAAATCTTCTTCCCAGTACTTGTCAAAAAATAGATGGTAGTCAAAGCTAACCTTGCCAGCATGCCATACATCAAAAAATTCTTCTATCACAAGCATCCCCAATCTATCACAAGCATCCAAAAACGCTGGAGCAAATGGATTATGTGCAAGTCTTAACGCATTGAATCCAGAAGCTTTTAAAAGTTCTACTTTTTTCTCTTCTGCTCTATCGAAACTTACACTTCCAAGTGGTCCGTTGTCATGATGAATACAGCCACCTTTTAATTTTAATGGTTTACCATTTAATTTAAATCCTTCTTTTGGATCAACTGAAATTGTTCGAATACCAAACAATGTAGAAGCACTATCTTCTACACTCTCATAACAAATAATAGTTGCTTGAATTTTATAAAGATATGGATCTTCTACATCCCAATATTTAAATGGTTTTAGTTCTAAGGTTTTGGAAATTACCTCTTCTTCATTTTCACCAATCAAAAACTTCTCTTCACTGCTGAGCACTAATTTTTCCTCTTTTGAAAATACATCAAACTTTATTACTCCTTCAATTTCTTCATTCACACTGTTGAGAATAACAGCTTTTACTTCTAACTTTGCCGTTTGGTTTTCAATTTCTCTGGTTTGAACATGCAAATGCCACGGTTTTATATATACCTTGCCACCGATGTGTAGCCACACATGCCTGTATATACCACAACCTGCGTACCACCTTGAGCTTGGCTTATGAGTATTTTCCACACGCACAATAATAATGTTCTTATCATCAAACTTGACATGCTTTGTTATATCAATTAGAAAACTTGTGTATCCATTGAAATGTTTTGCAACTAATCTACCATTTATAAAAACCTCGGCTATACCCATAATTCCTTCAAACTCAAGTATTAAGTTTTTGCCTTGCCATTGCTCATTCAAGAACAATTCCTTTTTGTAATACAAACTGCATCCCGCAGTATACCCTTCACCAGCACCTGAGGGATTGGCCTCACTTCTTTCCTTTTCAATTACAGCATCATGTGGCAGATCTACCTTTTTCCACTCATATTCTGAATTTGTTAAGCTTAGCACGTTTGCAAAACCAAGCTCAAGATATTCCCATGACCTGTCTAAATTTATTTTCTGCATTTTTGAAACTTAACAACACCTTAAGCCACTGCAAAAGAATAGCGGCTCAAGATGGCTGGGGTATTTATAGTCCGCCATATCAAAGTGTCCCAGCCCCAGCAGGCGGTTTTCGGGACAACCGTTTTTTTTTTATTGTTCATAACTACTACTACTTCATTTCATTTTCGACATCTTGTCAATTGCTTCCCACAGTCCGTTCAAATACGCAATGCCAAGGGCTCTATCATAAAGTCCATAACCAGGTCTTCCTTTTTCGCCCCAAATCATCCTTCCATGGTCAGGTCGCAAATACCCGTCAAAACCTATGTCGTATATAGCCTTCATAATCTCAAACATGTCAAATGAGCCATCTGTCGACAGGTGGGATGTCTCGTAAAAAGACTTTTCACCCGTAAATTTTATATTCCTTACATGCATAAAATGTATTCTTCCCATCTTGCCAAAATACCTTATAAGCTCCGGAATGTTATTTTCCCTGTTTGCTCCAAGAGAACCTGTGCACAAAGTCAACCCATTGTAGGGACTGTCAACCGCTCTTAAAAACTTTTCTATATTTTCTTTGTTGGTTACAACCCTTGGAAGACCAAAAAGTGGCCAAGGCGGATCGTCAGGATGTATTGCCATTTTAACATCTACTTGCTCACATACAGGAATTATATTTTCCAAAAAGTAGATAAGATTTTGCAAAAGTTTATTCTCATCAACATCCTTGTACATCTCAAACAGGTTTTGGAGCTGTTTTAATCTGTAGCTCTCCCAACCAGGAAGAGAAAATCCTTGTGAACCCTTTTCCATGCTTTTTACAAGTTCATCTGGTGTTATATTCTTGAGCATCTCATGATTGTATTCCATAACCTCAGAACCATCAGGCAGCTTTTTTGCAAGGTCTGTCCTCAACCAGTCAAATACAGGCATAAAGTTATAGCATATTACCTTTACACCTGCTTTTGCTAAGTTCCTTATAGTCTGTTTATAGTTTTCTATATACCTATCTCGACTTGGAAGACCAAGTTTTATATCCTCGTGAACATTTACACTCTCTATTACCTCAAACTTTAGTCCTGCATCTTCTACCATCTTTTTTAGCTCAAAAATCTTATTCTCTGGCCATACCTCTCCAACTGGAATATCAAAAAGTGCTGTTACAACACCGTATATACCTGGAATTTGGCGAATATACTCAAGAGGAATATTATCATCCTTTGGACCAAACCACCTAAACGTCATTTTAAAACCCATTTTTTAAACCCCTTTCTTTTTGAAAATCTTTTAATTTACATACTTTTGCAATGTTCTCCTCACAGCTCCTGTGCCCTGTATCATCTCTTTGAAATATTCCACTACCCTCTGAGCCAAATCCACTTTAAATAAGTCGACCCTGAAAATAACCTCATTAGTTAGAATTGGTCTTAGTCTTTCTTCCAAATCCTCGTACTTTTTGCCAAGTTCTATGCCCTCAAGATGTTTTTTAAGCTCATCTATAAGTGGATCTGGACTTGGCTCAAAAACTCTTCCTTCATCGTCAATGCACATCAGATATCTCAACCATCCTGCTATTACAAGAGGAATATATTTGAGGCTTTTCACATTTAAATCTGAGTTTTCTGTATACGCTTTTATAGTCTCTCCAAATCTAATTGGCATTTTCTGTGATGTGTCTGTTGCAATCCTCTGCGGTGTGTCAGGTATATACGGGTTTGGTAATCTTTCTTCTATCACTTCTCTTATATACTCCCTCGGATTTATTATTTTGGGGTCAACAACAACCTTCAATCCCTCATCATATCCTATCTTCTCAATAAGCCTTTTTAAATGCTCATCTTTTACTTCTTCATAAATTGTCTTATACCCAAGCAAACAGCCAAATATAGCCAAAGCCGTGTGAAGAGGATTCAAACATGTCTGAACCTTCATCCGCTCAGAATCCTCTACTGTCTTTCTATCTGTCATAAACACTCCTGCTCTTTCCAGTGGCGGTCTACCATTTGGAAAACTATCTTCTATCACAAGATACTGAGCCTTCTCTGTATTGACAAATGGAGCAATGTACGTATTTTTTGATGTACAAATGATATCCATATTTTCAAGTCCATCTTTCTCTAAAAGCTCTTTTATTCTCTCTGACGGTCTTGGAACAATCTTGTCTATCATGCTCCATGGGAAACTTACCAAAGAATCATCGTTCAAGTATTCAACAAAATCCTCTTCAACAAGTCCTTTTTTTGCCCACTCTTTGGCTATTTGAACTATCGAGCTTTGTAACTTTTCACCATTTTTAGAACAATTGTCAAGACTTACATACGCAACTGGTTTTCTTCCGCTTTTGTATCGAACATATGCCAAGGCTGCCACCTTGCCCATCGAACTTTTTGGACTTTGCGGCCCATTTTTTATATCCTCTTTCACTGCAGGCAGATAATCTCCTTTGAGGTCAAATAGGTTATACCCTTTTTCTGTTATTGTAAATGTCACAAGCTTAAGAGATGAGTTTTCAAAAATTCTACAAAGTCTTTGCCAGTCTGCTTCAAAACTTTTATCACACTTTAGCCCCTCTGTAATGCTTGCGACTACTTTTTTTTCTAAATTTCCTTTTGCATCAGATGTCACAACCAAACAAAGATTGTCATAAGGTTTGTATATCCTGTCTATTATCTCATAGTCATAAAGCTCTGCTGCGATTATTCCTCTGTCAAGTTCTCCTCTTTCAATTAAATCCTGTGCTATTGCTGCAATGTATCCTCTAAAGATGTTGCCTGCTCCAAAATGCACCCATACAGGATTTTGGTAAGTAACATTTTCTATTTTTTCAATGTCAAATTGAGGCAATACAATATTGGCTTTTTGCCATAAATCTTGTTTCGATATATCTTTTTTCTTCAGCTCAAACATCTCAATTTCTCAACCTCGCTTTCTTTCAAAAAGTATTTTTTTTATCTTATGGATATATCACTCTTCCCTTTTCATCAGGTATTCCTGTCTTTCTATAAAAATATGTGTTGATAACATCTCTCCATTCTATTGCATGCTCTTTTTGCATCTTTAATCTCTCATATACTCTGTTGAAAATCTCCTCATCAATCTTTCCTCTCAGTTCCTCCCACTTTTCTATAAGTTCATCTACCATCTCAGCTCCTTCAAAGTGAGAGTCATACATAAACTGTATTAGTGTCTTTCCATTTTTCAGCTTAAAATCATATGGTACTCTGTGGAAAAATAGAAGAAGTTCTTCAGGACATTTATTTATATCATCGAATATTTCCTGCCACATCTTACTATACTGCAATGTATAACCTGTCCCTCTTGAAGTTCTGTCAACCCCAATTGCTTTTGTGTCTGCCCGGTGATACGTCCCCCACTTTGAATACTCATACCCTTCTGGGTTTGGACCATAGTGATGACCTGGATTTACCATCCAGCCAAGCCCAAGCGGCGTTGTATACTTTTCATAGATCGCGTGAGAATTAAGAAGCATCCATAAAATGTTGTCAACCACTTTTTTGTCGTCTCCAAATGTTAAAATTATCCATTCTTTTGCTATATCTTCAATCTTTTCATCTGGGTCCCACGCAAGTTTTCCAAACGTCCACAGATTCGCCTGCGCAAGGTCATGTCCAGTCCAGTTGATGCTATCCCCTATATTTGATACACCTGCAAATCCTGCATATTTCATTCCAAAAAGACTTCCATCCACTATTCTCTTTACATATGAACCTTTTCCTTTGCAATATGTGTCAAACTCTAAAATCTCTTTCCACAGCGTCCCCAAATAGCAAAGATGAATTTGCTGACCTGTGTATTCTTGTGTTATTTGAAACTCCATCATCTGGTTTGTCTTTTCCATAGCGCCAAAAAGAGGTGAGACAGGTTCCCTTACCTGAAAATCCATTGGACCATACTTTATCTGTAAAATGACATTTTCAGAAAATTTCCCGTCAAGTGGTTTAAAATTGTCATATGCAGCCTTTGCCCTGTCTGTCTTTGTATCTCTCCAATCCTGCAGGCAGTTGTAAACAAATGCACGCCAGATGACAACTCCTCCATAAGGTAGAAGTGCCTCTGCCAACATGTTTGCCCCATCTGCATGTGTTCTACCGTATACATACGGTCCTGGATTGAACTCAGAGTCGGCTTTCACCAAAAATCCACCAAAGTCTGGTATGTAGCTGTAGATATTCTTTACTGTATCCTTCCACCATTTTTGAACATTTTCGTCAAGAGGATCTGCAGTATTAAGTCCTCCAATATAAATTGGACTTGCAAAGTTTATACTAAGGTAAAGTTTTATACCGTAAAAACGAAATATTTCTGCTATTTTTGAGAGATCATTTAGATATTTGGGTGTTATCAACCATATGGCTTTATCTCTTACATTCACATTATTTATTACGACACCGTTTATCCCAATTGAGGCAAGAAGCCTTGCATAATCCCATATACGTTTATAATTGCGTTTTATTCTGCCATTTGCAAAAAATATTGACTTGCCTGCATATCCTCTTTCAATACTTCCATCCATATTATCCCAATGGTTAATAATTCGTAATGAGGCTTTAGGATTCTCTATGCAATTGAGTTCTTTCAATTTTGCTTTAAGCCTAAATTTGCTTATCAGATGGAATATTCCGTATATTATTCCCTTTTCGCTTCTTGATGCAACAATGATGTATTTTTTCTTATTTTCATCTACAACTTTTATTATAAACCCTTCCTCACCTACTGCTTCTTTTTCAACATCGCTTATAAAACCTCTAAGATTTTCATCTGTCACTTTACCTAAAATAATTCCACTGTCAACATAAAGACTTAAAGCATTGTTCAATCTTAGTTCAGTTTCAAACAATACACTTAAAGCCTTTTTAAGTTCATTCGCCGCATTTTCGAAATAAATATTTTTCTCCAATAAAACTATTTGTCCTAAAAATTTTTCAACATCATGTACATATTCTTTCTTACCTATAGGCTTATAAGAAAGCCAACACATAGAATAGTTTGGGTTACTGTTCCTTGATAAAATCATAATTAACCACACCCTTCCGCAGGTTTTAGAAAACGATTTCTAAATAATAAAAACTACATTACTCCTCGTTGACAGAAATAGAATTTCTAAATTTTGAAGGACTTTTGCCTACATATTCCTCAAATTTTAATGCAAAATAGTCAGGATCACTATAACCTACTTCCTTAGCTATTTCATAAATCTTCATATCAGTTTTAAGAAGTAACCTTTTTGCATTCTCAATGCGCACTAAATGCAAATATTTGTTAAATGGCATGTTAAAATGTTTTTTAAACATTCTTCCCAAATATATAGGATTGATATAAAATTGTTGAGCAATACTTTTAATTGTTATATCTTTGTTGTAATTTTCCTTTATAAACAACTCTATTTTCTTCATAAAACTCGAACCATTAAATTTAGAATTTTCGTCAATGCAGTTTATAATCTGCTCCAAAATTTCCATAACTTTATCCAAGAATTTACTTTTTTGCATATTGGTTCTAAATATAAACTTTATGCTATCAGTCTCAAATAACTGGTAAGCTTCAAAATAATCTATTATCTCAAGCACAGCTAAAAGAATATAACCTTTAATCACATCAGGCGACACTTTATTAGTCTGACACTCATCAAAAAATTTCGAAATTTTAACATTTATATCTTCAAAACGTTTTTCTTCGATTAGTCTAATCAACTCTTTTGAAAGTTTTTTATCCTCAAGATAATGCTCAAATTCCCCTATTTCTGATGCCTCAATAATACCACTCTTTTCGTAAAATTGGACAAAGTTAAATTTCCTTAAAAGCTGTTTGTATAATGTATGTATTTTCAGGTAAGATATACACTCCTGAACAATTATCGTTTGCAAATTTAGCAGATTTCTTATCTCGTTAAAAATCTGTTTAACCAAGCCATTTTTCTTAGAGTTTTGAATAGCATTTACTATAAACAGCAAATTAAAGTAACTATCCAAATAACATTTAATCTCTACACCTTTGTTCGAATATTTAGTATTTACACTCTTTTCCGTTTCCATTAATTTTTCGTAAATGGTCAAATCATCTTCATATTGAAAAGTTTCTTGTTTTGAAATTCCAAAATATTTTTTCACTCCGTCTTCACTACTGTTTCCAAGAAAATCATCATTTTGTATCTCAAGAGCTTTTATAAAAGCTGAGTTCCTTCTTACATATTCAAATAATTCCTTCTTTTTATACTCTTCCTTTTCGCTTAATATCCTTGTCTTTATCTTCTCCAATGTCTGAATAAGCTCATTCTCATCTATAGGTTTTAATAGATAATCATTCACACCATACTTTATAGCTGCCTTTGCAAATTCAAATTCATTGTATCCGCTGATAATTATTATTGGTGGCTTGTATTTCAAACTTCTCTGAGACCCTTTTTATCAGCTCAATTCCATCCATTACTGGCATCTTTATATCTGTTATTATCACATCTACTTTCTCACTCTTGAGGATCTCAAGAGCTTCCTGACCATTTCCCGCTTCATATGCAATTTCAAATCCAAGTCTTCCCCAATCAATAAGTTTAATTATACCCTTTCTCATGAATATCTCATCTTCAACTAAAAGAATCTTAAACATAATTTACACACCCTCACATCATATTTTATGAACAAATGCTGGCAATTCTAAAGGAAGTTTGATAATAACCTTGGTACCTTTCTTGATAGAACTTTCAATATAAAACTCAGCATTGTCGTTATAATAAAGCATTAATCTTCTGTAAACATTTTTAAGTCCAATACTTTTATCATATAACGGATTGTTGATATTAGCATAAAGCTCTTCAAGCTTTTTTTCATTCATACCTACTCCGTTGTCAACAACCTCTATTACTAATTTTATACCCTCTTTCTTAACTCGGATCACTATCCTACCATTACCTTCTTTTTCCTCTATTCCATGTATACATGCATTTTCCACAAGTGGCTGAATGGTCATCTTTGGAATTAAACAGTTTTTAGCATCTTCTTCTACAAAAATTTCATATGCCAGCTTTTCGCCAAATCTGTATTGTTGGATCTTTAGAAAATCTTCTACAAAATTTATTTCTTCCTGAACTGTGGTTATATCATTTCCCCAATAAATTAGCCTTCTTAAGGTTCTTGTTAAATATTTTATTATTTCAGCAGTCTCCAGCTCGTTCTTTAAAACAGAACGCATTCTTATTGAATCCAGTGTGTTGAAAAGAAAATGTGGATTTATCTGGCTCTGAAGCGCATTTATCTCCGCCTGCTTTTTTTCTACTTCAAGCGTCTTCTTTTGGATTTCAGAAAGCATCTCTTTTTCTATTAGTTCCTTGAGTCTTATTGTCATATTATTAAACTCTCTTATTAGGCTTCCAATCTCATCATTGCCCTCTTTACACGTTAAAATCTCAAAATTCTGTTTTTTCACTTTTCGTATATGTCGCTCTAAAAGTTCCAATCTATTTGATATAGAAGAAGTTATAAATCTTATTAATAAGGTAGCAAATAATAAGCTTAAAATTGAAATAAATAAAATAAATTCCACTGCTTTATATATTTCACCCATCATATACGAACGAGAAAATACGCCTACCAGTTTCCAACCATTTAAAAGATTGATGTCTAAATTATTAACAAATACATATGAACCTTTTGGAATAAATTTGCCTTCTTCAAACTTTATAAATGGTTTGGTAAAGATTAGACTATTATATGTATGCGCTGCAATTATTCTGTTGCTGTTGTCCAGCAAGTAAATTTCTCCACCAAATACCTCAAAATTTATAGAATTAAAAAAGCTTGAAAGATAAATGTCAATTTTGGCTATTTTGGTATACTTACTATTGTTACCTGTGGCGGTGCTCCTTTGTTCATATTGATTGAGATTTCTAATTAACGACACATATCCTTCTTCTCCATTTACTCCACTGTCGCTGGTTGGTATTACAACTATCCCCTGTGGATTATTTATTAGTTTATTATACCATTCGTTAACTTCCTCAATATGTAATTTTTTGTAACCGTCACTATTCAAAATTGTAGGATTATTTGTATATATTGTCACACGAGCAATATTGGAATAAACATTTCTGCCCTGATATATTCTATTTCTCAGATACTGAACATAATTAGAGTAAAAATCATCCATACCGCGGTAATCAATGTCAAGCATATCATTGAGTAAATCATCTGTATATAATGTATTTGAGTACAATATTGCCTCATCAATGACCCTTTTCACATTTGTATTTAAGATATTAAAGGCACTTTTTATCTGATTTATTTTTTGCTGCTGAAGATTCTTTACGATGAAAACGGTAAAAATAAAATGGCTCACTATTGTGGGGATTAAAACACAGAGGGTATATACAAGTAATAGTTTTCTTCTAACAGAAAGACTATCTAATTTATCAAGCAACCTTTCTTTTGAGAATTTAAAAAATTTTTTTAGCACTTCTCTCCACCACAAGTTTTATGTCTCCTATAGTTTAATTATATCATAATACACAAAAATATTAACTGTATTTATTTACCCATAAAAATAAATCAAAGTGGGCAAAAATCACCCACTTCGCAACCTCAATTATTCACCTTTAACACTTCCAAGAGTAAGCCCCTTTACAAAATATCTTTGTAAGAACGGATATACCATAATAATTGGTGCTGTTGCAATAATTGTCATACTCGCTCTTACTGAGTTTGGTGTAACCTGTTGAGAATCAGCCATTGCCCCCATCTGATAGTCAGGGTTTCTCCCTACCTGCATGCTCACAGAGGCCAGAATTTTTTGAAGCTCATACTGAAGAGTACTCAGGTCAGGCCTTTGTGAGTTAAAGATATAAACATCAAACCAAGAATTCCAGTGTCCAACACCTATAAAAAGTGCTATTGTTGCAATTGCGGGCAATGTAAGTGGAAAAATTATTTGCCATAAAATTCTAAATTCACTTGCTCCATCAATCTTTGCAGATTCAATCAAACTGGAAGGAAGTGACTCTATATAGCTTCTAACCACAACTACATTAAACATTCCTAACAGTGCAGGTACAATATAGACCCAGAATGTATTTAAAAGCCCCAACGACCTGTACAACAAATAGGTAGGAATTAATCCAGCGCCAAAATACATAGTTAAAACCATTATCGCTGAAAATGGTCGTCTTAATACAAAATCTTTTCTTGAAAGAGGATAAGCAACAAACATTGTACAAATTATACCTAAAACTGTACCAAGAACTGTTCTTGCAACAGATATTAACGCTGCATTATAAATCTGTGGATTACTAACAATAATTTCGTAATTCTTCAAAGTCCACTTTCTTGGCCAGATATAAATTCCTCCTCGAACTGTATCAAGAGCATCGTTAAAGGACACAGCAAGAACATTCAAAAAAGGATATAAAGTTACAATACCAACAAAAATCAAACTTACATAAACAACCAAGTCAACAATGACATCCTCGGCTGTTTTTTTCTTAAACATCTCAAACATTCCCTCCTGTTTATATGGTTGAAAACCTTGCCAAAACTTTACTATACCACAGTAGATGCATTTAATTTTGCAGCAACCTTATTTGCAAACAACACAAGCAAAATACTTACAACGCTCTTAAACATACCAGCAGCTGTAGCATATGAATATCTGTACATTGTAATACCATAGTCAAGAACGTATGTGTCAAGAATCTGTGAATAATCCTGAACAAGCGGGTTTCTGAGCAAAAGAACCTGTTCAAAACCAGCATTCAAAAGCCAACCAACATTGAGAATAAGAAGCATACTAATTGTTGGTGCAATCCCCGGCAGTGTTACATATCTTATCTTCTGCAGTCTTCCACACCCATCCACACTTGCAGCATCATAAAGTTCTGGATCAATACTTGTCATAGCAGCCAAATACACTATAGCATTCCATCCCGTTTCTTTCCAAACGTTCGAGAGAGCTAATATCCACCAAAAGTAATGTCCCTCTCCCATCCAAACAATTGGCTGTTTTATTATCTTGAGTGCCATTAATATCTGGTTGAATATACCTGACTCTGGTGCGAGTACACTTATAACTATGCTTGCTGCAACAACCCAAGAAACAAAGTGAGGAAGATACGATATCGTTTGTATAGTTCTTTTAAAAAACATATTTTTTACTTCGTTTAACATAAGCGCAAGTAAGATAGCTGCCGCAAAGGATGTTATAAGCTTTAAAAAGCTTATAACAATTGTATTTCTCATAGCAAGCCAAAAACCAGAATCACTAAACAAATCTTTAAACTGTTGCAAACCTACCCACTCTGAACCCCAAACACCCTGGAAAGGTCTGTATTCTTTAAATGCAATGACCCACCACCAAAGAGGTATATAGTGAAACAGGATAACATATAGTACAAATGGGAATATCATGAAAACTAATTCTTTTTGTTCTTTTACTTTCTGCCAAAAAGTTTTTTTCGACCCATTGTAATATACAGCGTCCAAAACAATTACCTCCTCATGAAAACTTTTATGCCTCTATATTGTAAGTAGCCAAGAAAGCAAATGCTAAACAATTAAAAATTTTATATAAGGGAAGAGGCAATTATTCTACCTCTTCCCTTATCCATTTTTTGCACCATATTACTTAACTTTAATTCCGTACCAATCTGCCATTCTCTGTCTCATTTGCTCTGTATAGAATTCTTCAATTGGCTTTGTATTTATCTTTGCTCTAACTTCTGCCTTGTACTTGTTCCATACCTCATCGTATTTGCCTTTCGGAGCCATTATAAGCATTGGTATATACTTTCTCGCAAGATCATTTGCAATATTGAGTGGAACCTGTATTTCTTTTTGCTTTTCTGGTGGAACGTTAATCTCCCATGCATATCCCCAAGGTGGACACTCGGGTTCATCTGCAAACGGTGGTTCAACAAATGTCTTTGCCTTATAAGCTTCAAGAACTTTTTTCTGTGCAGGTGCCCATTGCATATAAGCAATATCTGGATCAAGTTCAGGCTTTACATAGTTACCATCTGGGAACTTGAGCTGCCATCTTGGCCAGATATTCCAGTATCCAAGCCCCTCCTGTTTCTGATAAACAGGATCTCTTGCTTTTTCAATCATAGCTTGAGTTCTGTACATCTTACCTTTCTTATCAACAAGATAATCTCTTCCCTTTATACCCCAGAACATAAGCTTTTGAACCTCAGGGTTCAATAATTGATCTAAAAACTGGAATGCTCTTGCAGGATCTTTACACTTCTTTGTAATACTTACACCGTCTCTTGTTCCTATAGACTGGAGCATTACGTATCTAGATTTTTTAACTCCCTTGAAGACAATACCAAACGGAACAAGAATCCTGTCATCCTCATTGTTCTTCCTCAAAGTGTTAAATGCATTGTTAAAATGCCATGACCTTCCCCAGCTTGTTACAACTCTACCCTGAGCTACTTTTGCAGCCCACTGGTCATATGTTTGAACAAAAGCTTCTTTGTCAAATAAACCTTCATTCCACAATGCATTTAAGGCTTTGTATGCTTTATACATTCCTATTCCCGCAGGATCATAACTTGCTTTATATGTTTTTGGATCAACCTGTACAGTGTCTGCAACTAAACCATTAAGACCTGTTGCAGGATCCTGAATTACATAAAATCTTGCACCTTCTGTTATTGCTGACATACCTATTACAGGCATACCTTTATACTTTGGATATTTCTTGACATAGTCTCTTAACATTGGCACTAAATCTTCCCAGTATTTCAACCTTGGCCAATTGTTCTTTTGTAACATATCAATCATTACGTATAAACCTTCACCACTTGCACTCGGTGAAACTTCTCCTCTTGTGTAGCTCAAGAAGTAGATGTGTCCATCTGCTTGACGTAATTTTTTCAAATCAACAGATGAATAAGCTTTCTTCGTCCACTGACCGTATTTTTCAATATAATTGTCCAGAGGAACTAATGCTTTGTTTTGAATAAACTGTTTGTGCTCACCGCTACCGTAAACAAGGTCTGGTAAATCTCCAGATGCAAGCATAAGCGATATTTTTGTTGCCTGGTCCATTCCTACAAAGTGTTCAATTTTAAGTCTCACACCTGTCTTTTTAGTGATTTCCTGACCAATAGCAGTGCTAAAGATATCTGGGTGATATTGTACTGTTGCATCTGCACTAAACATTGTAAATGTTACAACCTTTTTTGATGCACCTTCAACCTTCTGGGAAAATACAGGTGCAACACCACTCAGCACTGCGGAGATAATGAAAACAAGTACTACTACAATCGAAATTTTTCTTATAAATTTCAATTTTGACGCCTCCTCTCCTTGAATTTTTATTTAGGATGAACAATTATCATCCTCTATTGTTCATTTTACATAGTATTTAGATAAAAACAACCCTTAAAATCTAACATATTTCCCCCATAAAATTGATATGTCAAAAAACTATATTTTCCCAAATTCTTGAACAGCCCACATGTATATTTTGATATTTTCAAGAGGAGTACCTGAAGCAACTGAACCTGCAGGTGTCTCAATAAAGTTTCCATCCTTTTTTAAAACTTGCATGTCTCTTTTTACATATTCAATAATCTCCTCTGCGCTCCCGTTTCTCAACACAAACGGTGGCATCTGTCCATAAATCAATGCATGGGGCATAAGTTTTCTTATGGTGGCAGGGTGAATTTCAGGCCCAAAATTAACGCTGTTCACTCCAAGTTCATTTAAAATAGGAATTAAGGTGCTGCATATTGCTATCTGAATGTTGATAACGCGTATCTTCTTTTCTTGGTGCGAAGTTTTTAAACAAACTATCCAAAATAGGTGCACAGTATCTTTCATAAAGCTTGGGCGAAAACAAAAAGCAGTTATCGTCATTAATTGCAATTCCATTATATTCAACTTCACAATAACTTCTCAAAGTTTTTATATATTCTACAAGTTTTTCTTTTAATATCTCAAAAAATTCGTCCATTAAGTCTGGTTCATCCATTAATAGCATACAAAGATTTGTTGTCCCTAATAAACTTGTTGCAATTGTAGCAGGTCCTCTTGTCATATGCCCCCATCTTAGTTTCTTGCCTGTCGCCTTTTCGTAATCTTCTTTTGCCTTCAAAAGTTCAGGTGTAATAACCTTTTTTATGTCAATCTTCTCCATCTTTTCTATAAAATTTTTCGCCTCATCTAAACTTTCAATTGCCGCCTCAAGCCAAGGCGTTCCACCTTCTGATATCACAACCTTTGAACCCATCACAACCTCAAACCTTGTTGGCTCTGGCGGGTCAAGTTCTTCTTCTGAATAAAATCTTCTGCCAAGCTCTCTTTCTAAAATATCATTAGCTTTTTTATGAATTTGAAGCCTGTATGATTTGTCAGAGTAATAATCAACTGTTGAAAAAGGACCAACCAGCTCAAACAAAAAATGGTCGTCAAGCCAAAAGTGTATAGGAATCCTTGTTTTTTTGTCAAAATTAAACCGACAAAAATCATTTTCTTCCCAGAATTTTTTTACATCAAATTTAGATAAGTCCAAAATAACCCTCCCCCTTTGTGGCACTATTTTTTAGGCTAAAAAATTTATAGGGAAAACCTCTAAAACAAGAGGTCTTCCCTATAAATATACCACAATTTACTCCAAATTTAGTTCCAATTCTTTACTCTCCATCGAATCATTTCTGTCTTGAACTGCTCATATACTTTGTAATTTGTTTTTTCAAACGCTTTGACAAACTCGTTCCATATTCTTTCAAAATCAGCATCACTCTTTGCCATTACAAGCTGTGGTAGATACTTTCTTCTTACCTCGCTCATCTTCTGCTGCGCCAATGTTACTTGTGTTTTATCAGCAGGAATGTTTATATCCCAAGCAAAACCATAAGGTGTCTCAATTGGTGGGTCTGTAAATGGAGGTTGCATAAAGTATTTTGCTTTGTAAGCATCAAGAACCTTCTTTTCGGCAGGTGAGAAGTTCTTGTATACATACTCTGGATCAAATCCAGGTTCTCTGTAGTTTCCATCCTGCAACTTTAAAGCTGCATGTGGGAATACCCACCAGTATCCAAGCCCTTCTTTCTTTCTATAAGCTGAATCTTCTCTTTGAGCTTTTTGCTTATCTGTTAAATACATCTTTCCATTTTTATCTACACTGTAGTCAACACCTTTTATTCCCCAGTACATGAGTTTTTGAGCTTCTAAAGAACACAGAGTATCAAGGAATTTAAATGCAGTAACAGGATCTTTACATTTCTTTGTTATACTGATACCATCTCTTGCACCGATTGGCTGAATAACAAGATATTTTGCTCTTTGTACACCTTTGTAGACAACTGGGAAAGACACATGCATTCTATTGTATTTCTTTGCATTCTTTAATGAAGCTTCTGCATCATATCCAAATTGCCACCACTGGTCGTAGAATCCTACAACTCTACCCTGAGCAATCTTGGAAAGATATGTGTCATAGTTTTGAACGAACACTTCTTTGTCAATAAGCCCTTCTTTCCACATTTTATTCAAATCTTTATAATATCTTTTCGATTCAGGCATTGTAGAATAAACTTTTGCAGTGTAAGTCTTCGGATCAACAATAACATCACCATCATTTTGATATCCCATGAGATATGAAGGCGGGTTTTCTAAAGTAAAGAATCTCCAGCTTTCCGTTATAAATGTAAATCCTATTGTTGGTTTTCCATCAATAGTTGGATTTTTCTTTACATAATCCCTAATTAGCTGTTGATAATCCTCCCAATATCTTACCTTTGGCCACTTTGCTTTCTCAAGAAGATCAATCGGCAGCCAGAATCCATCAGGTTTTATATCAGGTGTTATTTCATTTCTGTATGGAGATAAGAAATAAATCTTTCCATCCTTCTGTCTTAGTCTTTTTAAATCCTTTGCGCTGTAGATTTGTTTGCAATATTTTCCATATTTTTGGATATAATCATCCAGGGGTACTAAAACACCTGCTTCAATCAGCTTCCCATGCTCTTGATGACCATGAATCAAATCAGGCAGATCACCGGATGCAAGCATAAGACCAATCTTTGTTGCCTCATCCTGCCCTGCTAAGTACTCAATTTTAAGCTTTACACCTGTAAGTTTTGTAAGCTCTTTGCCAATAGGTGTGCTGAATAGATCTGGATGAGTATCCGCATTAGAGTCTCCATAGAAGAAAGTCAGGGTTTTTACTGGTTGATTACTTGAAGCCGCTTTCACAGAATCAGATTTTATACCTGGCAATGTAACAAGACTTGAAAAAATAAACACAAAACAGATAAACCACGCAAATGATTTTAATTTTTTTGACATACAAAACCCTCCTCACTGTATATTTTGACATTTTCACGAGCAAAAAGACTATAAAAATTGTGAATCTGAAATAAATTATAGCTATAAATTATAAAAGTGTAACCCTGAAAAATTTTATATTTTTCCCCCACAAAATTGACTTTTTTTAATCCTGATAAATCTAAAAGTTTATAATTAATTCACAAACATTTCTGCTAAACTAAATCCACTCTATTTTTTGCTCATTACTTTTTTCTTGACAAGTCCTAAGAGTTGATAATAAAATTATTGAAAATCGTAAATTAGGGGTGTGCTAATTTGTTCAGAGAAGTAATTAATACAATTTCTCCCTATATCCCTGGCAAACCTATTTCAGAGGTAAAAAGAGAACTTGGCCTTGAAAAGGTTATAAAACTTGCTTCAAATGAAAATCCTTTGGGACCATCAGAAAATGTAAAAAAAGCTTTGATGCAAAACTTAGATGAGCTTGCTATTTACCCGGATGGAAATTGCACAGAATTAAAACTCAAACTTTCAAAAAAGCTGGGTGTAAAATCATCGCAGATACTTCTGGGAGCAGGTTCTGACGAAATCACACAATTCATTGCTGCTGTGTTCATAAATTCAGGTGACAATGCAATAATGGCAAAACCTTCTTTTCCTCGATATGAAACTGTCACAAAAGTGATGGGCGGTATACCAATTGAACTTCCATTAAAAGATTTTACCCATGATTTGCAAGCTTTTTACAACAATATAAATGAAAGAACAAAGGTAATATGGATTTGCAATCCAAACAATCCAACCGGTACAATTGTTAAGAGAAAGGAGTTATATGACTTTATAAAGTCAGTACCTTCACACATTGCAGTTGTTGTTGACCAGGCTTATAAAGAATACATTGATGACCCAGAATATCCAGATGCTTTAGAATGGCTCAATGAATTTGAAAACCTCTATTGTTCTTCAGACATTTTCAAAGATTTATGGTCTTGCTCGCTTTAAGAGTTGGGTATGCGATAGCATCAGAGGATATAATTGAAAAATTAAACAGAGTAAGACCACCTTTTAATGTAAATCATTTGGCTCAGATTGCAGCTATTTTTGCTCTTGAGGATGAAGAACATGTAAAAAAAGCAAAAGAGCTAAACAAAAAGTCTCTCGAATTTTTTTACAAAAGCTTTGATGAGATGGGTCTTCCCTATATAAAATCATATGGAAATTTTGTAATGGTAGATGTAAAGAAGGATGCTGTTGAGGTGTTCAAAAAGCTTCTTTTAAAAGGTATAATTGTAAGACCAGGCGATATATTTGGAATGCCAACATACCTAAGAGTTACAACAGGACTGGAGAGTGATAATATGGGATTCATAATGGCCTTAAAAGAAGTCCTCTAAACGAAAACGCTTTGAAGAATGGTAGAACGGATGAAACCTGTGGAAAAATAAAAAATGGTAGTATGGAGGCGATGAATATGATTATTGTAATGAAAAAGGACTGTAAAGAGTCAGATATTGAAGAGGTTGTAAAACTCATTACATCACTGGGTCTTAGACCCCACATTTCACAGGGTGTTGAAAGAACTGTGATTGGTGTTATTGGCGATGAGAGAATTCTGTCTGATGTCCCTGTTGAACTTTTACCAGGTGTTGACAGAATAATACCAATCCTTGAGAGCTACAAACTCGCAAGCAGAACCTTCAAAGCCGAACCTACAGTTATAAAAATCAAAGATGTAGAGATTGGCGGAGACTCAATCACGCTCATTGGTGGTCCTTGTGCAATTGAAAGTTATGAGCAGATGTTTGATGTTGCAGAAAAGATTAAAAGAAGTGGCGCTAAAATCCTGCGTGGCGGAGCTTATAAACCAAGAACATCTCCATATTCTTTCCAGGGTCTTGAAGAAGAAGGATTGAAAATCTTAAAAGAAGCTGCACAAAAGTATGACCTTTTAGTTATAACAGAGGTAATAAGCGAAAGTGCTGTTGACAGAGCGTATGACTATGTAGATATTTTCCAAATTGGTGCAAGAAATATGCAAAATTTTAATTTGCTAAAATATGTGGGAAGACAAGACAAACCAGTTCTTCTCAAGAGAGGGCTTGCAGCAACAATTGAAGAGTGGCTGAATGCTGCTGAATACATCTTGAGCGAAGGAAATCCAAATGTTATTTTGTGTGAAAGAGGAATAAGGACATTTGAGACAGCAACAAGAAATACTTTAGACATTTCAGCAATCCCTGTTGTAAAAGAAAAAAGCCATCTTCCAATAATAGTTGACCCGAGCCATGCAGCAGGAAAAGCAAAGTATGTTTCAGCACTTTCAAAAGCAGCAATTGCAGCAGGAGCTGATGGGCTTATGATTGAGGTCCATCCAAACCCGCAAAAAGCTCTATCTGATGGACCTCAGTCAATCACACCAGAGGAATTTGATAAACTTGTAAAAGAGATATCTTTAATAGCAAAATCAATTGGAAAGAGTGTATAGAGGAAATGGTGAGAGAAAGGATACTCATAGCAGGCCTTGGTCTTATTGGTGGCTCACTCGCAAAAGCGTTTAATAAATGCGGGTATGAAATCCATGCTTATGATATAAACAAAAGTACAGTTGAAAAAGCTATTTGTGAGGGCATCGTAAAGGAAAAGATTGAAAATTTAGATGAGGCAGAAGATGAGTATGCCTTTAGTTTTATATGTGTCCCTGTATTAGAAAGCATACCTATTCTTAGCAAATTATCATCAAAAATCAAAAATGGAATCATAACAGATGTTGGAAGTACAAAAACTCAGATTTGCAAGTATTCTATCGAACATAAAATTACCAATTTCATCGGTGGACATCCAATGGCAGGCACTGAAAAGATAGGCTATGAATATTCATTTGATACGCTCTTTAACGGTGCATACTACTTCATAACCCCAACTGGGATCAATAGAAAAGAGGATATTGAAAAGCTTAAGAATCTATTACAATCAATTGGATGCAAGGTCGAGGAGATTGACTTCGAACTTCATGACAAAATAACAGCTGTTATTTCACACCTTCCTCATGTTGTGTCTGCAGGACTTGTGAATATGTTAAATAGCAGTGAGATATATTGCAAATTTGCTGGAGGAGGATTTAAAGATATAACCCGTATCTCCTCCTCCAGTCCAAAAATGTGGGCAGATATATCAGTCTCAAACAAGAACGTGTTGCTTGAACTTATTGATACTTATATTGAACTTCTTAAAAACTTTAAATTAAGTTTACAAAACCAAAACTATAATGAAATTTACTCCTATTTTGAAAAAGCAAAATTAATTAGGGATAAGATTGTGAGTGATGGAAAATGAATGTTAAAATAGATGGAAGAAGAAAAATAAACTCAAATGTAATTGTCCCTCCTGATAAGTCAATATCACATAGAAGTATCATGATTGGAAGTCTGGCAAAAGGTGTAACAGAAATAGAAAATTTTCTCTTTTCTGATGATTGTTTAGCAACTATAAACTGTCTTAAAAATCTTGGCAGCTGACATAGAAATTCGAAATGACAAAATAATTGTCAAAGGAAATGACTTTAATCTCTCTGCTCCAAAACAGATACTGGACTGTCAAAATTCAGGAACAACCACAAGACTTCTTCTTGGGATTTTGTCCACCCAGGAATTTGAATCTATTTTAACAGGTGACAGCTCCCTTAAAAAAAGACCAATGAAAAGAGTCACAGTACCTCTTTCTCAGATGGGGGCTAAGTTTGAGTTTTTAGAAAAAGAAGATTTCCTGCCTATTAAGGTAAAAGGCAGTAAAAAATTAAAACCGATTGAATATACCTTACCCATTTCAAGTGCCCAGGTAAAATCTGCATTGATTTTTGCGTCTTTAAAAGCAGAAGGCAAAAGCGTCATAAAAGAAAGTCCTAAATCAAGAGACCACACAGAACTGATGTTAAAGCATGCAGGAGCAAATATAAAAAGCTGGGAAGAAAATGGGATATATATAGTGGAGATACTACCAAGTCAACTTTCCAGCATAAAGATAAAAATTCCTTCTGACATATCATCTGCAGCATTTTTTATTGTTCTTGCACTAATATGTGATAATAGCTCTGTGGTAATTGAAAACTGCATTTTAAACCCAACAAGAACAGGTATAATTGATGTTCTAAAACAGATGGGTGCTGAGATTAGAATTGAAAATGTAGAAAATAGAAATGGAGAGTTTGTGGGAAAAATAGTCGCAAGAAGCAGCAACTTAAAAGGTGTAAAAGTTGACAAAAACGATATTCCCCGCATCATAGACGAAATACCTATTTTGGCAGTTGCAGCAGCATTTGCCGAAGGTAAAACTACAATCGATAATGCTTCAGAGCTAAGAGTAAAAGAGAGCGATAGAATAAAAACAACAGCTCAGATGCTTAGAAAGTTTTGGTGCTGAGTGCCTATGAACTTGAAAACGGACTTGAGATAATAGGCTCAAAGGAAAAACTTAAAAGTGCAATTGTAAATTCATATAAAGACCACAGAATAGCAATGGCTGCATCTATCATGGCGTGTGCAGTCGAGGGCGAGAGTACCATTTTGGATGCAGACTGTGCATCAATCTCTTTCCCGAACTTTTACGACATTCTTTTTTCGTCAACAAAAAAGATATAAAAAAGGGGCTGTTGGCCCCTTTTTTAACAATATACAATCTCTACATTTTTCTCCTTTATTGCATTTTCTTGACTTGGCGGAAGGATCTTGTCTGTGAAGATAAAATCAACATCGTCAAGTGTTGCAATGTTCACCAAGGCTGTCTTGTTCATCTTTGTGTGGTCAACTATCATGTAAACCTTGTCTGCTATTTCAATCATGAGCTTTTTGACCTGAGCTTCAAGCTCGTTTGACTCTGTAAATCCTTTTTCAATATCAAAACCTTTACATGATATTATTGCTTTGTTTGCATTTAAAGACCGCAAAGTCTGCTCAGCTATTGGTCCAACAAGTGACAAAGACTTGTTTCTAAGCGTTCCACCAGTTGAAATAACCTTTATTGTGTCTTCAAAAACTTTCAGCTCATTGATTATCTGCTCTGAGTTTGTAATGACAGTTATTTTCTTTTTTGTTTTTAAAAGCTTTGCAACCTGAAGTGCAGATGTGCTCGAGTCCATCACAAGAGTATCGCCATCTTCAATGTACTTTATCAAACTCAGTGCTATCTGCTTTTTACCCTCAATATTTGTGACATTTCTAAACTCAAAAGGAATATCAACATTGTAGTTCTCAACCAATACTGCCCCGCCATATGTCCTTTTCAAAAGGCCTTCTTTTTCAAGCTTTTCAAGGTCACGCCTTATTGTCTCTTCTGTAACATTGAAAAGTTTTGCAAGCTCCGGAACAAGCACACTCTTGTTTTCGTTCAACATTGCCATAATCTTTTGTCTTCGTTCAATCGCAAGCACCTTTCTTCTTACCTCCCTTTGTAGTATTCAAACTGTACACTTTTTTTGAGAAGCTCTCTTCCTTCCTGCAAATTCTTAATCTCACCTAAGGCTATGAGCTGCATGAGAATATTACCAAGCACTGTTGCCTCAACAGGTCCTGCTACAACATCTCTTTTCGTAAACTTTGCTGTAAGCTCGCAAAAATACTTATCTCTAATGCCTCCGCCAACCATATTTATTGCAGAAATCTTAAGCCCTGTTAACTTTTCTATCTCCTTAACTGTGTTTTGGTATTTCTTAACAATTCCATTGTAAGCTGCTTTTGCAATGTCGCCAAGTGTCTGTGGTTCTTTTTCAAAGTGTGCTTTGCAGAAGTTCTTTATCTCCGAAATGATATCCACAGGTGCTAAAAACTCTTGACTATCAGGATCGATTGCGTAATCAACGTCAGATTTTTGTGCAAGTTCACTTATGAGATTATAACTTACCTCTTCGAACTTTTTGCTCCACGCGCTTTTTAGTTGTTGAATAATCCACAGCCCAGTGATGTTTTTCAAAAACCTTATTTTGTTCTCAACCCCACCTTCATTTGTAAAGTTTTTTTCAAATGTTTTCTCGTTTATTAAAGGACTGTCAAGTTCAACGCCCATCAACGACCATGTACCGCAGCTAAGATAAACTGTTTGTTTTCCATCAGAAAACGGCGCTGCCGCAACAGCTGAAGCTGTGTCGTGACTACCCACTGCTATAACAGGTATGTTTTCTATCTCAAGCTCTTCTTGAATCTCCTTTGAAAGTTTTCCTAAAGTGTTTCCTGGATAAATTATATCATTAAATAAATCTTTTTCAAACCCAAGTTTTTCAATTATCTCAAAACTCCATGTTCTCTTGTGGGCATCTAAAAGCTGAGAAGTTGAAGCAATAGTGTATTCGTTTACCTTTTCTCCTGTTAAAAAATAAGCAAAAAGATCTGGGATGAACAAAAGCGAAGAAGCATTTTTCATTATCTCAGGTCTTGTCTTGTAGTCTATGTACAGCTGGAAAATGGTGTTGAAATTCATAAATTGAATACCAGTGGTGTTATACAGCTGATTGAGTGGTATAATGTTTCCTACTTCTTCTATGGCCGATTTTGTTCTCAGGTCACGATAATGATAGGGATTTGAAATAAGATTTCCATACTTGTCCACCAACCCATAGTCAACACCCCATGTGTCAACTCCTATGCTATCTATTGTTCCAAACTGTTTTTTAGCTTTGTAGATTCCAATCTTAAGATTGTTAAAAAGGTAAAGAAAATCCCAATAAAGACTTTTACCAAGCCGCACAGGATTGTTTTCGAACCTGTGAACCTCACAAAGCTCCAAAACAGATCCGTCAAACCTGCCAACAAAAATCCTTCCGTTTGACGCACCAAAATCAGCACCGATGCAATTTATACTTTTCATTTTTGTCCTCCTTATTTTGTTTTGGTTATTTTGTGTTTGTTTTTATTATATCACATTTAAGTTTTGTTTGCTATTTTTAAATAATCTTTTCTTGTCATTCCCATAATAATTACATCATGAAATTTTCCTTCAATAAGCCTTGCTTCTCTTAAAACACCCTCAATCTTAAAACCGCACTTTTGATATGCTTTAATTGCCCTTACATTCTCATCGAAAGTATCAAGTTCTATCCTATTGATATCAAGTGTATCAAAAAGGTATTTCACAAACGCTTTAATTGCATCGGTGCCAAATCCTTTTCCCCAGTAGTTTTTTTCTCCAATATGTATGCCAAGAACTACCACTTTGTTGATAGAATCATAATCTCTATAAGAAATAGAACCAATCGGCTTTTTTGATTCCTTTGTTTCTATGATAAATCTTTTAACAGAAGAGGAGGAGCGCCTGTAATACCATCTTCTAAACTCTCCTATTGTAATACTTGAAATATTTGTCTCTGCCCTTGCCCAGTATGCAACTTCTGGATCATTTGCCCATTTTTGAAGATATTTTAAGTCTCCCCATCTAACCTCTCTGATATTCACAAGTTCACCTTGGGCTATTATCAATTTCCTTCACACCTTTTCCAAATATGCTACAACCCCGTAAGGAGTAACTTCTGCTATTGCAAACGACCTTGAACCGTCCCTTGAAAAAGCTAAACTTCCAGGATTCAAAAAAAGGATACCATCTGAATAAAACTCTTCCTGCTGATGAGTATGACCAAAAAAACAGGCATCCACTCTAAACGCTTTTGCATGATTTACAATAAGGTCATATGTAGACTTTACTGAGTACATATGACCATGGGTAATTAGAATCTTTTTGCCACCTAACTCAATTATCTTCTCAGGCGGAAAATCCTTTGTAAAGTCATTGTTCCCTCTTACAATTTCAAACTTGAGATTGGGAAACCTACTTTGAAGATAAATGGCATCTTTTACTAAATCTCCAAGGTGAATGCACATCTCTACGTTCTTTTCGTATTTTTTTATGATATTCTGTGCATCATATATAATTCCATGTGTATCACTAATCACAAGTATCTTCATTGTAAATCTCACCCAGAATCTTTTTTAGGTTTTCAAAAGCCTTTGCTCTGTGAGATATTTGGTTCTTGATTTGGCTATCCAGCTCTGCAAATGTCCTGTCAAATCCATCAGGTACAAACACAGGGTCATAACCAAAACCATTTTCACCTCTTGGCTCAAAGGCAATCTTGCCCCGACAAATCCCTTTTGTCTGATATATTCTACCCTTGCTTATCAATAAACACAAGAACACATACAAACTGGGCACCTCTTTTGTCATCTGGCACATCTTTTAGTTCATCCAAAAGTTTTTTTATCCTATCTTCGTCTGTAGCATTTTCGCCTGCATATCCTTGCAGACATCACACCCGGTTTTCCATCTAAAGCATCTACCTCAAGACCAGAATCATCAGCAAGTGTCGGCTGCCTATAAAGGGTATATATCACCCTTGCCTTTTTCAAAGCATTCTCTTCAAATGTTCTGCCATCTTCTATTATGTTTACACTACCGTCAAAATCGTTGAGTGTAACCACGTCGTCAAAATAACTTCCAATGAGCTGCTTCATTTCCTTTGCTTTTCCCTCATTCTTGGTCGCAATGAGAAGTTTTCTCATCTTTTGGCACACTCCCAACAAGTTCGCAATCTTGTCCCAAAACTTCTTTTTGTACTTCTATTATCTTTTGTATACCCTGCTTGCCAAGCTCCAAAAGTTTCTGGAATTGCTCCCATGAAAAAGGAGCTCCTTCAGCAGTTCCTTGTATCTCAATAAACTCACCTTTATCGTTCATGACAAGGTTCATATCAACTGCAGCTTTTGAATCTTCTTCAAAGCAAAGGTCAAGCATCTCAACACCGTCGCAAATTCCCACAGATACAGCCGCAACAAAGTCTGTTATAGGAAAGTTTTCAATTATCTTTTCATCGTAAAGTTTTTTGCACGCATCAAACATGGCAATAAACCCGCCAGTGATAGACGCTGTGCGTGTTCCGCCATCTGCCTGAATCACATCACAGTCTATTATTATAACCCTCTCACCAAGCGCTTTAAAGTTTATACCTGCTCTGAGTGCCCTGCCAATGAGTCTTTGAATTTCGTGACTTCTTCCACTGAGCCTCAGTTTATTTATATCTCTTACATTTCTCTGCTGGGTTGCGCGCGGAAGCATGGAGTATTCAGCTGTTATCCATCCTTCCCCACTTCCCTTTTTAAATGGTGGTACCTTATCGTCAATTGTTGCTGTCACAATAACCTTTGTATTGCCCATTTCAATAAGGCACGAACCTTCTGCATATTTGATAAAGTTTCGTGTTATTTTTATTGGTCTTAGCTCATTGTAAGCTCTCTGGTCTTGTCTCATTATTTTTTGCTCCCTTCCTTTTACAGTCTTATTTTTAAACTATTAAACTTTGAACTGGTCCATATCTATTTTTTCTCTTAAATCATACTGGTCAAGATAAGGTTCTTTCCCATCTATTGAGATCTTTAAATACTTAAGAGTTTTGTCTATTTCCCTTGCAGTAAAGCATATTGAAGAAATAACAACATCTACCTGAGCAGTCCCTTTCAGGTTCAAAAGCTCTTTCGATAGGTCTATATACAAAGTCTTTTCTTTTAAGTTTACATTATTCAATTTTAACCCATTTAACTTAGAAAATCTATAGCTAAGACTATTTATTAGGCTTTTTTGTGCAAAAGCCATGGGAATATTTTTGAATTTATCTGGAATATCTATCCACTTAGGGACAAGAAAGATCTCTGATAAAACTTTCTGAGGAACAAAAATTATAACCTGCCCCGCTTTTTTCCGCTCAAAGGCTTTGTTTGTATAGCTTTTCCCTTCATTGTAAAAGTATACTCTATCTATATTCTCAAACGATGTCAAGTAAAAAGTTATTGCCTTGATGTAAAAATCTAAATACTTTTGTTTGTAAAACTCACTATTCAAGTCGATGGTTGCAATATTCTTTTCAATTTTCAAGAAATTTATCTTCACACTATCAGGAAAAATACAAAAAAGCCCAAAAGTTCTTAGATTGCGCTGTCGAGAAGGAGAAAAAATGGAAAGTTCAAGCCCTCTTTTTGCAACATCAAGTGTTTTGTTTGAGAAAACTTCTGTCAACACCAAGTTATGATTTTTATCGCAAAAAATAGTTTTAATACTTGCAAGATTCTCACTTTGTCCAGTTTGTTGAGAAAAATAAACATCACTTTCCACAACCTCAAATTTGATACCATCGTCTGTTTGAGTGCTCTTGTTAGCATAAGTATTCTCTTGTGAAGTGGATGATAGACTTTCCCAGCTGCAGCCTGCTAAGAAAATTAAAAAAGAAAACACAGCAAAAAAAATAATTCTTTTTCTCATTCTAAACCACCCTCTCAAAAAGTTATGTTAATCTTTCATATTAAGAAGAATATTTAATCTTTGGGTGGCTTAGAACAAGAAAAAGAACTCAAAAAAGATCTTTTTTATATCCTATCTTCTGGATAGAAGCATAATAATCAGCGATGTCAAGGAAAAACAAATGCTCACTAGGTATAAAAATAAAACTGTCTGTTTTTGGTTCAATCCAGCTTCCAAAAGTCTGAAATGGACCTGGCTTCTGTCAGCTTGATAAATAGGTTTCCCTTCTTTGATTCTCTTGAATATGACAAAAAGGTTATCAAAAATAGGAAGACCCAACGTCAAAATGGGTACTATCAACGACACTACCGTTGCCACTTTAAATGTTCCTTCCACAGCAATTGTCCCAAGCACAAATCCTAAAAAAGTGGCACCACTGTCGCCCATAAAGATTTTAGCGGGATGACGGTTGAATATTAAAAATGCAGAAGACACACCCACTAAAGCTGCTGCCATATATGTTGAAACCCTTGCGGTTGATATTATGCTCAGGTTCATTAGCGCAACAAAAAACAGTGTTGTCCCGGAAATTGTGGTAATACCAGCTGCAAGTCCGTCTATCCCATCAATAAAGTTTATAACAGTTGTTACTCCAAAAAGCCAAATAACTGTTGCTATATACTGGAACCAAACAGGAAAGCTTATGAATTTATGAGTAAAGGGATTTGTGATCCCTTCAATCTGTATTCCCATAAAGAATACTATTGAACATGCTAAAATCTGAACAATGAATTTTGGCAGGGCACTCAGTTCTTTCCCTTGTGATTTATACCAGTCATCTAAAAGACCTATTGCCAAAATCAAACATGAAGCAATAAAAAATCCTAAGAACTCCCTGCTAAAACCTCTTATCAAAAATTGGGATATGAAAAAAGCTAAAAAGAGAGCTATACCACCTGTCACCGGGATAGGTGTTGAATGAATTTTTCGCGGGTTTGGTCTGTCTACAAAACCAAGTTCAATAGATTTTTTCTGCACATACGGAGTGATGATGATTAAAAGAACAAACGATACCAAAAATGAAAGCGCATCCTTTATGATAAGTTCAGTCATGGTTGGCCCCTCCAAAAATTTTCAAGCTCTTGATCTTTTGCAAAATTAGCGTAAGAAGATAGTCATAGAGTATAAATATTACTTCTGACGAAACAAGTGTCAGAATGAGCCCAAATTTAAAGTGGGGAATTTCTTTTATTATTAGTTTAAACATAAAATATAAAATAATTAATGCAAGGTTGTAATACAACAGCTTTAAAAAAAACTCTACATAAATGGGAAAACCCTTTTCACATAAAGCCTTTATTATAGGATATAGACCAAAAATGAAAATATAAACCATCGACACAAGTTTGTTGGGAATCAAGAATATCCCTAATAAAGAACACGCAATATATACAAAAAACCCTTCTTTTATCCCAAATAACCAAATTATTGTCATAATACATACAGACGAAAGAATATAAAATATGCTATTTGCCCGTGGCAAGATTGAGGCAAACACCAAAAAGATAATTGAAGTAGCTATCATCATACCTGCATATGAAATTTTTTTAGTACTCAAATATTCATCACCTTTTCATAGAAAAAGGTCTTAATAGGTTTTAGCCCATATTTCTGGGGCATAATTATCTGTTCGGTTGAACCTACAAACAAAATACCATTCATAACCAGCGATTTATTAAAATTTTTATAGACCATATCCTTTGCTTCTTCAGTAAAATATATCAAAACATTGCGGCATACAATTAAATCCATATCCTTTGGATATTGGTCTTTTAAAAGGTCATGATGTCTGAATTCAACACATCTTTTTATTTCATCACTTATGTAATATAATTCTCCATTTTCTTTAAAAAACCTTCTTACAAATTCTTGAGGTAGTCCTTCTAAACTTTTTTTCATATACACTCCTTCTTTGGCTTTTCTTATAGCATCATCGTCAATGTCGGTTGCTAAAATTTTTATTTCGCTCAAAGGGAAAAATTTTGTCAAAAGCATTACAATTGAATATGGTTCTTCACCTGTAGAACAGGCAGCAGACCATATTCTGGGTCTTTTTGTTCTCTTTAATATATACGGCATTATTTCTTTTTCGAGTATTTCCCACTGTTGGGGGTTTCTATAAAACTCTGAGACGTTGATTGTTAAATAATTTATAAATTCGTTGAAAAGTTTCTGATCCTTTGTCAAAGCCGTATAATAATCTGCAAAAGTTGCAAACCCGTTTTTTTTCATGAGCGACTCTATTCTTCTTTTCATCTGTTTTTCCTTATAATATGAAAGATTTATTCCTATATATTCCCAAATCTTTTTTTTAAACCACTCATAATCAAATTGCATCTCTTACCCTCTTTCTATAAATTTTATTGTTTACACTTAAGATTTGTATAAAATGCCTGAACATCTAAAACAAGATATTCTCCTTCTTCCACAAATCCAACTCTTCTAAAAAACCGATCATTTATACCTTTTTTTACCTTAATAAAGCTTATTGAATTCCTATAACAGTAATTAATCTGCATTTTTAAAAGTCCATCTCCAAATCCCATGTTTCTGAATTCTTTCTTCACAAAAATGATTAATATCTCAGCTATACCATTTTCAACCTTGAGCTGAGAAATTCCTAATACATTGCTGCCATCTAACACAATATGTGAAATTGCGCCTCCATCAAAAGGTATGTTGTTGACATCACAAAAAATTTTGACCTTTTCTTGGCTTTCCTGTGGCACTTCTTTAAGCTCAATCATTAAATTTTCCCTCTTTCAATATAAGAAAATATCTTATATAATTATAACAAATTCCTGTTGACTTTGAAATGCTAACTAAAAAATATTTAAGCAGAAGCCTTGCAGGAAGGAGATGAAACAAATGGGTTTTACATTTGCAGTAATCACATGCTCGGACAAAGCTTCAAGAGGAGAAAGAGAAGATTTGAGCGCAAAAGTAATAATCAATATACTGTCATCACAAGGTTATATAAATGTATTTTACAAGATTGTCCCAGATGAAAAGGAAATGATAAAAGAAGCCATAATTCAGGCACAAAAAAGCGGAGCAAATCTGATACTGACAACTGGTGGAACAGGATTTTATACAAGAGATGTGACACCCGAGGCAACACTTGAAATTGTAGAAAAACAAACACCAGGCATTTCAGAGCTTATAAGATATGAAACGGGAAAGATAAACAAGAAAAGCTACCTTTCCCGTGCAGTGTCAGGAATATACAAAAACAGTTTAATAATAAATCTTCCAGGTTCACCAAAGGCAGTAAAAGAATGCCTTGAAGCAGTTTTACCAATCTTAGAGCATGGCCTCAATATCCTTTTAGAAAATGAAAGAGAATGTGGAAGTGGAGCTGACTTTTTACTCATTTAAAATCTCAATAATATCTCCCTCTTTAATTTTACCACCTTTTAATACTTTTGCAAACAGACCTTCTTTGGGCATAATACAAACTCCAACCAATCTTGCAATTTCGCAGCCGCTACCGTGGCACTTTTTTCCTATCTGGCTTATTTCAAGCAAGACATTATTCCCTATTCTCAGTTTTGTTCCAAGCGAAATTTTCTGCAGGTCCAAGTTTTCTGTTGTAATGTTCTCTGCAAACTTGCCAAAACAAAGGCCTTTGAGCCCATACTGTTCCATCTTCTTTATGCTGGATATATCAAGAAGACTCACCTGCCGATGAGAAGTTCCAGCGTGTGCATCACCTTCAATCCCATAGTTTTCAATCAAAACCGCTTCACTTACTGGTTCTTTCGGCGTTCCTTTTTGTCTGCTGATGTTGATTGACACAACCTTTGCAGTTTTATTTTTATTTTCAAAAATATAATGTCCAGATTTCCCCCCAGACTTTTCTATAAGCCTGACATCAGTAATTACCATATCTTTTTTTACCGCTTTGCACATGTCATACACCGTCTCTAAAAAAATAACCACTGCTGTGATTGCTTCCATCTCCGCACCTGTTTTTGCCTCAGTTTTTACTTCTGATATAGCTTCAATGTACCCTTCATCTCTGTTTATCCTATACGAAACGTCAACAAAAGACAAAAATATGTTGTGGCAAAGAGGTATCAGTTCGGATGTCTTTTTGGCAGCATTTATCGCCGCAACCTTAGCAGTTGCAAACACATCCCCTTTTGGTAAAAGCCTATTTTCAATTGCTTCAATAACATCCTTTCCTACAAAGATTTTACCGCTTGCTTTTGCTACCCTGAAACTTGGTTCTTTTGACGTCACATCTACCATCTTGGGAAGGCCATCTTTATCAAAATGTGTAAATTCCATCTTTACACTACCCTCCTATCTTAAACATCGGCATATCCGATTTTAGGCTTCTTATCAGCTTTTTCTTTTTGACAAAATCTTCTATCTTTTTGAGCAGGAGTTCTTCATCATCCAGAAAATCTCTCAAGTTTAAACCATCCTTATCAAACAGACAGTTGTAAAGCACGCCAGTTGATGAGACTCTGACTTTATTGCACGTTTTGCAAAAATGGTCTGATACAGAGCTTATAAATCCTACTGTGTAGTCAAAATCTTCAACATAGTAATATTTAGCAGCTGAAACCTCTTTTGTACTTAATTCTTTTATTCCTTTGAACCTTTTGATAACCTCATCTTTGCTTACAAATTCATCTTTGAAGATTTGGTTGGCAATGCCAATAGGCATAAGTTCAATAAAACGAATAATAATATTCCTCTTTTTCGCAAAGGAAATCAAATCTTCTATCTCATCAAGGTTAACAGAGCGAATGAGCACAGTGTTTATTTTCACTCTCTTGTGATCTCTCAACTCATCTATCGCTGTCAAAACCTTATCTAAACCATCAATTCCTGTTACAAACCTGTATTTTTTCTTATCTAATGTATCAAGAGAAATATTTACTGATTTGAGCGGACTTTTAATAACCTTTTTAATCTTTTCGGTATCTAACCAACCATTTGTTGTTATATTTATATTTTCTATGCCAATACTGTGTGCAAACTCAATTATCTCAAAAATGTCATCTCTCAAAAAGGGCTCTCCACCAGTAATTCGAAGTTTTTGGATCCCAAGCTTTTTAAATGCAGAGATTATTCTAAATATTTCTCCTTTTGAAAGCTGGTCTGCCCTTTCATAACACAAATCCTTTGTTCGGCAATACATGCAAAAAAAGTTGCATCTATCAGTTACAGAAAACCTTAAATAGTCTATTTTTCTTGAAAAACCATCAAACATTTTCATCACCTTTTTCAAATCATCTTAACCTCAACCAAACTTCCCTCTTCCACAACATCCACATTTACTGGCACAACTATATATCCATCTGCCCGCTTCAAACTTGAAATCACGCTTGCTCCTCTTTTTAAAACTCTTGCATGGTTTTTGCCATCCTTGTTTTCAACCTGTACTCTTATATACTCCTCAGCTCCAACGTCTGACCCAACTCTTCTTTCCAGTACAGCCATAACACTCTTTTCTTTCGGATTTAACAAATATGCGTCAAAGAAAGCCTTTAAAAAAATCTCTTTGAGAACAAAAAACATAGAAACAGGAAAACCAGGAAGTCCTATTACAAGTTTCCCATTTACCTCACCTATGACTGTTGGCTTTCCAGGTTTTATAGCTATACCATGGACAGCTACTCTGCCAAGACTTTGAATTACATCATGTGTCAAATCCTTGTCACCTTTAGATGACCCAGCATTTACAAACACAATATCAAACTCATCTAAAAGTTTTTTCAAAGTTTCTTTAAGAATATTTAAATCGTTGGATACTGGTTTGAAAACACTAATTTCAAAACCATACTGATACAGAAGCTCACTGAAAATCACCGAATTGAACTCAACAAGCTGTTCAGTTTTTTCAATTCTATCCACAAGCTCATCTCCAGTTGGCAGAAAAGCAACTTTTGGCATTTTGTAAACCTTGATATTAAGCCACCCACCAGCTTTTAGATATACCTTGTCAAAAAATGTCAAAAACTCACCTTTCTTTATTAGCATCTCACCTTCTTTTATATCCTCGCCCTGTGAGCGAACATTTTGACGTGGATAGTAGCTTTGAAAAATTTTTATTTTTCCGTTTTCCAGCTGGACATCTTCAAAAGGAATAACCGCATTGAAATTATCTATACTTTCGCCTGTTTGGACAGTTTTGAAACTTTCAACGTATTTTGGATTTGTATCATAAGCGTCGAATGTCTCTTCAGCCATCACGGCATATCCATCCATTGCAGCAACATCTGTAGGTGGGGATGTGTGAATAGCCTTGCAATCCTCTGCAACAAATCTATTTTTTGCATCATACAATGAAATCTCCTCTTCTTCTAATACCAGATATTTCTTTAGAATTTCCTGGATAGAAACTCTTGCATGCTGTGGAAGCACAGCTGAAAAATGATAATCTTTCATATCAATATCACCTCAACAATATCTCCCGGCCTGATACCAGTTTTTGTTGCATCAACCCTTATATATCCACTTGCATTATTCAAAAGATTTATCGAACCTGATTTTCCATAAAGAGGCTCAGCTAAAATCTCATCGCCAAAATGAAGCTTTACAAACACAAACTCAGTTCTGCCGGACGAAGTCGAAATAGAGGTTTTCATCTTAGCAAGAACTTTTCTTGTAGTGTCCTGCTGATGTAATATGATGTCCATAAGTTTTTTTACAAAAAAGTTGAATATAAAAAGGCAAGACACAGGATGGCCAGGAAGTCCAAAAACTGCCTTTGTGTTAACTTTTGCTATTATTGTTGGTTTGCCCGGTTTTATTGAAACACCGTCAACAAGCACCTTAGAATCTTTTAGGCTCTCAATAGCCTTTAAAGTGTTGTCGTATGTGCCAACAGAACTTCCACCTGAAATAAGAACAATGTCATTTTCCTGCAAAGCTGTGGAAAGAAGATCTTTCAAAACCTCAAAATTATCTTTTACAATCCCGTACATTTTTGGCAGAGCATATTCCTTGTAGCATGATGTGTACAGAGTGAATGAGTTCACATCATAAATCTTTGCACCATCAAGCTTTTCATCCTGCGATATTATTTCATCTCCGGTCGAGATTATACCCACTCTTATTTTTTTAAACACTTCCACTTCCCTTTTTCCTATTGCACCCAACACGCCAATTTGAGCAGGCTCAAGCTTTTGATATTTCTTGATAACGATACTGCCTTTTTTTATGTCCTCACCTTTTTTGAGTATATTTTCGCCAGGCTTTGCTGGCTTGAAAACATAGAGTTTTCCATCCTCTTCAATGGTATTTTCAAGCATCACAATGCTATTTACATTTTGCGGTACATACCCTCCTGTGAATATCCTTGCAGCTTGTCCTTTTTGTATTTGAAAGTTTGGTACCTCTCCCGTTTTCACCTCACCTACTATTTTAAACACGGCCGGGTTTTCATCATTTGCTTCAAACGTCTCTTCACATCTTAGTGCATATCCATCAACAGTGGACTTGTCAAAGTGAGGAACATCTATATCTGCTATAATATCTTGAGCACAGATTCTAAAAACTGCTTCTTGGATAGATACCTTTTCTGATTGAAGATTAAAATTACAAAACTCATCTTTAAGTATCTCAAAGACCTCAAAATATGTTTTTAATACCTTCATTTGTAGAGCTCCCCTTCTTTAATAATCTGACCATTTTCAAAATATATCATATTACCCTTCAAAGCTGCACTTTGATGGTGCGTTACAACTATTATACACCTTTTTTGTGCTTCATCTTCTATAAGTCTGTACACAAACTCTTTTACATCTATGTCGAGAAAGGAATCGGGCTCATCCAAAAAAAGTACATCAGAAGGTATATAAAACGCTCTTAAGAAACTTATTAGCTGTCTCTGCCCAGCTGAGAGCTGATTTATGTTGGTTTTAAGAGGAACACCAAACATCTTTAAAACCTCCTGGGCAGACTTTAGATTCTCATGCGAAAGAGCAAGTGCAAGATTATATTCAACCGACCCTTTAAAAAAATATGGCTGCTGTGGAAGCATAATGTTTTTATTGAACAGATTGTGTATTATACCTAAATATTCTTTGTCCTTTCCAAATAGCATTTTCAAAAATGTGGTCTTCCCGCAACCGTTTGGTCCTTTTATAATATAAAGTCCTTTCTTTTCAAATGTGAGACTCTTACACTCAAACAATATCCTCTGCCCAAAATTCTTTTTTACATCTATCACTTTAATCAAAAGCATCACCCTGCAATATTTGCAAAATTGTATTAAAAGTAAATGAGATAGCAAGCAGTACCGCACCCAGCAAAAGAGCGTGTGAAAACTCACCCTTGGTAATTTCAAAAATTATGGCTGTTGTTAAAATCCGTGTGCTTCCTTCTATGTTCCCCCCAACAATCAAAACTCCACCAACCTCAGAAATTGCTCTTGAAAGACCTAAAACAATAGCATATATTATCTCTTTTAAATACTCCCTCACAATGGCTGTATGCCTTTTGCATCCCTTCACATTCAAATAATCCAAGTTTTCAAGAACACTATCTATATTTTTTAGTCCAGACAGGGTATACAGTGTGACTATAGGAACAATGAGTATTACCTGGGTAATGATCATAGCCCATTTGGTAAAAAGTATGTCCAAAAAACCAAGAGGACCTTTTCTGGAAAGAAGTATATATACCAGCAGTCCTGCGAGCACGGGTGGTAGCCCAGATAGAGTATAAACTATTCTAATTAGCATCTTTCTGTATTTAAATCTTTTGACTTTGAGAAAATATCCTGCAGGAACACCTATCAAAATCGCCAAGAATGTCGAAGGAATACAAACAATCAAAGTTGAAAGAACTACATTTGCCAGCATCTTGTTACCTCTTGACCACTCATTTTACAACTCTGTATACTTCTTTTTTGAAGAATTTTTGGTTAAAAGAACTTACAAGATCTTTAAATTCCTTGCTTTTCAAGTATGCAGCAAACTTGGAAAGCTGTACTTTTTTAGGTGAGTAAGCAAAGTAATATATATTTGTAAGTACTTGCTCCTTTGAATTTTGATAAACTACATCCAAACTATCTAATTTATCTTTCATTTTGTAAAATGTTGCTTCATCGGTGAGAATAAAAGCTCTCTTTTCATTTGCAAGATTTAGACTCATTCCCATACCCTGCCCTGACTTTATATATCCTCCAAAATTTGGCTGGACCTTTGCTAACTTCCATATCTCAAGTTCTCTAATATAAGTTGCTGAATTGTCTGCACGTGACACAAATTTAAAGTTATTTTTTCTTATCAGTGCAAAAGCTTCTTGGACACTTTTTACCTTTTTAAATAAATCCTTTTTATCTTTTGGCCCAACAAGTATAAAATAGTTCGAAACAAATGCGCTATAACCATTTATCAGCTTTGTTTTTTCAAGTTCATCTAAAAATGACCTTTCATGTATTATTATTCCATCAGCATCGCCATTTTTGAAAATCTTGACTGCCTGACCGCTTCCTACTGAAATGAATGCCAATTTCATATTGTTCTTCTTTTCGAATGCAGGTATTACAAAGTCCAGAAAACCACTATCGTATATACTTGTAGTTGTAGCTATCTTGAAAGTTTTATAGTAAGAAAATGAAAGAAAGCTTAAAGTAGCAACGAAAATAAAAGTAAGTAGTACTGCAAAATTTCTGAGATACTTTTCTTTTTGCATTTTCTGGTCTCCCGCCTTTTTGTATTTTCAAAAATAAAAAAGGATACTCTCCCGCTTTGAAACTTGAAGCAAAAGAGTATCCTTCTAAAACCAAGTTTTAGAAGAATCTTTCCTTTCCAAAGCGGGAGGCGCAGCGGTTTCCCAAATCTGCACCCTATCGGCCATAGCACCATGAAGAGAATAAACTTCTCTTTTTAGGCTGCTATGGCTCGGAAAGATTCTAAAATTCGAAAATTCTATATTCATTTGTCAGAAGATTTATAATCATACACTTTCCAATTAAGTTCTCACCCTGATCTGATATCAGCTTACAAAACTCAGAAAGTTCAAAGGCTGCTGTCAGCATTGGTGCAAAAATCGGGTTGCCAAGGTCTTTTTCAGCACCCTCAACATTTGTCTCTCCCAAAAGTTTTTCTATTCCATGTGTGTCTTTTGTAATGATGGCAATCTGGGCATACCAGCCAGCACACCCTCCGTGAATTAAAACCTTGCCCATCTTTTGTGCAAACTTTGAAAGACTCTTTCTTATTTCTATATTGTCAGTTGCATCAAAGATATAACTTGCTTCCATCAAAAATATATCAAGGTTTTCTAAATAAGCCTTTTCCTTTATTGGTTCAAAATAAACTGCAGGATTTATTTCTTTTACTCTTTTTTCAGCCTCAAATACTTTGAATTTTCCAAGGTTGCTTACATTAGAAATTATCTGCCTATTTAAATTCGTCTCATCAAAAGAGTCCATATCAACTGCTATAATTTTTTTTACTCCAAGTCGTGCCAGACCTTCAATTAAAAAACCACCTATTCCGCCTACTCCAACAACCGCAACTGTTGTTGAAAAAAGTTTTTTTTGAGCATCTATACTCAAAGCACCTATGTTTTTTATATATCTTCCTTGTATAGCCATATATTATCCTCCAGTTGCATATGGAGTTATATACACACTATCATTTTCCGACAACACATAGCTAAAGTCAACCCTTTTTTGATTAACAACCACAAATCCAACCTTGTCTTTTGGAATGTTTAAGTTCTCAAGAAGCTTTTCTACATTTGTGTTCTGGTCAATCTCAATTTCCATTTTGCCTATCCTGCTGCCATACCTGCTAAAGAAACTATTTACCTCTACTCCAATCTTCATATTCTTTTTCCACCCTCTCGATATACATCTTCAAAAGCCTATTTAACCTCTCTTCATCCATCTTTCCCCACATTGTAGGTGTTTCAAATATTCTCTTCGGAAATTTATAATTTTCAAGTGAATATCCAAGCTCCTTTTTGATTTTTAGTTTAGTAAAAAATACGTCATTTGCAAGTCGTGTAAGGTCATCATTAGTCCAGTTTATACCAACCGCATTTAATGCTTTCAAGATAGTTGACCTGTCATACACCTTTCGTGCAAATAGACATATGCACAGCGATGTGAGCACTGCTCTTTCCTTCTCTTCATTAATCACATAATCTATTATTTCCTCATCTTTTAATTCTTTTGCGCTCTGGTCATAAGAGTAACCTGCATTGTCTAAGTGAGAATGCCTTGCACCAACTGTTTGACCAAGCGCAAATGCATAGCCTGTATGATATCCTGCCATCTCATTGCCACCATACAAAAGTGCAAACTCTTCTCCTCCATATTTTTTCACAGCCTCTTTGAGACCTTTGCCAATTGTGTAGTAAAACTCGTTTACCCTGTCTGCAATATTGTCAATTGCTTTTACATACTCCATGGTGTTGCCAAACTCAAGGTCAGCAAGAGTGTCTTCTCTTGAGATAAGACCTTTTTTGAGTGCTTCTGTTGCCCATGCCAATACAACACCTGTTGAGATAGCATCAAGTCCTGCAAGTTCTACCTCATCAATAATCTGAAGGACCTCATCAGTTGTTTTTATTCCTAAAAGACTACCTAAAGCATATATAAGTTCATGGTCATACGATACAGCAATAGACTCATACTCATATCCCTTGTCAAACTCGCGTCTGAACTGCCCTATATGGATGCATCCAATGGGACAGCCAACACACGAAACCTTTCTGACCAGGTTCTTTTCGGCAAACGTCTCACCTGAGATATCGTCCGCATGCTCAAATGTAGACTGAAGTAAATTCTTAGTTGGAAGAGAACTTATGCTGTTTAGCACTTTGATGTTCATAGGTGTCCCAAGCTCATGATACTTCGCCATTGCATCTGTCTGTGTAACTTTTTTGTATATCTCCTGATAAGTCTTAAAGTACTCTTTTAAATTCGAAATAGGCAAATCCTCTTCGCCCATTATCATCATTGCTTTGAGGTTTTTGCTTCCAAAGACTGCTCCTATGCCAAGCCTTCCAAAATGTCTGTAAGTATCAACGTTGACACAAGAGTATGTTACAAGGTTTTCGCCTGCCCTGCCAATTCTGATTATACTTCTTTTCCCTGGACCTGGCTCTCTTTCTCTTATAACCCTTCCTGTCTCCTCTATGTCAAGTCCCCACATAGCTCTTGCATCTTTAAATTCAATATTCTTATCTGTAATGACAAGGTATGTGGGCTTTTGAGCTTTTCCTGTTATAACTATTGCATCATACCCTGCATTTCTTATAGCCATTGCAAGTCTGCCACCTGCATGACTTTCCCCGTATTCTCCTGTATGGGGTGAGACAAAAGTAGCAACAGCTTTTGTCACAACAGGAAAGATAGTTGAAAGAGGTCCTATAGATATAATGAGAGGCTGGCTTTCATGCAAAGGGTCAACACCTTTTTTCATATTTTCCTCTAAAAGTTTTGCTGCAACACCTGCTCCGCCTAAGTATTTGTAAAGATCCTCCCTTTCTTGAATATCTGCTTTTTTGTTTGTAAGGTCAATATAAAGCACTCTTATAAAGTCCTTGCCTATCATCTTACTCACTCACCTCTTCCATTGAAAGACAATTGTGTGGGCACATTCTCACACATGCCCCACAGTGTTTGCAAACAATTGGGATTTTTCTATCATAGTCCATGTGAATTGAACCAACTATGCATGCGCTAACACATTTTTCGCATGCAATGCATTTTTCTTCAATTAGCTTAACACCGCCACCGGGCCTTTTAACAAGCGCATTTGTGGGACAAGCCTCTGCACACGCTGGTTCTTTGCACGCAACACAAACTGTTGCTGCAAACTTACTCTGAAGTCCTCCTCTTGTCTTAACTTTTATTGAGCTTTTTGCAAGGTTGTGATTGTTATGGTTCACTGCTGCACATGTGAGCATGCATGTAAAGCATCCAAGACATTTGTTCATATTATCAGCTCGAAGAACCTTTGGCAATTAAATCACCACCTGTAAAATCATATTTTAAAACTTTCTAAAATTATTATCCTCTAATAAAAATACTAATTTAATTAATACCCAAAATATCAGTTCCTTAATCACCCAAAATCCAAATTTCGTTTAAAATTTAACAATCTTATTATATCATCCAAAATGAAAGTTTACAAGAGGCTACTTGCAATTTATTATTTGTGTTTTTAGGCACGATATTATATAATCTTAACTAAGTTATATTTTACATTATTGAGAGGTGCTAAAGACACATGAAAGTCGGAAGATTTTTTTATGCAAATAAAACATTTTTTGGACTTGTGGAAGACAGTATTGTAAAAGTTGTAAAAAGTCTCGAACCATTGAAAGTGGGTAAAGAGTCTTATTCAATAGAGGATTTAAAAATTTTGCCGCCTGTCAAGCCTTCAAAGATTGTCTGTGTAGGTCTTAACTACAAAGATCATGCGAAAGAACTTGGACTTGAACTTCCAGAAAGTCCTGTGCTATTCCTAAAACCCCCGACATGTGTGATTGGCCACAACGACAGTATAATTTATCCGCAGCATATGAGTAGCCAAGTGGACTATGAAGGAGAGCTTGCGGTGGTTATAAAAAAAGAGTGTCACAATGTAAAACCTCAAGAGGCAGATGAGTACATACTTGGTTATACATGCGCAAATGATGTGACAGCAAGGGATCTTCAGCCTAAAAATGGTCAGTGGACTGTAGCAAAATCTTTTGACACTTTTCTACTACTTGGTCCTATTATAACAGATGAAATTGACCCAAACAACAGCCCAATTAAAACCTATCTTAATGGCAAACTTGTTCAAAATTCTAACACAAGCAATTTCATCTTCACTGTGCAGGAGCTTGTAAGTTATGTAAGCTCTATAATGACCTTAAAACCTTTTGACGTGATAATAACAGGAACTCCTTCTGGAATTGGAAGCATGAAAAAAGGAGATGTTGTTGAAGTTGAAATCGAAGGAATTGGAAAGCTTGTTAATTATGTTATTTAATATGGAATTTTTATATTGAGTAAATAATAGGGGGAGAGACTTTTGGATTTATATTACACCTCTCTCCCCTTCTTCTCTAATCATCACCTTAAACATATATAAAAAATATGGCAAAAACTATTTTGGTAAATAATTTTTCACCAACGTCACTTTCTCTAACAATTTTTAATTTTTCTTTCAAATTCTATTGTGAAAAATACTATTTTCTCTTCTCAGTTTTACAACGATGTCTTTAAAATCCCTGCTTCGATTCCATAGGTAGTTGGGGTTATTATAAAATAATCTTCCAAAAGATAGAGCCCATTAATAAAAAATCTAATTTTCCATTTACCTGTTGGTATTTGATCAGTTAATTCTACATAATGCCATTCAATTATACCATCTTCTTTTTTCTCTTCAGTCCATACAATACCACTACTTTGTGAAAAAAATTGTCCATCAGGTCTATACCACAAAATACTACTCTGATGAAATCCTAAAACATCACTATACTCTATTCTTACATATATTCTATTATCTTTCTTGGAAAAAGCTCTTTTATACACTACTTCTCCATCTTCTACCATTTCGCTACAAAAACCAAAGTTTTTCACAAATATGCTTGGTTCAAAGTCGTAGGTTAAGATTTCGTCATTGGCATTTATCGCAATGCAGGAAAATATTTGTCCATCTTCAGTCGGAATAACAAATGGAGCTGTCGGATCAATTAGCCTTATGTTGTCATCAATCACAAAAATATACTTGTAAGCATCTGATGGTAATAATTCTAACTCACATACAAAACTTTCGCCATCTCTTGTCATAGGAATATATTCCTTCCCTTTTTTCTCTGAAAAAATCTCTAAAAAAACCTTCTCAGCATCCCCAAACATGCATTCAAACCGGTATCTCATCTATCTCCAACCCCTCTTTGCTATCTCTTTATCACTTCTCAGCACATTTGTGGTCAAACATTTTTTCCTGTTCTCTTCAACCCATCTCTTCCACATAACCTCAAGTTCCTTCTTCTCTTTCTCACTTAGCTTAAACTCTTTTACCCACCTCTGAAAAAGTGGAAATGGATAAAGCTGTATATTACTCTTCCCAAAACCTATCAACGCTTTCTTACCCTTTTCAATATCTCCTACCTTTCGATAATAGTAAATCCCTAAATAATCTGGATCTTCCTTCTTCATAATTTCTTCTGCCTCTTTATATTTGCCATCAATTAGTTTGTTTAGAAATTCTAACATTTTTAATTGAAACTTATAATTTTTAAAATAATCTTTGTATTTTGGATAATTCTTTTTCCAGATGCTGTACACATTTCTTAATTTATCCTTCATACCTAACTCATAATAACAGTCTCCTGAATATGATAGAAGTTCAATATATCTTTTTAAAAATTTATTTTCATTATCTTCCTTATAAAGTTCCAAGAACTTTTCTATGTATTCAAGTGCTTTCTTGTAATTCCCATATGCTTCCAAATACGTTTCTGCAAGACTATAGTATGCCATGGTATTAAAGTACCACGTGTCTCTTGGATTCGTAGAGTCACTTATCTTTAAGGATTTTTCTAACCAGCTGACGGATTCTTTCATTCTTTCTATTTCTCCAAGTTCCCAACTTCTCTGAGCAACAGCAATAGATTTTGCATAATATGCCATTTTTCTCATCAATCTCGATGTTCTATTATCTATACTTTTCAAAGCAAGGTCTGCATAATACTCCTCCATCATCGGATTATCAATCTGGTGAGCTATCTCCACAAGTCGATAATAACCGTTTATTTTTTCATCAGAAGTTTTAGCATTTTTAACAATCCATTTAGCAAGAGCTGCAGCGTTATTATACTCTCCTCTATCTTGCATGCTTGTTATCACATCATGTGTATCATTAATTGACAAAGTGTTCATTATAACTTTGCCATCTACAATGATATATCTGTTTGAAAAAAATCTAAAACCAAAATAAACCAGTATTAAACCTATCAATCCAATTATCAGCCACTTCCTGCTTTTTCTCATCCTTTTCAACTCTCATTCCCCTTCTTTTTACAAACTTTTTTACTGGATATATTCTATCAAAAAGCAGTCATTTTCTTCAATATAAAGCACACAGAGCTTCAAATAAAGCTCTGTGTGCAAAGACTTTTAATGACCAAAAGCTGGTTTTGCTACTCTTGTCGTAAAATCAAATACTTTTTTGAGCTTTCCTAAATTTCCAGATACTTCTGCTGATTTTGCTAATTTATCCAATCCTTTGGTGCCTGCTACGCTAACCCCTACTTCAAACAGTGCTTTACCTACTATTTCTCCTTTTTTGTAAGCATCACCATTTATAAATTCATTCTTTGCATTCGCAACAACCTGCTCTGCATAATTTAATGCTGCCTGAGGATGTTTAACTAATGTTTTTGCTCCTTCAATAACTTGTTTTGGATGAGTTACTATATCAACTACACTCTTTACAGTATTTACAGCACCTTTTACAACTCCAACAGAAACTCCTATCTTAAACTTTGTATCATTTGGTAATGCAACCCACACTCCCTGCAGAGTTGTCTTTGTATTATTGAATGATTTTTCATCAATGCTTAGTTGTACACTGTTTTCCGAGGACATCTTTTCTGCCGAAGAAGAATGAGTTACCTTAGCTAAATTTATTTCAGCTTTTCCATTGTTCTTTACTGCTCCCCCAACTGTTACATTAACTTCCTGATTATGTGTCTTCAAAAGCACCAGTTTTGTTCCACCTGCAATCTCAGCACCCCTTTTGTTAACTGTTACATCACTTACAATTTCAGTTTTATCATTAACTTTCATACTCGTGCTAGTCTCAAAACTCTTGCTAATTTTTCTCTTCTCTAATTCCAAATTCAATTTACCAAAATTGCTGTGCTCAACTGAAACAGGAGCACTCTTTGCATTTGCCTTATGCTGGTATGACTTTTCAACTCCTAATTCGCCACTCACTGAAGATGTAAACTTCAAATATAATTTGTTGCCTGCTACATTCAAAGTTATTTTTTTCTCTTTTATAGTTTTATTCCCTTCAACAGAAATACTATTTGTTGTTGTAACATCTACAGCTTTTTTCAAACCTTCTTTAATATCCTTTGTAACAGACTCTAATTTTTCTCCAGTTGATTTTACTACTGAAGAAATTTTGCGCTCTACTGTTTTAACTGTGTTATTCAAATTTGAAGCTGTAGATTTTACAAAATTGTTAACTTTGTTCTGAATATTTTTTGATGTGTCACTAATATCTTTTTTGATATTCGAAAAAATACCCAAAATCCCTCCACTATTTTCTGTATTCGAACTATGAGTTTTATTATTAGTAGAAGCTTTTTGTGAAGAAGTGGTTGAGAGTGTAACCTTGTATGGATCAGTTGACTGCACAGAAGGTTTATTAGGCACAATCCAACCTTTTGAGAGCGAATGAGCAGAAACACTGTGATTGGAACTACTGACCTTAGAATTGTTGCTAATACTCTTATTTAGATTATAATTCGTAATAATTTTATTAATCATACCCCTCACTCCTAATTTTCTTAATTTTGATTTGATTATATTTTAATAAAAAAAAAAAAAAAACAAGGTATAATATTGATGAATTTTTTCATATAATTGCTACTAAATTTGTCTAATATGCAAAATATAAAATGGAAGCTAAGGCAAAAAGATAATTAAATAGTTTATCATGTTTGAAAATTATTGATAGGTAACTTTATGCATTTTGTCTTAATAACGTATAAAATAAAAGAAGCTGCCCATTAATCTTTTTGGACAGCCTCTATTAATTAGAAATATCATACAGCATTGTGAACAAACGCAACTATCTTTCTGCAAGGAATGTCAACTATTGAACCAAGTCCGCAAAATCTTCTGCGTGGCGGGCAGCATCTTTCTCTTCGATGATGTTCGCCAAACTCTTCTCTTGAGTCATAGCCTCTGTACCAGAATGGGTCATCTGGTGGTGTTCCTATTGTTACAATAAGCCTTATAAGCCTTGGTGTGACAAGTGCTAAAACACCTGTAAATCCTTGTCCGCTTTCTCCTCCGCTTTCTGTGAACACTGTAACTGTTTCTCCTAAATACCTTTTCATGTGTTCACAGATATCGTGGCAGTGATGTTCATGCCCTTCATACCTCAAATCCATTTCTTCTGACATCATTTCTTACCTCCCATAATTCATATTATGTCTTTTTCCATTTTAATTAATACCCAAAATATCAGTTCCTTAATCACCCAAAATCCAAATTTCGTTTAAAATTTAACAATCTTATTATATCATCCAAAATGAAAGTTTACAAGAGGCTACTTGCAATTTATTATTTGTGTTTTTAGGCACGATATTATATAATCTTAACTAAGTTATATTTTACATTATTGAGAGGTGCTAAAGACACATGAAAGTCGGAAGATTTTTTTATGCAAATAAAACATTTTTTGGACTTGTGGAAGACAGTATTGTAAAAGTTGTAAAAAGTCTCGAACCATTGAAAGTGGGTAAAGAGTCTTATTCAATAGAGGATTTAAAAATTTTGCCGCCTGTCAAGCCTTCAAAGATTGTCTGTGTAGGTCTTAACTACAAAGACCATGCGAAAGAACTTGGACTTGAACTTCCAGAAAGTCCTGTGCTATTCCTAAAACCCCCGACATGTGTGATTGGCCACAACGACAGTATAATTTATCCGCAGCATATGAGTAGCCAAGTGGACTATGAAGGAGAGCTTGCGGTGGTTATAAAAAAAGAGTGTCGCAATGTCAAACCCCAAGAGGCAGATGAGTACATACTTGGTTATACATGCGCAAATGATGTGACAGCAAGGGATCTTCAGCCTAAAAATGGTCAGTGGACTGTAGCAAAATCTTTTGACACTTTTCTACCACTTGGTCCTATTATAACAGATGAAATTGACCCAAACAACAGCCCAATCAAAACCTATCTTAATGGCAAACTTGTTCAAAATTCTAACACAAGCAATTTCATCTTCACCGTGCAGGAGCTTGTAAGTTATGTAAGCTCTATAATGACCTTAAAACCTTTTGATGTGATAATAACAGGAACTCCTTCTGGAATTGGAAGCATGAAAAAAGGAGATATTGTTGAAGTTGAAATCGAAGGAATTGGAAAGCTTGTTAATTATGTTATTTAATATGGAATTTTTATATTGAGTAAATAATAGGGGGAGAGACTTTTGGATTTATATTACACCTCTCTCCCCTTCTTCTCTAATCATCACCTTAAACATATATAAAAAATATGGCAAAAACTATTTTGGTAAATAATTTTTCACCAACGTCACTTTCTCTAACAATTTTTAATTTTTCTTTCAAATTCTATTGTGAAAAATACTATTTTCTCTTCTCAGTTTTACAACGATGTCTTTAAAATCCCTGCTTCGATTCCATAGGTAGTTGGGGTTATTATAAAATAATCTTCCAAAAGATAGAGCCCATTAATAAAAAATCTAATTTTCCATTTACCTGTTGGTATTTGATCAGTTAATTCTACATAATGCCATTCAATTATACCATCTTCTTTTTTCTCTTCACTCCATATAATACCACTACTTTGTGAAAAAAATTGTCCATCAGGTCTATACCACAAAATACTACTCTGATGAAATCCTAAAACATCACTATACTCTATTCTTACATATATTCTATTGTCTTTCTTGGAAAAAGCTCTTTTATACACTACTTCTCCATCTTCTACCATTTTGCTACAAAAACCAAAGTTTTTCACAAATATGCTTGGTTCAAAGTCGTAGGTTAAGATTTCGTCATTGGCATTTATCGCAATGCAGGAAAATATTTGTCCATCTTCAGTAGGAATAACAAATGGAGCTGTCGGATCAATTAGCCTTATGTTGTCATCAATCACAAAAATATACTTGTAAGCATCTGATGGTAATAATTCTAACTCACATACAAAACTTTCGCCATCTCTTGTCATAGGAATATATTCCTTCCCTTTTTTCTCTGAAAAAATCTCTAAAAAAACCTTCTCAGCATCCCCAAACATGCATTCAAACCGGTATCTCATCTATCTCCAACCCCTCTTTGCTATCTCTTTATCACTTCTCAGTACATTTGTGTTCAAACATCTTTTCCTGTTCTCTTCAACCCATCTCTTCCACATAACCTCAAGTTCCTTCTTCTCTTTCTCACTTAGCTTAAACTCTTTTACCCACCTCTGAAAAAGTGGAAATGGATAAAGCTGTATATTACTCTTCCCAAAACCTATCAACGCTTTCTTACCCTTTTCAATATCTCCTACCTTTCGATAATAGTAAATCCCTAAATAATCTGGATCTTCCTTCTTCATAATTTCTTCTGCCTCTTTATATTTGCCATCAATTAGTTTGTTAAAAAACTCTAACTTTTTTAATTGAAATTTGTAATTCTTAAAATAATCCTTGTATTTCGGATAATTCTTTTTCCAGATGCTGTACACCTCTCTTAATTTATCCTTCATACCTAACTCATAATAGCAATTCCCTGAATATGATAGAAGTTCAATATAATTATCCAAAAAACTATTTTCTTTATCCTCCTTTACCAGTTCTAAAAACTTTTCTATGTATTTAAGCGCTTTCCTGTAATCTCCATATGCTTCCAAATATATTTGTGCAAGACCATAGTATGCTTCAGTGTTAAAGTGCCAAGTGTCTTTAAAATTAATTGGGTCATTTATCTTTAGCGATTTTTCAAACCAGTCAATAGATTCTTTCATTCTTTCTATTTCTCCAAGCTTCCAACTTCTCTGTGCAATTGCAACAGCTTTTGTATAATATGCTACCTTCTTCATTATTTCTGAGGTTTTATTGTCAATACTTTTCAAAGCAAGATTTGCATAATACTCCTCCATCATCGGATTGTCAATTTGGTAGGCTATTTCCGCAAGTCTAAAATAACCGTTTATTTTATCGTCAGAAGTTTTAGCATTTTTAACAATCCATTTAGCAAGAGCTGCAGCATCGTCATACTCCTCTTTATCTTCCATATCAGTTATTGCCTCATGTGTACCATCAATTGATAAAGTGTTCATCAAAACCCTGTCACCTACAATAATGTAGGTGGGGTTTGAAAAAAACTTCAACACCAAATAGACCAGTATTAAACCTATTATTCCGATTATTATCCATTTTCTGTTGTGCCTTATCATTTTCAACTCTCATTCCCCTTCTTTTTACAAACTTTTTTACTGGATATATTCTATCAAAAAGCAGTCATTTTCTTCAATATAAAGCACACAGAACTTTAAATAAAGCTCTGTGTGCAAAGACTTTTAATGACCAAAAGCTGGTTTTGCTACTCTTGTCGTAAAATCAAATACTTTTTTGAGCTTTCCTAAATTTCCAGATACTTCTGCTGATTTTGCTAATTTATCCAATCCTTTGGTGCCTGCTACGCTAACCCCTACTTCAAACAGTGCTTTACCTACTATTTCTCCTTTTTTGTAAGCATCACCATTTATAAATTCATTCTTTGCATTCGTAACAGCCTGCTCTGCATAATTTAATGCTGCCTGAGGATGTTTAACTAATGTTTTTGCTCCTTCAATAACTTGTTTTGGATGAGTTACTATATCAACTACACTCTTTACAGTATTTACAGCACCTTTTACAACTCCAACAGAAACTCCTATCCCAAACTTTGTATCATTTGGTAGTGCAAGCCATACTCCCTGCAGAGTTGTCTTTGTATTATTGAATGATTTTTCATCAATGCTCAGTTGTACGCTGTTTTCCGAGGACATCTTTTCTGCCGAAGAAGAATGAGTTACCTTAGCTAAATTTATTTCAGCTTTTCCATTGCTTTTTACTGTTCCGCCAACTGTTGCATTTACTTCCTGGCTATGTGTCTTCAATAGTACAAACTTTACTCCACCTGTAATCTCAGTGCTTTCTTTGCTAACTGTTATCTTATTTTCGATTTTAGTTTTATTACCAATTTTAATACTTGTGCCAGATTCAAAACTTTTTCCTATTTTCTTCTTTTCCAATTCTAAATTCAATTTACCAGAATTATTGTGCTCAACTGAAACAGGAGCATTCTTTGTATTTGCTTTGTACTGAGAAGATTTTTCAACTCCTACTTCTCCACTTACTGAAGATGTAAATTTCAGATACATTTTGTTGCCTGCTACATTCAAAGTTATTTTTTTCTCTTTTATAGTTTTATTCCCTTCAACAGAAATACTATTTGTTGTTGTAACATCTACAGCTTTTTTCAAACCTTCTTTAATATCCTTTGTAACAGACTCTAATTTTTCTCCAGTTGATTTTACTACTGAAGAAATTTTGCGCTCTACTGTTTTAACTGTGTTATTCAAATTTGAAGCTGTAGATTTTACAAAATTGTTAACTTTGTTCTGAATATTTTTTGCTGTGTCACTAATATCTTTTTTGATATTCGAAAAAATACCCAAAATTCCTCCACTATTTTCTGTATTCGAACTATGAGTTTTATTATTAGTAGAAGCTTTTTGTGAAGAAGTGGTTGAGAGTGTAACCTTGTATGGATCAGTTGACTGCACAGAAGGTTTATTAGGCACAATCCAACCTTTTGAGAGCGAATGAGCAGAAACACTGTGATTGGAACTACTGACCTTAGAATTGTTGCTAATACACTTATTTAGATTATAATTCGTAATAATTTTATTAGTCATACCCCTCACTCCTAATTTTCTTAATTTTGATTTGATTATATTCTAAAAAAAAAAGCAAGGTATAATATTGATGAATTTTTTCATATAATTGCTACTAAATTTGTCTAATATGCAAAATATAAAATGGAAGCTAAGGCAAAAAGATGATTAAATAGTTTATCATGTTTGAAAATTATTGATAGGTAACTTTTGCATTTTGTCTTAATAACGTATAAAATAAAAGAAGCTGCCCATTAATCTTTTTGGACAGCTTCTATTAATTAGAAATATCATACAGCATTGTGAACAAACGCAACTATCTTTCTGCAAGGAATGTCAACTATTGAACCAAGGCCGCAAAATCTTCTGCGTGGCGGGCAGCATCTTTCTCTTCGATGATGTTCGCCAAACTCTTCTCTTGAGTCATAGCCTCTGTACCAGAATGGGTCATCTGGTGGTGTTCCTATTGTTACAATAAGCCTTATAAGCCTTGGTGTGACAAGTGCTAAAACACCTGTAAATCCTTGTCCGCTTTCTCCTCCGCTTTCTGTGAACACTGTAACTGTTTCTCCTAAATACCTTTTCATGTGTTCACAGATATCGTGGCAGTGATGTTCATGCCCTTCATACCTCAAATCCATTTCTTCTGACATCATTTCTTACCTCCCATAATTCATATTATGTCTTTTTCCATTAACATAATATGAATTATGGGTAAACTGTGTTACATAAAATTTTTTAACTTCCAAAATCCTCAATTATCTTTATTGCATCTTCAAACGAGTTGACCACAATTCCTTTTTTTAAATCATTTACCTCTTGTTCTGGTAAGTTCTCAATACTAATTGGAGTAATGAGCTTTAGAGTATCACCATCTACAGGTTGCGAATAAAATATAGCTACTCTTCCGTCTTTTATAGAAATTATGAAATGATTAGGACAAAAACCCTCAAATACTCGGCTTATTACCACATACTTAGAGCTGAACGCGTCTACTTCCCATCCGGCAAACATATTTTTAAAGTCCTGTTTTGACATCCCTACATACTCTTTTGGTACAATCTTCTTTTCTTCAATAACATGTCCGCACCCTTTAAAATATTTCCTTACAACAAACAAAGTGTTATCAGCTATTCTACCCTCTATATCCTTATTTATATATGCAATCTGCGTTACATTTTTACCCTTAATATCCTTTTCAGATTTCACTTTCCCTCTTTCTAATGTTATAGTAAACCCTACTGCAAACGAAACTATGAACAAGAAAATAATAATAGCAGTGAGCGTGGCAGTTTTAAAATACAGTTTCATTTTCTTCATGATCCCACAAGCACTCAAAGTTTTTTTACTATTATTCCCTGCCAAACCCACTGCTATACATAGAATTTATTCTTCATCTTCTTCCCAATTGTGATAAACCTCTTTTACATCATCGTTATCTTCAAGCATGTCAATAAGTCTTCTCATCTTCTGGGCATCCTCACTTGAAAGCTTTACAGTTGTCTGGGGAATCATCTCTATCTGAGCCCTTATAAATGTAAAACCTTCTTTTTCCAGACCTTCTCTGACCTTTGAAAAATCCTCAGGTGATGTAATAATCTCATATATATCGTCCTCTGAGGAGAAATCCTCAGCACCATACTCTAACGCCTTTTCCATCACAAAGTCCTCATCCGGAAAACTTTCTTTTTCAATAACTATGACACCTTTTCTACTGAACATCCATGAAACACAGCCTGTTTGACCAAGATTGCCACCGTTTTTGTCAAAAATGTGTCTAAGCTCTCCAGCTGTTCTGTTTCTGTTGTTCGTCATTGCCTCAACAATAACAGCAACCCCGCCAGGTCCATAGCCCTCGTACGTAATGTCTTCGTACCCTGTTGTGTCAATCTCACCAGCTGCCCTTTTTATAAACCCCATTATCTTGTCCATGGGCATGTTGTTTGCCTTTGCTTTTGCAATTACGTCTCTGAGCTTCGGATTTGTCTCAGGATCAGGTCCGTACATCTTCGCAACAACCATAAGTTCTCTACCAAGTTTTGTAAAAAGTCTCCCTTTCTGAGCATCTGTCTTTTCTTTTTTGTGTCTTATATTTGCCCATTTTGAATGTCCAGACATAGTTTATTTCCCCCTACCTTTTAAGCTGCTATTGTGCTCAATATGGAATTATAAATTAGATTTAGAGCTAATGTCAAATGATTTTCATACATAAGATTTAATAATGAGCAAAGAATTGTTATAAATAAAAGAAAGATGAACAAAAAGATTTTAAGTCAGATTGTAATACTTACACTTTGCAACATCTTAACATACAGTCTTTTCTTCTTTTACAGAGTGTTCATATCACGCAGAATAGGTTCTATTGGTATAGGACTTTATACATTTGGCATGACACTTTATTATTTGTTTTACAGTATATCAAGCGGTGGAATCTTAACTGCTATCTCAAAATATATTGCTGAAAATTGCTACTGTACCAACTTGAAAGAAAAAGTTGTCTTTGTGATGAGCAGAATACTTCTTCTTTGGAGTATTATAGTTGCTATCTTTTTTTGTATCTTAAATCCTTTTTTCTGTGATATTGTATTTGACACACCACATCTTAAACACACTGTCTATCCACTTATTGTATGCATTGTGGTTGTCACACAATCAGCTATTTTGAAGGGCTTTTTTTATGGTATTCAAAATCCTACTCCACCTGCCTTGGCAGAGGTGTTTGAAAATGTTGTCAGACTTTCTGTCACATGCCCCATTTTCTTGATAGTAATAAACTCATCTTCGCTTGATACAAAGCTATTTTTGTCTTTCCTGGGAATTCTTATAGGGGAACTTTCAAGTCTGAGTTTCCTTTTGATATCATATAAACTCAAATACCAAAATATTCAATTTCCGATTAAGCTTTCCGAGATTGTGCAGATTTCATCTAATATACTAAAAGTATCTGTACCACTTGCCACAGCCAGTGTCCTTGGAATGATTTTTCAATCACTTGAAAATATGATAATTCCAAAATTACTTGAATATATCGGTAATACAAAAAACGAAGCAATTTCTATTTATGGAATAATAAATGGCATGAGCTTCCCAGCAGCAACTTTGCCACTTGTAATTGTAAATTCGTTATCCATAATAATAGTTCCTACCATCTCCGAAACAAAGATTAACATAAAAACTCTCAACTCTCGAATAAACTCTTTTCTCTTGCTTACCATTGCTATTTCATTGCCAACAACATGTGTATTCTTACTTTTTCCTGTACAGATTTGTAATTTGTTGTACAAAAACCCTCAAGCAGGAATGTATCTTAAACACATAGCACCTGCGATAACATTTTATTATCTTTCTGTGGTACTTTCAAGTTTACTTAATGCACTCGATAAGGTCAATTTTAATTTTATTTTAAATTCAGTACTAACAGTAACAAGATTGATAGTCTATATCCCAACAATATTACTTTTCAAAAATGAGATCCCTTATATTTGGATCTCAAATATATTTGCCCTTATTTCATGTATTATAATGCTTGAAAAGATAGCAAACCTTGAGTTTGAATTTGTTCTTGAAAAAAGAATAATCATTCTCATCTTTCAACTTGCAGTGGGGTGCTTGCTTATATTTACTATACTCATTTATCTGAAAATAACTTCAATGAAATTTTTTATTATCTTGTTTCTAGCAGGATATTCTTTAATTAGTTACCTTATCCTTTTATATCAGAAAAGGTGTAAGAAATACCGAAGGTGAATATATATAAAGCAAACAATAGAAAAGCACAATCATAAATACTATTGTCAATGCCTTTGTTCTTGGTATACCAAACCCCTTTGAAAGTGCTTCATAAACAGATATCAAGAAAAACATCTCTGACACTTTAAAAACTGCATAGCCAATTGATAAAAACCAAAACATAGTCCCTATCAAAAATGTATATGACGGAAGAAGGTATGATACTGTCAGTGTAGTTATCACTTGTGAAACACTTGCTCTTTTTCTTGTAACAATGGAAGCTGTCAAAAAAACTATAACAACCAGCATAAAAAGCTTAAAAATCTGGTTTGAAAAAAGTGTAATAATAAGCCTTGCCAACCTTAAATTCTCTAAATCAGATTTTATTCTGTCTGTAAAAAATACAAGACCTGCCTCTGCTGGCATTATTTCGTATCCCTTTCTAATCTGAAGGTAAACGTAGATTGTAAAAAGTGTAACATATATCAAAAACACTGCTATTCCTGCTATGAAATTGTTAAGAAGTGAAATATTCTGAATAAAATAAAGTGGATTTGTAAAAAGGTATCTATACACATTTTCTTTCTTGTTCACAGCACAAACACATCCTTTTTCCTAAATTGCTTTTAAAACTATCCCTTTTTTGTCAGCCAGGAAGTTGCCGGATGTAATATCTGAAACGTTTTTTATAAAGTCATCCACCTCTTCTTTTTTTATTGCCAGCGATAAATCTACAACTTGCGAATACTCAATCTTTTCTATTTTTGTATTAAACTTTGAAGTAAGCCATTTAATCTTCTCAAAATCAGAATACTCTATGCTGAGCACAACCTCTTCACACTCATGATACTCCAAAATACCCGCTTTTTCAAGTCCGAGGCTTGCTGCCTGTGTATATGCCCTGACAAGTCCTGATGCACCCAGCAAAATCCCGCCAAAATACCGAGTCACTACAATCAATACATTCGAAACATTGCTCTTTCTTATTACCTCCATGACAGGAAGCCCGGCTGTACCTTGCGGCTCCCCATCATCAGAATACTTTTGCACAGGATATTCAATACCATATGTATAGGCATACACGTTGTGTGTTGCATCATAAAACTCTTTTCTGACCTTGTCAAGAAAGGTATTAACCTCATGCTGATTTTCTACCCTGAAAACTGATGCAATAAACCTTGATTTTCTTTCTACAAATTCTACCTGGACATTTTGAGCAATAGTTTTAAATCTCATTTTTATTTTAAATCCCCTTTGCCTCAATTAATCACATCCATTAGCTTTTCACATCAAAAAGGGCTGCCATTTTATGTAAAATTTAATGACAGCCCTTTAAAATCCTATACCATATATATTATAAATTGTGATTTAAATATTCACAAGTTGTTTGTATTGTTCATATGCACAAGATGCCAAAGCCTTGTCTTGGCTGTAAGTAATCTTCTGAATAGCCTCTTCAATGTCAAAATACCCAGCATCAAAAACGTTCTCTTCCTTATTTTCTTTCAAAAACTCAGGAGATTTTGCTTCCATGATATACCATATAATCTTGTTGCAAACTGGTCTTTGACGTGTGACAGAAAAGAACTCATAACTTGTTTGACCTGCTGTGGAGAGAATTGAAGCGTCAATTCCAACTTCTTCCTTGACCCTTCTTACTGCAACCTCTGGTGCAATCTCGCCGTTTCGGATAACACCTTTGGGAAACACCCATTCGCCCTTTTCGTTCTTCATAATAAAGATTTTTCCCTGGTAGAACACAACTCCACCAGCACAATTACGAATTAGCAATGCGGACAACCCCTTTCTTTTATTTTAATAAAAATTTCCCCTTACTTTAATAATACCCTCTTTATTCATCTTATTCAACAAATTTTATATAAATTAAATTCTTTCAACAATCATATCAAGCAAAGTATCTATACCTCTGCCATCTTGAGCAGAGACAAATACGTAAGGTACATTGTCAAATACATCTACACTTGAAATGTCCACTTTATCTATCTTGTTATAAACCCTTATAAGAGGGATATTTTCTGCTCCAAGCTGCTTTAGCAAATCCTCAGATACTTTTATGTGGTCATAATAATACGGGTCAGATATATCTACAACGTTCAGAATAAGGTTTGAATACTTGACCTCTTCTAATGTTGAAGAAAACGCCTCAACAAGATGATGCGGCAAGTTTCTTATAAACCCTACAGTATCAGTGAGTAAAAATTCTCTGCCCTTGTGGTACACTCTTCTTGTTGTAGTATCAAGTGTTGCAAATAGTTTATCTTCTACCAGAACATCTGCCTTTGAAATTCTGTTCATGAGAGTAGACTTTCCTGCATTCGTGTAACCAATTATTGATACAACAGGTACCTGGTTTTCTATTCTGCTCTTCCTCTGAACTTCTCTATTTTTTTTCACCTTTTCAAGCTCTTTTTTTATCTCTTCAATCCTGCGCTGGATATGTCTTCTGTCAATCTCAAGCTTGGTCTCACCAGGCCCTCTTGTTCCAATTCCGCCACCAAGCCTTGAAAGCAGCACTCCAGTCCCACGCAGGCGCGGAAGCAGAGTCAAAAGCTGTGCAAGTTCTACCTGAAGTTTTCCCTCTTTGGTCTTTGCACGCCTTGCAAATATGTCAAGGATCACATCAGTTCTATCTATCACTTTTCTCAAAAGCAGCTCTTCCAAGTTTTTTATCTGAGCAGGCGAAAGTTCTCTGTTGAATATCACAACGTCGATGTCCTTCTGCTGGCAGATTGAAAGTATCTCTTCTGCTTTACCTCTTCCTATAAAGTATGCAGGGTCTATGCTTCTTCTTACTTGCACTACCGTGTCAACAACTTTAACCCCTGCTGTCTTGCACAAACTCTCAAGCTCTTCTAAAAGGTGCCTGTCAAGTTCAGACGAACTTTTTGGCCACACATCAACAAGCAAAGCCCTTTCATCTTTTTCTGTCAAAGTCTCGTGAATCTTTTCTCTTTCCCTCTGTTTTTCATCCACTTCTGAAATCTTGGATGAGATATCAAGATTGTAAAAATACTCTATCTTGTGCGGTCCAACCGTTTCAACCTCTTTCAACAGGCTACCCCAAAAAGCTATGGTAGCTTCCTCAGTTTTGAGCGAAATTGTCATAACATAGTCATACTTTTTCATTATAAGAGTGGACAGGTCAAGCATTGACGGATGTGATACTGAAGATAATCTCGTAAAGATTAATGCCGCCTTTTTAGGGAAAGAATCCTGGTTTTCCAGTTCAGCGAATTCCTTTTTTTCTATTATGACCTCTTCAATCCTTCCTTTTCTATTCAAAACAATTGCTATTTCCTTATTAAGATTTACCGAGAATTCTTTCAGTGTGTTGTAGACAAACTCATCAATCATATACTCTTCTGTCTGATGGAATTTAAGTTTTTGAATCATATTGTGATAATACTCTCTTATTCGTGCCATACGTTTTTTTAAAAACACCTCCTTGAAGCAACTTATCTTGGGACAAAATCTTTTGAGCCAAAAAAAGCCCAAACCTAAGTTTAGAAAGCTTTAAAGCTTCTCTTCCTTAGGCTTGGGCTTTTTTGATTATTCAATTATTGTTGTAACAGAACCTGCACCAACTGTTCTTCCGCCTTCGCGGATAGCAAATCTGAGTCCTGACTCAATAGCAATTGGAGAGATAAGTTCAACTGTCATTTCAACGTTGTCACCAGGCATGCACATCTCTACACCCTCTGGTAGTGTGATTGTTCCTGTAACGTCTGTTGTTCTGAAATAGAACTGTGGTCTGTAACCATTGAAGAATGGTGTATGTCTTCCACCTTCTTCTTTTGTCAAGACGTAAACCTGTGCTTTGAACTTTGTATGAGGTTTAATTGTGCCTGGCTTTGCAAGAACCTGACCTCTTTCAACCTCATTCTTCTGAATACCTCTGAGAAGGCACCCTACATTGTCACCAGCAACAGCCTCATCCAATACCTTTCTGAACATTTCAATACCTGTTACAACTGTCTTTCTTGGCTCTGGAGCAAAACCAACTATTTCGACCTCTTCGCCTGTCTTGAGTGTTCCTCTTTCAACTCTACCTGTTACAACAGTACCTCTACCTGTGATTGAGAACACGTCTTCAATTGGCATCAAGAATGGTTTGTCAATGTCTCTCTGTGGTGTTGGGATGTATTTGTCAACAGCATCCATGAGCTCTAAAATGCACTGATACTCTGGAGCATTTGGATCTTGTGATGTTGACTCTAAAGCCTTCAAAGCTGAACCTTTTATGATTGGTACTTCGTCGCCTGGGTAACCATACTTGGAAAGAAGCTCTCTTACTTCCATTTCAACCAGCTCAATCAATTCTGGATCGTCTACCATGTCAACCTTGTTGAGGAATACTACGATGTATGGAACGTTAACCTGTCGTGCAAGCAAAATGTGTTCTCTTGTCTGTGGCATTGGACCGTCTGCTGCAGATACAACCAAGATTGCACCGTCCATCTGAGCAGCACCTGTTATCATGTTCTTGACGTAGTCAGCGTGACCTGGACAGTCAACGTGTGCATAGTGTCTTGCGTCTGTCTCATACTCAACGTGTGCTGTGTTGATAGTAATACCTCTTTCTCTTTCCTCTGGAGCCTTGTCAATCTGGTCATAAGCCATAAACTGAGCTTTACCTTTGAGAGCCAAAACTTTTGTGATTGCAGCTGTCAATGTTGTTTTTCCATGGTCAACGTGTCCAATTGTACCTATGTTTACGTGTGGTTTTGTTCTTTCAAATTTAGCCTTTGCCATCCTTATTTTATCCTCCCTCACAATAATATTTTATTTATATGTGAATTTTTAAAATTGCAACCGCAGTTTAAGATTATTTTAACACTTATTTATTCTTCATTTCAAGAATCTTGTCAGCAATATTCTTTGGAACTTCTTCATAGTGGTCAAACTGCATGGTGTATGTCCCTCGACCCTGTGTCTTTGACCTCAAGTCTGTTGCATAACCAAACATCTCAGCAAGCGGAACATATGCACGAATAACCTGAGCGTTACCTCTCAGTTCCATACCCTCAATTCTTCCTCGTCTGGAGTTGATATCACCCATTACATCACCCATGTACTCTTCAGGGACAACAACCTCAACCTTCATAATAGGCTCTAAGAGTACTGGGTCTGCCTTTTTCATACCTTCTCTGAACGCTTGAGCTGCTGCAATTCTGAATGCCATGTCGCTTGAGTCAACCTCGTGGTATGAACCGTCAAACAGCGTAACTCTTACGTCCACTACAGGATATCCTGCCAAAACACCTGACTGCATTGCTTCCTGGACACCTGCATCGACAGATGGTATGAACTCTTTTGGAATCACACCACCGACAATCTTGTTAACAAACTCATACCCTGCGCCTCTTTCAAGTGGCTCAAGCTCAAGCCAAACGTGACCGTACTGACCTCTACCACCAGACTGTCTGATATACTTTCCTTCAACCTTGACAGATTTCTTGATTGTCTCTTTGTAAGCAACCTGAGGTTTACCTACATTGACCTCTACCTTGAACTCTCTTTTCATTCTGTCAACAATAATCTCAAGGTGAAGCTCTCCCATACCTGCAATAAGAGTTTGCCCTGTCTCGTGGTTTGTTGATACTTTGAACGTCGGGTCTTCCTCTGAAAGTCTCTGCAGCGCAATACCCATCTTCTCCTGGTCAGCTTTGGTCTTTGGCTCAATAGCAACCTGTATAACAGGTTCTGGAAATTCCATAGATTCCAAAACAATCGGATGATTTTCATCGCAGAGGGTATCACCTGTTGTAGTATTAGAAAGACCTATTGCTGCACAGATATCACCTGCATACACTGCATCAACGTCTTCCCTGTGGTTTGCGTGCATGTGCAAAAGTCTTCCTACTCTTTCTTTCTTGTTCTTTGTAGAGTTATAAACATACGACCCTGCATGAAGAACACCTGAGTAAACTCTCAAGAATGTCAGTTTACCAACATATGGGTCAGACATAATTTTAAATGCAAGTGCACAGAATGGTTCATCTTCACTTGTCTTTCTTTCAATCTCTTCACCAGTATCAGGTGAAAATCCTTTCACTGCAGCAATATCAACTGGTGATGGCAAATAATCAACAACAGCATCCAAAAGTGGCTGAACACCTTTGTTTCTATAAGATGAACCGCAAAGCACAGGTGTCATCTGCATGTTGATTGTAGCTTTTCTTATTGCAGCCTTGAGCTCTTCAACTGTAATCTCTTCACCCTCTAAATATTTCATCATAATATCTTCGTCAGTTTCTGCAACAGCTTCTAAAAGTTTAATCCTGTACTCTTCAGCAATGTCTTTTACCTCATCTGGAATCTCTGTCTCTTGCGACACTTTTCCAAGGTCGTCAACATAGATTATAGCCTTCATTGTAAGAAGGTCAACAATACCTTTGAAAGTATCTTCTTTGCCAATTGGAACTTGGATTGCAACCGGGTTTGCACCCAGTCTTTCCTTCATCATATCAATAACGTTGAAAAAGTTTGCACCCATTATGTCCATCTTGTTGACATAAGCTATCCTTGGAACACGGTATTTATCTGCCTGTCTCCAAACAGTCTCTGACTGTGGCTCAACGCCGCCTTTTGCACAAAATACAGCAATCGCACCATCAAGCACGCGCAGAGACCTTTCTACCTCAACTGTGAAGTCCACATGTCCTGGTGTGTCAATGATGTTTATCCTGTGACCTTTCCATTCACAAGTTGTAGCAGCAGAGGTAATAGTAATACCTCTTTCCTGTTCCTGCTCCATCCAGTCCATTGTAGCAGTTCCTTCGTGGACTTCACCCAATTTGTGAACCTTACCTGTGTAAAAGAGAATTCTTTCTGTTGTTGTTGTTTTCCCCGCATCTATATGAGCCATAATTCCTATATTTCTTGTTTTTTCAAGCGGAAACTGCCTGGGCAATTTCTTCTGTCCTCCTTGTCAAAATAGTATTACCATCTGTAATGTGCAAATGCTCTATTTGCTTCTGCCATTCTATGAGTATCTTCTTTCTTCTTGACTGCTCCACCTGTATTGTTAGCTGCATCCATGATCTCTGCTGCAAGTTTTTCTTTCATCGTCCTTTTGTCTTTTCTCTCTCTTGCATACTCAACAAGCCATCTAATTCCAAGAGAAAGTCTTCTGTCAGGCGCAACCTCAATCGGTACCTGGTATGTCGCACCACCAACTCTTCTTGGACGAACCTCTAATACAGGCATAACATTGTTGAGTGCTGCCTCCAGGACCTCAAGCGGGTCCTTGCCTGTCTTTTCTCTTATAATGTCAAATGCACCATATACAATCTTTTGTGCAATTGATTTTTTACCATCATACATAACTTTGTTAATAAGCTTTGCAACAACTTTGTCATTATACACCGGATCTGGCAATATCTCTCTTTTTTTAACAGGCCCTTTTCTTGGCAAGCCATTTCCCTCCTTCTACAAAACTGTAAATATTCATGCCGATCTTTCCCATACACTTTTTGCAAATTTTATTTCTTTGCAGCGCCTGCTGCTTGTTGTTTTGGCCTTTTTGCACCGTATTTGGAACGGCCCTGTCTTCTGTTAGCAACACCAGCACAGTCCAAAGTACCTCTTACAATATGGTATCTAACACCTGGCAAGTCCTTGACTCTTCCGCCTCTTACTAAAACAACTGAGTGTTCCTGCAAGTTGTGACCAATACCTGGGATGTACGCTGTCACCTCAATACCGTTTGTAAGTCTTACCCTTGCAACCTTTCTCAGAGCTGAGTTTGGCTTTTTAGGTGTCACAGTTTTAACAACTGTGCAAACCCCTCTCCTCTGAGGACAGCTAATATCGTAATACTTTTTCTTCAAAGAGTTAAAACCTTTTTGAAGTGCTGGTGCCTTTGACTTTTCAACCTTTTTCTCTCTGCCGTACCTAACAAGCTGGTTTATTGTTGGCATTCTTGCACCTCCTTAAAAAAATCTTATTCAATTATCGCGGCAGACGATGCTGCCACACTTATACCACAAATCTTACCAAGTTCTTTTTTGGAATCCACAAACACAAGTTTTATCCCTTTTTGCTTGCACATATCTATTATATCCCTCACTACCCACTCATCGCTGTCCTTTGCGACAAAAACAATCTTTGCCTTGCCTTTCTGGATAGCTTGGGCAGTCTGGCGCGCACCAACTGTCTTTGGTGAAGTTTTCAAAGCTTCAATGTCTGATGATGACAAATTCACTTCCTCCCTTTTTTACATGGAAGGTGTAAAATTACACTCAAATATAATAACACTCAAATTATTTTATGTCAAGAAAGTTTAAAAGCACATCTTTTGTTTTGTTGTAACTTCAAAAATTTTTAATTTTGGAGCGGGTATACCCTTTTCTTTGAGGCATACCCGCAACCAATACTACTACTGATTTTCTTCAATCACAATGTTTCTGTACTTTGCCATCCCAGTTCCTGCAGGAATAAGTTTACCAATGATGACATTTTCTTTGAGCCCAATTAATGGATCAACTTTCCCTTTTATTGCTGCATCTGTCAATACCCTTGTTGTCTCCTGGAATGATGCAGCAGACAAGAACGACTCAGTCGAAAGTGCTGCCTTCGTTATGCCAAGAAGTACCCTCCTTCCAAGTGCGGGACGTTTCCCTTCTGCAATTGCCTTGTCGTTCTCTTCTTCAAACCTATGGATCTCTACAATGTCGCCAGGCAAAAGTTCGGTATCGCACGGGTCTTCTATCTTGACCTTCTTCATCATCTGTCTGATTATTATCTCTATGTGCTTGTCATTTATATCAACACCCTGCATCTTGTAAACTTTCTGAACTTCTGCAAGAAGATAGCTCTGAACACCTCTTGGCCCTTTTATCTTCAAAAGGTCGTGCGGATTTATTGAACCTTCTGTCAGCTCATCCCCTGCCTGAACATAATCCCCATCGTTTACCTTTAATCTTGCTCCGTACGGTATCTCATACATTCTCTCTTCACCATTGTTATTTCTGACTGTTACTGTCCTCTTTTTATCCTCTTTTATTGAAACATACCCTTCTATTTCAGAAATTACAGCAACACCCTTTGGTTTTCTTGCCTCGAACAGTTCCTCAACCCTCGGAAGACCTTGCGTGATGTCCTGTCCAGCAATACCACCTGTGTGGAATGTTCTCATTGTAAGCTGTGTACCCGGCTCACCTATAGCCTGTGCTGCAATTATACCAACTGCCTCACCAACATTCACAGGCTGGCCTGTGCCAAGGTCAAGCCCATAACATTTTGTACAAACACCGTACCTTGTCTTGCACTCTAAAACTGACCTTACATATACCCTGTTGATTCCTGCATTTACTATCTTTTTTGCTATCTCTTCTGTAATAAGCTCATTTCTCTTTACTATTACCTCACCTGTCTTCTCGTTTATAATATCAGAAGCTGCATACCTTCCAATAATCCTCTCTTCAAGTGTTTCAATTACCTCTGTGCCATCTCTTATTTCTTCAACCCATATACCTTTGTCTGTCCCACAGTCCTCTTCCCTTACAATTATATCCTGTGCAACGTCAACAAGCCTTCTTGTCAAATACCCTGAGTCTGCTGTTCGCAGTGCTGTGTCCGCAAGTCCTTTTCGTGCACCGTGTGTTGATATGAAAAACTCGATAACATTGAGTCCTTCTCTGAAGTTTGACTTAATCGGCATCTCTATTGTCTTACCGGACGGATTTGCCATAAGTCCTCGCATACCAGCAAGCTGTGATATCTGGTTTTTGGAACCTCTCGCACCTGAGTTTGCCATCATGAATATTGGATTGAATTCATCAAGGTTTTGGATAAGTTCTTCTGTAAGCTTGTCTTTTGTCTGGTTCCATATAGAGATTACCTGTTCATATCTTTCCTCATCTGATATCAAACCTTGCCTGTACAGATTCTCTATCTGAGCAACTCTGCTATCTGCCTCGCTGATGAGCTTCTGTTTTATCTCTGGAATTACCATGTCAGAAACAGAAATTGTTATTGCACCTCTTGTTGAAAATCTAAAACCAAGTTCTTTTATCTCGTCCAATATCTCTGCTGTTCGCGTATTGCCATATACCTTTATGCACCTGTCAATGATCTTTCCAAGCATCTTTTTGTCAACAAGTGTGTCAATTTCATACTTCAAAAGATTTTCTTTCTTGGTTCTATCAACAAAACCAAGGTCCTGAGGAATTACCTGATTTAGTATAATCTTCCCCACAGTTGTCTCAACAAGTCCAGAGATAACTTCCCCATCTACTTCTGCTGTTCTTTTAACCTTTATCCTTGCGTGAAGACCAACAACTTTGTGTTCATATGCCAAAAGTGCTTCTTCTTCTGATGAGAACATCATACCCTCACCCTTGTCACCCTTCTTTTCAAGAGTGAGGTAATAAATTCCCAAAACCATATCCTGTGTAGGAACAACAACAGGTTTGCCATCTGCTGGTTTTAATAGGTTATTTGCAGAAAGCATCAAAAATCTTGCTTCAGCCTGAGCTTCGGCAGAAAGTGGCACATGCACTGCCATCTGGTCCCCGTCAAAGTCAGCATTGTACGCTGTACAAACAAGTGGATGAAGTCTTATAGCCCTCCCCTCAACAAGTACCGGTTCGAACGCCTGAATACCAAGCCTGTGCAAAGTGGGTGCTCTGTTTAGCAGTACTGGATGGTCTTTTATTACTTCTTCCAATATATCCCATACTTCACTTCTCTGTCTTTCAACAGCTTTTTTAGCATTTTTTATGTTGTTGCAAATCCCTTTCTCAACAAGCTTTTTCATGACAAATGGTTTGAAAAGCTCTAAAGCCATTTCTTTTGGAAGACCACACTGGTAAATCTTAAGCTCAGGTCCTACAACTATAACAGAACGCCCTGAATAGTCAACTCTCTTCCCCAAAAGGTTCTGTCTGAACCTTCCCTGCTTACCTTTGAGCATATCAGAAAGTGATTTTAGCGGTCTGTTGCCAGGACCTGTTACCGGTCTTCCACGCCTTCCATTGTCAATAAGAGCATCAACAGCTTCTTGAAGCATTCTCTTTTCGTTTCTAATGATTATATCCGGTGCACCTAAGTCCATGAGTTTTTTAAGTCTGTTGTTTCTGTTTATTACCCTTCTGTAAAGGTCATTCAAGTCTGATGTTGCAAACCTTCCACCGTCAAGTTGGACCATGGGCCTGAGTTCAGGTGGGATGACAGGTATAACATCAAGTATCATCCATTCAGGACGATTGCCAGACTTTCTAAAAGCTTCAACAACCTCAAGTCTCTTGATTATCTTTAATTTTTTCTGACCTGTTGCTGTCTCAAGTTCTTGCCTGAGCTCCTGCGATAGCTTGTCAAGGTCGATCTCTTTCAAAAGCTCCTTGATTGCCTCTGCGCCCATCCCTGCCTTGAACCTGTCGCCATACTTCTCTTTTAGCTCCCTGTACTCTTTTTCAGAAAGAATCTGTTTCTTCTCCAAATTTGGTACATCGCCCGGGTCAATTACTACATATGCAGCAAAGTACAAAACCTTTTCTAAATTTCGCGGTGTCATATCCAAAATTAAACCCATCCTGCTTGGAACACCTTTGAAATACCAAATATGAGAGACGGGGGCAGCAAGTTCAATGTGCCCCATTCTCTCACGTCTTACCTTTGCTTTTGTCACTTCAACACCGCACTTGTCACAAACAACACCTTTATATTTGACCTTTTTATACTTTCCGCAGTGGCATTCCCAGTCTTTTGTTGGACCAAAAATCTTTTCACAGAAAAGCCCATCCTTTTCGGGCTTGAGTGTTCTATAGTTTATAGTCTCGGGTTTTTTTACCTCACCGCGCGACCATTCTCTTATCTTTTCAGGAGAAGCAAGACTGATTTTAATAGCATCAAAATTGAATAAGTCCATTATCTTTCTCCACCCACCTTTTTGAGGTTTTACTCATCTATATCATCATCAGCACCCTGGTCATCTTCTTGTGTTGCATTCATCAAATCCTCATAAAACTTTTCCTTATCTTCTTGAAGGTCTTTATCATCTTCTATTTCATCGCCGCCTATTTCAAAAGCTCCAAGCCCTTGCGGCTGTTCGTCATCATCAACAGACTCTTTGAGCTCAATCTCCTTGTTGTCCTCAGACAAAAGCTTTACATCCAAGCACAGGCTCTGGAGCTCCTTCACAAGCACCTTGAAAGACTCAGGAATTCCGGGTTCTGGGATATTTTCTCCCTTTACTATAGCTTCATACGTCTTGACCCTTCCTGTTACATCGTCAGATTTTACAGTCAACAGTTCTTGCAGCGTATATGCAGCACCGTACGCTTCAAGCGCCCAAACCTCCATCTCACCAAATCGCTGACCACCGAACTGAGCTTTACCACCAAGAGGCTGCTGTGTAACCAGCGAATACGGTCCTGTGGAACGTGCGTGAATTTTATCGTCAACAAGGTGCACAAGCTTTAGCATGTACATGTAACCAACAGTTACCTCATTGTCAAATGGTTCACCAGTTCTGCCATCATATAAGATTGTCTTACCTGTAGGATTTAATCCTGCAAGTTTTAATGCCTCTTCGATATCTTCCTCTTTTGCACCGTCAAAAACAGGGGTTGCAACCTTCCATCCAAGCGCTTTTGCCGCATACCCAAGGTGAGTCTCCAAAATCTGACCAATGTTCATACGCGATGGCACGCCAAGCGGATTTAGAACTATGTCAACAGGTGTACCATCAGGTAAAAATGGCATATCCTCAACAGGAAGAATCCTTGAAATAACACCTTTGTTACCATGGCGACCTGCCATCTTGTCACCAACTGATATTTTTCTCTTCTGTGCAACATACACTCTTACAAGCTGATTTACTCCCGGTGGAAGTTCATCTCCCTTATCGCGGGAAAATACCTTTACATCTACAACAATTCCACCTTCACCGTGTGGTACCCTCAAAGATGTATCTCTTGTCTCTCTTGCCTTTTCACCAAAGATAGCTCTCAAAAGTCTTTCCTCAGCTGTAAGTTCTGTCTCACCCTTTGGAGTAACCTTACCAACAAGAATGTCACCGCTCTTTACTTCTGCACCAATTCTTATAATTCCTCTTTCATCCAAATCTTTTATTGCATCTTCGCCAACATTTGGAATATCTCTTGTTATCTCCTCAGGTCCAAGTTTTGTATCTCTTGCCTCACACTCATATTCTTCTATGTGAATAGAGGTATAAACATCCTCTTTTACAAGCCTTTCTGAAATCAAGATAGCGTCCTCGTAGTTGTACCCTTCCCATGGCATGAAAGCAACAAGGACGTTTTTGCCAAGCGCAAGTTCACCATGGTCTGTGGAAGGTCCGTCTGCAATAACCTCTCCAGCTTTAACCTCTTGTCCTTTTCTCACAATTGGTCTTTGGTTAAAACATGTTCCCTGGTTTGTCCTTTTGAACTTCAAAAGATTATATACATCTTTTGTTCCATCATTGTTTCTTATAACAATCTCATCAGCAGATACTTTTTCAACCACACCATCTTTCTCTGCAAGAATACATACACCAGAGTCAACTGCAGCCCTGTATTCAACACCTGTTCCAATTATTGGAGACTCTGTCATCAAAAGTGGTACTGCTTGACGCTGCATGTTCGAACCCATAAGAGCTCTGTTTGCATCGTCGTTTTCCAAGAACGGTATCAACGATGTTGAAACCGATACAATCTGTTTTGGTGATATATCTATAAGATCAACCTCGTATTTATCAACCTCAATGATTTCCTCGCCAAATCTTACAGTGACTCTTTGATTTATAAACCTTCCCTCTTCGTCAACAGGTTCAGTTGCCTGAGCAATTTTGTATGTGTCTTCCTCATCAGCTGTAAGATATACAATCTCGTCTGTAACCCTTGCTTCTTTCTTGTCAACCTTTCTGTAAGGTGTTTCTAAAAATCCGTACTCGTTGACCCTTGCATAAGTTGCCAAAGAGGTTATAAGACCAATGTTTGGACCTTCTGGAGTCTCGATAGGACACATCCTTCCGTAATGAGAATGATGCACGTCTCTTACCTCAAAACCCGCTCTGTCCCTGGAAAGTCCACCTGGTCCCAAAGCTGAAAGTCTTCTTTTGTTTGTAAGTGCTGCCAGTGGATTTACCTGGTCCATAAACTGTGAAAGAGGGCTTGAACCAAAAAATTCTTTGATGGCTGCTGTAACTGGTCTTATGTTTATTAACGTCTGAGGAGTTACAGTATCAATATCGTGTATGTTCATCCTCTCGCGAATGACCCTTTCCATTCGCGCGAGACCAATTCTGAACTGGTTCTGCAAAAGCTCGCCTACTGCTCTTACCCTTCTGTTGCCCAAATGGTCAATATCATCAGTTGTTCCGATGCCATATTTGAGACCTAAGAAATAACTTGTTGCTGCATATATATCATCTATTGTAAGACAGTAAGGAACAAGCTCTCTTTCTTTTTCTTTTATAAGCCTCTTAATCTCAGAAACATCACTTGTTGTGTCAAGAATTTCTTTTAAAACAGGCAAGTAAACAAGCTCTTTTATGTTAAGGTCAGATACATCAAAATCTACATACTTGTCAAGCTTTACCGTATTGTTTCCCACAACCTTAAATAGTCTCTCTTCATCTGCATATACCCATACCTCGTTGATACCAGCATCCTGAATGTTCAGTGCAACTTCTCTTGTAATTACCTCTCCTTCTTTGACCAATATCTCTCCAGTCTTCGGGTCAACTACGTCCTGGGCAGCTCTTTTGTTGAAAATCCTCTTCCACAGCGATAATTTTTTATTGAATTTATATCTTCCTACTTTTGCTAAATCATACCTTCTTGGATCAAAAAACATATTGTAAAGAAGATTTCGAGCATTTTCAACGTTTGGCGGCTCACCAGGTCTGAGTCTCCGATATACCTCTAAAAGTGCATTCTCAACCGGATTGCCAAGCTCACCTTTATTGGCTTCTTTCTCAAGCGAAGCTTTCAGTCTCTCATCCTCACCAAACTTTTCAAATATCATCTGTTGATTGTAAAGCCCAAACGCTTTTAAAAGTGTTGTGAGCGAAACTTTTCTTGTCCTGTCAAGCCTGACAGACAAAAGCTCACTTGTGTCTGTTTCAAATTCAAGCCATGCACCTCTATTTGGAATGAGAGTGCCTGAAAATATCTTTCTTCCCTGTTTATCAATGGAAGATGCAAAGTAACATCCCGGTGAACGGATGAGCTGGCTTACAATAACTCTTTCCGCACCGTTGATAATAAATGTTCCTGTTTCGGTCATAATTGGAAATTCGCCCATATAAATATCCTGTTCTTTTATCTCACCTGTTTCTTTGTTTATAAGTCTAACCTTTACCTTTAGAGGTCTTGCATATGTCGCATCTCTTTCTTTGCACTCCTGCTCTGAATACTTAGGTGGTCCATCAAAATAATAGTCTACAAACTCCAAAAGCAATGTCTCACTGTAGTCTTTAATCGGAGATATCTCTCTTAAGACCTCTCTTAGCCCTTCATCCAAGAACCATTGAAATGACTTTTTCTGGATTTCCAACAGATATGGCAAATCCAGAACTTCTTTAACCTTACCATAACTCATTCTTTGAACTTTGCCATATTGCACAGGACGAGGTAGTGCCAACTATATCACCTCTTAAAAAATTTCCTTATCTTTATTATTATTTCCTTAAAAATACAATCTATTCTTGAAAGCCTCACGATATCTCAGCTTTTATTGGAATAGTCCAAGTTGAAAGGAAGTAATACCCATATTAACGCATTTTGTTATTATAACATAAGCTTTTTTTGGTGTCAATTAAGTAAACAAAATTTTTTAGGCAGCTTTAAAAAATAAAGATGACCACTTACTAAAAAACTTTTCAGTGGTCATCTTTTTGAATCCTATAAATTTTTATACACCCTCATACTCTATTCAAAAGCTCAACAATTTGGTCAGGACTTAAAATAAGCTCGATTGCTCCTTTTTCAATGGCTGCTTTTGGCATCCCAAACACCACACAACTTTTTTCATCCTGCGCAATTGTGAGCGCTCCTTTTTTTCTCATCTCCAAAATCCCATCACTACCATCGTATCCCATTCCTGTCATTATAATTCCTATAGAAGCTTTTTCACAGGCTTCTGCTATTGAACTGAAAAGAATATCTGCCGAAGGTTTGTGACTCTTTATTTTCTCAAGATCAAGTACTCTGGTACAAAGTTTCCCATTTATCTCTTCAACTGCTAAGTGATATCCACCTTTTGCAATATAAATGCAGCCACTTTTTATTTCTTCTCTGTCAGAAGCTTCTTTTATACATTTTGAAGTAATTGAAGCAAGTCTGTCTGCAAATGGTTTTGTAAAGTTTGGCGGCATGTGCTGAACAACAAGAATTGGAATTGGAAAATCTTTCTTTAAAGACTTAAACATCTTTTCTAAAACAGGCGGACCACCTGTGGAGATACCTATCCCGATAACCTTTGCTAATCTTGCCCTTTCAATAATACTTTCTTCTAGTAAAATCTTGCCTTCAATTGCAGTTGTACCCTCTTTAGTCTTTGAAGCATCATCTACTTTGAATTCCTCACACACAGCAGTAAGTTTTTTTATTAGTTCATACTTGAACTCTTCAATTTCCTCATCAGAAGATGGTTTTAAAATATAATCGAAAGCACCTGCTGACAATGCCTCAAATGTAGTGTAAGCTCCCGGACGGGTGTATGCACTTACCATCAAAATCTTTGTATCTGTTATTTCTTTTATTTTTTTTATCAGTTCAACACCGTTCATATATGGCATCTCATAGTCGATTGTTATCACATCAAACTTGAACTTGCGAACCTTGTCAAGGGCAATGAGAGGAGTTTGAGCAACTGTTACAACAAATTTTCCAGTACTCTCTAAAAACGATTTTATGAGCTGTCTCATAAACGCTGAATCATCAACAACCAATACCTTGTACATAAACTCATCACCAAATGTAATAATTATTTCATTAATATTTATTCCCGAAAATACTGGTATTAAAACAGGACATTCCTAAAAGTTACATACAACCTCATCTGTCAAACCCAAAAATTCGTACAAATGCAGTATAGTAAACCTTTCTCTTATATTCGGTGCACATAAAAATGATATCTTAAAAAGATTCTCATCTATACCAATCTCCCAATAATTCATAGGTATTTCAAGTTTTTTGTAAACATCAATCAGCTCATGATATACACCAATTGTTTCTTTTATCAACTCATCTATAACTTCTTTCTTTTCAACAAGCCTGTTTATCACATTACTTCTAAATTCTTTATCATTTAACTTACTTACTCTTCCAATATTTCGTTTTATTATACTTTCAAAAGTTGGTTTAAATCCTCTCTTTATTATATCTTTCCAAGATTCTATATCTACTCTATATTCTTTCCTTTCAAGAATTCTAAATTTGTCAAGATTTAAAAAGTGCTCATAAAACCTCAGTACATAAAGGGTTGCAAGACCTACTTTTATGCCATGATAAGTTTTTATCTTGTAATATTCCCAAAAATGAGAAAGATGGTGTTCAGAACCCGACGCAGGGCGCGAAGAGTTAACCCTTGCCATCATAATACCAGAAGTTATTAGACCTTCCAATAAATTCTTATAAAATTGGTTTTTGCCCACTGATTTCAGAGTTTTTAGATATGTATCTTTCACAATTTGTAAAACTTCCAAGTCTATCGTCTCATCAAAAATAATGTACGAAAGTTGCCAGTCAAGAAGAGCAGTAATCTTGCCCATCAAGTCTCCAAATCCTGCCTTCTTTAAAATTTCAGGTGAATTTTCTATCACCTTCATATCCACAAAGATAGCCTCTGGCGATGATGCCAAGACTGTTGTTTTCAGGCCATTTATGGTAAGTGCTGCAACAGAAGAGGCAAATCCGTCCATTGAAGGTGCTGTTGGAAACAAAACAAACGGTACTTTGAACTTGTATGCTGTATATCGTGTTATGTCAGAAATTGTTCCACTTCCTACTCCCACAAATATATCTGCTTGTTCTATCTCAAACAATACCTTTCCAAGTGCAAATTCGTCTGCTATTACATCCGCTTCAAAGCATACTATTTTACACTTCTTATTGCTTTTTTCAACTGTCTCTTTCACCTTGACTGCACATACATCAAAGGTATTCTTATCACATATAATCAACAAAGATTTATAACCATTTTTATTTATAAATCTTGAAAAAGATTCATATGGCTCTTCCCATACAACTTCCATATCAGTTCGCCCCTTTTTGAAATTTATTTTGTTATAATGAAAAGAATTTAAAAAAGGCTGCCACAAACAGCCTATATTCTCATTGATAATGTCCTGGCAGCCTTTTAAATTTTTATTCTATAACCTTTTTCTCTACTTTCTCTTTCACCATTGATACAAACTCATCAATGGTAAATGAACCCAAATCTCCTTTCTTTCTGTCTCTTACTGCTATAGTATTCTCTTTTTGCTCTTTTTCGCCCACAATCACCATGTATGGTATCTTTTGTAGTTGAGCATCTCTTATTTTATATCCTACAGTTTCTGATCTGTAATCTTCTTCAACTCTGAATCCATTTTCCTTCAGTGTTTGGGATATTTTTGCTGCGTAATCATTGAAATTATCAGATACTGGTATTACTCTTATTTGAGTTGGTGCTAACCATACCGGAAATGCACCAGCAAAGTGCTCAGTAAGTATTGCAATAAATCTCTCTATACTGCCAAAAACAACTCTGTGTAACATTACCGGCCTATGTTTTGCACCATCTTCACCTATATAATATAAGTCAAACCTTTCTGGCATTTGGAAATCAAGCTGAATTGTTGCACACTGCCATGTTCTTTTCAAACTATCTTCAAGATGAAAATCAATTTTGGGTCCATAAAAAGCTCCATCACCTTCATTTATTTTGTAATTTATACCTACTTCCTCTAACGCTTCCTTAAGTGCAGTTTCAGCCATGTTCCATTGCTCATCTGTTCCCATTGAATTTTCAGGTCTTGTTGAAAGTTCAACATGATATTTGAAACCAAATACACTATAAAAATAATCAATAAGATCAATTACACCTTTTATTTCATCTTTTATTTGTGAAGGTAACATGAATATATGAGCATCGTCTTGTGTAAAACATCTTACTCTCATAAGACCATGCAATACACCAGATAGCTCATGCCTGTGAACAAGCCCAAGTTCACACAAACGTTGAGGAAGTTCCCTATATGAATGTGATTTTCTTTTATACACCAATATGCTACCCGGACAGTTCATAGGTTTTATTGCAAATTCCTGATCATCTATTTTGGTAAAATACATATTTTCTTTATAATGATCCCAATGCCCTGACTGAATCCAAAGATCCTTTGTTAACATTATAGGAGTCTTTATTTCCTGATAACCTCTTCTTTTATGTTCTTCTCTCCAAAAATCCTCTAATATGTTTCTTATAATCATCCCTTTTGGCAAAAAGAAAGGAAATCCTGGCCCTTCGTCAAATATGTCAAATAAATCAAGCTCTCTTCCAAGCTTTCTATGATCTCTTTTCTTTGCTTCTTCAAGCATTGTAAGGTATTCATCAAGCTGCGACTTTTTCTCGTATGATACTCCATAAACTCTTTGAAGCATTTTATTTTTAGAATCTCCTCGCCAGTATGCACCTGCAACAGAAAGTAGTTTGAATGCTTTTACTCTCCCTGTTGAAGGAAGATGTGGTCCTGTGCAAAGGTCAACAAATTCACCTTGCCTATAAAAAGATATAATTTCTCCCTCTGGAATATCATTTATAAGTTCAACCTTGTAGTTTTCTCCTCTTTGTTGCATAAGTTTTATTGCTTCTTCTCTTGAAAGTTCAAATCTCTCAATCTTTAAGTCTTCTTTTATTATCTTCTGCATCTCCTGCTCAATCTTTTCCAAAATCTCTATTGTGATAGACTCTTCAACATCAAAGTCGTAATAAAAACCTTTGTCAATTGCAGGTCCTATGCCAAGTTTTACTTTATCCCCAAAGAGCCTTTTGACAGCCTGAGCCAAAATATGTGAAGTTGTGTGCCAGTAAACCTTTTTACCCTCATCACTTGAAAATGTCACAACCTCAAAGCTGCAATCTTTGTCAAGGCAGGTCCACAAATCCTTCAAAACACCATCTATTCTGCACGCAACTGCTTCTTTGTAAAGTTTCATGGAGATTGTCTTTATAAACTCCAGCGCAGATATTCCTTTTTCTGCCTCCACCACTTTCCCATCTGGAAGAGTTACAGCTATTTTGTTCATTGTACCAGCAATGCCTCCTTTTGTGAAAAAATAATATTTTATATTTCCTTGTTTAGTAAAAGCTCTTTGAAATCACCAAACCATTTAGAGAAAACTGCCTGCGAAATTCCAAAAATCTTAGCTACATCTTTTTGTTTTATTTTCTCTTTCTTTACATATCTTTTAAACACATACCAAACAATTGCAGCAATGGCCTGAAGATTTAATCTGGGCTTTTCAAGCGGAAGATTTTTTAGAAGATTAAAGATAGTCTCTTGGTCCTTCTGATTTAATTCTGTGTGCTGCTGTAAAATTCCTATAACTTTTTGTCTGTTTTCTTCGACAGTTTGAGAAAAATAATTGTCAATATGATTTTGGAGCTGCCTTCTAAACTCCTTTTCGTCCATGCCTTCCAAAAACTTAAAACCTGTTTCAAAATAGTCTATAGTGTCTTTTTCAAATGTCTTTATTACATTATCGACCTTCTTTAGAAAATAGTCAATTCTTATCTCAGGCATCTCAAAGTTCTTTTTTAAGTACTCCCAAATTTTTTTTGCTTTGAGATACTTGCGCGTGTTGTAAAGGCTTATCGCTTCAATATGTTTAAAATACGGCTCTCTTGTAATCTCAAAAAGCTCATTTGCACGTTGGGCAATTTCGCTATGCTGATTTAATTTTATAAGAGTGTCCAGCACCTTTATCTTATCTTTACTGTCGTGTGTTTTTATGTCTAATATCACTTTCAGATGTCTTTTCATTTCTTTTTCTTTGCCTATACTACTGTAGAAAAAGGTCAGATTACAGTTAGCATATACATTGTATTTATCAATCTGCAGTACCTTTTTAGCTTCTTCAATTGCTCTTTGAACATCACCCATATAAAAATAGGCAAGCGAAAGGTTATTTCTCGCAGCAAGAACACTGTCATCTTTCGCCAATATCATCTTGAAATATTTTACTGCATCTTCATATCTTCCACTTTCAAGAAGAAAATTACCTCTTTCCAATAGTTTTGAATATTTTTCAATTTCTTTTTGTTCTTTTTCAAACTCTTCTTGGCTCTCAATAAAGTCAAGAAGATCCTCTGCTGCCTCTTTAAACTCAATATTGTTGCTAAGCTTCACATATCTCTTTAAAAAATTTTTTGCTTCCTTGAACTTGCCCATCTCAAAAAAATTACACCCAAGTCCAAACAACGAATCATAAAACTCTGGGCTATCTTTTGTAAGCTCGCTCAAAAGCTTATTTGAACTTTCAAAATCTCCAACCTGGGCCAGAAGCCCAGCTAAGTTAAATTTGATCTCAATGTTCTTGCTGTCAAGTTCAAGAGCTTGTCTAAGCCTTTTTATAGCAAGTTCTATTTCTCCCTTTTCGTAATGTTTAATCCCAATTTTAAAATACATTGAGGATGTAGGATTGAGATTAATTACCTTACCCTTGACCATTCTTTCCATTACTCCTCTTTTTTACAGTTTATCTATTGATGGTAATATAATCTTGAAGATGTTTTGTGAATTTATGTTTATAATCTTAACATTTGGATATATTCTTTTGATCTTTGATATTCCCTTGCCACCTTTTAAAAATAGATTGTACTCATCTAAAACAATCATTTTTTGGTAAATCCATGGATTGCGTCGTCTTGGAATAATGTCTCTACCCATGCTGAAGATCATATTGCTCTCAAGAAGACAGCCTGGATTTACAACTTCTACAGATCTTTCACTAATCTTGACTGCTGGGCATCTTGTCAAGTCATAATAATCTCTGTGAATAAGGGCATTTCCAATTGCTTCAAATAAAGCCCATAGATCTTTTTGCGGATACTTCTCCGTTAAAAAATTTATTGTCTTTTTCATTATACTATATATGTTACCACAAAAAATCTGGGTGTGGTTAAAAAATTCAAAACTCAAATACGCCGAAGGCAAAAATCTCTCTGGATACTTTCCGAACACAAGAATGCCTGCTAAGGTGGGATAAAGGTTGCCATTTTCCCTGTCTCTCTGGACAATCCCGAAGCTTTCAAGCAGAATTAAATTATCCCACTCAGATGAAATGCCACTTCTTTTGAAAAACATCTCTACAAGTTCCGGGTCAAGGTCATTCAAACGTGCACTTCTTACAATGGACATCTCAAAATTAACAGCACCGCTTTCTTCAAACATATAAGCTACTTCTTCTCTTCTTGCAACATCTGTTGTTGAACCACGTCGGATATAAAAAACACCATTTTGGACCATCTGATGAGGTCTCAAACTACTTTTATATATTGTGAGCACACCAAGTTTCTTACCATCGTATTCTACAATCTCAAACTTAATTGATACAGGCGGGTCACATCTACTTGAAATTATCTGTTGAATTTTTTCTTCAGAGATATTCGTGTCTTTGATTCCAACAATTTTTTTTGTTTTATCTTCCACTCCAAAGATGATATAGCCTCTTCCACCTCTTGAGTTTGCAATAGCAATTACATCTTTTACAAGTTCCTTTTTTTCACCATCTGTCTCAAGTGATAGAGACTGCTTAAAATCAAGTTTTGGACCTTCATCAGACTCAAGTAACATTTTAAGTTTGTACTTATCCATCTATCTTCATCTCTACTGAACTTGTGATTTTTTCTTCTTTTATCACAGCTAAAAAAGCCTCAAAAACCTCTGGATCAAACTTTTTGCCAACCTCTTCTTTCATAATTTCTATAGCCTTTTCTTCCGAAAAAGCCCCACGGTAAGGTCTATCTGTTGTAAGAGCATCAAATACATCCGCCACTGAGATTATCTTTGACTCAATAGGAATTCTGTCTCCCTTTATTCCCAGTGGATAGCCACTTCCATCTACATTTTCGTGATGATACAAAACAATTTCTTTTATATTATCAAAATATTCAATGTTTGAAAGAATGTTATAACCATCCAGCGAATGCCTTTTGACAATTGCATACTCTTCTTGTGTGAGTTTGTCAGGTTTATTTAAGATATTTTCTGGAATTACAATCTTGCCAATATCGTGAAGATATGCAGCAATTTCCAAGTCAAATAAATCAATCTTATATCCCTTTGAAGATAGTTTTTCACCTATCCTTTTACTGTATTTCATAACTCTTTCTGCATGTCCTTTAGTGTAAGGGTCTTTCATTTCAATAATAGAAATTAAAAGCTTTATTGCTCCTTCAAAGTTCCTCTTTTCTTTCTCAAACAGTTCTTTCAAAAGCTCATCTTGCTGTTTCAATATTGAAATTTTGCTTTTTATCTCTTTCGAAAAATATTCTAAAATAATCTCTACATTCTCAAATCTGCCTTCTTTTTTTATGTTCGGTTTCGGGGTAACTGTATCACCGTTTATATTAGAAAATAACGAAATAGCATAATCTTCGAGTTGAACAACCTTTTTTGTAAGATATACTCCGCTTAAAAATGCAATAAGTAAAGTCAAAACCATAAGAAACAAAAATGTAATAATAAGAAGTTTTTCAAAATGTTCTTTTACATTTAAAAGAGTTTTCTCATTATAGTCAATTACAAGTACCCCTATTTTATTACCTTCCGTGTCTAACAATTGCAATTTGTTGCTCAGAAGCCTATTATTAGTTGATGTCATTGTTTGGTTTAAAAAATATATTCTATCTACCATGTAAGGCTGTATAAGAGATACAAACTCATCAATGTCCTTTGCCAGAAAAAGTGCTCCAGCAACAGGCTTTGCTAAATTTTTGTCATCTAAGACAGGTGAACATACAAATGCAAAAACTTTACCGTTTATTGTAATAAAACCTCTTTCAACACGAATTAAATTTATATCATCAGAAGGATAGATATTATTTATTATTTTCTTGAATATCTTGTATATTTTTGTACTGTCAGAACTTTTGATATCCCCAACTGGAGAATGAAAAGAAATAATTTCTCCCTTTTTTGAAAAACCAATTATCAGAGAAAAATTGTAAGGTTTTTGATAAAGCCAGTTTGTCCAGTAAAAGTTTATTGTCTCTTCATCCTTCGTCATAACAGCCCTGTAAAGCTCATTCCATATAGCATATTCTTTTACTATATTTGCCATATTATCAAAAATCTTTTCGGTTATCCTTTCTAATGTTTGTTGTTGTTTGTTTACAAAATAATCATAAGTAATTTTTTCATACTGAGGAATTAAATTATTCATCACATATATAGCTACGACAGTTGTTGGTAAGAAAGCTATCAGAAGTGTAATAATTAATATTTTAAATCTTAGCTCCACCTTAATCCATCCTTTATTTCCCTTTATGTTAACCTTTTTGTTTGATTTATTTTTGTTCAAATTTAGTATAACACAAAATAGTTTGATATGTCATTTGTGAAATATTTCTAAACTATATTACTTCTTCTCTCTCTCAATGTATCTTTGATTTTCTCAAAATATCTCTCGATTTCTTTAAATTTCGCTATCGAAACAAATAATATCATTCTTGATATTGCTATTATTGCTTTATTCTACCATGCGAAGATTAAACTCAACCTACTTTTTGTATTAATTTAGATATTTTACCATATTACGGCGGGTTTTTACCCACAATAACCATGGCGTTTACCCTCTCATGTCTCTCAGGGTCTTTGCTTATTTGCCCTCAATTCCTTCGTCCCATCTACCATGGCGTGGAAGTCGGTTATGCTCGTATGCAGGGTCTTCGCCCTTATGGGGGATGTACTCCGACCACCCGCTCTCATTTTTCAATCTACCTATAAAAAATCATTTAATTCCTTTTTCCTTCACTTCTTACCCTCAACACATTCTCTATGATTTGAACTCCTACCAAAAGGGGCGCTTTGCTTCTTGACATGACTTTATTCCATTCGCAAAGCTAAGAAACTTTTACCCCTTCAGATGTGAATCACTCAAACTATTGCTCCTACTTTAAACTAAGATTTCTCAAGTTATCTTTTTATTCTTTTACGCTGTTCTTGCTAATGTCTCTCTCTTTATATCGCTCAACATCTTATTACCATCATACCTTATCCCTTTTTTCAAAATCGCATAAAATATCCTTATCAACTTACAGCAAAGCGCTATCAGTGATTGCTTCTTCTTCAATGGATTGTTCTGCCGCGTTGTGTAATACATGTGCAGCTGTTTAAATTCTTCATTCTTTGCTACTATTGTAATCATGGCCCTGAACAAACTACTTCGAAGCTGTAAATGTCAATATCAAAATGAACAAAAAATCGAAAATAAAAATGTACAAAAAATAAACTTAGCTTTGCTGGTTTGTGTTGCTAAAATATGCTGTTTTTGACTGCAATCTGTATGAAGGTCCTTTTATGAAAATCACGTAAGAATGATGGAGTAGCCTGTCTAAAATTGCATTTGCTATCGTCGCTCCACCAAATATTTCTCCCCACTCTGAAAATACAACATTAGTTGTTATTATTGTGCTGCTCTTCTCATATCTGCTCGATATAAGTTGAAAAAATAAATTCGCTCCATCATTATCTATAGGCAAATAACCTATCTCGTCTATTATTAAAACTCTATATTTTGAAAAATGCTTAAGCCTGTATTCTAATCTGTTCTCCAACAGTGCCTTTTTTAGCTGGGCTATTAATTCTTGAAAATGTATGAAATATGTGGAATACCTCCGTTTTGCACACTCTATTCCTATTGCTGTGGCTAAATGCGTTTTCCCTACTCCGGGTGTCCCTACAAACAGTATATTTTCATTCCCTTCTAAAAATCTTAAACTCATTAAATCCATTATTTGTTGCTTGTTTATACTTGGCTGAAATGAAAAATCAAAATCTTCTATGCCTTTTATAAATGGGAAATTTGCCACCCTCACACATCCTAATATAGCTCTTTCTTCTTTTGCTTTTATCTCTAAGTTACTAAGTTCATACAATGCATCTGTCATACTCTTTTCTCCGCTTGCCACTAGATCTAAGTATTTGTCAAGATTATTCTTTATGTTGTGAAGTCCTAACTCTTCTAAGTTGTTAAGTAGTTTCACATAATTGCTCATTTTTAGATTTTCTCCTTTCTTTAAGTCTTCAACAGATTATCAAATTTCTTGAGGTTCTCCTCACATATCTTGTCAAGTTCTTCTTTTTGACCAACTCTTCTTAGCATTAGCTGATTGTAGTCTTCATCGTGATAATTGATACTTTTTTCATCAATAATATGTATCCTTAACAGGTTTGTGTTATAATATATATAAATTTTGTTTTCCACCTCCTTTACTCTAACTGTCTTTCCTATGTAATCGGGTGGAACAGAGTATTTACTTCCCTTGTAGTAAATCAGAGAGTCCTTTTGGACTTTTACTGATTTGTAGCAATCCAAATAACTCTCTATTAACTTTTTATCTGGCAAGGGTAGTAAATACTCTTTTTCTTTTTGAAACAGAAGAGCAGGTGGGACTTGAGTTGTTTGATTTGGTTGCATATTGACCTTTGCGTTTATCTCTTTTATTATCCTTACTAAATCCTCTTCTGTTTCAAATTCACCCTGATATGGCAGTATCCAATCTATAAACTTGTTTGCTGCTTCAACTTTTCCTTTTGTGTACGAATGTCTGGGTTTGCAAAGCTTTATTTCAAATCCAAAGTCTTTCGCAAAGCTTTTAAATCTTGAATTCACTTTAATTTTTTCACCTGTTATATCAACAACTGCCGCTGCATTGTCAAATAAAATTTCTTTTGGTATTCCCCCTATACTTTTGAATATTTTAATTAGAGTTTCTATTAATTCTTCTTGAGTTTTTGTCCTGTTTATCTCAAAACAGCAGTATCTTGAATAACCTAATTTAAAATCAAGAACATTAATAACAAATTCTTCTCCGCTTTTTGATACAAGCTTTATATTTTCTTTCCAATCAACTTGTGCTTGCTCACCTGGAGCGGTCTCAAATCTTGGATGTCCTTTTACTTTCTTCTCTGGCTTTAATCCTTTTTTCTTAACATACTTATTAAAATTTGAGTATGTTCCTATATTTTTATCTTTTGATTTTAAATATTCATAAACACCCTTGACTGTAACTCCTTTGATAGCAAGCTTTGATTTTATCTCATCATAGTATTTGTCCAATTTACTTGGTTTATTTCTATTCTTAGGTTTTCCTTCATAGCCTTCATAGTATTTCTTCACGGTTCTTCTATCCATCCCATATATTCTTGCAAGTTCTGAAAAGTTAGGTTTCATTTTCATCGCCCTTATCATGTTTAAATGTGCTGTTAGGTTCTTCATTTGATATCCCTCCTCACAATGAGAAAGGATATCATATCAATGTACAATTTTGTACATTCTTATATTCCACTTTCAGTACATTTTTATTTTATCATCAACAGAAGCCGCCCTCGCCCTCTTTTGCTTATACATGTCTGCCCCTTGTACTTGCCAGAACTATTCTCAATTATATTAAGACCAGCTAATTTCTGGATCTGTCTCGCATCCTCATACCTCCTTATATCTCCAACCTCAGAAATAAACCCAACTGCTGTTTTTACACCAACACCTTTTATTTCAAGCAGCCTATCACCATTCGGCACATCTTTCAAAAGCTCTGCCATCTCACCTTCTATCTCTTCTACCTGCTTCTTTAAAAGCTCATATTCTTCAAGCAAATATTTTATCTCTTGTCTTGCCAGCTTTCTACCTTCTTTTTTACCTATACTCCTTTTAGCAGTCTCTACTAAATCCATCGCCCTCCTGCGACTAATCGCACGTTTATCTACTTTGTCACGCCAGTACTCTATAATCCCTTCTACTTCCTTTTCTATTACATCACTTGGCAATGGCATCTCTTTTAGGGTCAATAGCGCTACCTTGCCTTCCCAATCAGAAAATACCTCTAAAAACTCTGGAAAATAGATATCCAGCCAGTTGATTATTTGATTTTTTAAAACGTTCAGCTGTTTTTGTAGCCTTTCATATATGTTCATCGCTACTCTCATCTCAGCATATATACCCTCGGGTATATTTGGTTCTGTGTATCTTCCATCCTTCACAAGCATCGCTATCGTCTTCGGATCCTTTATATCGCTCTTTGTTGGTGTATTATCATCGAGTTCTTTGCTCCTTTTTACGTGAAAAGGATTCACTAAAAGGGAGTTAAAATAAAATTGTGTCCACTGTATAATTAGTATTGAAATAATCATCAAAGGGGGTCACTGAGAATGAATAAAAACGAAATTTACGAAACTGCTAAAAACATGGCTGTAGAGCAAGTATTAAATATGTATTGCTCCAAAGATGATCCTAATCGCCCAGCTCTAAAGCAACTCTTAGAAAACTTGCTCGATTGCTTTATGTTATCGGAAAGAGCAGTATACCTTGCTAAAAACGACAATGACAAAGGTAATGGTTTTTACGATAGAAAACTTGCAACACCTGTTGGCAGTCTTGAAATCTCTGTCCCTCGCACGCGTACTGGTAATTTCCGACCTTCTATCCTCCCTGACCGCTACAAAAGAGTTGATAGTTCGTACACCGACCTTCTTATGTCTTTAGTTGTCAATGGTTATTCCGAAAGTTCCCTTGTTCAAACTTTGAAAGCTTTGAATCTTCCATATTCCGAAAATGAAATACTAAAAATCAAAGAAGACCTTAAAAATGAACTTCAGTTATTCAAACAAAGAGAACTACCAACAAGTACTTTTGCTCTTATCATCGATGGTTATCATTGTGAAGTTAAGGATAATTCTAAGGTTAAACAAGCTACTTGTTATGTTGTCCTCGGCATCGACTTAGAAGGTAAAAAAGATATTTTTGGTATCTACACTTTCTTTGGCAAAGAAAATAAGGCTGATTGGATGAAAGTTTTTGACGATTTAATTACAAGAGGTCTTAAAGAAGTTTTAATTGTCATAAGTGATGACTTTCCTGGTATTATAGATGCTGTCAAACTTGCTTATCCTCTTGCTGACCATCAACTGTGTTTTGTCCATCTCCAACGTAATGTCAGAAAACATATGACAAAAGAAGATGCTTCAGCTTTTAACAAGAGTTTAGACAGACTTAGAATTTCTTCCTCCGATTTTGACGAAGCTGTACTGAAATTTAAAGAACTTTGCAATGGATACCTTTCAAAATATCCTCGATTTATTAAAGCAATATCAGAAAAAGCAGAGTTTTATCTTGCACATATGAAATACCCTGAGGAATTAAGAAAGCATATCTATACCACAAACGCCGTTGAAAGTGTAAATAGCATGATTGAGAAGATTAGAGTAAATTCAGGTGGATACTTTCAGTCTGTTGAAGTCTTAGAAATTAATATTTACTTACAGCGAGAGAACTTACGCCGTACAAAATGGAAAAATGGAGTTCCCAGCATTAGAAAATGCATTAACAACATAACCCAACTTTACAATTTACGTTATAAATTGGAAACACAAAATTCTTGACAAGTCTCCACTAAAACCACTTTTATGCCATTCTCTCTTAAGTACTGCTCAAAGCACAGCCAGTAATGCCCTGTAGGTTCTATCCCAACTATCATGTTGTCTTTGCCATTGGCTTTCATTATCTTATTTGCCCAATCCAAAAATTTTTCCATACCTTCTTTTCTATTCTCAAACTCTATTCTCTTGCCAAGCTCCACTCCTCTAAAATCAAATGCTCTTCCAACATGCCTTTCCTTCGCTATGTCTACTCCTACAACTAAAGTTTTTTCTGTTACTTGTAATATCTTTTCATTTTGTGTATACTTCAAAGAGGGTACCTCCTTTGTTGTGTTTTGTCGTAAGTTGTACAACTTACATTCTGTATTTTACCAGGAGGTACCTTATCTTTTCAAATCTCATTTTTCGTCATTTTCACTCATTTTCGTTCATTACAGGAATGCTCTTAAAATATATATAATCTTTTCCTACAAGCTCAAACGGCAGTTTATATCCTATTATCTGTCCTTTTTTTAAAACTTCTCCTTTTTGAACGGTTAAAACATCGATATTTTCAAGTCTATAAATTATACAACTATCTTGTTTTATAATAATATCAAAAGTTTCACCCTTTTTTATAACTTCTGTTATCTTCCCTTCACAGGGACTGAGAATATTAGTTTTCTTTTTAACTATAATAAAAATTCCTCCATCATCAGAGGATTGAATTTGACCATCTGCAGGATATATGTAGGAGGTAGAAGATAAACTTTTTGTCAAACTGTCTCTGTTCGGTGGTTTTGAAAAAGATAAAGGCTGTAAAAAATCTTTCGCCCATTTTGTTAATTCTGAATAAACTTTTTCATCACGCTGAAAATAAATTTTAGCCTTCTCAAACGGAAAATTTTTGATGCGAATATATTGATACTTTATTGCAAGGATAAAAATCAGAAATAGGACTACTAATATTGTTTTGATTATTAGAACTCTTGAACACTTTTTGTTTATTTTCTTTTTTCTCATTTTCATTACCTTCCTAAATTATTTTCAATTTAATTTCTATTCTTTCACATAAAAAAAGATGATAGCAAAGCAAACTTGCTATCATCTTCTCTGAATAATCTCTTTAATATCTTCAATTATGTTCGGAATGATATCAATTATCCTTTCAATACTGCTGTTTGCTGAAACATTCAAAAGTCTTATCTGATCTTGGGTTACAACCAAAAAAGCAATCGGCATAACAGAAATTCCAGCACCAGTACCTCCTGCAAAAAGCGGAGAATTTTCGTCGGTTTTACCGGGCTTGGTACTATCTTGTTTTATGTCACCACCACCTGCCACAAACCCAAATGAAACTTTAGAAACTGGAATAATAACAGCTCCTGCTGAGCTTTGAACAGCATCACCCACTATTGTGTTAACGTCAATCATCTGTTTTAAATTCTCCATCGTTGTCTGCATGAGCATTTCAATCGGATGAGCCAAGTTTAACACCACCCTTTTGTTTTTTTATTACCTTAAACCAATTGGTCAGAAGCTTTACAGGAAAAATCTTTACATAAATATTTAGTTGTAAAATACTTGACAAAAAGTTCTCTTGACAGAACGCTTTATAATCAAGCTTAGTATTCTGTCCACATGACATTAATATTCCCCAAATTGAATATATGCTTGCACTTAAAATACTCAAAATAAAAGCATCTGCACAGTAAATGCACGCACGAATCTTCTCTACTTTCATTACAGTAGACAAAAGGAACATTCTTATGAGTTTAAATACCGTCTTGGTAGAAAAAGGTTTTGATTTTTTCTTTTTCGCTCCTTTTCCAGTAGAAAAATGTTCAACTCTTTTACACCCAGAAATAGGAATTTTTTTGTAAAATATATGCACATAAATTCCTAAAAAGTTAAACTTTACTCCAACAAAAAAGGCTTTTTCAACTTTTATCTCAATCAAAAATATTTTGGGTAAGCAAAGATAAATAACTAATATTGTAAAAAGCAAGAAATTTAAGAAAACTATCAATTTTTCTTATCAATGACCCTCAGAAAGTGTTGTGGTTTTATTAAAATTATTGCCACAAAAATAAAAGAGGATACATCAAATTGATGTATCCTCTTTTTGGATTTTTAAAATTTTCTCTTTGAGTTCGTCTATATCTTTAATACCAAGAGAAGTGTAAAAAAGTGAAGTTACCTCATACACAGCAGGCTTGCCAATTGTGTCCAGCCTTCCAGCTTCTCTGATGAGCCCCTTTTCTATAAGGCTTTTTATGACATTCTCGCTACTGACCCCTCTTATTTTTTCTATCTCCTGCCTTGTAATGGGACCTTTCAACGCCACAATTGATAACACTTCATACGCCGCCTGAGAAAGAGATATATACTTTTGCTCCAAGTCAAAGTACTCCCTTATATATCCTGAATTTTCTGGATTGGTGACCAAAACATATCCATTTTCCTGTTCGGTTATCAGAAACCCTCTGTTCTGTTGTAAATATTCCTGTTTTAGTTCCTCAATACAGCTTTTGACCAGTTGACTATCTACTTCTAAAATCTTTGCAACCTTTTGTACATCCAAAGGTTGAGTAGCCAAAAACAGTATACTTTCCACGATTGATTTTATCTTTATTCTTTCCATCTCTGTCTTACTACCTCTTCAAAATCTTTATGTCATCAAATACTTCTTGCTGATGAGCAAAAATATGACCAAGCTTGCACAGTTCTAAAATTGCCAAGAATCTGTAGATTATCTCTTCTTTTGAAATCCCTTTAATGAGGCTACTAAAATATAAAACTCCTTTTTGTTTAATATATTCAAAAACCTGTTTCACAACTTTCAAAATAGATATTGGCTGTTTTTTGGTAATCTCCTGAAGCTTTTGAATGCTCTCTTTTGGCAAATCCTGATTTTTTTGGCTAATGGCTAAATATGCTCTGCAAAGTTTTTTAATATCAAGCTGAGCTACAAACTCTTTTTTATTTTCCTTTAAAAGCAAATAATCTTGATTTGTTTTTCTATAACATTCCCTGTAAGGATAATTCTCTTTTAAGTAGACGGCGATCTGTTTGTATCTCTGATATTCTCTCAGTCTTTCCATAAGTTCCTGGCGCGGGTCTTGGTCTTCCTGGGTTTTGGGCAAAAGCATTCTTGATTTTATCTCTAAAAGTGTTGCAGCCATTACCATGAACTCAGAAACAGAATCTACATTGATTGTGTCTAAATGGTTCAAGTATGCCAAATATTGGTTTGTAATCTCGGATATAGGAATATCATAAATGTTTATCTTTTCTTTTTTTATAAGGTAAAGCAACAGGTCAAGAGGTCCTTCAAAGTTGGGAAGTTTAACCTCAAAGTTCATAACAGACCTGCCCTGTCCTTTGCTTCTTGTAATGTTCTTGATGCTATTTCTCTTGCTTTTCTTGCACCTTCACTTATAACTCCCAAAACATAGTCAAGGTCATTTTCAAGCTCTCTTCTTTTTGACTGAATTGGCTCTAAAAACCTTGAAATATTTTCAAATAGCCTCTTTTTACACTCAACACACCCTATTCTACCCTGCCTGCAGTCTTCTTCTGTTTCTGCTACAATCTCCTGACTAAATATCTGATGGTACGCAAAAACTGTGCACACCTCAGGATGCCCAGGGTCGTTCTTGCGAATCCTTGCAGGGTCTGTTACCATGTTCATTACCTTTTTTCTGACACTTTCCAAGTCTTCAGAAAGCGCGATTGTATTTCCATAACTTTTGCTCATCTTTCGACCATCTGTTCCAACAAGCACTTTAACAGTGTTAAGAATTGCTTGTGGTTCTGGAAAAGTCTGACCATACAAAAAATTAAACCTTCTTGCAATCTCTCGTGTCAGTTCCAAGTGCGGAAGCTGGTCCTCACCAACTGGCACAAGTTCAGCCTTGTATATCAATATATCAGCTGCCTGAAGACATGGATACCCCAAAAAACCGTATGTTGCAATGTTCCTCTCTTTTAATTCTCTCATCTGATCTTTGTAAGTCGGACACCTATAAAGCCAAGACAACGGTGTTATCATTGAAAATAAAAGATGAAGCTCTACATGCTGTGGAACATGCGACTGCACAAATATTGTGCATTTTTTCGGATCAAGACCACTCGCCAAAAGGTCTATCACAACCTGTTTGGTGTACTCTTTTAAATTTGACGTATCTTCATATCCTGTTGTCAGTGCATGCCAGTCTGCAACAAAAAAGAAACACTCATATTCATCCTGAAGTTTTACCCAGCTCTCTATCGCACCAAAGTAGTTGCCAAGATGCAAAATACCCGTTGGTCGTGTACCAGACAAAACTCTTCTCATTGTTTTCATTCTCCTCAAAAGTTTAATATTTTATTTTAAGGAAGAAGATTAACAATAAAATTGATAAAATTAGAAACAACAAAAGCAGTTGGCTCCAAGAAAAATGATAACAGAAAAGGAGCAAAAAATATGCATGCAATTAATATTATCTGTCCTACAATTTCGTATTTATAGTAAAACTCTACATATTTGTTCGGCGCAAAGATAAATAGAACCTTTGACCCATCTAAAGGCGGTATTGGCAGTAAGTTGAATATAGCAAGATAAAGATTAATTAAATATGCTTCTTGAATCATAATATAAAGGTATTTATTTGCAATTAAATTGTATTTGTAGATATATTTTAACACAACTGCAAAGATAATTGCTGAAAAAATATTCGCAACAGGTCCTGCTAAGGCTGTTAACCCCATACCTACTTTTGGATTTTTGTATTTTGTTGGATCAGTTACTACAGGTTTTGCCCACCCAAACTTAAAAAGAATTAGCGCTATTGCACCAAATAAATCTATGTGTGGTACGGGATTTAAAGTTATCCTTCCCTGCCGCTTGGGCAGATCATCACCTTGCATGTATGCAACAAGCCCATGAGCAGACTCATGTACCGAGATTGCAAAAAGCAGCCCTGGAATTCTTAAAAGCATAGTTATCACATCTGGCAAACTCATTATACATTCTCTCCAAATATAATTTTGTTAAATCTCCACATCGTTTCTGACAAGGTCTTCATATGTCTCACGCTTGACAATTACTTTTGCTTGACCATTTTTCAAAAGCACAACTGCAGGGCGCGGGAAACGATTGTAATTGCTCGACATAGAATAATTATATGCACCTGTTGCCAAAATAGCAAGATGCTGTCCCGTTTTCAGCTCAGGAAGCTTTATGTCTTTTATGAGTATATCACCAGACTCACAACACCTTCCCGCAATTGTATAAACTTTTGTTCGTTCTCCCAGCGGGTTTTCAACAACATATGCATCATATCTCGCCTGATACAGTGCATAGCGTGGATTGTCAGTCATACCCCCATCAACAGATGCATAGTTTCTGACATTTGGTATCTCTTTGATACTGCCAATTGTGTAAAGTGTAATTCCAGCCTCACCGACAATTGATCGTCCAGGTTCCAAAACAATAAACGGTTTTTTTAGCCCTCTTAAGCTGCAAAATTCTTCTACCTCTTCAGCAATTGCTTCAATAAACTTTTCAATCTTGGGTGGTTCATCATGTGCAGTGTACTTTATCCCAAATCCCCCACCTAAATCTAATATCTCTATCTCGCAGCCAAGTTCATTTTTAAGCTTCAACATAAATTCAAGCATGACCCTCGCAGCAAGCTTAAACGGAGCTGTTTCGAAAATCTGCGAACCTATATGACAGTGAAGGCCAATCAAGTTTAGTTCTTCTTTTTGCAGCACTTTTTGAACCATAGAGAATGCCTCGCCATTTTCAAGTGCAACCCCAAACTTTGAGTCTATCTGCCCTGTTCTTATAAACTCATGTGTATGAGCTTCAATACCAGGTTTTATTCTGATCAAAACATCCGCCTTTTTGTTTTTTGTTTTACATATCAAGCTTAGCATGTCAAGCTCATCAAAATTGTCAAGTACAATCTTTACCCCTTTGTCAACTGCCATTTCAAGCTCATCATATACTTTGTTGTTCCCATGGAAAAATATCTTATCTGGTTCAAAATTTACAGAAAGTGCAGTGTACAGCTCCCCACCTGATACAACATCAAGACCTATTCCTTCTTCTTTTGCTATTCTACACATAGCCTTTGTGCAAAAAGCTTTTGATGCATAAATTATAAGACCATTTTCTCCAAAATATTTCTGCAGGGAAGACTTGAATCTATTGATATTTTCTCTTATCATTGTCTCATTCATAACATAAAGAGGAGTCCCATACATCTCTATAAGTTCAAGAAGATCAATCCCTTCCCAACAAAGGTTACCTTTTGGCGAAATTTCAAGATTGCATCTTAGCTGCATCTATTTTCTCCCCTCGCAATTTTAATGTTGAGAATAATTCTAACATACAATCGAAGAAAAATTCAATATTGCTTGTGCCAAAAAACCTATGCTGTTTCGATATTTGCCGCATCGTGAAGACCAAACTTTTCTATGGCCATCTCTCTCAGTTTATATTTTTGGACCTTACCGTTTGCAGTTGTGGGAAAACCATCAACAAATATAACATATTTTGGTGTCTTGTGCCGTGCAAGATTTGCTTTTACAAACTCTTTTATTTCCTCTTCGGCTACCTTACACCCATCCTTAAGGATTATAAACGCAGCAATCTCCTCACCATAAACCTTATCCGGCACACCCACAACCTGAACATCTTTTACTGCCGGATGTGTATATAAAAATTCTTCTATTTCGCGCGGATAGATATTTTCTCCACCTCTTATTATCATGTCTTTGAGCCTGCCAGTAATTCTTAAATATCCATTTTGGTCAATGTATCCTAAATCACCTGTGTGAAGCCAGCCATCTTCGTCAATAGCCTGTTTTGTTGCTTCCGGCATCTTGTAATATCCTTTCATAATGTTGTACCCTCTTGCGCATATCTCTCCAATAACACCGTTTGGAACCTCTTTTTTGGTATGAATATCTACAATTTTAACCTCCACACCTTCAAGTGGTTTTCCAACCGTGGATACCCTAAATTCAAGAGGGTCATCAACTCTTGTCTGAGTTATTACAGGTGATGCCTCTGTTTGACCATATGCTATTGTAATCTCTTTCATGTGCATCTTTTCGACAACTTCTCTCATCACCTTAATAGGACAAGGTGCTCCTGCCATTATACCAGTTCTCAGAGAAGAAAAGTCGAATTTATCAAAGTCCGGGTGCTGCAAGATTGCAATAAACATTGTAGGTACACCATGCAAACCAGTGCATCTTTCAAAGTGGACTGTCTCCATAACTTTAAGAGGACTAAAATGGTCAAGCGGCACCATGGTGGCACCTTTTGTCACACATGCACCTATACCTAATACAAGTCCAAAACAGTGAAAAAACGGTACAGGGATGCACAGCTTGTCCTTGTATGTAAGTTGCATGCAATCTGCAATTGCGTTTGCGTTGTTGAGAATGTTTCTGTGTGTAAGCATAACACCTTTGGGAAATCCGGTGGTACCAGAAGTGTACTGCATATTTATTACCTCATCCGGCTCAAGGCTTTTTTGCCTGTGTATTAGCTCCTCATCAGAAACATTTTTACCAAGTTCAATTACCTCGTGCCAGTTATATATTCCATCATGGGAACCTTGCCCGACAAAAACAAGTCTTTTAAGACACGGTAGATTCGGATTTTCAAGCTCTCCTTTTTTGCACGCCTGAAGCTGTGGATTGAGTTTTTTCACAATCTCAAGATAGTTCGAATCTTTAAATCCTTCTGTGAATATTAAAGTGGAACTGTCAGATTGCCTAAGAAGATACTCAAGCTCATATATCTTGTAGTTGGTATTTACAGTAACAAGTACTGCTCCAATCTTGGCTAAAGCAAAAATTGAAATGAGATACTCAAGCCTATTTGTTGCCCATACAGCCACATGTTCTCCTTTTTGAATTCCAATTGCCATAAAGCCTTTTGCTGCATCGTCCACCATTTTTTTGAACTGGGAATATGTAAGGTAAATCTTTTCATGATGATAAATGACAGCAGGATTGTCAGCATACTTTGCAGCTATCATATCAAAATAGTCTGGAATAGTCATTTCAATAAAAGCCATTGAGCCATTGCCCCCTTAAAAAATTTACAAGCCTTTTACCTTACCCTACCTTTTAAGGTAAAAGGCTTTTGTTAATTTTAGATTATTATAAATTTTGAATGCATAAATTGTCAACAACAAAATCTTAGATATACTTCTTGATATGTCCTATTGCACTTTTTTCGATTCTTGACACCTGTGCCTGTGAAATTCCCACAATTCTTGCTACCTCCATCTGAGTTTTTCCCTTATAATAACGCAAATACAGAATTTCTTTTTCACGCTTTGTCAGTTTGCTGAGGGCATCCTTCAACGATATCTCCTCAAGCCAAACATTTTCGCATGATTTCTGGTCGCACAGTTTTTCCACAACATACATTGTGTCACTGCTATCTTGAAATACGGGTTCATACAAAGATATCGGCTCCTGAATGGAATCAAGCGCAAAAACAAGCTCTTCTTTGGTGATTGAGAGTTCTTTTGCTATCTCTTCCAATGTTGGTTCTCTGTGGTTTTTATTTATATACTTTTCCTTTATTTTCAAAGCTTTATAGGCTGTATCTTTCAACGATCTTGAAATTCTCATAGAGTTGTTATCTCTCAGATACCTTCTTATCTCTCCGATTATCATCGGCACTGCATATGTGGAGAACTTGACATTTTGTGAAAGATCAAAATTATCAATCGCTTTTATAAGACCAATACAACCTACCTGGAACAAATCATCTAAGTTCTCGCCCCTGTTTGCAAACTTTTGGACAACACTCAAAACAAGCCTCAAATTCCCCTCAATAAAAATTCTCCGCGCTTCTTTGTCTCCTTCTTTCATCCTCTTTAAAAGCTCGAATTTTTCCTCATGGCTCAAAACGGGGAGAGTTGATGTGTTCACACCACAAATTTCTACCTTGTTCAATTTAATTACCTCCCCCTTTTTTTAAAACTTCAAGCTATTGTTTATTATTAACCTTGGGGAAGGCAATTATTCTGAAATAGATTTTCATATTATATAATCTTTGCCAGCTCTTTTTTGAGTCTTGTAATAATCTTTTTTTCTAAGCGTGAGATATAGCTTTGGGATATTCCCAGCATATCTGCAACCTCTTTTTGAGTCTTCTCACCCTCATCTCCAAATCCAAATCTTAGTTCAACAATCTTTTTCTCCCTTGACGGAAGCTTTTGAATTGCCTGCAAAAGCGCTTCTTTTTCTACATTACTCTCAATTCTATTGTAGATTTCCTCTGTATCAGTCCCCAGAACATCAGAGAGCAAAAGCTCATTGCCGTCCCAGTCAACATTTAGTGGCTCGTCTATCGACAGTTCAAGCTTTTTGTTAGAATTTCGCCTTAAAAACATCAAAATCTCATTTTCTATACATTTAGATGCGTAAGTAGCAAGTTTTATATTCTTATTTGGATTGTATGTATTTATTGCTTTAATCAAACCTATTGTGCCTATTGAAACAAGGTCTTCAAGGTTAACCTTTGTATTTTCAAATCTTCTCGCAATGTAGACAACCAGCCTCAAATTTCTTTCTATTAGCAGCTTTTTTAATCCTTCTTCTCCTTGGTAATGAATCCTGTATAAAATCTGGGCTTCTTCGTCAGGCGTAAGTGGCGGCGGAAGTGTGTCACATCCACCAATATAGAAAATTTCCATTATTTGGTTTTGAGAAAGTTTGAAACCAAGTTTTTCTAAGATTTTCAATACATATTGCAGAATCTTAGACTCAAGTTTCATAAAAATCACTCCTCCTTTAAAAAAATCAGATTAAATCAGGGCCGAGCAGTGCTGAGTACCTGTTTGAAATCTTTTTGTCATACAAGGCAATTGCCACATCTTTTTTTATCCATGTGTTTTTGTTCTCTGACACATAAAACTCATCGGGTATAACTCCCACCAAAACTCCATGTTCCTGCCCAATTGAATTGTAAGGTATCAAAACAATTCTGTTCCCCAAAAGTTCCTGAAGCTTTTCAAGATCCTTTGAACAGATATCTTTTGCGTCTTCACCCATCTCAAGAAGCTTTTTTTCAACAATTACAACAGGTTTGCCAGAGAAAGGTTCTTTTAAGTTATTGCCTGTATCTACATATCCCACACAGCTGTATTCTGACTGATTTATCTTGAATCTTATATACCTTATGAGTGAATCTTTGTAGACCTTTTTAATTACAAGCTCATACGACAGCTTGAACACAATTAGCGAAATGCCAAGTGCAAGTAGCACGTTTTTTAGTTTTAGTTGCACAGAGTACTCAATACTATTTCTTGAAATATAATAAACGAAAAATCCCATTCCACCAAACATAATTGTTACAAGGTAAAAGCTGAGAAGTTGTCTGATAAAGCCAAAAAAGTTTTTTGGCAAAAAGGTAAAATATACAAGAAAAATTGAAACAATTATTTTCCCAACAGGAGAGTACAAAAATTGCAGAGGCTGATAAAATTGAAACAGCGAATAAAAAGCCCCAAGCATACTTATGAGCAAAATCTTAAAACTATTAACATTTGTTTTGAGTAAATATGATGTCACAAGAAGAATAAAATAATTTATAACTAAATTTTCCAATATATATACATCTGCGTAAATAATCATCTTCTCGCCACTATTTGTCCTCAAAAAGAGTTATTTCTAAGTAATAATTATATTCCTGCAAAGGTAAAAATTATGTCAAAAAAGTTTCAACTGGTCCTCCTTACCAAAAACAAATTTCTAACAATTTTTTGCAAAAAATAAACCATTTTTTATTTAACCACTGAAACTCTGTACCAATACCAAGCAAAAAATTTTTAGCATTAAAAGAGTACTTGAGAGAATACAAGGATTAAACTATTTTCGTGTGTATGACAAAAGATTGTTAACTTTAATTTCCAATTATTTTCGGATAGATATAATTCAGAAGTTATGTTAAAATAAAGAGTAACAACAGCTACAAAGTATTTGTTGTTTTTAATAAAGTTTGAAATCGATTTCCTTTTAATGATAAGAAACAATTTTACTTATTAAAAAGATCTTACTTGCGATAGTACTTTATCATTAATTATCGCAAGTTATTGAACCTCGCTCTTGTATATAAGCTTTTCAATAAACCTTCGATGTTTTTTAAAAAATACATATACCAAAGAGGGGATTGCTAATGGCACTTAGATTGGCTCGGTTGATAAGTGATGGCATGGTACTGCAAAGAGACCAAAAGATAAAAATATGGGGCTGGGCTTTACCAGAAGAAAAAGTTACAGTACACTTTTTGGGCAAGTCATACAGTACTGTTGCCAACACTGACGGCAAGTGGGAAGTGACTTTACCTGAGCTGCAAGCAGGCGGACCTTATTTTATGGTAATAGAGACATTTCAAAAAAGCATCACTATAAACAACATACTAATAGGAGATGTGTGGGTTTGTTCTGGTCAATCGAATATGGTTTTGCCCATGGAAAGAGTAAAAGATATTTATGAAGAGGAGATAGCTAATTGCGTCAATCCTTTCATAAGACAGTTCACTGTGCCTGACAGGTATGACTTCAAAGGACCACAAGAAGATTTGGAAGAAGGTAGCTGGGAACCAGTTACTAAAGATACCATTCTTCGGTTTTCGGCTGTGGGATACTTTTTTGCCAAGGCATTATTTGAAAAGTACCATGTGCCCATAGGCTTGATTAAAGCATGCGTTGGTGGAACTCCGATAGAAGCATGGCTTAGCGAAGATGCCTTACAACAATTTCCTGAAAATTTGAAAATACTTGAACAGCTCAAGGTTGACGGCTATATAGAAAGCATAAAGAAAAAGGAAGAAGCCGAGATAAATGCCTGGTATGAAAAACTAAACAAAGAGGATAAAGGTATGAAAAAAGGTGAGCCTGCATGGTTTGATCCTAACTACGATGACTCGGACTGGCAAACTGTTAAACTCCCAGCTTCTTGGAAAGAAATGGGGTTAGACTCTTTGAAAGGAGTGGTATGGTTTAGGAAAAAAGTAACTGTACCTGCTTCTATGGTCGGCAAACCCGCAAAGCTTTATATGGGTACAATAGTTGACAGTGATCACACTTATATTAACGGTACTCTTGTAGGTTCAACTTCTTATCGCTATCCTCCAAGAAAATACGAGGTCCCTGCGCACCTACTTAAACCAGGTGAAAATGTAATAGCCATAAGAGTTATAAGTAACGATGGTAACGGAGAGTTTGTCAAAGGCAAGCCTTACAAACTTTTCACTGAAGATTACCAAATCAGCCTAGAAGGCGAGTGGAAATACAGAGTCGGTGCAGTAGCTGAAAAGCCTCTACCATCTATGACTTTCTTCGAGTACAAACCTGCAGGATTGTTCAATGGCATGATTGCACCGCTTTTAAAATTTAGTATTAAAGGTGTTATATGGTATCAGGGTGAATCAAACACTGATAACCCTAAAGGATATCATAAGAAGTTCTGTGCGTTAATATCCGATTGGAGGCAAAAGTGGGGACAGGGTGACTTCCCTTTCCTGTACGTACAATTGGCAAACTTTATGGAGGCAAAGTCCCAACCATCAGAGAGTAAGTGGGCTGAACTCAGAGAACAGCAGCGAAAGACACTCGCCGTTCCAAATACAGGCATGGCTGTTACCATTGACTTAGGAGAATGGAATGACCTGCATCCCTCTAACAAAAAAGATGTGGGAGAAAGGCTTGCCCTACTTGCCCGAAAAATTGCATATGGCGAAGAAAATCTTGTTGCTTCTGGTCCACTTTATAAGTCTGCAAAGATTGAAGGTAATAAGGTAATTATTGAATTTTCAGAAGTTGGCAGTGGTCTTATTGCAAAAGGAGGTGGCGAACTTAAACATTTTGCAATTGCTGGAAGTGACAAAAAATTTACCTGGGCTAAAGCTGTCATAGAAGATAACAAAGTTATAGTATGGAACGAAAGTATCTCAAATCCTGCTTATGTTCGATATGCATGGGCTGACAATCCAGAAGGAGCAAATCTGTACAATAAAGAAGGCTTGCCAGCCTCTCCGTTTACAACAGAAGAAGAAATATAGCAAAAATTTCAGGGGTGAGAATAAATGGATATAAAGTTTGATTTATTTCCTTTTGGCAAAACAAAAGCACTGACTATGAGTTATGATGACGGACAAATATTCGATAGAAGGCTTGTTGAAATTTTTAATGAATATGGAATAAAAGGCACTTTTCATTTGAATTCAGGAAATCTTGGTAAAAAACCTTTTATTTCACCGGATGAAGTTGCAAAGCTATATGAAGGCCATGAAGTTGCTGTTCACACTAAAACCCATCCTTTCATGGATTGTATTCCAATTGAGGCTGTGGTTGAAGAAATTTTAGAAGACAGAAAAAATTTAGAGACATTAGTTGGTTACCCGGTTAAAGGTATGTCTTATCCTTATGGAGTATATAATGAAGAAATTGTGAATATTTTGCCAAGTCTCGGGATTGAATATGCAAGGACTGTAGAATCTCACCATGATTTTCGTATTCCGTCAAACTTTTTAACCTGGGCTCCAACTTGTCATCATGATGACAATTTATTGGAACTTGGACGTAAATTTTTAGATTATGAATATAAAGGAAAACTAAAGTTAATGTATGTGTGGGGACATAGTTTCGAATTTGAAAGAAAAAATAATTGGCATTTAATAGAAAATTTTTGCAAATTGATGGCGGGAAAAGACGATATTTGGTATGCGACTAACATCGAAATAGTAAGATATCTCAAAGCACTACGAAGTTTACAATTTTCAGTAAATGGCGATTTTGTCTATAACCCATCTGCTATTTCAGTGTGGATAAGCGTTAACAATAAACCTGTAGAAATTAAAAGTGGTAAAATTATAAAACTGAAATAATAATCCTGTATTGTTTGTAATGCAAACTATTTTTTGTAATTTAATGCCAATAAAAAATAAAGGAGGAAAATACTCATGAATAATTATGAACATCGCAAAAGTACAGTCACATTGAAAATTAAAAGGTCAGATGGCACGCCTTTGAAAAATACAGAGGTGGTGGTAAGACAGACAAAACATAAATTCTTGTTTGGCTGTGCCGAATTTTCAGTAGTACCTTTTGCCAACAATGAACTCCAAGGCAAAGAAAAAGAAAAATCCGAAATAATTTTCGAAAAGTTTTTGGATCTTTTTAACTTTGCTACTCTGCCATTTTATTGGGCAAGATTTGAACCAGTTAAAGGTAAACCTGATACTCTCAGACTTAAAAATACAGCTAAATGGCTTATATCCAAAGGATGTACAGTAAAAGGTCACCCGCTTTGCTGGCACACTCTCACAGCTCCGTGGCTGCTTGAGATGAACAATCAAGAGATATTAGCTGCTCAGCTCGAGCGAATTCGGCGAGAAGTAAGCGAGTATGCAGGTTTGATTGATATTTGGGATGTGATCAATGAAGTTGTGATTATGCCCATATTTAATAAGTATGACAATGGTATTACAAGAATATGTAAGGAACTTGGCCGAATACGTCTTGTTAGAGAGGTTTTTGCTGTAGCAAGGGAAGCAAATCCACGTGGAATATTTCTCATAAACGATTTTAACACCTCTGTAGCATATGAAATTTTAATTGAAGGACTTCTTGAAGCAGGAGTTAGAATTGATGCAATAGGAATTCAATCTCATATGCACCAAGGATATTGGGGAGTTGAAAAAACTCAGGAGATATTAGAAAGATTTTCTCGTTTTAACCTACCTATTCACTTTACAGAAACCACTATTATCTCAGGCAACCTTATGCCACCAGAAATTGAAGACTTAAATGACTATAAAGTTGAAGAATGGCCAAGTACACCTGAAGGTGAAGAGCGACAGGCCATGGAGGCTATGTTGCATTACAAAACACTTTTTGCACATCCAAAGGTTGAGGCTATCACATGGTGGAATTTTGTAGATGGAGAGTGGCTCAACGCACCTGCTGGTTTTATAACCAAAGATGGTAGAATAAAACCCATCTACTACGAGCTTTACAAGCTTATAAAAGGTGAATGGTGGACTGAACAGCAGTATCTAATGACCGATGAACAAGGTAGTGTAAAAGTATCAGGATATATGGGAGATTATGAAATCAGCTTCAGCAACAAGACAACAACCTTTGTTCTCGATAAAACAAATGAACTTATTGAAATTACTTTTTGATATTTAAAATGAAGATTTTAAAACTCAAGAAAATATAAGCCCCCTGCCTTTTTAGCAAGGGGGTATATTTTTTATTTCTTGTTTTTTAAAAATATTGGAATTTCAAATATATCATCGTCCTGGAACAGATTTTGCAGATTGCCGACCTTTGGCAGCGAAGCTTTGTTGGCCTGGACAGATGACTGTTCTTCATTGGTTGTGTCAAATCCTGTTGCAATAACAGTGACCTGAACTTCATCCTTCATCTCTTCATTGAACACAATGCCCATTATAAAGTTAACATTCTCATCAGCTTCGGAAGAAATAAGCTCGTTTGCTCTTTCAATTTCGTCAAGCAGAAGTTCTTCTGGATTTCCAGTGTAGTTTACAAGAACACCTTTCGCACCTTTTATTGACGTCTCAAGAAGAGGACTGTTGATTGCCTGTTCTAAAGCCTTAAGTACTTTTTCGTCGCCTTTTGCCTTGCCTATTCCCATGTGCGCATATCCCTTGTTCATCATAATAGCCTTGACATCTGCAAAGTCCACGTTTATTAGTCCCGCATTCAAGATAATATCAGAAATTCCCTGAACACCCTGTCTTAGCACATCATCAGCCATTCTGAATGCATCTGAAATTTTGAGACTCTTATTTGTCGAAAGCATAAAAAGCCTGTCGTTTGGCACAATAATTATTGTATCTACAATCTTCTTCAACTCTTCTATTCCTTTTTCTGCGTTAATTCTTCGCTTTGCGCCTTCACTTTTAAATGGTCTTGTAACAACAGCAACAGTTAGTATTCCAAGCTCTTTTGCTATCTCAGCAACAACAGGTGAGGCACCCGTACCTGTACCACCACCCATTCCCGCTGTGATAAATACCATGTCTGCTCCTTTTAAAACCTGGGCTATATCCTCTTTACTTTCTTCTGCTGCTTTTCTTCCAATCTCCGGGTCTGCTCCCGCTCCAAGTCCTTTTGTAATCTTCTCACCTATTTGAATCTTATAATGCGCTTTCGAACGCTGAAGAGCCTGCTTGTCAGTGTTCACTGCTATGAACTCTACCCCCGACACACCAACGTCAATCATCCTATTGACCGCATTGTTTCCTGCGCCACCAACACCAACAACTTTCAATTGTGCAATGGTCATTTTTTCTGTGTCAAAACTAATCATTGGTTTTTCTCCTCCTTAGAAAAACTCTTGTTTTTTAGCAAAATTGCTCTGCGCATCTCTCCAAAATTTTGAAAAATTCTAACACCAAAAGCCACAATTGCTGCTTGGTACAGCGGAATACCAAGCATGTCACCCATATAAGCAAGAAGCATGGCTATTAATGTATTACCCACAAATCCAGAAATGAATATGTCAATCTTGAAATCACCTTTCAAATTTGATTTTAGAGCTCCAAATATAGAATCAAGTGCTGCAAGAAGACCAACTGCAACATAGGATGAATAATCCTGAGGAATACTTATTGGAATAAAAAGCCCTATTAATATTCCAACCAAAAGAGCAATTACAAGCACTATCATACTCTCATCAGCTTCCTTCACTCTTTATCTTTGCGTAATTGAACTTCAAACTTCCGGTATAACGTGGAATGACAATTTTTGAAGCTTCTTCAATCTTAACCTCTATAGAAAATTCTTTTAAAAGGTCTATGATACCACCCCGCATCTCAAGAGAATTTTTAAGAATCTTAGGGTCACCGATTGCCTTTATTATGTACGGGGCAGAATACCTTGTGTTATTTATGCTTATAGTTGGTCCTGCACATCTTATCTCTGTGGTTGAAACCACTCTCTGGTCATTTATTGCTATGACTTCAGCTCCTGCTGCCCTAAGTTCATTTATTACCTGCAAAATATCAGAATCATGTAGCAAAAAACTGTTTGGATCAACATTTGGCTGGGCAGGAATTTTGCTATCGTCAAGGGTAACAATAATACCAGGTCCTTCTACATCAGTAAGCCCTGCTAAAATCTTGACCTTGTCAAGCTCTTCTTTCAAAAGCTCGGTTGTTTTGCTTATACTTGCTGCTGAGTCTTGATACTCTTTAAGTTTTGTCTCCAAATCATACACTTGCTGACGAAGGCTCACATTTTCCTTCCTCAGCTGATTTATCTGTTCTGCAAGCTCAATAGCTCTAGCCTTTTCCAAATTTTTAAGTTCGTTGCTCTGCCTAACACTTTTTATCTGCATGGACATCAAAATCCCCAGAACCAATAACAAAATAGCAATGGCAACCTGTCCACCCGTCGGTTTTTTAATCTTTACCTTCATATTCTTTTAATTGTCCTCCCCAGTATTTGGACTGAACGTGGCAATCCCATTTGAGTTTAGTGTTATAACACCTTCTATGTTTTTTGGTAATTTATTGTACACGCTTTTCAAAAGCTTCAATTTGTAATCTATCTCTGACCCATCTCCAAGCTTTACAGTTAGCTTGTCCATCTTCAATTCAATGTCGTTTACATTTTTTAATAAGATTTCTATGACTTTGACTTTAAAAGTATGAAACGCATTAAACTTCTTTAGACTTTGAGAAACCTCAATTGCTTTTTGTAGTAAGAACTCATCTGTTGTTATAATTCTTTTTCCAACTGCTACCTGAGTTACTTTTAGCCCATTAAATATAATCGAATTTTCTCGTAAATCCCCTTCTATTCTTATTACATACCCTTTTTTGTCTATTTCTATATATGAATTTAAGTATCTTATAAGACCCGCTGTTTGTTTTTCATAAACATCAATCACAAGGGTGTTAGGCAGCTTTCTTTTTATTTTAACATCCTCTATTTCCGGATTTTCTAAAAGTTTTTGCTTAATCTCTTTTGTATTTATACTCAGTATATTCTGAGTTTGATATTGCTGTATTATTTTTATGATATCATTTTTTTTAACTCTTTGCAAATTATGTATACTAAAATGCTTCACGTCAAAGTAATCCGAGTTAAAAATAAAAAGAGAAAGAAGGATCCCTACCATTAATAATACACTAATCTTTATACTTAATCTACCCATTTTTAAATATTCACTCACCTTTTTCTCTTAAAATCTTTGCCCCCAGCCAAGAGTATTTCTCCTCTATTCTTTCGTAACCCCTGTCAATATACTCTGCCTCCAAAACCTCTGTTACTCCTTCTGCGCATAGCCCTGCCAAAAAAAGTGCAGCTCCTCCTCTCAAGTCGCGAGCAAAGACCTGACAACCTCTCAATTTTTCAACTCCATTTATTACTGCAATATCCTTTTCAACATGTATGTCAGCACCCATTTTAATAAGTTCTGGAATGTGTTTAAACCTGTTTTCAAAAATGGTCTCCTTGATTATAGTAACCCCATCCGCAACCACAAACGCACTACAAACAGGAGCCTGAAGATCTGTGGGAAAACCAGGGTAGTAATGTGTGTTATCCGCTGACCGCCTTTTAACCTTCCTTCTTTCTTTATCCAAATCTCATTCTTTGATTCTTTAATTTTACACCCCGCACTTTTGAGAATATGCAAAATCGAATCCAAATGTCTTGGAAATACACCTCTCAAAACCACTTCTTCTCCACATGCAGCAACTGCGCACAGGTAAGTTCCTGCCACAATTCTATCAGGAATAACTTTATGAATCACTTCTTCACTTTTTAATTTTTTCACACCTTCAATCTTAATTATGTGAGTACCTGCACCTTTAATTTTAGCACCAAGTTTGTTCAAAAAATGACAAAGATCAGCTATCTCAGGTTCTTTTGCTGCATTTTTTATCACTACTTCACCATCGCAAAATATGGAGGCAAGAATTATATTCTCTGTTGCTCCAACTGACGGAATTGGCAAAAATATCCCATTACTTTTAACCTTTTTGCATTTGCACATTATCTTGCTATCATGTTCAAATACTTCTATCCCAAGCTGTCTAAAAGCCAAGATGTGAAGATCTATCGGTCTTTGCCCTATCTCACACCCCCCTGGCTGATTAGATAGTTCTGCCTTTTTAAACTTGCTCAAAAGTGCTCCCATGAAAAGTATACTTGAGCGCATCAACTTGGCATACTCAGGCGGGATGGTAAATCTTTTAATTGAGCTACTATCTACCACCACTGTATTATTTTCAAACAAAACCTTGCATCCAAGATACTTAAGAATCTCCAATGTGTGTCTCACATCAGCAATATCAGGTACATTTGTGATAATTACTTTGTTTTCTGCTAAAATAGAAGCTGTTAATATGGGAAGTACTGCATTTTTTGCACCTTCAACCTCAATTTCTCCCATGAGCTTTGCTGGACCATATACGATAAGTTTTTGCATTTTTACTTCCAAACTTTTCAGCAAACCGTCGCATATTATTTTATTCTTTAGCGCCAGCAGCTGTTACAAAACTTATTTGATATATTCTCTTATTATTTTCGCTATATTTTCAGTTGCATCAGGTCTTCCAAGATTTTTGCTTTTTTTCTGCATTGAAGTATACAACTCTTTATCATATATAAGTTTTTCCAAAAAAATTTTAAGCTTATCTTCCTCAAGTTCATTTTCAAGTACAACAAAACACGCACCTTGCCTTTCAAGTGCTCTTGCATTGTATTCTTGATGATTGTTAACTACATACGGTGATGGGACAATAATGCTTGGCTTGCCAAGAGCAGTTATCTCAGAAATAGCTATAGCACCACCTCTTGAGACAACAATGTCAGCAGCAGCAAGATATTTTGGCATCTCCATAATATATGGATACAGACTTATGTTTGTCAGCGCATTCAACTGCTTAGCATAATTCTTTGCATCATCAAACTTCTTCTCACCTGTCGAAAGGATAAAATGTACATCCTTGTTACCTTCAAAAGACTTTGCAAGTCTTATCGCTGCCCTGTTTAGGTTTTCTGCACCTCTGCTTCCACCTACTATCAAAACAGTGGTCTTACCTTCAACTCCAATCTCACGTTTTGCCTGGCTTTGATTGTAGTTCAAAATCTCAAGCCTGATTGGATTCCCTGTCAAAATAATATTTTTGCTTTTTTTGAAGTATTTTCTGCTCTCTTCAAAACTTATCAAAACCTTGTCACAAAATCTTGAAATTATCCTGTTAGCAAGACCCGGAAAAGCATTCTGTTCGTGCAAAATAATCTTTATTCCAAGACTTTTTGCAGCAAACGCAACAGGAAGTGATACATAACCCCCTGTTACAAATACGGCAGCTGGTTTGTATCGCTTTAATATCTTCTTAGCCTGCCTAAACCCTTTTAAAAACTTTATTAATACCTCAACATTTTTTACCGTCAGCTGTCTTTTAAGACCTTTTACCTCTATAAACTCTATCTTGTAACCAGCCCCGGGTACAATCTTTGCCTCCAGTCCTTCTTTTGTTCCAACGAAGATTATGTTAAAGTACTTATCAGATCTTTTCAAAAAATCGGCAACTGAAATTGCAGGATAAATATGACCACCTGTCCCGCCACCGCTAAATATTAATGTTTTACTTTCGTGTGTCATTTTATCACCTTGATCCTTCTTGAAATGCTCAGCAAAAGTCCTACACCAAAAAGATGAAACACTATTGAAGTTCCCCCGTATGTTATAAACGGTAATGGCACACCTGTTGCCGGCACTGAAGCTGTTACAACAGCAATGTTCAAGATTGCTTGCAACGCTATTATGCTTGTGACACCAAACGCTAAAAGTGTGCCAAACCTATCAGGACTATTTAGCGCAATAACAATCCCTCTCCATACAAACAGGACAAACAGAACTATCACAAATATAGCTCCAACAAACCCGAGTTCTTCACACAAGATTGAAAATATAAAATCTGTGTGGGGCTCCGGAATGTACAATAGTTTTTGCCTACTCTGACCAAGTCCCATACCAAAAAGTCCACCAGAACCAATAGCGTACAGCGACTGAATTATCTGGTACCCTTTGTCTGTGGGATCTGCCCATGGGTTAAAAAGCGCCTGAATTCTTTCCACCCTATACTGTTCTTTTGTTGTCAGGTAGTACAAAATCGGCACAGCTAAAGCACCCATTGTTACAAAATAGCTAAGATTGAGTCCCCACGCAAAGAGCATGAGCATTGAAATCCCAAGTATCAGTATGCAAGTGCTCATGTTTGGTTCCTTGTATATAAGTACAAAGAACAGCCCTGTTAAAAGCATTGAAATAACAAAAACTTTAAATCTCGATTTTGGTTTGTCAACACGGTCAAAGTACGTAGCAAGAGTTATCACAAGAGCATACTTTGCAAGCTCTGATGGCTGAAACTGAACAGGACCAATGTCAATCCATCTGCGTGCGTTGTTTACAAGCTTGCCTATACCTGGAATTAAGACTGCTACAAGCGATATTGCAGCTATTATATAAAGCATAATGGCAAACTTTTTCCACACTCTGTAATCAATTTGACTTGTTATATACATAACTATTAAACCCAGTAGAATACCTATTACTTGTTTTTTTAAAAAATGATAACTGTCATGAAAGTGATAATATGCATAGTAATAACTTGCACTGAATATCATTACAACTCCAATGAGCGAAAGTAAAAGAGTGATATATAAAAGCGGATAGTCAATCATCTTCTTTTCCATCCTTGATATTCACATCCCTATGTCAAAAGCTCATTTACATATTCTTTAAACATTTTTCCTCTCTGCTCATAATTTTCAAACATATCCCAACTTGCGCATGCAGGTGACAGAAGTACAACATCACCGCTCTTTGCATATTCAAAGCTCTTCTCTACTGCCTCTTTCAAGCTGGACACCAACTCAAAGTTTTGATACCCTATTTTCTCAAGTTCGTTGGCAATCTTTTGCTTTGTCTGACCGAGCAAAAATACTTTCTTGACCTTTTTAGCTATCAAACCTGCAAACCTTTCAAAACTTTCTCCCTTGTCATATCCTCCAGCAATTAAAATTATTGGGCTTTCAAAAGCACTGATTGCCTTTTCAGCCGCATCAGTGTTTGTTCCTTTTGAATCATTATAAAATTTTATACCATTTATCTCTGTCACAAATTCTATCCTGTGTTCAACCCCTTTGAAAGTCTTCAACACATCCTTAATAGTATCTTTTGCTACCCCAAACGGCAAAGTGCAGGCAATAGCTGCAAGCGCATTTTCTAAATTGTGTTCTCCTGGAATAAATATCTCATCTTTTTTCATAACCTCTTGTGTTTTACCTCCAAAAGTAAAATAGATTTTGTTTCCTTCAACAAAAACCATATTTTTGAAATGATTCTTATTTTTTGAAAATACTATTACATTCCTTTTTGCCAATCCTATCAAGTCACGGGTTATGCCATTGTCATAGTTGAGGACTGTATATCCTGCCTCGTCAATATTTTCGAAGATTCTCATCTTTGCTTTTACATAATTTTCCATTGTTGCGTGCCTGTTTAGATGGTCAGGAGTGATATTGAGAATACATCCAACCTTTGGTTTAAAGTACTTAATTGTTTCAAGCTGAAAACTCGATATCTCAAGCACAAAAATAGTATTTTCACTTGATGTTTCTACAGTATCAATAAATGGAAGACCAATGTTACCACATACAACTACATCATCATGCTGCTTTTTTAAAATCTCTCCTACAAGAGTTGTGGTTGTTGTCTTGCCATTTGTACCGGTGATGGCCACAATATTTTTACTTTTACAGAACCTGTACGCAAGCTCAATCTCACCAATGACCTCAACACCCTTTTTGTGAGCAAGCACAACAATTCTTTTGCTAAGCGGCACTCCAGGACTTACAACAACAAGCTGAATCTTGTCTATCACCTCATCGGGAATCTCACAATAATAGATTTCATCACATGATTCTTCTGCACAATTTCTATCTTCTTTTTTGAACTGGTCTTCTGCTTTTTCATCAAAACCTATGACAAAAGCCCCCTGTTTTTTCAAAAAACTCGCAGAAGCCAATCCAGCTTCTGCCAAGGCCTACCACCAAGACACTTTTCCCTTTTAAATCCAATTTTAAAACCTCCAACTCCTAAATTTTCAGCTGTATCATTGCCAAGGCAAGCAAGCAAAACAGAATTGTAAATATCCAAAACACAACAACAACCTTTGCTTCATCCCAACCTAAAAGCTCAAAATGATGGTGCAAAGGCGCCATCCTAAATATCCTCTTTTTTGTGAGCTTAAAATATATAACTTGAAGTATCACAGAGAGGGCCTCTATGATATACAGACCACCTACAACCAAAACAAGCACAGGCTGTTTTAACATCACAGCAATTGCAAATATCGAACCACCCAGCATCAGAGACCCCGTGTCTCCCATAAAAACAATAGCTGGATGTGCGTTGTACCTCAAAAAACCCATACAGCTCCCCACAATAGCACCGCTAAATATTGCCATATCATGATTTCTTGAAAATATAGAGATAATAGCTAAAAACAAAGAAACTATCATTGTCACACCGCTTGCTAAACCGTCAAGTCCATCTGTAAGGTTTACAGCATTAACAGTGAAAACCATTAAAACTGACATCACAGGAACATACGCCCATTTTAAATCAATGTACCTATTTACAACCGGCAGGTAAACGTCACTTCCTAAATGTTTTTGTATGACATACAAAAACGTTATGCTGATCAAAAATTGAAGTACCAGCTTTTCACGTGCGCGAAGCCCCAAAGATCTTCTTAACACTACCTTTATGAAATCGTCTATAAAACCTATGAGACCAAACGCAACTGTTACTATCAGCGGTGCTCCAATGGCAGGATACTTTTTGTAGAATATGAGCGATGTTATGATTATACTCAAACCTATAACAAGCCCACCCATTGTGGGAGTACCGCTTTTCTTGTGGTGTGTTTTGGGACCATCATCTCGCACAACCTGACCAAATTTCAAGTATTTTAAAAATGGAATCACAAAAGGCATGATAATTAAAACAATCAAAAATGAAATTATTATTGCAAGTATTGTGTCAATGTCAAGCATCTTTTACCTCTCCTTGAGAAATTCATCTACAATTTCATCCAATTTTATACCCCGCGAAGCCTTAAAAAGAATTGTGGAATTGGTTGTAACTTCTCTTTTCAAAACATCTAAACACTCATCTTTTGAAACAAAATATGCTCTTGAACCCTCTTTCTTTTTTGCTTCATCGAATATATAAAACGCGTCTTTCCCTGTACATATGACAACATCTATCGGCTTTTGCAATATGTATCTGCCAACTTTCCTGTGTTCCTCTTCAGAAAACTCACCAAGTTCAAGCATGTCGCCCAACACTAATATCTTTTTGCCGTCAAACTCACATATACTGTCTATAGCAGACAGCATCGAATGTGTGCTTGCGTTGTAAGTATCATCTACAATGGTAATACTTCCTTTTTTGATAACTTCAAATCTTCTTTTTAGCCTCTCCTTTTGGCGGATGGCTTCTTTCACAAGCTGCCGGTCTATTCCTAAAATTGTACCTATCGCAATTGCAAAAAGAGAGTTATAAATGTCATGAAAATTAAAACTTTCTATGAAATATGTGTAGCCACCCACTTCAAATGAAAATCCATTCTGATGTCTTTGCACGTTTTGCGCCCTGAAATTGCTCTCGTTTTCAATCCCAATGGTGACAACCTTTCTTTTGAGTTCTTTTTTGTGAAGGTTCAAGATGTCATTGTCGTTGTTTATAATCAATATCCCACTTTCCGGCATTCCATCCTGAATCTCAGATTTTGCAAGAAAAATGTTGTAACGTGACTTTAAATTCTCAATATGAGCAACACCTATATTTGTGATAACTCCTATATTGGGTTTTGCAATTTGAGATAGTTTGGAAATTTCACCAAAATTGCTCATACCCATTTCAAATACAGCTACCTGTGTATCTTCTGGCATGTTCAAAATAGAAAATGGAAGCCCTATATGATTGTTTAAATTGCCCTGGTTTTTGAAAGTTTTGTACTTACAACTCAAGACATTGAATATATACTCTTTTGTGGAGGTTTTGCCTACACTCCCAGTAACTCCAATTACTGTTAGTCCTTTTAGTTTATCTCTCACATAAGATGCTAAGCCTTGCAGTGCAGCAAGTGTATCTTTGACCTTCACATAAGGTACTCTTACATTTTCAATTTCTTTATGAGAAATAAACGAAATTGCACCGTTTTGCAGAGCCTCTTCAACAAAATCATGCCCATCAAATCTGGTTCCTTTTAAAGGAATAAATAGGGTATTTTTACTTATATTTTTACTATTAAGTGAAAAACTGCTCACAAGAATATCGTCAGAAAAGTTTTTAAGCTCTCCGTTTAAAGCTTTTGCTATCTCAGAAAGCCACAGATTCATTCTCTTAGCTCCTTTAAGATATTCTTCACAACCTCTCTCTCATCAAACGGTATTGTTCTATCTTTTAAAATCTGGTAAGTCTCATGTCCCTTACCGGCAAGGACAATAAAATCATTTTCTCTTGCATTCTTTATGGCATATTTAATAGCCTCATACCTGTCGGGTATGACCACATACTCAACATTTGTCTTTTTTATCCCTTCCAAGATATCAGCAATTATCTTGAGTGGATCTTCTGTTCGCGGATTGTCAGATGTAACAATCACAAAATCTGCCATCTTGCCAGCAATCTCGCCCATAATTGGTCTTTTTGTCCTGTCTCTGTCTCCCCCGCATCCAAAAAGCAGTACCTTTCTACCATCTGCAACTTCATTTACTGTTTTCATAAGATTTAAAAGACCGTCAGGGGTGTGTGCATAGTCAATCACCACAGTAAACTTTTGGTTTGACTCAACTATCTCAAATCTGCCCGGTACAGCTTTTAATTCCTCAAGTCCTTTTTTTATTGTATCAAGTTCAATGCCAAGCAGAATGCAACACGCCGCAGCAGCAAGGCTATTGTAAATTGAAAAAAGTCCTGGGATATTAAGTAATATATTCTCTTTTTTGTTATTATAGTACAGATCAAACTGGTTTTTGTTAACAAAAAGTTTAATATTCTGTGCGCAAACGTTAGCATCACTGTCCTTGGCATATGTTATACAGTCAGGATACATCTCAATAATCCTTTTTCCCCAACTGTCGTCAGCATTTACTACTCTTTTCTTGCTCATACCGAAAAGTTTTAATTTTGCTGAAAAATAATTTTCCATTGTTCCATGAAAATCTAAATGATCTTGAGTCAGGTTTGTAAAAACTCCAACATCAAAATCACAGGCATATACTCTAAAAAGCTCAAGAGAGTGCGAAGAAACCTCCATTACAACACTGTCAACACCCTCACTTTTCATCTGCCAAAAGAGTTTTTGCAGGTCATAAGACTCAGGAGTTGTATGCTGAGCCTCAATTTCTTTACTACCTATCATATTTTTGATTGTACCAATCAACCCAACTTTCTGTCCATTAGCTTCAAGTATAGATTTTATCATAAATGTTGTTGAAGTTTTGCCGTTTGTACCTGTCACACCAATAAGCAAAAAATCTTTTGATGGATGAGCAAAAAAGTTTGCAGACATTACAGCAAGTGCCTTTCTGGTATTTGAAGTCTTGATATAATCAATCTTCCCTTCAATTTTAGACGTGTCAAAAAACTCATCTACAACTACCAAACGTGCACCATTTTGGATTGCCTCATCGATATATTCATGTCCATCTGTCTTGAAGCCTTTTATACATACAAAAGCAGAACCTTCTTTTGCATTCTTTGAATTGTACGCAATATCAGTTATATCTTTATCAAAATCTCCAACATTAGTTTCCAAAACATCAATGTTCTCAATTAAATCTTTTAATTTCAAGAAGTCTTCACCCTTTCTATTCCGCATTTTCTTTGTCAGCAATTTCAACCTCAACAATTGAACCTATTGGAACTTTTGTGCCTGGCTGCGGATTTTGTCTTATAATCTTTCCTTTTATTCCTTTCACTTTTATGTTGAGAAGACTATTTGAAAGCACCTTTTGTGCATCCTGGGAACTCAAGCCCACTACATTCGGAACAGCTACAGTTGTCTGCGACATTTCTTGCGTAAACAATATTATTGTTGAACCTTCTTTCAACATAAATCCAGCCTTTGGAACCTGGTCAATTACTTTGTCGCCACTGCCTATGACCTTAGCATTGAACTTGTTATTGTATATTTCCTTCTTCGCATCTTCAATGTTCATTCCTATTGTACTTGGCACTATATATTCTTTATAAAACTCTATCTGTTTTAGTTCTTCAGCTGTGTACTGTGGCTGGATATCTAAATATCTTAGTATATCATTTAATAAATCTCTTGCAACTGGGGCAGCTATTAACCCTCCATAATAAAGTGAAGGGTCAGGTTCATCTATAATAACAAGAACTGACACCTCTGGATTGTCGGCCGGTGCAAAACCTCCAAATGATGCTATATACTTTTTAGATGTTTTATCATACTTTTGCGACGTTCCCGTTTTACCTGCAACTCTATAGCCAAGAAGATAAGCATTATGACCTGTACCGTTCATTACAACAGACTGAAGAATATTTCTTAACCTTCTTGCAACGTCCTGATCCAAAACTCTTCTTTTTTGCGGGCTATCAAAAGACTTGATCAGTTTTTTGTCCTTATCATATATGGTCTTTACAACATGAGGCTGGACCCATACCCCGTCGTTTGCAACTGCATTTATCATGCTGATAACCTGAATGGGAGTTGCTGAAATCCCCTGTCCAAAAGAAATTGTTGCAAGCTCAACAGGTCCAACCTTACCAATTGGTTGAACAATTCCTTTTGCTTCACCAGGAAGATCTATACCTGTCTTTTGTCCAAATCCAAAAAGATTTATATATTTATAAAGTTTTTCTTTCCCCAATCTCTGCCCTATCTCTATAAACACAGGGTTACACGAATTTTGAACACCCTCAACAAAATTCTCGCTGCCATGCGGGTTATAATATCTCCAGCATTTTATTATTGCGTTTGCTACCTTTACATAACCTCTGCAATAAAACTGTGAATTCTCATTTACAACCCCTTCTTCAAGTCCTGCAGCTGCGGTGACTATCTTAAATGTTGACCCAGGCTCATATGTGTCTGTCAGTGCTCTGTTTCTCCACATTGACTGAACTATCTTGTTTTTCTCTGCTTGAGAAAGCTTATCAAAATCAGGAAACCTATCTTTGTATATAAGCTCAAACGGTTTATTTGGGTCAAAATCTGGTTTTGATGTCATGGCCAGAATCTCGCCTGTTTTAACCTTTTCAACAATTATGGTTACACTTTTTGCTTTGTTATCATACAAAGCCTTCTGAGCATACTTTTCAGCAAAATGTTGTATTGTCTCATCAATTGTAAGCATTAGGTCATATCCATCAACAGGTTTTTTAAAAAACTCTTCCGAAAACGGTGCAGCCCTGCCGCTTGCATCAGTCTGTGCTGAAATAGCGCCAGGCTTGCCGCGAAGATACTTGTCATAATAAAGTTCAAGCCCAGAAAGTCCTTGGTCGTCAATCCCTGTAAAACCAAGAACCTGAGCCAGAAAATTGCCGTTTGGATACACCCTTTTTGTCCCGCCCGTTAAGTAAATCCCCGGCAGAGCATATTTTTTTATCTTATCTGCCTTCTCTTTGTCAATATTGCGTGCTATGTAGATGTCTGAAACTCCTTTTGTATTGAGCTTATTCAAAATCTTTTGATAGTCCATCTGCAAAATACCAGACAGCACTTTTGCTGTCCATTCTTTGTCTTTAATCTGATTCAAAGATGCAACAACTGTCTCAGCTGTAATTGACATTGCCAAGATCTTGCCGTTCCTGTCTACAATGCTTCCTCTTTTAGGTGCAACAAGCCTCTCCCGCGTCCACTGGGAAAAAGCTCTTTTTTTGAGCTCTTCGCATTTAATTAGCTGAAGATAAAAAAGTCTTCCCACCAACAACACAAAGCTTAAAAAAAACACAGCCATAACAAAAAGTATTCTCTTTTTTATCCTTAAAGACGCTTCTTTCAAGTCTTTTTTCCTCCAGCTTCTTGGGTCTTAAAAAAAATTAAAAGATTTTCTTAATAAAGTTTATTATCAAAGACACTTTATTATTATAATTCGATTTTTCCTCTTTTGCGACCTTTTGATTCTTTTCTTCAGTTGAAGGAACAGTGACATAAACAACCTGAGAAAAGTCAGGATAAGTCATTGAATACTTCTGCTGTGCAATCTTTTCTATCTCAGAGAGAGTAAACTTGCCATCTATCTCAAGCTTTAACTGTTTGTTGATATCGGTTTGCAATTTAAGTTCATTCTGAAGCTGAGCAAGTTTTGCTCTCTCAATTGTAATATTTACATAACCGCACATAATAATTATTGACATACTGCAAAATATACAAACAAACAATACATTCCTTAAAAACCTCACCTTCTCAACCTTTTTTTGTTCTGAAATTTGCTTTCTTATCTGATTTTTTCTGGCAATCTCCTGTTCAATCTCTTCTCTTTCCGCCTGATAACCTTCCCAGTACTCCTCATTGTAAATTGCTGAACCTGTTCTTGGCATTTTAAAAACCCCCTTTATAATCAAACCTTTTCGGCAACTCTCAGCTTTGCGCTGTGACTTCTTTTGTTTTTCTCAATCTCTTCTTTAGAAGGGGTTATTGGCTTTTTTGTAATGATGTTAAGCTCTTTTTTCTTGCCACATACGCAGATAGGAATGTCTTTCGGACAGACACACTCAAGAGAGTGAAATTTGAAAAACTCTTTTACTATTCTGTCCTCAAGAGAGTGAAAAGAAATTGCGCATATCCTTCCACCAGATCTCAAAAATCTCAAACTCTTTTCAAGCGCAATTTTTATCTCGTCAAGCTCACTGTTTACCTCTATTCGGATGGCCTGGAAAGTTCTCTGTGCAGGGTGTGACCCGTCCTTTGGCCTTGGCACTAAAGAAGAAATTAAATTGCTCAGCTCTGTTGTGGTTTCAATAGGTTTTTTACTCCTTCTTTCAACAATAGCTTTTGCAATCCTCCTTGCAAACCTTTCTTCGCCATACTCTCTGATTATTCTTTCTAAATCTTTTTCTGAGTAAAAATTAACAACATCATATGCTGTAAGTTTTGATGTCGTATCCATTCTCATATCCAAAAACGCCTCTTGATTATACGAAAAACCTCTCTCTTGCTTGTCAAGCTGCAAAGAGGAAACTCCAAAGTCGAAAAGTATTCCGTCTATCTTTTCAATTCCTAAACCTTTCAGCACCTCATCCAATTTTGAAAAGGAAGAATGCACAATCTTTACATTCTTGTGTACTTCTAATTTTCTCTTGCCAAGCTCAATTGCTTCCAAATCCCTGTCAATGGCAATAAGAAAACCCTTATTAGAAAGCTTTTCAAGAATTCTTTTTGAGTGTCCACCAAGTCCAAAAGTAGCATCAACATAAATTCCATCCGGATTTGTAACAAGAAAAAACACCGACTCTTCAAGTAGTACCGGCATGTGTTCATACATCAAACTTTCCCCTACTCCTTCTAAAACTTATATACCCAGCTCCTCCATTTTTTGTGCTATTCTATCAACCGAAAGGTCCTCATTGGTCATTTCTTTGAGCCAGTTATCCTCGCTCCATATTTCTATTCTCGTCATGACACCAATTATAAATACCTCTTTTTTAATACCTGCGTACTCTCTGAGGTTCTGGGGAATGAGAATTCTTCCCTGTTTGTCAACCTCGCACTCACAGGCCCCCGCAAAGAAAAATCTCAAAAATGTTCGTGCTTCTTTGCTTGTAAGTGGAAGTTTCTTGAGCTTTTCCTCAAGCACAGCCCACTCTTTTAAAGAATAACCAAAAAGACAGTTGTCAAGACCTTTTGTAAGTATAAATCTCTCACCAAGCTCTTCTCTGAATTTAGAAGGGAGAATTATTCTACCTTTACTGTCTACCACATGCTTGTATTCTCCTATCAGCATTAAAACCACTTTACTCCACTTTGCACCACTTTATAAAAATATTCTATACCAAGTTGAAAAATCCTTCAACAAACGAAAAAAAAAATAGGACAGATTTTCACCTGCCCTATTTTTCTGTATTCTAAAAGCTAACTTAAGCGTTGTAATTTGCCCCCCGCTATCAGCTTCTTTTATGTCAAAATAAAGTTTTTTATACATTCCCTTCTTTTTTAATGAACTTGTTAATCACAACCTCGTTCTTTTCTTTGTAATAATCCAAAATAAGCTTGTCCAGCTCTGTACTGACATGATATATTGACTCATAATCAGCATTGCTGTTAATCAGTTCATCCAGCTTTTCTCTCAGTTTCATTATCTTTTCTGTTATCATATTCCCACCATCTTATAAAGATTGTATTTTAATTATAAACCCAAATGCGTATTTTGTCAACAAAAATACTCTAAAAATACATTGTGCTGTTTTTTTGCTATATTTTGTCGAAAAACAATCTTCTATTTCTTGACACAATTATTATTCCAGCGACAATGCACAAAGCTGCAACAATCTGAGATACTCTGAAATTTCCTATCATTAAACTGTCTGTTCTCAACCCCTCTATGAAAAACCTTCCGATAGAATAAAATATAAAATAAAACCCTAACATATCCCCTTCTTTCTTTTTATATTTTCTGAGAAATATTAAAAGCAAGAAGATTAAAAAATCCCATAAAGACTCATACAAAAATGTTGGATGAACCTCTATTCTTTTTCCTGCCTCACTACTATAAATCTGCATACGCCATGGAAGATCTGTTTCGTAGCCGTATGCTTCCCTGTTTGCAAAGTTACCCCATCTTCCTATTGCCTGCCCTAATATCAGACCATGAACACCGACATCACATATCTTGAAAAAATTTATATTTTTTATCCTGCAATAAATGTACGTACTCAAAAGTGCTCCTATTAAAGCCCCGTATATTGCAATTCCACCCTGACGAATGGCAAAAATACTTAGAATATTGTCCTTGAACTCTTTAAAATTAAAAATTACATAATAAGCTCTTGCAAAAATTATAGCAAAAGGTAGTGCAATTATTGCAACGTCAAGCAAAATCTCTGGGTTTACATCTTCTTTTTTAGCAAAATATGTGCTTGCAATAAAACCACATAAAAAACCAATTGCAATTATAATCCCATACCATCTAACCTCAAGTCCAAAAATCTTAAATGCAACTGGACTAAAGTCAAACCTTAAACCAAGACCTGGAAAGACTATGCTATCATCTATCATTTTCTTTTACTCCACACTTTTATTTTTTTCAATCTGCTGGCCATACAATTGATATACAGCTCAAGCTCTCATCAAAAAATTCTTTGAGCCTTTCTTCACACATTTCAAATGACACAGAAGTGATTTTCTTAACATATTCAAAAATATTGACTCCTTTGAAATAGCTGTATATAAACTCAACAGAGAGTTTTTCAGGATTGTCAAACTTTCTCAAGTGGCTTCCCAGCACAACCTTTTTTGCTCTCTCAAACTCTTCCCTGTCAATTCCTTTTTTCTTGACATCCTCAACGTGCTCAATTATTCTTCTGTAAACCTCTTCAGGGTCTTTGCTCTCCCCACCAATCATAAAAAATGAATATTCAGGCTCACAGTTGTACTCAAAACCAAAGTTCTGGTTGATAAGCCCTTCTTTATAGAGCTTTTCATAAAAATCTGTGGATTTTCCAAACAGCGTCTCAGCCACTATCTGTGTTTGGATATCCTTCATTATCATCTCATATGGCGGAAGGTCATTTTGATTGTCTTTAAATCCTATATAGAAAATTGGCATTGCTACTGAAAGACTTGTCTCTATCTTTTTTTGATTAACGTTTTCCGGCTCATCAGGATAAATCCTTTCAATCAAACTTTGATATTCTTTTGTTTTTTGCATTCTCTCAATTGTATCAAAAACTTTTTGTGGGTCTACATCACCACATACAACAATTATCATATTGCTTGGATGATAGAATGTATTATAACACAAATATAAATCATCTTTTGTAATTTTTTGAATACTCTCTAAGGTTCCTGCAATGTCAATTTTCACAGGATTGTTTACATAAAGTGCATTCAAGAGATTAAAATAAACCCTCCAGTTTGGATTGTCTTGGTACATCCTAATCTCCTGACCAATTATCCCTTTTTCTTTTTCGACATTCTGATCAGTAAAATACGGATTTTGCACAAAATCTAAGAGAATCTCAAAATTTTCATAAAAGTTTTGAGTTGATATAAAATAGTAGACTGTTTCCTTGAACGATGTAAATGCATTTGCCATTGCACCAAACTTTGCAAATCTGTCAAACACATTTCCTTCTTCTTCCTCAAACAATTTGTGTTCCAAAAAATGTGCAATGCCATCTGGAACCTCAACAACCTCTTTTGTTTTTGGATGAACAAATTTACTATCAACAGAACCGTATTTTGTTGCAAAACCTGCAAATGCCTTGCTAAAGTTTTTCTTTTTTATGACAAAAGCTTTTAGTCCATTTGAATATGAATTTATATAAATCTCTTCATTGAGAGCATCATCATAAATCCTTTCCATCTTTAGCAACACCTCTGTTCTTCAAAAAATATACAGTATCAAGCTCAAACCTGTTTGCTATCCTTTTTATATCCTCTATATCCACATTTTTGAGGTTTTCAAAGACTTCCTTGGGTTCTATTATTTGTCCAACTAATGCCTGATTTAAATAAAAACTCAGAAGATCCCTTGGACTGTCATATATAGACATCAGGGCTGTTTTATAATAGTTTATTGCACTTTCATATTCGATATCATCAATCTTCCCATTTTTGATATCCTCTATCTGCTGCAAAATCAGATTTAAAGCCTTTTCATAGTTTTCAATCTCAATTCCAGAGCTAATAATCATTACAGATTTGAATCTGTCAATCCTTGAAAATACGTAGTAGCACAAAGAAGCTTTTTCACGAACATTTTCAAAAAGTTTTGATTTTGGAGATGCTCCTAAAATTCCGTTGAGCATCAAAAGTTTGTAATAATCCTCAGATGTCACATCCACATTTGTTCTTATCCCAAGGGCAATTTTGCCTTGATTTACTTCCATTTCTTCTGTTACATATCTTGTGTTTTCAAACGGAATGTTTATAGAAAAATCATTGTGTATACTCTCTCTTTTTTCCTCTCCAAAAACCTCTAATGCTTTTGAAACTGCCCATTCTTCATCATAGTCACCATAGACAAACACGTACATAGGCTTTTTGGTAACAACCTCTTGGTATTGTGAAAAGAGCTTTTCTTTTGTGATGGTTTGCAAGTCATCAACATTTCCTTTTTCATAAAGAGCATAGTTTTGCCCTTCAAACATCACCTCTATACACCTGTCAATTGCATATTGGACCTTGTCGTTTATCCTGCTTTCAATCTCCTGTTTTAGATTGTTCTTCTCTTGCAAAATAGCATCTTCTTCAAAGCCGCCACCATATTTTATCGGACCATATATGATATCATACAAAAACTGTAGCGCTTTTGTATAAAGGTTCTCACCTGCAAATCTATCGTTTAAAAAGCTTATTGCAAATGAAATTGCTTGCAGGTCACCCTTTTTATCCACATCAATACTCAGCGTCGCACCATACATATTGTCCAAATATCTATTTATTTCTTTCATATCCTTGTACTTGTTGTTCCCTCTTATTAAGACCATTGGAAACAGAGCATTTAAAGTATTTTTTTCTCTCTCCAACCTGTCTATAAAAGTAACTGAAATCCTGTTTATCTTAAACCTGTCATCACAAAACGCCATGATAAAAATTGTGGTTTTTTTCTTTCTTTTGCATATTACCATCTCCTCAAAAGACTACTTGTTAAAAACTTATTTGCTCAATTTTATTTTACCCTTTTTTTACAAACTCATCAACAAATTTGCTACCTTTAAAGCTCAAGAGATATTATTTTTTCAAGCTTCCCTACTATTCTCTCTTTCATATACAACTACTCCTTCTTTTATAATACTGTCTTTGAGACTTTCTTTTGTAATACTACTGAACACAACAATATCAAACAATAATATTGTATCAACTTCTTCTAACTCATCCTCAATCTTGTAAATTGGGTTTTCAACATCATCTTCAAGCCAAATACATATATCTACATCAGAACCTCTTTTGTAGTCTCCTCTTGCTCTTGAACCAAAGATACAAGCTTTTTTAACTTGCTTATATTTTTTAAAAATTTCGATAATCTTATCCAAGATTTCTTCCTCTATTCCAAACTTTTTGGTTTGCACTTTCATTCTCACCTTTTCAAAAAATTTAAAAAAGAGGGAGCTTTCTTTTGATATCAGAAGAAAGCCCCTTTTTTAGTTTTAGATTTTCTCAAGTTCTTCTTTTAAGATTTCATTTACAAGCTGTGGATTTGCTTTGCCTTTTGTTATCTTCATAACCTGTCCCACCAAAAATCCAAACGCCTTGTCTTTGCCATTTTTATAATCTTCTACTGATTTTGGATTGTTTGCTATCGCCTGTTTTACAGCCTCTAAAATTACATTCCTGTCTGTTATCTGAACAAGCCCTTTTTCTTTTACAATAACTTCAGGATCTTTGCCTGTGTCGAACATCTCTTCAAATACCTGCTTTGCAATAGTGTTGGAAATTGTCTTGTTATCAACAAGGTTAATAAGGCTTGCAAGTTGATTTGGTTTAATCTTTATATTGTCAATTTCCTCAGGTTCTAACCCTTTATCATTTAAGATTCTCATAATCTCTCCCATCATCCAGTTGCTTGCAGCCTTTATGTTTTGCGTATATTTTATGCACTCTTCAAAAAAGCTTGCTATAGCCTTTGATGAAGTCAGAACGCCGGCATCATATTCTGGTAACCCATACTCTCTTATATACCTTTCCTTTTTCTGGTCAGGAAGCTCAGGAATTCTCTTTCTAATCTCCTCAATCCAGCTATCGTCTACAACTATAGGTGGAAGGTCAGGCTCTGGGAAATACCTGTAGTCATGTGCTTCTTCTTTTGTCCTCATAGATAAACTTATACCTTTTGCATCATCCCAGCGCCTTGTCTCCTGAACAACAACACCACCGCTTTCTAAAACCTCTATCTGTCTTCTTGCTTCATATTCTATAGCTCTTACAACAGATCTGAAAGAGTTTAAGTTTTTCATTTCTGTTCTTGTACCGAATTCTTTCGAACCTTTTGGACGTACAGACAGGTTAACATCTACTCTGAGCGAACCTTCCTGCATCTTGCAGTCAGAGACCTCTGTGTATTGCAAAATTGCTTTTAGCTTTTCAAGAAAAACTCGTGTCTCTTCGCTGGAACGTAAATCTGGTTCTGTAACAATCTCAATCAAAGGCACACCACATCTGTTAAAGTCAACAAGACTTCCTTCTTCCCACTGGTCATGAAGAAGCTTTCCGGCATCTTCCTCAATGTGAATTCTCTTTATCCCTATTCTCTTTTTTTGCCCATTTACCTCAATGTCTATATAACCATTGTAACAGAGCGGCAAGTCATACTGTGAAATCTGGTAAGCCTTTGGAAGGTCCGGATAAAAATAATTTTTTCTATCCTGCTTGCTGTACCTTGCTATTTGGCAGTTTGTCGCAAGCCCCGCCATTATAGCATATTCAACCGCCTTTTTGTTCAAAACAGGAAGTACCCCTGGCATACCAGTACAAATAGGACAGCAGTGAGTATTTGGTTCACCGCCAAACTCTGTTGTACAGCTGCAAAATATCTTTGATTTTGTTGCAAGCTCGGCATGAACCTCTAAACCTATCACAACCTCATATTCCATCTTCTTTTTTCACCTCTTGTTTAAAATAATGCTTTTGTTCAATTTATAGAGTTCTGTATTATAAATTCTGAGGTTTTAAGTTTCTATATCCGCTGTTTTGTTCATAGGTATATGCAACTCTTAGTATTGTTTCCTCATCAAAAGCTTTTCCAATAATTTGCAATCCGATGGGTAGATTATTTGAATCAAACCCACATGGTATCGAAATAGCCGGAAGCCCTGCTATGTTAACTGGTACTGTACATATATCTGACATATACATCTCAAGCGGATTTGATACCTTTTCGCCAATTTTGAATGCAGTTGTTGGGCTCGTTGGTGTGATAATAACATCATACTTTTTGAAAGCTTCATCAAATGCCCGCTTAATCAACGTCCTTACCTGCAATCCTTTTTTGTAGTATGCATCATAGTATCCAGCAGAAAGCGCATATGTCCCAAGCATAATCCTTCTTTTTACTTCTGCACCAAATCCTTCAGACCTTGTTTTTTTGTACAAATCTATCAGGTCGTCATAGTTCTGTGTTCTGTACCCATATTTGATTCCATCATACCTTGCTAAGTTTGAGCTTGCCTCAGACGATGCAATGATATAGTAAGTTGGAAGAGCGTACTCCACAATTGGTATCGAAAACTCTTCGTACTGTGCACCAAGAGATTTTAAAAGTTCAAGTGCTTTCTCAACAGCTTTTTTTACCTCATCGTTTACTCCTTTTTCCATATATTCCCTTGGAACTCCTATCTTGAGCCCTTTTACATCGTTTTTAAGAGCCTTTGTAAAGTCAGGAACATCAATTGGTGCTGATGTTGCATCATATGGGTCATGTCCACATATGATATTCATAGCTAAAGCACAATCCTCAACATCTTTTGTCAAAGGTCCTATCTGGTCAAGAGAAGATGCAAATGCAACAAGTCCAAATCGCGAAACTCTTCCATACGTTGGCTTCATACCAACAACTCCACAAAGGGAAGCTGGCTGTCTGATAGAACCACCTGTATCAGAACCAAGAGTAAAGAATGCTTCATCTGCTGCAACAGCAGCAGCAGACCCACCACTTGAACCACCTGGAACTCTTTCCAAATCCCAAGGATTTTTAGTTGTGTGAAAAGCAGAGTTTTCTGTTGATGACCCCATTGCAAACTCGTCCATATTGAGCTTGCCTAATAGCGTCATATGATTTTCCTTCAGCTTTTTCACAACTGTTGCATCGTAAGGTGGGACAAAGTTATAAAGAATTTTTGATGCACAGGTAGTCCTAATTCCATCTGTGCACAGGTTGTCTTTAAGAGCGATTGGAAGCCCGTACAAAGCTCCAACATGCTCACCTTTCGCAATTTTCTCATCAATCTTTTTTGCATTTTCTAAAGCCTGTTCTTCTGTGATTGTTATATAAGACTTTACCTTATCCTCCACCTGCTTAATTCTCTCAAAGACACTTTCAACAACCTCTTGGCATTTTACTTCTTTTTTCTTTATAAGTTCAATTGCTTCATGAGCAGTTAGTTTGTAAAGCATCTTTTGTTTAGCCTCCTTACAAATAAATGTTTATTCTACAATCTTTGGTACCTTGATACAAACATCATCGTGTGAAGGTGCGTTTTGTAAAATCTTTTCCCGCGGATATGAAGGTTTTACCTCATCACTTCTAAACACATTGAAAAGATTAAGAACGTGTGCGGTTGGTTCAATACCTTCGGTGTCAAGATCAGATAGTTTATTTGCAAACTCAATTATAGCCCCAAGCTCTTTTATCATCTTTTCAGTTTCTTCTTCAGTCAGAGTAAGCCTTGCAAGGTTTGCAACATATTCAACATCATTTCTTGTAATCATCTTTCATATCATCTCCCTTAGCTTTTAATAGAAGTTTTCTTTTTTTACTACTCTTCTCTATTTTATAGTAAAAAAATCTCATTATCAAGAAAAAAGAGGCTGCACATTTTTAGCAGCCCCTCTTTTCATATAAAGATTCGTGAAAATGTATTCTGCCTCCTGTTAGCTTGCCATCCTCTTTGTCAGAACTTCGCAAACCCTCTCTTCAATGCCAAGTAAGTAAATCTTATAGTCCTTTGCCGCAATTACTGTTCTCCTGTCACCTGTCTTGCTCGGATAAGCGTCTTTAAAATCTGTCCACTTGACAATTCCGAAATGCTTTTTAGATGGGTCAATCAGATAAAAACCATTCTGACAAACATGCAGTTTCATCCTGCCCTGGTACTTGATATCAGGATGACCTTCAATGTACTCAACATCAAGCGGTTCACAGATGTCGCGCCCAAGCTCTTTTATCTGTTTTGGTACACCTAATCCAAACAGACCCATCTGTGCTCCCCCCTATTCACTTCCTAATTTTATTATACCATTTTTGAAAATTGTTTAACAACTTTAATTTATTTTCTGTATAAGCAAACTTAAATTCAGTCCCTATCTTTAATTCTCAAAAACAAAAAAGGGAGAAGGGCTGTAGTTCCCCTTCTCCCCTTTTGCTTTTATTTTATTGCTTAACATTATCTAAAGAGTGATACAAATACAAGAGTAATTGTCGATATAAGCTTTACAAGAACATGCAAGGATGGACCTGCTGTGTCTTTGCAAGGATCTCCAACTGTATCGCCAACAACTGCTGCCTTGTGTGCATCAGACCTCTTACCACCGTAGTTGCCAAGCTCTATAAACTTCTTAGCATTGTCCCATGCACCACCGCCGTTGTTGAGGAAAAGTGCCAAAATTACACCTGCAATTGTACCTATCATTAAAAATCCTGCTGCTGCTTCTTTTCCAAGAAGAATTCCAACAAGTATCGGTGCAATAACAACTATCATTCCAGGAACAACCATTTCTTTCAAAGCACCTTTTGTAACAATATCAACACACTTAGCATAATCTGGCTTTGCTCTTCCTTCCATAATGCCAGGTATCTCTTTAAATTGACGTCTTACTTCCAAGATAACATACTGTGCAGCTCTTCCAACCGCCCTTATTGCTGTTGAGCTGAAGAGGTAAACAACCATCGCGCCGATAAATGCACCGATGAATACTTCAGGTTTTCCAATATCAACAGAGAACCAAGACTCAAGTGGTCTTCCCAGTATCTTTTTGACTTCATCAAGATAAGCAGAGAAAAGTAAGAAAGTTGCAAGCGCCGCAGAACCAATTGCATAACCTTTTGTCAGGGCTTTTGTAGTATTGCCGCAAGCATCAAGCCTGTCTGTAACATTTCTTACCTCTTCAGGTGCACCGGACATCTCAGTGATACCACCGGCATTGTCTGTAATCGGTCCAAATGTGTCCATTGCTAAAATGTATGCACAGGTTGAAAGCATACCCATTGTTGCAATTGCTGTTCCGTAAAGTCCTCCGTTTGCAAACCCAGGAAGTGCATGTTCACCAAGCTTGTACGCAATATAAATTGCAATTGATATAAATATAACCGGTAACGCTGTCGATTCCATACCAACAGACATACCTGTTATGATATTTGTTGCAGGACCGGTTGTTGATGCTTTAGCAATTTCTTGAACAGGTCTGTAGTGGTATGATGTATAAAAATCTGTAAGCCATACGAAAATATAGCTCAGGATAATTCCCGCAACTGCACAGCCATACAAAAGCCACCAGTTAACCTCTTGTCCATTCGGAAGCTTACCAGATAGCATTGCTTTTACTATGAAAACCAATACTATCAAGTTCAAGATTGTTGTTACAAAGTAGCCCTTGTTCAAAGCCTTCATTGGGTCTTTGCTTTCATCTTTTGTGTTGACAAAGAAAAGACCAATAACAGATGAAACAATACCTATAGCACGTGCAACAAGCGGAAATAAAATTCCTTTCCAACCAAACACCGGATATAGTGCAACACCTAATATCATAGCACCTATATTCTCAGCTGCTGTTGACTCAAAAAGGTCTGCACCACGACCTGCACAGTCTCCAACATTGTCACCAACAAGGTCAGCAACAACAGCCGGGTTTCTTGGATCATCTTCAGGAATTCCCGCTTCTACTTTGCCCACAAGGTCAGCACCAACATCAGCAGCTTTTGTATAAATTCCACCGCCAAGCTGAGCAAAGAGAGCCACAAATGATGCTCCAAATCCAAAACCAACAATCAGTGATGGTGCCTCTTTTATAAGATTTTCTTTCCCAGAAGCACCTCCATAGAGTAAAAACAATGTTGCAACACCCAAAAGTGATAGCGCTGTTACAGCTAATCCCGTTACAGCACCACCACGAAGAGCTATCTGCAAAGCTCTATTTAAACCTTTTCTTGCACCTGCTGCAGCTCTTACATTGGAATTCACAGCAATATACATTCCCAAATAACCAGAGATTGCTGAGCAAAGTGCACCTGTTATAAATGCAAATCCTATATGAAAAGCAATTGAAGCAGCCTGAGACGAACCTTTTGACAGATTACCAAAATAGTTTGCAATGATGATTATAATAGCAACAATTAAAGCAAGAATACCAATAGTTTTGTACTGCCTGTTTAAAAATGCCATAGCACCTTCTCTGATTGCACCAGCAATTTCCTGCATTTTTTCATTGCCTTTTTCTTGAGAAAAGATAAATCTGACAAGCCCAATGATTACAAGAATTGCAAATACAATAACTCCATAGATTAATGCTATGTAGGCTCCCACTGCAATCCCTCCTCTTTAGAATAAATTTTTTGTCAACAATTTGACAGCCTTTAAAAAGCGTACAATATATATTTATTCTACGCAAAGCTCAAAAATCCTTCTTTAGAAAAACAAAAACCTGCTCATTTTTTGAGCAGGTTCGATAACTTTCACATATATTGGAGGCGCCACCCGGATTTGAACCGGGGAATCAGGATTTTGCAGACCCTTGCCTTACCGCTTGGCTATGGCGCCATATTTTTTTCTTATATAAAATTTTGGAGCGGGAAACGGGACTCGAACCCGCGACATCTACCTTGGCAAGGTAGCGCTCTACCAACTGAGCTATTCCCGCTCATCTTGAAAGATGGTGCCTCGGGGCGGAATCGAACCACCGACACGAGGATTTTCAGTCCTCTGCTCTACCAACTGAGCTACCGAGGCACATTTATTTTTAGATGGCGACCCAGAAGGGACTCGAACCCTCGACCTCCAGCGTGACAGGCTGGCGCTCTAACCGACTGAGCTACTGGGCCTTTTTAGATGGTGGGCAGTGCAGGGCTCGAACCTGCGACCCCCTGCTTGTAAGGCAGGTGCTCTCCCAGCTGAGCTAACCGCCCGTTTTTTTCAACCGCCGCTTCAATCAGCGGCGACATGTTTTATTATACTTAAGATGAGTAGTTTTTTCAATAGTATTTTTAGGGCAATTTTTTATTATATTCAGCTATTTTAGCTTAAAATTCGGGTTCTTCTCACTATTGCTAAATAAATCTCGATTTTTCTCTTTATTATTCGCCATATTTAATTTTAAAAGCTTCTTCCTTGGAAAAATAGTATTTTTTCTGGCAAAAACTGCATACAATTTCGATATTGTCATCTGAAATTTCTTCGTCTTTTAAAAGTGGAATTATAGATTCTACTTTTTCTTTAGAACAATTACATTTATACACTGGTTGATACCTTGCCAAAACCTCATACTCTATTCTGCCAAAAAGTTCTTTTACAATCTCTTCAATGCTCTTATTTTCAAGTACTGATGAGATGTTTGAAAAATTTTTCAACTTCTGTTCCAGCTCTAAAACAACCTTTTCATCTGTATTAGGTAAAACTTGAATAATAAAACCTCCTGCTGATTTTATACTTTCATCCATGTCAATTAGAACACCAAGCGCAACAGCTGAAGGAATTTGTTCTGACAGAGCAAAATAGTTTGTTATATCCTCTGCTATCTCACCTGATACAAGTTCAATTTGACCTATATAAGGCTCTTTTAATCCTAAATCTTTTATAACTGTGAGAGTGCCTTCTCCAATTGCTCCTTTGACATTTAACTTTCCTCTTTCATCAATCTCTGTGAGCACATCTTTGTTTTTTACATATCCCTTTACATTCCCTTTTGAGTCGGAAACGGCAACCAAGCCTTTAAGTACACCTGAACATGATATTTGAACTGACACAGAATGATTCTCACCTTTTAGCATTATGCCCATCATAGATGTTGCTGTCAATAACCTTCCTAAAGCTGCTGCAGGAATAGGTGGAAGGTTATGTATCTTACGTGCATATTCTACTATATCTGTTGAGTTCATGATAAAAATTGCTATATTCTTATCCTTTGATAGAGCTCTTAAGATTTCAGCCATATAAATTCTCCCTCCGAAATTCAACTTACTTAAAAGTTTATAAGTTTATTTTAATCCAAAAACAAAAAAGCTTCCAGCAAAACTGCCAGAAGCTCATTTTACTTTCCTTACATTCATAGCCTGATTTCCTCTTTCTGTCTTAACAATGTCAAACTCAACTGTCTGTCCTTCTGCAAGTGTTTTGTATCCCTCCATATTGATAGCAGAGAAGTGTACAAATACATCTTCGCCATTGTCAGCACTTATAAACCCATAACCTTTTTCGGGATTGAACCATTTAACTCTTCCTCGCATCTTTACAAGTCCACCTTCTTAAAATATGATTTACATAGAATATTATTCTTTTTTTGATATATCATTATTCACCAAATCTTCTTACACACATAGCACACTTTTGATAAAAATCTGGTTTTAAAGGGCAGCCTATAATCATACACTTTCCTCAATATCTCAAAACCACAGTCTTTTAGTATATTTTCAATAAATTCCTCATCATATATAAACTGGTATATATCTTCTGAAGCTACCTCACCATTTTTCTCTTTTACTGAAAAATTTATTTTCAGATATTTTGAATTCAAGCTAAACTTCCAGCTCAAAAGTGTATCTTCTATTTTTTTGACAACAAATCTCCTCTTGCCAAGCTTTTGTAAATATTCTTTGGTATTTATATCAAAAATAAGTATTCCGTTCTTCTTCAAAATGGTAGTTACATTTTTAAAAAAATCAAATATCTGCTCGTTTGGAATGTGATTTGTAACATCCATTGTGCACAGAGCAACATCAAACTTCTTTCTGGACGTAAAATTCAAAAAATTCAGATTGTAAAGCTTTATACCTTTTAAAACAGCTTTCTTGAAAGCAAGCTCTATCATCTCTGAAGAAATATCAATCCCATAAAGTTTTTCAAAACCTCTCCTTTTTAAAAGAAACAACAGTTTAGCATTCGCACACCCTATATCCAATATTTTGCAATCTTTTTTGATTTCAAAACTTAAAAAACTTTTTTCAATAAACCTGAAAATGTCTTTTCTATTAAAGAACAATGATGAAAATTTTGAATAGTAAGCAGCTATTTTACTATACGAATTCATTTTGTTTATTGAAGTTTAACCCTTTCCCCTACCTTTCTTTCTGTGCCATTTAAAAGTCTTTTAATATTCTCTCTATGTCTTACAATTATAACCACCAAAATAATTAAAGCTAAAAACCAATACTCTCTTGCAAATATTAAAACTGCAAAGAAATATAAAATCGCTCCAACAATCACTGTCAAAGACATGTACCTTTTCAGTAGAAGAACAATAAGTGCTAAAGCAATCACAACAATAGTTATGATAGGCGTTGCAACAAGTGCAACCCCTATCGAAGTTGCTGCTGCCTTTCCTCCCCTAAATCCGAAATAAAGTGGGAAAGTATGCCCCCAAATGACTGCAAATCCAGCCAAAGTAACACCAAGCACTATGTCATCTGGCATTACTATCTTTGCAAACAAGGTCGCAACCACACCTTTTAAAACATCAATTGCAAAAACCAAAATTGCAGGACCAATTCCAAGAGTTCTTAAAACATTTGTTGTCCCAGGATTTCCGCTCCCATACTTTCTAATATCAATACCATTTATCATCTTGCTGATTATAAGTGCCGGAAGAACACTTCCCAGCAAATAACCCACTGCAAGGATAATCAAAATCTGGAGTGCCTTCATTTGTTCTGGTCTCCTTTCTCTCTAATAAGAAATATTATTGGAACCCCAGTAAAATCAAATGTCTTCCTCAAATAATTTTCAATATACCTCTGATATGAAAAATGAAATAAGTCCTTGCTGTTAACAAAAATAGCTATTTTAGGCGGTTTTTCACCAACCTGCGTCATATAGTAGATTTTAAGTTGTTTTCCTTTGTCGCTCGGCGGCTGATAGATTGTAGTTGCTTCTGCCAAAACATCGTTTAGCTGACCGGTTGTTATTCTTCGTGTGTAATTCTCATATACATACAACACTGTTTCAAGTAGCTTTTTGACTCTGAATCCTGTCTTTGCCGAAATAAAAAGTACAGGTGCAAATTTCAGAAAACTGAGTTTTTCCTCTATTTGCTTTTTGTACTCATCTGCAGTTTTTTCATCCTTTTCAACAGCATCCCATTTATTAACTGCCACAATACAACCTTTTCCAGCCTCATAAGCATATCCTGCAACCTTTGCGTCCTGTTCAGATACACCTTCTGTACCATCAAGTAAAATTATACAAATATCACTTCTTTCTATCGCCTGAAGAGTTCTCAGCATGCTATACCTTTCCACGTTGTCATATATCTTACTTTTTCGTCTAAGTCCAGCTGTATCAATCAAAGTTATTGGTATGCCTTCAAATTCAAATGTAGAGTCTATTGCATCGCGGGTTGTCCCAGGAATATCACTTACAATAACTCTTTCTTCGCCAAGAATATAATTTACTAAAGAAGACTTACCTGTATTTGGCTTACCTATTATCGCCACCTTTATTGTATTTTCTTCTATTTCATTTATTCCCACATTATCAAGATAATTAACAACTGCATCTAAAACATCTCCTACTCCTGTTCCGTGCTCTGCAGACATAGCTATAGGGTCAGAAAGCCCAAGTTCATAAAATTCATATATCATAGGCTCCTGTGAAATATTATCAATTTTATTCACAGCAAGAACAATTGGTTTTTTTGAGGTTCTGAGCATGTTGGCAACTTCTTTGTCTGCATCAGTAAGACCAGTCTTTCCATCAACTATGAAAATAATAACATCAGACATGTCAATTGCAAACTGGGCTTGTCTTCTCATTTGTTTTAATATTATATCTTCAGAGTATGGTTCAATTCCTCCAGTGTCAATTACATTAAAAGTAATTCCTCTCCATTCTGCCTCACCAATTATCCTGTCACGGGTAATACCAGGTGTATCATCCACAATTGCCCGTCTTTCGCCAATGAGCCTGTTAAAAAGGGTTGACTTACCTACGTTCGGTCTTCCAACTATTGCAACTGTTGGCTTCAATTCTTCTCACCACCTTTCAAAAGATAATACAAAAGTTTTCTGCCATGATTTTGCACAGGATATACAGGCTTTTTTATCTCTTTGGCAACATCATCTATATGAACATCATCTAAAAATCTATTTTCATGATTGAGAGCACATGCAGGGACCAAAACATAATCTCCAACTTCTTTACACTTTAGCTGGCTTACAATATCCTGGCCTGTTAAAAGTCCTGCAACAGTGACATTTTCACCAAAAAAATTATTGACAATAGCCACAATATCAACCTTTATATTTGGGTATTTCTGGTTAAAAGTTTCAATTAGTTCTTTCATAAACTTATATGCTGCCACAGATGTTACAAGAGTTACACTTTTTTTTAACTTAACATTTGGTTTTAGTTTTTTTAAGCTATTTAAAAACTGTTTTTTAAAAAGTGCAAGAAGACCCACCCCATTTTCAATTTGTCTGAACTCTTCATAAAATCTATAATCAGGTATTTTCTCTTCTGCCTTTACATAAAACTCATCTGAAGCAAATACAAGTTTGGTTCCAAATCTTCTTTCAAACTCTTTTTGCCATTTTGAGATTTGTAAAAGAACCTCTTTTGCATCCTCTTTTGAAAAAGGCTCAAGCTCAAAAAGCCCCTCCCTATATTTGGTAAGTCCAACAGGCACAACTGCAATCGACCGAAGGTTTGGATAGAAGTTTGCAAGGCTTGATATGGTCCTGTCAAGATTATCTTTATCATTGATATTTTTCATCAAAACTATTTGAACATCAAATTCAATGTTGTGACTTGACAAATATTCAAGCTGCTTTAAAATCAAAGAAGCTTTGGGATTTTTAAGAATAAATTTTCGAAGCTGCGGGTCTGTTGTGTGCACAGAGATTTTCAAAGGGCTCAAGTGAAACTTAACTATTCTCTCAAAATCTTCTGTAGTCAGGTTGGTAAGGGTGATATAGTTACCACTTAAAACCGAAAGAACGGTGTCATCGTCTTTGACATATAAGGTATCCCTCATTCCTTTTGGAAGCTGGTCAATAAAACAAAATATGCATTTGTTTGTGCACCTTTTTACATTCTCATATTCAAATTCTATCCCAAGAGGCTTTACTTTTCTATTTATAAGCCCTACTTTTTGGATATTGCTGTCTCTTATATATTCTATTACAATACTTTCATCCTTGGAGTAATACATATAGTCAAGAAGATCATTAATTTTATTACCATTTATGCTCAAAATTATATCTCCTTTTACGATACCGCATTTATGAGCTAAGCTGCCCTCAAGCACTCTCGAAACCCTTAGCATCTTTTCACCTTTTTACTTGCTTTTTTAATCTAAAAAGCCTTCCCTTGCTTTTGTTATATATTCCATACAAAACTCGTCCTGCCCGGATAAAGTCTCAGAAGCATAAATGAGTTTCATTAAAACATCATCAAGAGGGTCCGCAATGCAACTGTTGAGTCCAAAATAAATAGCAATAGGCAAAAATGCCCTGTTTATCCACCTTCTTTTTGGCAAGCCAAAGGATATATTTGAAAGTCCACATATAATATTTACATTTTCAAACTCATTTCTCAAAAGCCTGATTGTCTCAAGTGCAATATCAACATATCTTTTATCTACAGAGACAGGCTGAACCATAGGGTCTAAAAATATATCCTCAATCAAAATTCCTTCTTTGTCAAACCTGTCTACAAGTCGTTTTGCTATCTCAAGTCTGTTTTGAGGTTCTTCAGGGATACCACTTTCTTCCATCAAAAGAGCAACAACTTTCATGTTATATTCTTTTATTACGGGCAAAGCTTTATCTAAAATTTTTGGCTCATATATCACAGAATTAAAAATTGCTCTTTGTCCTCTGTAGACCTTCATAACCTCAGAAATTACCTCTGGTCGTGGACTATCAATTGAAAGTGGAGTATCAACTTTACTTTGAATGTTTTGAACCATCTTTTTTAGTATTTCTGCCTCAAGATCAATAAAGGCACCAGCATTTACATCTATATAATGAGCACCGGCTTTTGCCTGTTTTTCTGCAAGAGATACTATGAAATTATAATCTTCATTTTTTATAGCCTCTGCAACGTTTTTTACTGTTGAATTTATTTTTTCACCAATTATTATCATTCTGTACTTTCACTCCTTCTTCTTAAGATACTCTTCTACCTTGTCCAGTCCAAAGCCATTATAAATGTCATTTAAAAGAAAATTGAGTTTGTAAAGTGCATCCAAAACAATCTCTTCAGAAATTCTATTCTCTCTTCTAAGTACTACAAGTTCATCTATGTCCATTACCTTGTAGCTACCATCAGGATATACCACAACATCAACAAGCAGATCTTCTGTGACAATCTTTTCTTTATCTTTCCGTGTATTAATAATATCACAATAGGTATAAATCAGTCTATCATCATGTCCATAGACCTTGCTAATTTTTACCCCTTTTTCAAAGTATATGCAAGAAGCTCCCCATTTGATATCCTCTCTTTTTTTGATTGGCAGCCACTTGGTGACCAGTACTGTATCATCAAGATAAATTATCTGGTCAGATGAGATATCTATCTCTTCTTCCGGGTAAAATCTTTTTCTTATAAGCCTCAATTTTATTCCCCTTTTTTGATTGATTTTTTTGAAAATTATTATATAATGATAAATAGAGGTTTGTAAACTTCATTTTAAAAAACATATAATGCAAAAGGTCGGGATGTGGCTCAGTTTGGCTAGAGCGCCTGGTTCGGGACCAGGAGGTCGCAGGTTCGAGTCCTGTCATCCCGACCATTTTAAAAACCTTTGTTTCACGAATTCGTGATTCCATTTCACGAATTTAGGATTTCTACTAAGCAAGAAGTAGCTTTTTTCTTTAGCTCAATGTTAACGTGACTGTAAATATCTAACGTGGTTGAGATATCTCTATGCCCTAAAATTTCTTGGACAATTTTGGGATGTACATTCTGCTGCAATAGCAAGGTAGCCACAGTATGCCTCAAATCGTGTAACCTGATGTTTGGTAAATTGGCTTTTTTGAGAAGTCGTTTGAATTTTCTCTCAAAATTTCTTGGATCAATAGGTGTTCCTTGAGTAGTAACAAACATCAAATTTAAAGAGTTAAAGTTAGACTGGGATAGTTTTATCCTTTGATGTTCCTCATAGAGTTCTTTTAATTCTGCAACAACAAAGTCTGGAATTGGTATAACTCTATATCCTGCTTTGGTCTTGGGTGGCTGTAGAAGGAGTGTTGTCTTCTTCAAATTATGGTCATATACTCTAACTAATGACCTTTTAACGTGGATGGTACAATTATCAAAGTCTATATCATCCCATTTTAACCCTAACAGTTCGCCACGCCTGAGACCTGTATAAAGCTCTAACAAAAATGCAGGATAAAGAGAGTCTGATTTTGCAGCTTGCAAAAATGTTGTTACTTGCTCTGAAGAGAGAGTTTTTATTTCTGGACGTTCAACCTTGGGTAGTGCTACTGCTTCAGATACATTTTGTTTTATGTAGCCACATTTTATAGCCTGTTTAAGTGCACTGTGGATAATTACATGAATATTCTTAACTGTTTTGGCTGAAAGGTTTTCAAGTAAAAGACTATTATAACACTCTTGGATAGCCAAAGGTGATAAATTTTGAAGCTGAATATAACCCAGTTTGGGTTTTATATGCTTATTTATAAGCTGAGTATAGCTTGAATAGGTTGTAGGTCTTAGTTTAATTTTCATGAATTGATTCATCCAAATATCCAACCATTGAGAGAATGTAAGTTCAAAATTTGTGGTACTGTGATTTTGCATTGAAAATCAACCTCCTTAGAACGAACATCTATTTAAAAAATTTTTATGCGCTTAAAAAGCTAAAAAAGCTAAAAAAGTTTGTAATTCAGAATTTTCAAGGGTTGAAGGTGAGGACTTTTTTAGCAAGTGGCTGCTAAAAAAGTGCTAAAAAAGTCCCCGACCTGTTCAAGCAATAGATGAAAGTCTTTTGATACCTGCATCTGTTAAAGACCAAAGAGTTTTAGGCCTTCCTGCTGTTTTTTGTTTTTTAGATTCTATTAACCCTTGCGCATTTAACTTTTTTAGCAATTTCACAAGTTTATTAGCGCTAACGTGGCCTTTAAATACATCTATTGCAATTTCGCTTTGGCTCAATGGTTTTTCTTTTAGTGCGGTCAATAAATTTAAAACCATTGAGCTTTCTTTTTCTCTGTTGAATTCACTGAAAATGAATTCAACAGATTTTTGGCAATAGTCCCATACCAACCTTGCAGTGCAGATATGTTCATGAGTAATTTTCTCGCTCCCATCTAATAAAGCATATATTAGGCTTAATCTCAAAATCTGTGCTTCTGCCCTGCCTATTAAAGCCGCTGTCTCACCTTCTCCCTTGTCTGCGTATTTTTCATATATAAGTGCCCAAGCTTCTTCAGCTGCAGGAGTTTTTGTAATCAACCCTTTTGGTACTTTTGAAATACTCTCTCTTAATAATAATCCCAAACCTGTGATTTTATCCTCTGGTAATAACGGTGGATTAGGTAACAGTTTGCTTCTTCGGGTACATACCCATAAAAACCTGTTGCCAAAACCATTCATTTTTTCAACGTCTGATAATTCTTTTTTCAGTTCATCAAACGTTATATGTCCAATCAACGAGATATGAGCATTAGTTGCCTTTGTGTAATTTGTTTTTGAGAGTGTCTCTAATTTGCATTTGCCATCCCATGCATTTCTTAACAATGGAGAAATTGTGTTCCCTTCTCTTTTCATGACCCTAAGCAGAGAGGCAAATTCAGACTCAATAATAAGTAACCTCTTATCCTCAACGCCGGGGTCTATCATTTCATAAGTCTCAGAGTTCTTGTCCCACTTGAAAATAGGGTCTCTGACATGATATATAATACCCTCACCTGACACTGTACCATTTCTTAAATTGTTTAATACAAAATTTTTATCAGCTTTCTCCAATACCCTTTCAATAATTGACCAACTTGACCCTTTTCGTCCACTTGCAGTATCTCCTACCAAGACAGCAAAGAGATTTGGATAATGCCTGTCGCCTCCTACCTCTATCCATGCTTCCTTCCCAACCATGGCACCAAATGCCACTAATAAGTTAATAAGTAATGCTTCAGGAGCTGCTTCAGTAAAGTTTTCAAGATATTTTACAATAGCACCTGCCATTCCTCGATATACCTCTGCAGGCATAGAGTTAGGAAATTCCTTTATTTCTATATTGTCCAAATCTTCAAACTCTTGATTGTTTTGAGCTGAGCTTAAAAGCGTTTCAAGTTCTATGATGTTGCTCATTATTTCATCCCCTCCTTTAGTCTTTGCAACTCTCTTTTGGCTATTGATTCACATACTCTTAAAACTTCTTTGTCATCCATTGGTGGCTTATTGAATTCTCTATTCCATGCCATCACCAGCATAGTAGCTAAAACAGGATTTATCCTCTTCCTCAGCAACAGTCCCATAAGAGATGCTGCCGACATATTTCTATAGCCTTCCGGTACGCCTTGTGCTAATTTTCTCCACCATTCAGTTGGCCTTTTTCCATCTGGTGTTGAAGGCTTTTCGGCAACCATGTCAATTAACCATTTAGGAGGCTCAGCTATCATAACCTCCAATGGATGGCTCGATACTTCCCAACAATATTCTCTTCCACTCAAGTGGATAGATGGAGCGACAACTATATAACCACCATCTGACCGAATATCGACTTTTGGTACTATACCCACTTTATTTGGAATAACAACATCATTAGGATACTTAAAGAGAAGATGTTTTCCACCACTGCCTGTAAGTTGTTCAACAGTATCAGGCAGTCTATCGTGTTCAAGCTCAAGTGCTCTCAATTCTTCCTCTCCTATTTCACCATCAACGTCCAAAACAAAGAACCCGGATATCTTACCAGTTGCAATACCAATATTAGCCCACGGCTTCTTAGTCCACCATTCTTTAACCTTGTTTATGTCTTTTGTAGCGTCTTTAACTCCATTTGGCACAAGTGCCCCAATCGGATGTTTGCCAGGACTTTGACAATCTTTTTTTCCACAAGTACACTGCCCATTTATTACACAATGCAACGGCAAAACAGCCCAGTCCAGCTTTTCGACATAGGCAATTGCAGCTCTTAACATTCTTTTATGATTTTTAGTACTATTCAAGGCTGTTGCACCTCCTAATTGTTCAATTTTTATAAAAATGCTTCATTTAGTTGACAATGTGTTTAATATTTTTGTATTATTGTCTTAAGGCAAAACTCAAAATTTTTGAATTTTATTCACTCAAAACTCAAAATTTTTGGATTTCCCTCCCCTTATCTGTTGACAACCTTGGGAGTCCCATCATCTTCAAAAATCTCATTTACAGCAACCCCATAGAATTCAGATAGAGCTTTCATCATTCTTGGGTATGCCTTCCTATACCCTTTTTCGACCTGCCACAATATGTTGTAATTGAGCCCTGTTTTAATAGATACCTTAGAAATACTCAAATTTCTTTCCCTTCTGAGTTTTTCAAGAATGTTCATAATATCACCTCCAAACATTTATTTTGTGCCATATATAGTCTGTCTCACTTTGAGACTATGCCATATACAATAACTTATATACCACAACTTTTTTCCCAAATCAATGGGGAACAATAAAAAATAAATACGTATTTTATGCAGTTGTTTATTGCCTATACAATTTACACACATTGAAGCTTATCTATGCCTTGTTAAAAAATTGCAATCAAAAAAACACTGCTTTTATATTGCGCAAAAATATAGTTTTGTGCAAACAGGAAGTTACCCATTTGCTTGTTTATGTCATACTTAGCCTTATACTGACTTATGATTTTCTTGTTTCTTTATTTTTTGCCATGTTTTTTCTTACTTGGTTTTGTTCTATTCTTTAAAAATGGTAAAAGTGAAACTCTGATATTCACCTTGCCTTTTTATTCTTTCTGCTCTCTTTATTAGTTCTTGTCTTTATTAGCTCAACCTTGAATGCAATTGCAAACCTCATAAAAAGCCTCTAAAACGCTTCAAAATGATTTGGACATATAAATTAACCACCTTGATTCTTGGGCATACCTCATAAACAACGGTATGATTAGCAAAAATGTTTAATACTGGACTTGCAACTGCCAACTTTTTGTAATCCTCAAGTTTACTCAAGTTCAAAACCTTAAGTTTTACTAAGTAGCTTTTTGGCTCAAAATTCTGGAGTTCAAACTCAAGCCTGCAAAGAACAGATGAGTTCCAAAAACATTGAAAACTTGCGGTCGCATATTCAAACCCCAGCGCGTCGGTCCTGATTGAAAAGCAGCAGAGATTTGCAATACCCTATCCCTATGAGATGACTTCCCAAATCAGAGATGCGTCTTTTTTAGGGACTCGGAAATCTCGGGATAGCTTTCAGGATGTCGTGAATTTCGACACCCTGCTTTTAGGATGTTCTAAGTTAGAATGCCCTTTAAATTTTCTTGTAGAGCGTTCTCCAAAGGTTAGCATTTCTTAGCATGTTCATGTTATTGTCATCTAAAAGCAATATAAGTCCCTGTCTGTCGGTTCCAAGTATAAAAGCTCCAGAGATTTTCTATCTCTTCCCATTGTCTTGTTACTCTTATCTGTCTTTTTATTGTCCTTGTTTGTTGGAGCCTTTTTAGGGACTCCGAAATCTCTGGATTTCTCAAGAATAAATTTTGACTGCTGCTTAGCAGTTTTAATTTCCTCTTTTTGAGAAGTTTTTTACTTTAGAATAAAGTTTGACCACTGCGGTCAAAGCCTTATATCTTCTGTTCTTTGTGTTCTTCAAACACTTTTTAGCCCTCGATAACTTATCGACCCCTTGTTAAAATCCAAGTTTGCAACAACATAACTCAAAGCTACGCTTTTAGGATTTTCAAAAGATCGTTTTGAGCTTTTGATTTTTTGTCTTTTACAAAGAACAATTCAAACTGTTCTTTTAGAGGTTTCAAGTTAGACTATACCTCTCAAGGCTACAGAAAACGAATTTCGTCGCCTGTGTCCTGTGATATGAGGTTCTATTTTAATTTCTGCCAAAAAATCAAAAAGACACAAAATGTCCTTTTGAAAATTTACTGATGACTTCAGTAATACTTAACTCGTCCCTTCTATTCCATCAACTTTTGAACTGCACGCTTGATTTGTACTTTTGTCACGTTTGACAACCTAAATTTTGCCTGTTTTTAGACAATTAAAAATGTTTTTCCTTCTTTTTTGCGCAAAATAAAAACTTTTGTCGATTTTTGTTTGTTTTAACCCCCCTCGTGTGGAAGCCCATTCCGAGGTTTTCGAAGGGCCACCCCGCCGGTCCCCACTGGCAAGCTCTACCTTGAAGGTGGGGGGATGAGTTGAAGTTTGTATACCCCCAATTGGTATAAAGACTTTTTTAGCACTTTTTTAGCAAACGTGTAATTAAGTCGCCACAAGGGTTTTAGGCTTTTCTTGTAACTTTTTTAGCATTGCCTGCTAAAAAAGGGGTATATTAAACCCCTTGATAGCTCTAATTTCACGACTTTTTTAGCTTTTTTAGCTTTTTTAGCTTTTTTAGCAAGAATATTTTTTATCACACCATCTTTTTTATTATTCTCTTTATTTGTTCCCTGTAGTTGCTACCATACTTTTGCACCATGGACAAATGCGAAAGACAAAAAACAAAGTAGTCTTTGAGAAGTCTAATATTGTGGATTGTGAGATTATCCCAATTTCTTTCTATGAACTCTTCCACTTCCCACTTGGCAGCAAGTAGTTTCATTCTATCCTGTTCACCTTGTTGTTTTAATTGTCTTAGCTTGTCCAATTGAGGAATACAAGACAAAACTTCAAGCTGTTTTCTTTTCTCTTCTCTTGCCAAAACTGCAGCTTCAACTGGAGATGAAAAATATTCTTTGCCTGCTGCCACATGCACAGCTGGACAGGATATGAATACTGTCAAGTCGTCAAGGTCTGCCTCAAACTGCTCTTGCCTCATTCTGGCTATTATCTTCCTTCTTGCCTTTCTAAACAGTATATCGCTGGCAGGTGGATTTTTTCCTGTGGAGATGTAATATAAAACCCTCTCTTTTTCCTCATCGGTCAAGGTATCAAAAAATCTTTGGAACCTGTCAAGAGTGTCTTTTCTGATTACTTCCTTTTCAACTGAATAACCATCTGAGATTATATCTCCAATTGTAGATGTATCTTCTTCTGGTTCTTTTGATACTGGACTGTCTAAAGAGATAGCAGAAGACAATTTGTACTTTGGCAGACTTCTTTTTATCTTGCTTTCAATAACTTTGCAAGCATAACTTGAAAATGGTGTTCCCAGTTCTGGTTTGTAATTATTAGCTGCCACAACCAAACCAAAGTAACCTTCAGAAATCAAATCGTCAACTTCATACATGTACCCCTTAGGACATGGCATGAATTTGTTTGCAACGTGATACACAAGCTTTAAGTTGTTGGCAATTAGAAGCTGTCGATTTAGATTGTCAAGCTGATTGGCAATTAGAAGTTCCCTTTGTTATTAACACTCCTTTGGCTGCAAACTTAGTTTATAACAGAAGTCTCGTCTGGTTCATGGAGTGCTCGGACAATTTCACTCACCCTCTGGAGAACTTCCTCGCTGTGGCCATCTTTTTTCTCATCAAGTCCAAGAGCAAGTCTCTGGCCTTTTTGGACCTTCTCAACCACCAAAGCCAACTTTTCAAGTGCATAAATGTTTATCTTGCCTTCCTTGGTCTTGATAGTCTTATCATCATGTAAAGCTTCCCACACCAGTTCAAGAAGTCTGTTCCAAAACTCAACGTGTAAAGTGTTATAGTCGCTTGCTTTTTCTATCTGCTTTTGGATTGTCTTTTCAACTATAAGCTGGGTTTTGGTCTTCTCCACTTGTCTTTTTTCTTGTGCCCAACCCTTTGCCTTGTTGCGTAAAAGTCCATAGCTTATATTTTTAGCTTCTGCAAACTCTTTAAGTGTCTTATAGCTACCAAGCACAAACTCACGTTTCAAGCCTTCCCAGTCATAACAAAACATCTTGGTAACACCTCAAACTTATGTTCTACTTTGATTATACCACTTACAAAGCTGTTATGTCGAATTTTGTCATAAGCTTGCCATGAGTTTGCAATAAAAAAAACACCCTGTTTGTTAGGGTGCTTTACCATATTCACATGTTTTTCTTCCCATCGGTTCAAATGCAGGCTTCTACTCAAACAAAAGCTTTGCTGTCAGCTTTGCGCCATCCTTAAGACCTTGTTTGTAACCGTGCAGTTCATAGATAGCACACAAATAACTCTGGAGCTCTTCAATCTCTTCGTAAATCTTCTTTGCTTCCTCGCTTATCAGTTCTTTGAGCTTTGCCTTAAGGATATCAATTTCGCCTGTGGTCTTTAAATACTCTTGGTCTTTCAGAATCTCTTTAGACCTGTAGCTTACAAGTTCAACTGTTAGCTGCCTAAAGACTTTTTCAAAAACATCGTTCATTTGAGTTTTTTCAATTGTTGTCATTAATAAATCGCCTCACTTTCTGATTTAGATTTGAAAAAAAGGTTCTGTGGAATTGTAAAGCCTTTGTTCTGCCAAAACTTGAGTTCTTCATCCAATGGAGTATATCTGAGTTCTACCAAGCTTTCAATTCCTTCATTGAGCAAACACTCTTTTAAGTATTCAAGCAAGATAATAACTCTCAAAGTCTGAGCACATTCTCGAATGTCGCCAGTTTTGATGTGTTTTTCGTAAATTGATGTGAATAGCTCTGTGCCTTCGTCCAAAAATGCAATCAAAAACTTTCTGTAATCCATATCAATAGCAGAGGCAATTGTAAACCAGTGTGCTGTCTCCAGCTTTCTTTTTGTTGCTCTTCTTATGGTGTCAATCAAAACTCCACTTGCATGTATTATAATCTCATCAATAGACCTGCCTTCAACTGCAAGCTTGCAAAGCTTGTCATAGACTGGCTTTGGTATGTTCACTGTTACCTTTGGCATGGTAAAATCACGCTCCCCTTATTTTTGATATGTGGCTTTGTAAAAAATTTTACTCATAAGCATGTTTACAACAGTAACTGCACACTCAAGTTCATTTTTAAGAGCTATTGCTAAATCTCTCTCACCTTCTTCAAGTACTTTGTTTATAAACTCATCCATCTTGTCGCAATAGTCAATAAGGCTTGAACGCATATCCCAAAGCTGGTTATATATTTCTTTGTACATCTTTACCATCTCCCTATAGTTTGTACCACTATTATACACTGTGTTGCACCTATTGTCAAGAGTGTATTGGAGTGATATAATCAAAAAGAAAACAAAGATTTTGAAAGAAGGTGATTGAATGGCTGTATCAAAGAAAAATACTCGTGTACTTGTAACAATGCCAAGGGAATTGAGAGAAAAGCTTCAAGAGATGGCCAACAAAGAAAACAGGACTTTGAGTAATTTTGTGCTGACTATTATTCAAAAATACCTTGAGGAATTAGAAAAACAGTCATCATAATTCAAAAACCACCATAAAGGTGGTTTTTCTTTTTCTTCTATTTATTCAAATAACTGTTTGGTTCGGGACCAGGAGGTCGCAGGTTCGAGTCCTGTCATCCCGACCATTTTATATGCCATCACCTAAATTCTGAAGCTCCCCATAGAGTTTTTTAAGTGCCTTTTTCTCTATTCGTGAGACATATGAGCGGGAGATACCAAGCAGGCTTGCAACCTCCATCTGGGTTCTTTCTATGCCATTTTTAAGCCCGTACCTGACTTCAATAATCTTCTTTTCGCGACCTTTTAAAATTTTGTCAAGCTTTTTCAAAAGATTTTTTATCTGGATTTTTAAATCAACCTGCTCGTCTATATCGTCCTGGTCGTTTTGCAAAACGTCCATGAGCGTTATTTCATTTCCGTCCTTGTCGCTGCCAATTGGATTCTCAAGGGAAAGCTGGGACAAAAATTTTTTGTTCTGTCTAAGATACATCAGTATCTCGTTCTCTATACATTTCGCTGCATATGTGGAAAGCTTTGTGCTCTTGTCCTTTGAATAAGTCTCAATCGCTTTTATAAGGCCAATTGTCCCAACAGAAATGATATCATCTGTTAAATTTGGGAATGAAAATGTGTATTTTTTTGCTATATGTGCAACAAGTCGCAAATTTTTTTCAACGAGAATATTTCGCGCTTCTTTGCAGCCTTCCCACATCTTGTTCAGATACATTTCTTCCTCTTCAGAAGACATCGGTTGGGGGAATGAACTTTGATTTTCGATGTAAAACATTGGCAATAACCCCGCCACACTTTTTAAGGTCAGCATATAGTTTATGCTCATTCCCCCATTTTGTTGCATGTCCACCATTATTTTTTAATTTTCAATCTTTTTCCTCAACATTGCAAACTCTGCAACAGGTCTGTCAAACTTTATTTTTGTAAGTTGTTGTGCATGAGGAATAACATCTAAGGGAGTCCCTTCAAGGTCATATATGTTGTTTAGTTTCTGAACAAAATACGTACCATCTGGAAGCATAACCTCAACAGTATCTCCCTTGTAAAACCTGTTCCTTTGTTCAACCACAGCCCAGCCGTCATTCAAAACCTCCTTGACAATGCCTACAAATTCATATTCTCTGACATATTTGCTTGACTCAAATCTGTAATCATTTGCTCCTGGCTTTCCAAAATAAAAGTTGGTTGTGTAACTTCTATGAGAACACTTTGCGATTTCTTCAAACCACTCTTGTTCTGGTTCAAAATGCTCAGGGTCTTTTATAAACTTATCAATTGCTTTTCTGTAAACACTTACAACTGTTGCAACATAAAAGCTGCTTTTCATCCTGCCTTCAATTTTAAAAGCATCGATACCCGCAAAAACAAGTTTGTCAATATGTTCTACCATACAAAGGTCTTTTGAATTAAAAATATATGTGCCATCAACATCTTCAAAAACCTCAAAATACTGGCCTGGCCTTTTTTCTTCCATGACATAATATTTATATCTGCACGGATGAGCACACTCACCCCTGTTTGCGTCTCTGTATGTCATATATGCACTCAAAAAACACCTGCCTGAATATGAAATGCAGACCGCTCCATGAACAAATGCTTCAAGCTCAAGACTTTCTGGAATATTCTCTCTTATTTCTCTAATTTCATCTAAAGAGAGCTCTCTTGCAAGCACAATCCTTTTTGCACCAAGCTGATGCCAAAAACGAGCAGACTCATAGTTTGTTGTATTTGCCTGAGTGCTTATATGAATTGGTATCTCAAGCTTTTTGGCTTTCATGAATATCCCCGGGTCGGACACAATTATTCCGTCAAATTCAAAGTCTTTTATAATGTCAAAAAATTCATCTATTTTCCTAATATCTTCATTCCTTGCAAATATATTAGCTGTAAGATACACCTTTTTACCATGTTTGTGTGCAAAATCAATGCCCTCTTTCATCTCATCAAAATCAAAATTGCCAGCATATTTTCTGAGCCCAAATTCTTTTCCACCAATATATACACTGTCTGCGCCGTACAAAATTGCAGTTTTGAGCTTTTCCAAATCGCCTGCAGGTGCAACAAGCTCTGGTTTTTTTACTTTTATCATCTTCTCAAAAACCTCCACAACCTTTTCTTCTATTTTTTTATCGCTATCAATACACCATCGCTGATAGGAAGAAGTGTCATTATAAAATCAGGGTCATCTTCAATCATTTTTATGAAATTATTCATCCTTTTTGCAATTGTTATCATTCTTCTTTTAAGATACTTTCTTTCAACAACCATTCCTTTAAAAAGTACATTGTCACATACAAGGAGGCAGTTTTTAGCCATCTTCTCCCTGGTAAGGTTGAAATAATCAATGTACTGAGCCTTTGCAGCATCAAAAAATATCATGTCAAACTCTTCTTCAATTGCCTCTAAAACTTCTTCTGCCTCCCCACCAATTACAACTATCTTGTCCTGTGCACCAAATTCTTTTATATTCTTTTTTGCTTCCATGACCATATCAAAATCCATCTCTATTGTAACAATCTTTGCTTCGGGAAAACCTATGTGCATAGACAACGCTGAAAAGCCAACAGCCGTGCCAATCTCCAATATTCTCTTTGGTTTTTTGAGCATTGAAAGTATTGTCAAAAGCCGCGATACCTCTTTTGAAACTATTGGTATATTTCTCTTTTGAGCCTCCTTTTCAATCTTAGAAAGTCTTGGGTCCATATTTGTAAGCTTACTTCTTATAAACTGGTTTAAAATGTCCTGCGATATATCCATTTTTTATTTTTTCCCTTCTTCTATTTGTTTTTGAGCCTTCAAATGGTCTTCAAATGTCTTTGAAAATATATGACTTCCATCTTTTTTAGCAACAAAAAATAGATAATCTGTTTTTGCAGGAGCTAAAGCTGCAAGAAGACTTTTTTTACCAGGACTGCAGATAGCAGAAGGTGGCAGTCCTTTTTTCAGGTATGTATTATATGGAGATTCTATTCTCACATCCTGCAAAGAAAGAACCTCTTTGTGAACAGGCAATAAGTATTCTACTGTCGCACAGCTTTCTAGCTTTGTATTTCTTTTTAGCCTGTTTAAGAAAACCCCAGCAATGACTCCCCTTTCACTGTCTTTTTTTGCCTCTTTTTCAACAATTGAAGCAAGTATAACTGTCTGAACATCATCTAAATCTGTGGTCTTTTTATCCTTTATACTTTCATACACTTCTAAAAATCTATTTAGCATCATCTTTATAATATCCTTTTCAGAAGTGCCGGGATATACTTCATATGTATCGGGGAACAAAAATCCTTCAAGCTTGTACTTTACCTCTTTTGAAGTGTATTTATACTTAAAATTAAAGTTATAACTATTCACAGTTTCCAAAAACTTATTTTCATCTATAAGTCCAAGACTTTGCAGTTTTTTAGCAATCTGCCGTACTGTATATCCTTCTGGAATAGTAACCCTAACAGCAGTCTTTGGAATAAAACCTTTTTCAAGAGTTTTGCACAACTGCTTATATGTCATATCAGACGAAAGTTTGTATTTTCCTGCTGCTATTTTATAGTTATTGAGTTTAACATAAAACATGAAAAAGTAAGGGTTTTTTATAATCCCATTTTTCTTCAAAATCATAGCAACATCTTTTGTGGATGTATTTTGAGGAATTTCTACAACAGTTTCAATCACTTTCTCATTTTGAAGTTTTAAATATACACAAACAAGCGAAAAAGTTAAAACAAAGATGAGTAATATAGCATTAATAAATCTCTTTTGCCAAAATCTTTTCACAGCAATTACCCCAAACTTTTCTTTACTTTTATGTTCATATTATACCACAATTAAAACTCAAAAAGAAAAAGAGCCTTCAATAAACAGGCTCCTTTTCTTCTTTCTTCACTCTTGCCTCTACCTTCTTTCTCATCTCATGATTTAAAATCTTTTTCCTGAGCCTTAAATTCTTTGGTGTCACTTCCAAAAGCTCATCCTCTGCTAAAAATTCTATACACTCTTCAAGGGAGAGCTGAACTGGTGGAATCAAACGCAAAGCTTCATCTGCCGTCGCCGAACGCATGTTTGTAAGATGTTTTTTCTTACAAACGTTTACAACAATATCTTCTGGACGTGAGCTTTCACCAACAATCATACCTTCATATACTTCAGTTCCAGGACCTATAAAAAGTCTTCCTCTCTCCTGGGCATTGTAAAGACCATATGTTACAGCCTCTCCAGTTTCAAAAGCTATTAAAGCACCTCTGTTCCTCTCCGGAATATAACCAGCATATGGCATGTAATCATAAAACACATGATTCATAACGCCATTGCCTTTTGTATCTGTCAAAAACTCTGATCTAAAACCTATAAGTCCTCTGGCAGGAATAATAAATTCAAGACGCATAAATCCGTCATTTAAAATGGTCATATTTTGAAGCTGTGCCCTTCGCGGGCCCAATTTTTCCATGACAGTGCCCATAAATTCTTCTGGTACATCTACTATCAAATATTCATATGGCTCATAAACTTCACCATCTATTATCTTTGTTATAACCTGCGGTTTTGAAACCTGAAACTCATAACCCTCTCTACGCATGGTTTCAATCAATATTGCCAAATGAAGTTCTCCTCTTCCTGAGACCTTAAATGCATCCGGTGAGTCTGTCTCCTCAACTTTAAGTCCAACATTTTTCTCAAGCTCCTTAAAAAGACGCTCTCGCAGATGCCTCGATGTTACATAATCACCTTCTTTTCCTGCAAAAGGTGAGTCGTTTGTTGAAAATATCATGGAGATTGTTGGCTCATCAATCTTGACAAACTCCAAAGCCTCTGGATTCTCCGCGTCTGCAACAGTCTGACCAATGTTAATACCATCTATTCCAGCAATCGCAACAATATCACCAAGCTTTGCCTCGCTACATTCTACCCTTTTTAAATCTTCAAACTTATACAGCTTTGTAACCCTTGTCTTTTGCAAAACTCCATCTTGTTTTGTGCAAACTGCAACCTGCTGATTGAGTTTTACTTTTCCTCTTACAACCTTTCCAATAGCAATTCTACCAATGTAATTGTCATAGTCAATTGAAGTTACAATCATCTGGAAAGGCCCATCAATTTCACCTGTTGGTGCTGGAATATTGTTTATAATCATCTCAAAAAGTGGCTCTAAATTGTGACTTTCATCTTCTAAATCAAACTTGGCAATACCTTCCTTTGCTGATGCAAATACATATGGAAAATCAAGCTGGTCTTCGTCTGCTCCAAGCTCAATAAACAGGTCTAAGACCTTGTCCAAAACCTCATAAGGCCGAGCAAAAGGCCTGTCAATTTTATTTATAACAACAATTGGCTTGAGTTTAAGCTGCAAAGCTTTCCTTAAAACAAACTTTGTCTGTGGCATTGGACCTTCATAAGCATCCACAATCAAAAGTACACCATCAGCCATTACAAGCGATCTTTCAACTTCGCTTCCAAAATCTGCATGCCCCGGTGTGTCTATTATATTTATCTTTATGCCTTTGTACATAATGGCAGTATTCTTTGCCATTATGGTAATTCCTTTTTCTCTTTCCAGCTGGTTCGAATCTAATATTCTCTCTTCAACCACTTGATTTTCGCGAAACACTCCACTTTGTTTTAGCATTGCATCAACTAAAGTTGTTTTTCCATGGTCAACATGGGCAATTATAGCAACGTTTCGGATGTCAGTTCTTTGGGTTAGCATCTCTGTATTTCAAAAGCCTCCTTTTAAATCTTAATAGGCAGCTTTAATAATTTTAAAATAATCTGCTTTTTAAAGTCAAGAAAATCAAAAAGTTTACATGGTTAAAAAATAGGAACCAATCTTATTATATTAACCTTATATTAGCACTATATTGTAATTTTCCATGCTGTTAGATATTATATATTATGAATAATTTACTAAGACTTTAAAGAAAGGGGTACATAACACCGACGATGAAAAAAAATCCATTAAACTTTAGCAAAAACACTTACTCAAAATTAATTGTCCTCATGCTCTGCTGTTTGTTTACAATATCTAACTCAACCATTTCACTATGTGCTGTATCAAAAGTAAAATATATGACTGCAGAAGAATTTGTTCAAAAGGTTTTTGTAGATCTCAAGATAATTAATCATTCACAAGATTCCTGGAACAAAGCAAAATTATTAAAAGTTCTTCCTGCAAACTTGAAAAAAAACTCTGTTATCACGAAAGCTCAAGCTGCATATATTCTGTGGAGCACAATACAAAATGCAGAGTCTCTAAAACAGAGATTATTACCAGTTCAAACTAACATATTATCCTGTTGGGAATATTACAAACAAACAGGAAAAGGATTTATAACAAAAAACACTCCAACCGAAATAGCACTTTTGCATTATAACTTCGTGGTAGTAGAAAAAATATATAAAGATGGTTATAAAAAATATGTTCTTGTATGGAATCCATATACCAAAGTACGATCACAAGATGATTATGTGAAATTAGTAAGAGATTTCATAAATAAAAATCCACAAAAGCACAAGGTTGAGCTCAAGGAAAATCCAAAAACTTTATCAGTAGATTACATAAAAAAAGTATTTCCAATCGTTGGTAAATTAAATAATCTTCCTCCAACAATTTTAAATAAAGTGTATCAAAGTGTATACCAAAATACATATCAGGATATTGAGAATATTGTGTTAAACCAACTTTATACTGTCAATGAGCAAGTTTACTGTTATTTTTCAGAAGACAAAATCCTTAAGGTTGCTAAAATTCAGAATTTCAAAACTTCATTCTTAGGAAAAGAATACAATGTAAATGTAAAAACAGACCCTCGATGGAACAAATACGTTGAAGATTACATTATGTCATTAAAAAGAGACTTTCCTGTTAATCACGAAAGATTTAAATACATTGTCGCCGATATATATCTCACCCCTGTAGACTTTCAAGAATCTATTCTCCGTTTATTAGATTTGGGATTATTAATACCTGAAATCAATCCTTATGACCAACGTTTTTATATCTATCCAAATAAAAAACTTTCAAGCACAGAAGTAAACGAAATTATTAATAGAATATCAAAAAACGAAAACTTATCTTTTGACGAATTTAAAGTAGACAACACATTTTTCAGAATTGACAACCTTAGATTTTTAAAAATGCTCAAAAGCCTTCCATTAAAAACTCAAAGCAAATTGAAGTTTACATCAAATCTATTTGGTATTGATGAATTTGGAATTTATATAATTGTTGAAGGAACAAAATATTATCTTGCTGAAACCCTCCCCAAGAATGGGAATATGTTTTACTATATAAAACCTTATATTACCTATGCAAAAACAAAACTGCAGTACAAAGATCTCATCCCAAAAGATCAGATAATTGAAGTATTAAGCGAAGTAGATGGTATCTATCTTGTAAAATATAGAAATTCTGAATTATGGGTACCCTCAAGATATTTGACCATTTTACCGCAAAGAAAAGTTTTTCTTAACCCACTAACAAAAGAGGAAGTTGAAAAATTTGTAAATTCACAACTAAAAAATGAAAAATCAAATTATTTTATATGGGTTGACTTGTGGAGATTATCAATTTATCTGTTGAAAAAAGAAAATAATGAATATTTTCTTATCAAAACAATTGATTGCTCTGCAGGAGCTGAATATACCCCTACATTGAGAGGTTATTTCAAAAGCAAAGCCAAAGTTTATAAATTTTATAATGAACACTATAGAGCAGGAGCAATGTATGCATTGGTGTATTCTGGTAATTATATGATACATTCTGTTATAACAAACCGGGAAGGTAAAATCGTCGATAACTCCATAATAAAAAGAAATAGCCACGGCTGCATCAGAGTCCCTATGAACGATGCTAAATACATTTACGATCATGTACCAGTCGGAAGTGTAGTGTGGGTGAATTGAAAAAAATAAGATAGATATTCTTACAGTTAAGAATATCTATCTTTTTTATATTTGTATCCATTTTAATGTTTACAAACATTTATTGGAATAAAAAGTGTTTGATGTAAACGATCAAAGTCATATGGGTAAAAATTGAAATCTATATAAAGTTTTGAATTTAGAGTTCCTTTAATTTCTTCCAAGAACACTGTAAATGTATTTTGCCGATTATTGAATAAATTTGACATTGTAGCACTTATATTATATCTTTGCCCATTTTTGTCAATTATATATGCAGTTAAATTTTTACAAGGTATAATTGAAGAAACGCAAGCAATGCTAAAGTACCTTTTTTCATACTCTTTATCATAATAATTCACTCCTGTCATTGCTAAAACGTAATAGGATTTTGTTGGAATTACTATTTCTAATCGCAACTTATCACCCTCATATACATTCGAAAAAGTTGTTCTTCCCCATTGTGATTTTTCCTCATTCCATCTATAAGTGTTTAAAATTTTTATATTTTGAGTATCTATTTTTAAGTCAATATCCACTGTTTCTGTTTGCTTTGTAATAATTAAATCTTTTATAGGCTTGTATGCTAAACAATACATACCAGAATACGAAGGATCACCAGCAAAAATCCAAACTTTTCCGTGGTTCCCTATATCAAATTTAACACTTCTTTGACGACCAATAGGACAAATTATTTTATCATCTAACCACATACTATTCAATCCGATATATAATTTGTCATTTAGCCCCACTCCACCAAATGCATATAGCATATTAAAATTAACTTTTCCAAATTTGCTTACATCTAATTTTACATTCTTGTTATTATCCACTTTAATTTTTGCGAATGCATATTCCATTACATCCCAATCGTTTGAACCATAACCTATTTTTAAATAATACTCACCTTTAGTAATTAATAATGGTAAATAACCATTTTTATCTGTTTTCCCTATATATATCTCTCTCAAAATTTCTTTGCTAATAATAAATACCTGAGCAAAAGCAATCGGTTTAGAATTATCATATATGTGTATATTTACAACTTTATCTAATGAAGAATTCGGAGTGATACAAACTTTATCTGGTATGGAAGAAGCACTTGTAAAATTTAAATTCTTTTTTATTAAAAGTCCGTTTGAGACTATGTAACAATTCATTTTTGAATTTTGTGCAACTGATAATTTTACTGATTTATTTGAAGAATAGTAAACTTTACAATTATCATTAAATAGTTCAAATTGAGAAAGTAGCTCATTTTTATATTTGACATAAATGCTTACCAATTTTGATTTTTGAGATTTCTTATAATTTTGAGTACTTGCAAAAGCTGTACTATCTCGGAAATGTAAAACTTCAGAAAAAACATTTAAACTAATAAGGCTCAACAAAGTAATGATCAGAAAATTTAACTTAAACTTTTTTGAACTTAACACCATTCCAAACCTCCTCTCTATTGTATTTTGGTTCTATATGCATTTTGTAGAAATGCTCAAGATAAGCGATGTAAAGCTCTACACATTTTTAAAAAAAGTCCTACTCTCTGTTTGTATAACTTTTACTTTTCGTACTAAAATATATATCTTGAATGATATTAAATACATTACAAGCTATCACATCTTCTAAACCTTTGCTCAATCCGCGCATATCACCATCTTCTGACTGAGAGTAGCCAACAACTACGTAACTACCATCACTCGTAACTGTATTTATTGCTCCAGATTATTCGTTTTTGAAAATTTTATAGACTTAATCAGGTGTTGTCTTCATTATTTCAACATTCAAAACAGTTGCAACTCTTCTAAAAACAACAGTATTAAACATTTTAAAGTTTGCATCTTCGTGAACTCCATCTTTCAGGGTTAAAAGTCCATTCTATAGCACCAATATTATAATAAACTGCACCTTTCCACATACAAGTTACATCGCAGAGTCCAAAGTTAAATTTGATATCTTTGAGCTAACTGCAAAAGTTTTCCAAGTTCTCTTGAAGAATGGATATTTACTCTTTAAATCACATGCTTATTTAACTCATCAAATTTAATACAAAAATATAAAAAAGTAGCAGAAGTTTCTATCATTGAGCCAATATTATCAAAAGAAGTAAAATATACTTTCATTCCATCATCTTTGAAAAGAATTTTGTCGCCTATTTGAATATCTGTATTCTCAGTTGCTTGACTAAGATTCTTCTGGTACTTCGGGGTTTTCAATTCAATATTATTACATGCTTGCTTAAAGAAAAGTAATTATAACTCATAATTCTTCTTTATGTATTGGTATCATATAATGTCCTCTCTGCATAACGATTATCCACTTCTAACATTAAACTTGAGTGTTTTAGATTTGTAATATCATTTACTTTTTATTTTATCCCACATTTATTTTGCCTCCCTAAATTGTTTTTGGTTTGATGCCAACAATCAAACACAACCTACTATTAAACTCTGTTCAACTAGTTCTAAAACCTTTTTTTCTTTACCAATATATAACTCACATCTGAGTTTTTATCACTTGTTTTGGATTCAATATATAATTCTATAGCTTCACCGAGTTCATATAATACAAAATAGCTGCCCCACTCTTCATCAATTCCTTCACTAATTTTTTTTAATTCTTTTATATTTTCTAATTTTTTATCTAAATCTGAGAGAGAACCTTTCAAGGAAATGCCAAAAAGTTTTATATTATCTCCAGCACTAAAACTATTAACATATGCTTTAGTCATATCTTCTAATCTTTCTACCGAATTAAAATCAAAGCTAAATAAAAGCCCACTTTTAGTTTTATATAATAATCCTCCCTCATAAGAATAGATCTCTACTGGTAAACCAAATTCTTTTCTTATTTCGCTTAAGTTCATACTTAACAACTTTTTTATTATGCCATAATTACTTAAATCAAATTCTGTATTTACTTCCTTGTTCTTTAGCTCCTTCAAATCAAACCAAAATCTTACTACTCCTCTTGCATATGATGCAATCTTATATGGTTCAAAACAAATTAAAAGACCATTATTTTTGAATACCATATCTTCAAACAAGTCTTCATCAAAGGCTTTCTGATTGTCCTGAGCACTAAACACTCCATATGGTGGATCATCTAAATCATTACATAAAGCTCTTGCAAAGTTTATATAATTCTTTATTAATTTTTGTTGATCATTATTCAAATAGTTTACAAGTTTTATACTGTTACCTGTTCTTAGATCAAAGGTAAAACCTTCGATTTGAGTCAAACCATGTGCTCCACCCGTATATGAGTATTCTTCGAATAAAAAAGAAACATAAGGTTCAACACTTTTGTCCCATTCATATTTGATATAAAGGGTATATGGATACAAACCTGAGTCACCTTCTGACCCAGCAGATATCTTTTTTATATCTTCGATTTGTTGTTCAGCATATTTTTTAAGAACAGAATTTATTTTCTCATAAACTTCTTGTTTCAATCCATTACCAATGATTTTAGGTATAAATACATCTATTTCATACTTTTCTGTATTTTGATATATTCTTTCAAATACAACATCCCACGTGGGTTTATTAGTAGGTTTATTTTTGTTTGAATACATAATAGCTTGATCAGTTTTTTGCTTAACCGAAGTATTAACCCTGCTAACACTTTCATTTTTTGTTTTTAATACCGAACATCCACTGATTGACAATAACAAAAAAATAAATATACAAATTGTAAACGTGTTGATCTTTTTCATAATTGGAATATACCTCCTAAATTTTGATAAAAAGTAATTTAAATTTATCTAACTCTATAAAATTCATATTCTGCCCTTCCAGAACCTGGGATAGGTTCTAATATTAATTTGTTACTCTCAATTCTGAAATAATATCCTTCTTTTCCAGTCAATGTGCCTGTAAGATATAATTTATTCCCCTCTATCTCCCACGCACCACCTATCCAATAGTAGTGGGCTTTAAATGTACCATTTGGATAAAATATGATGGTATCTTTATCATCCGACCAAGTTCCAATAATATTATCGGAACCTATACTAATAACATTTCCCCCACTTGCACTTGCTATCCCATTGCCCATCGCCAATACAATCACTGCTAATAAAATAATACACACAATATACGCTCCTACTGTAATATAAAGTGCCTTAGTTTCTTTATCTTTCAGTAAAACCTTAACAGACCAAAAATTTAATATAACATTCATAAGAAAACCAAATATGCATAATAATACAACTAACCAAACACTTATAAACTGCAAAATTAAATTCACAATAGCTACCCATCCAAGAGGAATTAAACTTACCCCTATTCCTCCTAATACAGCCTTAAAATCAATATTTTCTTTTAATATCACAAATGTCAATTTAACAATGCCGCAATACAAAAGGTATAAAAGAAACAAACCTATAAAATTATAAAGAAATGTTTTAAACAATGAATACGAATTTAAAAGGTCGGATATCCCAATAAAATCTTCAACTAACTTTATACCTCTCCCCGCTAAAACAAGATTTTGAATAGAAACAAATATAAAAGTAAGAAAAGCAAACAAAATGCCTGCTTTATAGTCATTGTTCTGTATTACCCTTGAAATAAAAACGAAGGGATTTTTTAAAAATGCCCAAGCAAATTTTATTGTAAGATAACAATATCGAACTGCTGAGTTAATTACATCATTTAGGGTTGAAGTATTAGTAGATTCCTTTTTCTTTTCTTCAGCGGTATTCACAGTCTGCTCAATATTTTCGCTTTTAACATCCTTACTAACTTTTGCAGCATTTTGAGTATTATTCAATACTTCACCACTTGTAACTTCATTGCCATTTGTTTGACTCACCATCGTTTGATTTGTTTGACAACTACAAACCTCACCTTCTTGAAGTTCTCTATTACAATACGGACATTTTATCATTTCAATCACACACTCCCTTCATCTAATTTGTATTCTTTAATCTTGCCATCTTCTGGCCAGTCATAAAACCAGGGAGCCTCTATTCCGACAATAATAAAGTTCTTTGCATTTTCATCCCATACAAGCGTGTAAACCTGTGCAGTTTCTTTTTCAGGAATATCTTGTGGTGGAGTCTCGTCTTGGGAATATATTGCATCTTTGTAGTAAATTTTTGCAGTAATTTTTAATGTAATTTTTCCATCTTCGTTTTTAAACAATTTTAACGTTCCCAAGTTGAACTCTGTTTTTGTTACTTTACCTGTAAACTTTTGGTTATTAGCTTTTAAATCTTCAATTCTGCTGGTAAAAATTTGTTTTAATTCATCAGAAATATGCAAAAACTTATTCGGAGCCTGAGCTATCATAGCAGTTCTGTAAGACTTTTCAAAATCATTTATAACAGAAGCAACCTTTTCGAATGTCGAATTATTAGTATCATCGTTTGAAAGTGTATTTGGAATTGTAATGCTATTTGACCAGCTGCCAAGTTTTACAGAAGTTGTTCTCACTTCACCCCATGGAAGTTTTATTTTTGCACTAAACTCACTTTCGTCACTTACAGGTCCAAATTCAGACGCATCTTTTACCAAAACACCGGTTGGCTTACCATTCAAAATTATCTCAGCATCCTCAAAATCTGAGTTTACCTCTACGTAGCGAGGATAAAGATACAGTTCAGCAGTGTATTGGTTATAGTTACTAAAATCTGTACTGTAAATTTTTTCTTCATCAATCTTCTCTAATGTACAATACGGACCTTTGTATTCTGCTTTAATCTTGTATATACCAGCAATCAATGGACCTATTGAAATTTCCTGAGATGGGTCTGAAACTGAAGCAATGTTTTTACCATTCAAGAATATTTTTGCATCCTTAGTGTCACACTTTACCTTTAAAAAGTAATTTTTTGCTGCAATCTTATATTTCGTGAAGAAAATCAAGCCCTTGCCTGTAAGTTTTAAGAGAAAATCATTAGAATAATCTTGAGTTGAGAAAAGATCAGATAAAGTATCGGTTAGAGATTTATTCTTTTCATTTGAGGATGAATTTGAAATTGATTGAATTGCTTCATCTAATGCTTTGAAAACACCGTCTATGTATTCAGGCTTTGTCTGACACAATTCTAAGAAAGCTTTTAGATTGTCTTGTGAAATTTGTTCACCTGTTTCATGAACAAGTACTTTGGAAAGCTTTCTTGTATCTTTATTTTTAACAGCTTCCTTGAATTCATCCACAAGCCTTTGGGGAGAATATATTGACTTTCCAATCGCTATAAACAATATTAAAAACACCAGGAAACCTATAATTCCGTAAAACCACGGCAAAAGTTTTCTGTCAAATTTAAATTTTATGCTTGGAACTTTAAATTCTTCTGTTTGTCCCTCAAAGTATTTTTCTAAGAAGAACTCTCTCTTTGTCCTTTGCAAATTACTCAAAATCTTTGACTCTAAGCTTTCTCCACACTGACTACATACTTTCTGCCCCTTTTCAATTGTAGCACCACACTTGGGACAATAAAGCATACTTTTACCTCCCATCATTGTTTTTTAAAGACTATTCGACACAATTCGACATTATTCGACAAATTATATACTTTTAAGGTGTTATCTTGATTTAATTATAATTTTTCACGTATATAAATGCAAGAGCTTATTTATTTCAAAATATGGTTGACATTAAGTTTTTCATTAATGTAATATAATAGTAAAAACAAAACTCTTTCAGGGAGGTTGAGGAAATGAAAAAGCACATTTCAGTATTTATAATCCTATTTGCTGTCATTTTTTGTTTTGTTGCAGTTGCGTCATCTCCAACAAATTATAAGACTATGTACGAAAAACTTTTGAAAGATTAAAACTCTCTAAAAACTCAATATGACAAGTTAAAAAAAGAAAATGCTGATCTTCAAGCAAAGGTGAATGAACTTAGCAAAAAGGCAGGAACAAGCCCAGTTTATGAGTATCAAAGAGATATTATCCTAAATGGGGTAACACTTAAATACAAAGTTCCATTTATAAACTATAAAGGGATGAGGTTTGTCCACCTTGACTCAATTTTATATTGCTTCTTTAATAAAAACATAGCTCCTTGGAAAATTAATGATAATCAAAAAGCATTAATTATAGGTCCCGATTTGGGTCCAAATGGGGGTATATTCCTTACTGATTTGCCGTTGAGTGCCTATAAATCTGTTAGAAATTCTTGGGGCGATCAGGGTCGTTATGGTATAAATCAAGATGTGGTCACATTGCTTGGAAAAACATATCGTAAAAATATTTGGTGGGATGCTTACCAATATTCATATTGGCAGTCAGATGATAATAGACGACTTACTTTTGTTCAGTATATATTAAACGGCGATTACAAAAAACTGAAAATGACTTTGGGTTTAGATGATGATTCTGAAGTAGGAGCAAGTGGCAAATTTACTATCTATTTAGATGGAGAAAAAAGATATGAGATAGAAATTGCAAAAGGTGAAAAAGGAAAAGATGTCTCTTTAGATGTAGTTGGCTGTAATACATTAAAGATTGAATTTTTTGCAAATCCAGCTAATTATAATTGTATGATTTACCCTTTTGTAGGTGATGCAGTATTGTACAAATAAATATTTACAAATTATGAGGGGCTGTCCAAAAAATAATTGGATAGCCCCTTTCATTATAAGATTTAGTTTTTTGTTTGATGAACTTTCCCTATATGCTGTGATATAAAAATTTTAAAACTTTGTTTTTAGTCAGCCCCTTATTAATTATATACAGACTTTTTTTATGTTTTTTAGTTCCCAATTTTGAATTAGTATTTTTTCTTATTTGTTCTAAAATTCCAATTACAAGTTAAAATAACAAAAAGGGGACTATCTGCCTACCTGGTAATCCCCTTTCATTTTTACTCCAAAAAATCCTTAAGCTTCTTACTCCTGCTTGGATGTCTTAACTTTCTCAGTGCTTTTGCCTCAATTTGGCGGATTCTCTCTCTTGTGACGTTGAATTCTTTGCCAACCTCTTCTAAGGTGCGAGCCCTGCCGTCTTCAAGGCCAAATCTGAGTTTTAAGACTTTCTTTTCACGCTCGTTAAGTGAGTCTAAAACCTCTAATAGCTGCTCTTTTAACATAGAATATGCAGCAGCTTCAGATGGCGCAAGAGCATCATCATCGGGTATAAAGTCGCCCAAGTGGCTATCTTCCTCTTCACCGATTGGAGTTTCAAGTGACACCGGCTCTTGTGCAATCTTTAGAATCTCTCTCACTTTTTCAACTGGCATGTTCATCTCTTTTGCAATCTCTTCCGGTGTTGGTTCTCTTCCCTTTTCTTGCAAAAGCTGTCGTGATACCCTTACAAGCTTGTTTATTGTCTCAACCATGTGCACAGGAATTCTAATAGTTCTTGCCTGGTCAGCAATAGCCCTTGTGATTGCTTGTCTTATCCACCATGTTGCATATGTGGAAAATTTATACCCTTTTCTGTAGTCAAACTTTTCAACAGCCTTCAAAAGACCAAGATTACCTTCCTGGATAAGGTCCAAAAAGAGCATACCTCTTCCCACATACCTTTTTGCAATGCTGACAACAAGCCTCAAATTTGCCTCAGCAAGCCTCTTTTTAGCCTCTTCATCGCCTTGCTCGATCCTCTTTGCAAGTTCAATCTCCTCTTCAGGGGTCAAAAGTGGAATCTTGCCAATTTCCTTCAAATACATCCTGACAGGGTCATCTATAGCAATACCTTCAGGCAGATTTTCCAAATCGTCTTTTAATAGCTCCTCCTCTGATACTCTGTCGTCTACAACATCAATTCCCATGCTCTCCAAGGTATCATAGATACTTTCAACTTGGCTTGCATCAAGTTCTACCTTGTCAAGAATCTCCTGTATTTCTGAATATGTCAAAAACCCTTTGCTCTGACCAAGAGATATAAGTTCTCTGACCTTTTCTCTTATAAGAGTCTTTTTTTCTTCGCTCATCTTCTTGCCTTCCGATTTGTTTTCTGTGCTTTTTTTAGCAGGCTGTTTTTCTTGATTTTCATTTTTCTGTGATTCAAGCAATTGTTTTTCAACTTCTTGCTGCTGCTCGCTTCCAGTCTCTTTATTTATATTTTGGTCATTGAGGTTTTTCACCTCATTATTTTCCATGTTCTGCTCTGTCATCCCTTAAATTCCCTCCTTTCCGTCTTTGATTTTTCTAATTAGCATTTGCAACTTCAATACCTTTTCATTATCTCCTCTCTTTTGCGCCTCCAACATCTCACGTCTTAACCACAACATTCTATTATTGTTTGTTTTTAGCTCTTCTATCGCTCTCTTGGCAGCTTCTTCTGTTTCAAATCCTTTCGAAGAAAAGCTTGTGAGTTCTGACAATACTTTTTCATCATCAACAAAGGTCAAAAGCATCGAATAGGTCACTTCCATCCCCTCATTAATTAAGTTTTTTATTGAACTGAAAAGTATTTTTATATCTTCGGTGCAAAAATCATCCTCGGTAACAGCATTTCTGATGCTTTCTGACTTGTTAGCCCACTCCACATAGATAGATAAAAGGTCTATATCATTTTTTTTGATTCTCTCTTCTTCAGTTAAATTACTTTTTTGCTGAACTTGCTTAAAATGTTGAATACTTTCTATGCGTTTTAGTTTTATATTTTCATTTTTGGTAAATTCCTTTAATATTGCATCTTCATCAATTTGTGTGATCTGGGATAGCTTCTTTATATATTCCTGCCTTTCAACCTCATTTGAAATTGGCATTAAAATCTTTTCAAAGTATTCTCTCACAAACCTGATCTTCTGATCAGATTTTGACAAATCATAATTAGAAGATATCTGCTTTATTTTAAAATCTATTACGAACATAGCATTTTGTTTCTTTAGTAAAAACGCATCCTTCCCAAACTTTTTTATATACTCGTCAGGGTCTTTTGCATTTTCAAGCTCCATAACCTTTACCATAAGCCCATTTTGGTAAAGTATATCACCACTTCTAAACGTCGCATTTTTTCCTGCCTGGTCACTGTCTAAGCAAAGAACGACCTCATTTTTGTACCTGCGCAGAAGGAAACTGTGATCCTGTGTCAGGGCTGTACCCAAAACCCCTACAACATTGTCTATACCTTCCTGATGAAGAGAAATGACATCCATATACCCTTCCACAACCACAAAGTCTTTTTCCTTGCTTGACTTGGCAATGTTAAGACCATATAAAACCTTCGATTTTGAAAATATAAGAGTATCTGGAGAATTCATGTATTTAGGTGTTCGGGAGTCGTCAATTATACGACCACCAAACCCAATTACTCTATTCATTGTATCGAATATAGGAAAAATCAGCCTTCCTTCGAATCTACAATAATTCTTTCCATTTCTCTCAATAAAAATTCCACTTTTATCAATAATCTCTTTGGAATACTTTTTTGCAAGCAACTCATACAAGTTGTTATTCTCAGGACAAAAGCCAAGTCCGAACTGTTTTGCAGTCTCTTTTCTTATACCCCTTTTCAAAATATACCTTGCAGCATCTATGTTTTCCCTCAGATACAATTGCCTTTGAAAATATTCAAAACAGTCATGGTGAAGAGAAATAAGCTCTTCTTTTTGTTTTGCCAAAGCTCTGTCTTTTGCTGACTGAGGTTGAGAAAAGTCTACGTCAATTTTAGCCTTCTCTGCTAAAACTTTGAGCGCTTCTGTAAAGGTCAAATTCTCTATGCGCATAACAAAATGGATAGCATTGCCCCCAACTCCACAGCCAAAACAGTGAAATATTTGCTTTGACGGTGAGACATAAAAAGAGGGCGTCCTCTCTTGATGAAAAGGACAAAGCGCTCTGAAGTTCACTCCCACTTTTTTAAGCGGGACATACATTGAGACCACATCAACAATGTCAACCTTGTTGAGGACCTGTTCTACAACTCTTTCCAGCACATCACGTTCACCTTCGCGTTTTTTAAGCCAATTTAATTTTATTTCGACAAATTTTTTTTAATACCTTTTAGCATTTTTAATAAAAATCAAAGCTTGTTCCATGGTGATGGTAAGAATAATTCATAAAATTTTCTCATAGCATATCTGTCTGTCATTCCAGCTATATAATCTACTATTGCCTGTTCCTTGCCAAACCTGTCGATATTTTTTTTCACATCATCGGGTAAAACGTCACAGTTTGACATAAAATACTCATAAAGAGCCTGTATAATATATTTAGCTTTGCTTTCATCCTTTTTTGCCTCGGAACCAATATACACATTCTCAAACATGAAACTTCGCAAAGTTTGCATAGCGTAAAAAACATCTTCGCTCATGGAGATTTCTGGCTTGTCCATACTATTTTTTATTATATCCCTAATTAATGTATTAATTCTCTCTCTCTTAGAAAATCCCAAGATTTTGAGACAGTCTTTTGGCAGGTCATCTTCCTTCAATATACCTGCTCTTATTGCATCGTCAATGTCATGGTTGATGTATGCAATCCTGTCTGCAAACTGGACAACTCTGCCCTCTAAAGTGGCAGGTATCCTCCCCCACACATGATTCAAAATCCCGTCCCTGACCTCAAACGTGAGGTTAAGTCCATCTTCTCCTTCCAGAAAATCAACAACTCGCAGGCTCTGGACGTTGTGTGAAAAGCCGGTTGTGGTTATCTTGTTTAAGATATCCTCACCTGCATGGCCAAAGGGTGTGTGACCCAAATCATGACCAAGTGCTATTGCCTCTGTTAAATCTTCGTTGAGCCTCAGAGCTCTTGCAATTGTCCTTGCAATCTGTGCAACCTCCAAAGCGTGTGTAAGCCTTGTTCTGTAATGGTCACCTTCTGGAGATATAAATACCTGGGTTTTGTGTTTTAGCCTCCTGAAAGATTTGGAATGTATTATTCTATCTCTATCTCTTTGGAACTCCGTTCTCACATCGCATTTTTGTTCAGGTCTTTGTCTTCCTTTTGTATTTTTTGATAGAGTCGCATATGGTGAAAGAATCTTTTCTTCCAAACTCTCCTGATACTCTCTTACTTTTAACAAAACTTATCACCGGACTTTTTAAAAGTCCAAAACTAAAATTGTCTCTATCAACAATGTTATATAATAACTTAATTCTATACAAACTCAAAATTCCCTTCTTTGAAATGAAAAAATTCAAAAAGAAGAAGGCTGGTAGTTTTCTCCAGCCTTCTGTTCTAATTGTCAGATTGTACATTTTCAGATTTTTATGTTATGATACATTTCCTCTTCTTTCCTGAAGACGTTGTTTTAGTCTCGGCTTTTTCTGAACTTTCTTGTTTTCATTTATTATTACAATAGGTTTATCTTCTTTTAAAACAGCCGCTTTTGTAATAATAACCTTTTCTATCTTATCATTTGATGGAATCTCAAACATCACATCAAGCATAATCTCTTCCATGATAGCTCTAAGACCTCTTGCACCAGTGTTGCGTTCAATTGCTTTGTCAGCAATAGCCTCAAGAGCATCTTTTTCAAACTCAAGTTCTACACCATCCATTGCAAAAAGTTTTTGATACTGCTTTACAAGTGCATTTTTGGGCTCTGTCAGTATCTTTATTAAAGCCTCTTTATCCAATGCATCCAATGTAACTATTATAGGCACGCGTCCTATAAATTCTGGAATCATTCCAAACTTTAAAAGGTCCTGAGGCATTATCTGTCTTAGTATATCTCCAATCTTTTTTTCTTTTTTACTTTCAATCTTTGCATTAAAACCAAGTGTCTTTTCACCAATTCTCTTTTCAATTATCTTCTCAATACCCTCAAATGCACCGCCACAGATAAACAGGATGTTTGTTGTGTCTATCTGTATAAATTCCTGATGTGGATGTTTTCTCCCACCCTGTGGTGGTACAGAAGCAATAGTCCCTTCCAATATTTTGAGCAGTGCCTGCTGAACACCTTCGCCTGAAACATCTCTTGTGATAGAAGGATTGTCAGACTTTCTTGCAATCTTGTCAATCTCATCTATATAGATTATACCACGCTCTGCTCTTTCAATATCATAGTCAGCATTCTGTATGAGCCTGAGCAGGATATTTTCAACGTCTTCACCAACATAACCTGCCTCTGTCAAAGTTGTTGCATCAGCTATTGCAAACGGAACATTCAACATCTTTGCAAGAGTCTGTGCAAGGTATGTTTTACCAGACCCTGTTGGTCCAAGCATCAAGATGTTGCTCTTTTGAAGTTCAACATCATCTTTTTTAGTATCGTGGTAGTATATCCTCTTGTAATGGTTATATACAGCAACAGACAAAATCTTTTTTGCGTGGTCCTGACCAACAACGTATTGGTCTAAAAACTCTTTTATCTCCTTTGGAGTTGGGAGTCTGTCGTCAAACTCATTGTATTCTTCTTCTTCAAAATCCTCTGAGATTATTTCAGAACAAAGTTCAATGCACTCATCACAGATATAAACGCCGGGACCAGCAACAAGTCGTCTTACTTCATCCTGTGACTTTCCACAGAATGAACATCTCAGTTGTTTCTTTTCTTCAAACTTAGCCAATTTTGAATCACCTCAAATTAAAGAAGGATTTATGGACGCCTTTCAATCACCCTGTCAATGATACCATATTTTAGTGCTTCTTCTGCTGTCATGAAAAAGTCACGGTCTGTATCGCGCTCAATCACTTCAATTGGCTGACCGGTCCTCTCTGACAGGATTTTATTTATTCTATTTTTTATCTTTAAAATCCATTCTGCATGGATTTTTATATCTGTTGCCTGACCGCGAACACCACCAAGCGGCTGATGTATCATTATTTCGCTGTTTGGCAGGGCAAACCTCTTGCCTTTTGCACCTGCCGCAAGCAGGAACGCGCCCATTGATGCTGCCATCCCAACACAGATTGTTGAAACATCAGGTTTTATATATTGCATTGTGTCATAGATTGCAAAACCCGCTGTAACAGATCCACCAGGTGAGTTTATATAAAGGTAAATGTCTTTGTCAGGGTCTTCAGCTTCTAAGAAAAGAAGCTGAGCAACTATAAGTGATGCAATATCGTCTGTAATCTCACCGCTGAGGATTACTATCCTGTCCTTTAAAAGCCTTGAATATATGTCATATGCTCTCTCGCCACGGTTTGTCTGCTCAATAACTATTGGAACAAGTGCAGACATAATTTTTACCTCCTTTTTTAAAAAACAAAATTTGCTAAAAACTTCATTTAATTTTCCTGATTTTCGCCTTGAACCCCTTCACTTATAATTTTAGCATTTTCGTAAATAAAATCTATAGCCTTATTTAGGATTATACCCTCTTTTATATATTCAATATCATCTTCAGAAAGTCTTTCTTTGAGCTTATCAACTTCCAAATTATACATCTTTGCAAGTCTTTCAAGCTCTTTTTGAAGCTCTTCATCTGTAGCCTGGATATTTTCTATCCTTTGCAATCTTTTCCAGGATGAGGTTATTTCTTACAGCCTTCTCTGCTCTTTCTCTAAACTGGCTTCTAAATTCAGCATCAGTCTTTCCTATAGCTTGCAGGTATCTTTCGTATGTCATGCCAAAATACTGCAGGTTTCTTGCAACATCTTCAATATAATAATTTATCTGATTTTCAATCATTGGTTCTGGGAATATCTATTGATGTATTTTGAGCAATCTTTTCTAAAATTGCATCAATCATCTCGTCTTTTGCTCTTTGGTCATTTTTCTCTTTAATTCTATTTCTTATACTTGCCTTAAGTTCCTCTAATGTCTCAAATTCACTGACATCTTTTGCAAACTCATCATCAAGTTCAGGAATCTCTTTTACCTTTATATCCTTTACTTTTACCTTGAAAGTTGCCTTTTTACCAGCAAGCGAAGGTTCCTGATAATCTTCAGGGAATGTTACCTCTATTTCTTTTTCCTCACCCTTGTTCATACCAATAATCTGCTCTTCAAACCCCGGTATAAATGTGTTAGAACCTATTGTAAGCTCATAATCCTGTGCTGACACCACCGTTTATCAGGTTCTCCGTCCACAAACCCTTCAAAATCTATTGTGACAATATCCCCTTGCTGAACAGGTCTTTCAACAGAAACAAACCTTGCATTTTCTTCTCTCAAGTGTTCAAGCTCATGTTCTACCTCTTCTTCTGCAACAGGATATTCAATTTTTTTAATTTCAATCCCCTTGTACTGGCCAAGCTCAAATTCAGGTTTTACATACACTTCCGCCCTGTATATGAAATTCTTGTCCTTTCCAACTTGAACAATATCAACTTCTGGCCTTGAGACAACTTCAAGTTTGCTCTCTTCAATCACTTTTGGATATGTCTCATTTAAAACATAGTCAATAGCATCATCATAAAAAACCTCTTCGCCATAAGCTCTCTCTATTAAAGACCTTGGAGCCTTGCCAGGCCTAAAACCTGGAATTTTGAAAATATTTTGCATTTTTCAGGTAAGACTTCTGAAGACCTTCTTCAAACTTTTCAGCCTCAACCTCAACCTCAATTATTGCTTTGTTTGTTCCTTTTTTTTCAATTTTAAACTCCATCCTAATCCTCCCTCAAAAAATTTATTTTAAATTTTTTATTGCTGTCACTCTAATAAAAAGTTATATTTTAACTATGATATTGTAGCATAAAAGTTTTCATTTTAAAAGTAGATTTTAAAACTTGAGCTCGAATAGATGTAGAGATATTTGCCGAAGCAAAAAGATGATGAATACTTTTTAATGATTCATGCTCAGAGAGGCAAAAGCAAAGAAGAATTTATTCATAAGAACTCAAAAGTAGCAGGACACATGAATCTTTTTCAGCTCCCATTGCGGTAAGGGAATGAATGTGAGAACACCATTTAAGACTTATTAAAGAAAATAGAAATTTTTCATTCTCTATTCTGTAATAAATTAGGTAGTAAATATGCCTTCATTATGTGTAAAAAAATTTAACACTTTGTATAAACACCTAAAAGTTGTATTTCTGGCAATGAATTTGAGTATACTGTAGCATGTTTGCATCAAGTTTGCAAGGGTTTAATCCAGCAAAACAGCAAGAATTCGAATAATGAGTACTGCAAGCATGAGAAGAAAAATAATAACTTCTGGAAGAAGCATTTTTAAAGTTTGAAGCTCTTTTTGAATACAAAACCTTGCTGTTTTCTTTTGCATCTAAAAACACCCCTGAAAAAACAAAAAGCCACAAATAGCTCCTTGCCAGCTACCTGTGGCTAACTTTTTTTGATTGTGGAATTATTCGCAGCTTCTGAGTTGTGTCTTTATTACCTGTAGAGTTTTAAAAACTCTTCTAGACTTATCCCTGCCTGTTCCAGAATACTTTTCAATGTTCCCCTTGCAACTTCTTCATGCATTGGGATAATCACAATACTTGTTGGATTCTCTTTCTTTAGCTTGAAATGACTGCCTTTTTGTGACACTTCTCTGAACCCGGCTTTTTTGAGCGCTCTTATTATTTCCTGTGGCTTTAGTACAGGGTATTTTGGTGACATTTATATTGCCACCTCTATGGTAGTTATTAGCGGTGGCATCTGTGGTTTTTGTATCTCTTCTCCTTCATAGTAAAGTTCAAGAGCTTCTTTTAAATTGGCTATTGCTTCTTCGACAGTTTTCCCCTGTGAAGCTACACTGTTTTCTATGCATTTGGCGATATACCAGTTGTCTTCTTTGCTTACTACTACTGTAAACAACATAACAAACTCCCCTTTAAGCCTCAAAGTTTTTTGCTTTCAACTTTTATTATACCACACAAAAAAACGAAAACCACAGCCTTTTGCTGTAGTAGTTTTTATTTTAACAGGAAGTTAAAACAAAATTGTGTCCACTGTATAATTAGTATTGAAATAATCATCAAAGGAGGTTATTTAAAATGAATAAAAACGAAATTATTGAGACTGTTAAAAACATGGCAAAAGAAGCAAGTATTAAATATGTATTGCTTCCTGTGATGATCCTAACTGCCCAGCCCTAAAGCAACAAAAAGTAAAACCTGCTCGATTGCTTTATGTTATCAGAAAGATAAGTAGCCTTGCTAAAAACGAAAATGACAAAAGCAATGGTTATTCAAAAGTGAAGTTAAGGTAATTGTAAGAGCAAATTTGCTACTTGCAATGCCTGCCTCGGTATCGACTTTGGAATGGTAAAAAAGACATTTTCAGCATATACGCTTTCTTCGGCAAAGAAAATAAGGCTTACCTAAATGAAAGTTTTTGACCATTTAATTGCAAGAGGGCTAAAAGAGATTCTAATTGTCATATGCGATGACTTTCCTTAATATTTATGAAAAGGCAAGAAGCAAACTCAGGTGAATACTTTCAGCTGCCTGTATCTTAGAAATTAATTATTTACTCACAGGAAGAAAACTTACGCTTATGCAAAATAGAAAAATGGAGTTCCCAGCATTAGAAAATGCATCAATGATATAACCTAACTCCATAATTACATTATAAATTGAAACACAAATTCTTGATTAGTCTTCCTATGTTCTTATTCTTTATCAAATTCTTACAAACATTATAAAGCTACAAAGTTTCACACTTAACTTGTATGTGAACAATTTTTTTAATTATAACTGGAATATAATGGTATTAATTTATTGTATGCACAAGTTGAAAAGTATATAATTTGAACTATACGGACATTTCCGAATTTACAAGAACATTTGGGAGGGAATATTTGAAATGATTCAGAACATGCCTGAAGTTAAGCCTGGAATTGTGGCAGTCAGCAGAGACTGTTTCCCCATCACACTTTCTGAAAAAAGAAGAAAAGCGGTGGTTGAAACGTGCAAACGTCTTGGCATTGACATTTTTGAAGCAAAGACAACAGTAGAAAATGAAAACGACGTTTTAAAAGCTTTAGATGAACTTAAAGTAGCAGGCGTAAATGCTCTTGTTGTATATCTTGGAAACTTTGGTCCAGAAGGACCTGAAACAATGCTTGCACAAAAGTTCGACGGACCTTCTATGTTTGTCGCAGCAGCCGAAGAGACACAAGAAAATCTGTTTGATGGTCGTGGCGATGCTTACTGTGGTATGCTAAACGCTTCGTACAATATAGGTCTGAGAAAGCTCAATCCCTATATCCCTGAGTATCCTGTGGGTGATGCAGAAGAAGTTGCAAATATGATTGCACATTTTGTAGATGTTGCAAGAGTTGTGATAGGAGTAAAGAACCTAAAAATCTTCAGTTTTGGACCACGTCCTCAGGATTTTCTTGCATGCAACGCACCAATAAAACCTCTTTATGACCTCGGCATAGAGATAATGGAAAACTCTGAGCTTGATCTGTTTGAGGCTTTCAACAACCACAAAGACGACCCGCGTATACCTGAGATTGTAAAACAAATGCAAGACGAGCTTGGCACTGGTAACAAACACCCAGGTATCTTGCCAAAGCTTGCTCAATATGAGCTCACCTTGATGGACTGGTATGAAAAATACCGCGGTAGCTGCAAGTTTGCAATATTTGCTAACAAGTGCTGGCCAGCTTTTCAGACACAGTTTGGATTTGTTCCTTGCTATGTGAATGCAAGGCTTGCATCAAGAGGTATTCCTGTGGCATGCGAGGTTGACATATACGGAGCACTGAGCGAATATATAGTTACACTTGCAACACAGCTTCCTGCAACAATCCTTGATATAAACAACACAGTGCCAAAAGATATGTATGAAGCAAATAAGGATAAATTCAAAGATTACAAGCTAACAGACCTTTTCATGGGATTCCACTGTGGAAATACTCCAATTTGCCATATGAAATATGCAGAGATGAGATACCAGCTTATTATGCATAGACTTTTAGAACCTGATAAAGAACCTGATATCACACGCGGAACACTTGAAGGTGCAATAAAACCTGGAGAAATAACAATATTCAGACTTCAATCAACAGCTGACTGTTTGCTCAGGTCGTACGTTGCACAGGGTGAGGTAATTGACGTTGACCCACGTTCGTTTGGAGGAATTGGTGTTTTTGCAATAAAAGAAATGGGTAGATTCTACAGATACGTTTTGATTCAAAAGCGGTTCCCGCACCACACAGCAGTTGCATTCAAACACATCGGAAAAGTTCTATTTGACGCAATGAAAATGCTGGGTGTTGATGACATATCGTTCAATCAACCAGCAAATATGCTCTACAAGGATGAAAATCCGTTTAAATAATTGCTGATATAAAAAAGGCTGCAGTGGGTTTTATATAATCCAAAACCGCAAACTGCAGCCTTTTTTGTTTTTATATCCTACTTTTCAACACCTTCTCCTCGTACTCCTTTACTTTGTCAAGCCAGCTGTTCCCAACAGGGATGTTACTTTCATAACAGAATTTATTCCACACAGCACCAAATGGTAAAGTTTTAAACTCTTCTAAAAGCGCAAGCCTTTTTCCAAAATCTCCTTCCTCTTCAGCTTCATTTAAAAGATGTGTTGGTTCAAGCAAAGCATACAGAATTGATTTTAAAGCAGCTCTTGCACCTGTAACCCAAGCAATAATCCTGTTTATACTTGCATCAAAAAAGTCCAGGGCAAAAAATACTCTGTCAAAAGCGTCTGCTCTTTTTACTTCCTGCGAAACAGACACCACTTCATCGTTTAGCACAACAACATGATCGCTGTCCCATCTCATACCACGACTCAAATGCAAAAGTACTTTTTTTGAAAATGCTAAAACTGACGAAATCTTGTCAGCCACACTTTCTGTTGGATGGAAATGTCCAAGGTCAAAACAAATTGCTATATCGTGCTTGCTTGTAAAAACATAGCCCATGTAAAATTCATGAGACCCAACAACAAATGCCTCAGACCCAATTCCGAAAAGCTTGCTTTCAACAGAATCAACAAGATAAGTTTTGTCAACAGATGCTGAAAATATCTCATCTAAAGATTCTTTTAAAATCTTCCTGTGCTCATACCTCTTTGCTGTAAAGTCTTTTGAACCATCAGGAATCCATATGTTATTTATACAGGTCTTCTTTAGCTCTTTCCCTATCTGGGATGCAATTTCTCTTGATTTTATACCATGTTCTATCCAGAACTCCCTGATCTCTGTATCTGTGCTTGAGAGTGTGTATCCTGACTGTGCTTTTGGATGGGCAAAAAATGTGGGATTAAAATCAATCCCTATATCCCTTTCTTTTGCCCACTTGAGCCACTTTTCAAAGTGGTCAATTGAAAGCTCATTCCTCTCAACCTTTTTCCCATCTGTCTCAGCATATATAGCGTGAAGATTTACCTTGTGCTTGCCAGGAATTAGGCTCATAGCAAACTCTAAATCAGACCTGAGTTCATCACCATTTCTCGCTCTGCCAAAATAATTTCCTGTCGCTAAAATCCCGCCACCGCCCATACCTTTTGTTGCTTCTTCAAAACCCGTCACATCATCGCCCTGCCAGCAGTGAAGTGAAATACTAATTCCTTTCATCTTGCTTAAAACTTCATCTGTGTCAACACCAAAGTCCTTATAAACCTCTTTTGCCCTTTCATAATCAGCAAGAATCTTTTCGTAATCTAAGTTCATAAAAAACCTCCCCTCCTCTTTTCTTTCAATACAGAATCTTAACACCGCAATCACAGGCAGCTTTTTCAATATCTTCTGGAAGAGCTTTTTCGCAAACCCATATGTCAATCTCATCAAGCCTTGCATATGAAAATGGCATATTCCTTCTTACCTTTGAAGTATCCATAAGCATCACTACTTTCTGACTCTGCTCAATTATCCTTTTTTTGAGCTCACCTTCATATGCATTTGAAACACTAAATCCTGTTTCAAGACAAAATCCTGACGCACTCATAAAAGCAATGTCAATGTTCATTCTATCAAGAGAAAATATGGCGTTTGGACCAGACACTGATAAGGTGTTGCTGTTGACAATTCCTCCAAGCATCACAACAAAGACATTCTTCTTTTTCGCAAGTTCAAGTGCAATGTTAAGTCCGCTTGTGATGATTGTGAAATTGCTATCATCGATAATTTTGGCAAGACACATGATAGTAGAACCTGCGTCAAAATATATTGACCTGTTTTTTTCAACAAGTCCCTTTGCAATATTTGCAATCTTCATTTTTGCTTCAATATTTTCCTGAGCACGTTTTGAATATTCGTCTTCCTGGCCAGTTAGTTGCCACAACTTTTTTGTGCTGATAGCACCACCATGCGTCCGAATGAGGTGTCCTTCCTTTTCAAGCGCAATCAAGTCGCGCCGTAGCGTCATTGCTGACACGTCGGGAAAAAATTCTTTGAGTTTCTGAAGCTGGATTTCCCCTTTTTGTTCTAATATAGAAAGAATTTTTTGTTTTCTGAAATCATTCACAACACCACATCCCGAAAATTCATCTTGGGTTTAAAAGTATTATATACCAAGTCTGTTTATCCTTAAAATCTCATTTGTTGTGAAGTTGTTCTTTGGCACATGCCCTTTGAGCGGCATAATCCTTTCATGAATTGCATCAATAATCCAGTCAGCTTGCGGAAAGAAATAGTTTTCAAATTCGTATGCAGGAACAATCCAGTTTTTGGAGCCAACTACAACAGGCGGCGCATCCAAATAGTCAAAGGCAAGGTCAGCAATCGTTGCTGCCATGTCTTTCAAAATTGAGCCCCTTGCACATGCGTCAGATGTTAATACAATCTTTCCTGTCTTTTTGACAGATTCGATCACCTTTTCATAGTTAAAAGGCACAAGCGATCTTGCATCGATGATTTCAGCGCTCACTCCATACTTTTCTTCCAAGATTTTGGCTGCATCGAGTGCTCTGTACAGCGTTGCCCCAACTGTTAGAATTGTAATGTCCTTACCTTCTTTTTTGATATCAGGTTCACCAATTGGAACCTCATAATATCCTTCTGGTACACCCTCTTTGTGAAAAAGTTCTCCAATATCATACAGTCTTTGGCTTTCAAAAAATATCACTGGGTCTGTGGAAGACAGTGCGCTGTTCATAAGACCTTTTGCATCATAAGGTGTGGCCGGGAATACAACTTTAAGTTCAGGAATGTGAGAGACAATAGAAGTCCAGTCCTGAGAATGCTGTGCGCCATATTTTGAACCAACAGAAACCCTCACAATAACAGGCATCTTTAATGTCCCTGCGCTCATTGCCTGCCATTTTGCAAGCTGGTTGAATATCTCATCCCCCGCCCTTCCAATAAAATCACAGTACATTATCTCTACAACAACCCTGCCACCACACATACCATATCCAACTGCAGACCCAACTATTGCACCTTCTGAGATACAGGTGTTAAACAGTCTGTGGTATGGGAGCGACTCTGTAAGTCCTCTGTAGACCGCAAAAGCTCCGCCCCAGTCGCGCAAGTCTTCCCCGTATGAGATAAGTGTCGGGTCTGTGTAGAACTTATCAAGCAGCGCTTCAAATATTGCGTCTCTGAGATTGAACACCTTTGCCTTTGGAACAGGTTTTCCGTCAATAATCCCAACTCTTATTTTGTTCTTTATTTGTTTTACACGCGGATTCTCTTCTTTTGGAATCAAAACCTCAGGAGTTCTGTCTTCCATCTTTTCAATCCTTTGATTTGAGAACACATATTTGGCTATACCATCAGGGTCTTTCACAAGATTTATTCTTGGTGAAACATTTTCATCAACAGCAAGTGCACATATCTTTGTTATAAGCTCTTTTACATAGCTTTGAATCTCCTGTATCTTTTCTTCTGTCACAATGCCTGCTCTGATTAACTCATCCCTATAAGTTACAATTGGGTCCTGAACTGCCCATGCTTCAATCTCCTCTTTTGTCCTGTAAGAAGATGAGTCAGATGGTGAGTGGCCTGTGAGCCTGTATGTGACAATATCTAAAAGAACCGGACCTTGTTTTTGTTCAAGCAGGTATTTCTTTCTCTTCATTGCATCAATTACAGCCAGTGGATTGTAACCGTCAACACGCTCTGCATGCATCTGTTCAGGATTAACACCTGCTCCGACCCTTGCAAGCATGTCATATCCCATTGTCTCACCGCGTGTCTGCCCACCCATAGCATACTGATTGTCCATAAAATTGAAGATTATTGGAAGACCACCTCTGTACTCCTCATCCCATAGTTTTTTGTACTGGTCCATTGTAGCAAGGCACATAGCCTCCCATACAGGTCCACACGCCATCGAACCGTCACCAATATTGACAACAACAATGCCATTTTTCTTATTGATTTTCTTAAACAAAGCTGCTCCTACTGCAATGTCAGCAGACCCGCCAACAATTGCATTGTTCGGGTAAATTCCAAATGGTGGAAAGAACACATGCATGGACCCGCCAAGACCTTTTTGAAACCCCGTCTCTCTTCCAAATATCTCGGCAAGCGCACCATACAAGAAAAAATTGACTGAAAGTTCTTTAATGCTTGAGATATTTTTTAAGTTTTCTTCCACAACTCTAAGTATTGCTCCATCAAAATAGCTCTCCATGATTTTTAAAAGTTCATCGTCACTGAGTTTTTCAATTGTTGAAAGACCTTTTGCTATAACCTCTCCATGACTTCTATGTGAACCAAATATAAAATCATCTTTATCCAACACAAAAGCCTGCCCTACCGCTGCTGCTTCTTGACCAATCGATAGGTGTGCCGGTCCTGGATAGTCATACTTTATTCCATTGTATTCTCCTGTTGTTTTTATTAAAGAAAGCATTGTCTCAAATTCGCGGATTATAAGCATGTCTCTGTAAATTCTAATCAGCTGGTCATCCGAAAAGTTTTGTCTCTCCTCTTCTAACGTTCTGTTATATTGGTTTACAGGAATATCAAAAAATTTTATCCAGCCACTTTTTCTTACTTCGTTTGGGTCAATAAACTGTGACTTTGGCATCTTTAAAATCAACCTCCCCCACAAATTCTATAGTTCAAATATGACCTCTCTTATAATTTCGCTAACTGTCGGATGTGGAAATACAATATCTTTTATATCTTCAACTCTCAACTGTGCATCTCAATCATAATACCAACACCGTAAATTATTTCTGAGCTGTAGTTTCCTATCATGTGACAACCAAGTATTGTGCGTTTCCTTTTATCAATCAATATTTTGCAAAGTCCATCAAATTCTTCATTTTCAGCAACAAACCTCCCACTGTAAAGCATGGGAAGTTTTATAACTTCATATTCTAAACCTTTTCCTTTTATTGACTCTTCACTTTCACCCACCCATGCAACCTCCGGATTTGTATATACAACAGAAGGAATAGAATTGTAGTTTACTTTTACTTTTCTACCTAGTATATTCCATACAGCAACTTCTGCTTCTCTGTATGCTGTATGAGCAAGCATGAGCTTGCCGTTTATATCCCCTGCAGCATACACCTCTTGGACATTGGTCTTCATTCTATCATCTGTTTTTACACACCCTTTCTCAAGCTCAACTCCTATGTTTTCAAGTCCAAATCCTGTGATATTTGGCCTTCTTCCGACGCTTAGCAAAACCTTTTCAGCCTCTTTTTCAAAAAACTTTCCATCTTTTTCATACACCACTTTTCCTTCATCAATCTTAGTAACTCTTGCCTGAAAGTTCAAACTCAACTCCCTTTTTCTTGTATATTTCAAGCAGTATATTAGAAATTTCCCTGTCCATGCTGCCGCCAATGTGGTCAAGCATTTCAATCACAGTCACTTTTGAACCTGCCGAATTGAAATATGATGCTATCTCAAGCCCAACAATTCCCCCACCAATCACAATCATCGATGCTGGCACACTTTCAATCTCCAGGATTTCTCTGTTGGTCAACACAAAACCTCTTTCAAGCGCCTCTTTCACACCTTCAATCAGTGGAATAAAAGGCGAAGAACCGGTGGCAATCAAGAGCCTATCTGTGGCAAATTCTTTATCCCCCACCGCTACAATATATCCTTTGCTGCTTCTTCCTAAAATCTCTCCATGACCACTGAGTATTTCAGCACCGCTTTTTCTGAGCTTACTTTTTATTCCTGTCACAAGAGTTTTTATTACTTTGTCTTTTCTTTCAAGTACCTTTTTATGGTTTAACGTAATATCTTTTACTTCAACACCATATTTAAAACCGTGCTTTGCTCCTTCTAAAATCTTTGCACTATAGAGTAAAGTTTTTGTAGGAATACAGCCTTCATTGAGGCAAACACCCCCTAAATACCTTTCTTCTATTAACAGTGTTTTGAGTCCTCCTTTTGAAGCCCTTTCTGCTGCCAGATACCCCGCAGGTCCACCACCTATGATAATAAGGTCGTATTTCATTCTTAGTTTTCACCCTTTCTTCAGAATCAGAGTGCCAAAAGCAAATCAAAGTTTTCTAAAAGCTCCTTTAAATCCTTCAAAAACCTTGCCGCATCGGCTCCATCTAACGCTCTGTGATCAAACGTTAGTGACAACCCCATTGCAGGGTAGAATTTTATCTGTCCATTTTCTTCCTTAGACCTCTGAACAATTGTATTTACACCCAAAATCCCTGTCTGAGGAGGATTTAGGACAGGTGTAAAACTTTCTATACCAAAACTTCCTAAATTGAGTAATAGTGAACGTTGCACCTTTTAAAAGGTCTGGTGAGATTGTTCCTTTTCTGCAAAGGCCAATTAGCTCCTTTGCTTCTTTTGAGATTTGACTTAAGGTCTTTTGGTTACAGTTGAATATTGTTGGTACCATAAGACCACGCTCTGTGTCAACTGCAAACCCAAGATGAACATTCTTGAAATATCTCATTTTATCATCCAAAAAATGGCTATTGAGCAATTTGTGTTTTGGTAAAACCCTTGAGACAGCAAAAAGGATTATATCGTTTATTGTGATATCCTCAAGCTCCAGTTTTTCTCTGTTTTCTTTCACTTTTTTCCTGAACTCAAGGATTTTACTTGCATCAAATGATGTGTGTAATGTCAGCTGAGCTGTTGTGGTAAGAGATAGATACATAGCCTTTGCGATAGCCTTTCTGATATTTGAAAGCGGCACATCTTCATATTCTACATTCTGCCCAGAAGACTCAGAAATTTTTGAGACATAGCTTTCCTGCTTTGCCCTTTCAATGTCAAAAGTTGTAATTCTACCACCAATGCCAGTTGGCTCTAAAATTTGAACATCTTCAACTTCTTTTGCTTCCTGTGTTGCCGCACTTGTAAACACTGGCCCTGATTCAAAAAGTTTCAAAATGTCTCTTTCAATTATTCTTCCATCTGGCCCTGAAGGTTTTGCAAACCTAAAATCAACATTTAATTTTTCAGCTAAGTTCTTTGCTCTGGGTGAAATTTTTATTTTCTCTTCAATTGGAGAATAGTGCTTTGAAATCTCTGTTTGAGTTTCCCCCGGGACATCTTGCTCATACGTCTGGTGTGAGATGTGAACTTTTTGGACTTCTGAGGAAGCCTTTGGATTGAAATGTTGCACATCCTCACCAGGTTCACCAATCACACACACATTAGTTAAGACAGGAACTTCTTCACCTTCTTCGAAGAAGATATCAAGAAGTACACCACTTACCTTTGCTTCCTCATCAAAACTCGCCTTGTCGGTCTCATAAGAAAATAAAAGGTCGCCAACTTCAACCTTATCACCTTTTTTCTTATACCACTTTGTAATTATACAACTTTCAACAGTCTGTCCCTGTTTGGGCATTATTACAGGTGTTGCCATATTAATGACCTCCATTTGACCTGTTTATTTGTTTCAATAGATTTGATATATTTTTTCATCTATCATGTTAACTTTTTTCATCTCCAATTTAATAGTATCATTTTGTTTGTTTCTTGTCAATGTTGTTTTGATTTTTGCATTTCTAATTTTATATTTTGTGGACATTTTCAATTATATCCTTTGCATTTTCTGCCATATATGAACTTCTCACAAGAGGACCTGACATAACAAACTTAAATCCAATTGAAATTGCAAATTCTTTGTACTCTTCAAAGGCATCTGGATGAACAAACTCAACAACAGGATGGTGATTTTTGGAAGGGGATAGATACTGTCCTATTGTTACAAAATCACACTCTGCTTTTCTTAAGTCTTCAAGCGTCTTTTTAACTTCATCTTTTGTCTCACCAAGTCCAACCATGATACCCGATTTTGTAAATATATTCTTATCAATCTCTTTTACCATCCTCAAGACATCGAGCGACCTTTTATAACTTGCCAAAGGTCTTACGCAGGGATATAACCTTTCGATGGTCTCTATGTTGTGTGCAACAACATCGGGTGAAGCTTCTACAACCTTTGAAACTGATTCAAAACTACCTTTAAAGTCAGGAATTAGAACCTCAATCTTAGTATGTTGACTTTTTACTTTTATGCTTCTAATGCACTCTGCAAAGTGAGAAGCTCCACCGTCTGGCAAATCATCCCTTGTAACAGAGGTTATAACAACATACTTTAGTCCCAATGCACCTACAGCATTTGCAACCATCTCAGGTTCATCACTATTTAAACACTCAGGTTTCCCTTTCTTGACATCACAAAATGTACAGTTTCTAGTGCATATATCTCCCATAATCAAAAAAGTAGCAGTTTTTTTTGAAAAGCACTCATAAATGTTTGGACACTGAGCTTCTTCACACACCGTGTGAAGAGAAAACATTTTTAAAATTTCTATGACATCATCTATTTTTTGATCTGCCTTTACTCTTATCTTCAGCCAATCAGGCTTTTTTAGATAGCTCATATTTACATACCTTCCTGCGCTTGAATTTTTAGCAAATCGAAAAGTTCTTCTTTGTCCAAGATATTCAAACTCTTGCCGAAAACCTTTCCAAAATAAGTCTGAACCTTATCCACCACATCTTCAAACCGAATTGTGCTTCCAATCAGTCTTTCTAAGGATGTAACACCTCTATCTTTCAGTCCGCACGGGACAATCCACGAAAAGTGTTCAAGATTTGTATTTACATTGAAAGCAAACCCGTGCATGGTTACCCACTTTTTAACTGCTATACCTATAGCAACTATCTTGTCATTGCCAACCCAAACACCCGTGTATTTATCTTCATCCCTGCGCGCTATAATTCCAAACTCTTCTTTTAAAAGTCTTATAAAAACCTCTTCTAAAAGATATACAAACTTTTTTATATCTCTATCTGTCAAAGCTAAATCAAAAATTGGGTATCCAACAAGCTGACCAGGACCGTGGTATGTCACATCCCCACCACGGCTTACCTCAAACACCTTGACACCCATTTTCTCTAAAAATTCCTCTGACACAAGGATGTTTTTCCTACTGCCACGTCTTCCTATTGTGATAACATGAGGATGTTCAAGCAGCAGCAGAGTGTCACCAATCTTTTTCTCAACCCTTAAAGACCAAATGCTCTCTTGAATTGAAAGAGCTTCCTGATAGTCTACCTTTTCTAAATAACAAACATTTATACACACTTTGCATATCTTCCTTTCATCCTTGCCAATATCCAGTTTTAACTGTCAAATCTTTTTAGCATTTGTCAAAAGAAAATCTTCTGCCTCTTTGCACCAAAGACCATTATTTCTTTCAACAATCTTTGCAAGCTCAGCAAAAAGAGGATTTTCTTTGCCTTTTTCTTTGAAATCTTCTATTGCTACAAGGTCAAGCTCTATGTTTGTGTATATAAGCTTTTTTCCGCCAGGGATTTTGGGAAGATTTAGAGTTGTTTGCGCCACACAGTTAAGCCCTCCAATATGAGTAATCATTGCAGCGGGATTGACAACACCTCTTGCCATCAAATCAAGCGCTTCAATCATGTCATCGGTATTGCCACCACTTGTTCCAACAACGTGCGTTGAGTTGTAGTGGACATTGTAAAAATTCAAAAGTGCTGAAAAATTAGGGTCGCTCGGTCCTGCAAAAAAGTTTAGACACCCATCTCTTGCAAGAATCTTGTCTGCAAGTTCAACAAGTTCTCTGACTGGTGCAAAGACAAAGACATCATCAAAACCTCTGCCATCAGTAAATGAAAGAAGATAATTCTCAACATTATCTATATTGGCAGTATTGACATAATAAAGGTCAACACCATGCTTTTTAGCATCCTCTTGAGTATATATCGAGGCTGCTCTATCTAACCTTTCCTGGTTTATATCTGTCACAACAAGCAGCTTTGGCGGTTTAGGTCCATGCACAGCATAGTCAATAGCCCCCAGCCCCATTGGACCAGCACCTGCTAAGATTGCCATAAAACCGTTTTCTAATGTACCCATCTTGTGTATATACTTGCCGGGCTGGGTGTGATAGCTTGCATGAAATGCACCAATAATACACGACATTGGTTCTGCCAGCGAGCCATAAAAGAATGCATCACCCTCATATTTTAAAAGACAGTTTTGCTCCATCACCTCATTCGGAATAATGATGTATGTCGCATCACCACCAATATACTGGTATGAATATCCCGGTGCTGCATATGGATTGTCTTTGAGGTTCAGCGCAGGCTGAACCGTGAATTTGTCACCTGGCTTGAACTTGTCCTGCCACTTCTTACCTACCTCTACTATTTGCCCGCAAAATTCATGACCTATTATAACAGGGTTTTTATCTATGTCTTTTGGTACTCTTTTGTGCTCGCTTCCTTGTATTGCTGCCTTGTAAGATGACATACAAAGACTATCAGAAATTACTTTTGCTAAAATTTCGTTTTCTTTTATTGGTGGAAGCTCAAATTCTTCAAGTCTCAAATCGTTTTTGCCATATAATCTCACAGCTTTTGTCTTCATTTTTATATCCTCCTTTATAAATCAAAATCTTATCTATAAATATCAATGCTATTATAAGATAATGATAATACATCTTGGCCAAAAAATCAATAAAGTCAAAAATAAATCAAATTGATATAGACATAAACACAACATATATTGTATAATTAATTGTAGACAAAGCAAAAAGACAACATGTTAAAACAATATCAAAGGGGGTTATATAAATATGAATTGCAAACGATTAGAGGGACAGGTTGCAATTGTTACAGGAGCAGCTCAGGGGCTTGGTGAAGCTTTAGCAAGAAGACTTGACAAAGAAGGATGCAAGGTTGTTGTTGCAGATATAAACCTTGAAGGTGCTCAAAAAGTGGCAAGCGACCTATCTGAAGCCATTGCTGTAAAGTGTGATGTTACAAACGAACAAGAGGTCGAAGCAATGGTTGACAAGACAATTGAAACTTTTGGCCAGCTTGATTTGATGGTTGCAAATGCTGGAATACTAATTGCAAAGCCTATTACAGAATTTTCGCTTGCTGAGTGGAAAAAGGTAATAGATGTAAACCTCATTGGATACTTCTTGTGTGCGAGAGCTGCAGCAAGAGTGATGATTCCACGCCGAAAAGGAAATATAATCCAGATAAATAGCAAGTCTGGAAAGAAAGGGTCATACAAAAACTCTGCGTACTCCGCATCAAAGTTTGGTGGCATTGGTCTTACTCAGAGCTTGGCACTTGAGCTTGCAGAGTACGGGATTAGAGTAAATGCTATATGCCCGGGAAATCTGCTTGACTCACCTTTGTGGGTAAACAGCCTTTATGAGCAGTATTCCAAAAATCAAGGACTTACACCAGAACAGATAAGAGAAAAGTATTTGAGTCAGGTACCTTTAAGGCGTGCATGCACATATGACGATGTTGCAAATGTATTAGTATTTTTAGCATCTGATGAAGCAAGCTACATGACTGGGCAGGCTATAAATGTAACAGGTGGTCAGGAAATGAGATAAATCTTGAAAAAGGAGCAAGATTGGAAACATGGCACAAGTTGAGTTTGCTCTTGAAAAAGAGCTAAATCATGAATATAAGGAGAGAAGACTTGAAGCTCTCTCTGTGTTCTTTGAGCTTGTCAGGCAAGGCAAGATTGCCCTGCCACCAAAAAGTAGCGTTATTAACAATCACATACATACATTTTACTCATTTTCCCCATATTCTCCTTCAAAGGCAATTTACATGGCAGCAAAAAGCGGTCTTCCGACAGCAGGCATAATGGACCATGATACCATAGCTGGTGCTCAGGAATTCATGGCTGCTGGTAAATTAGCAGGTATTGCAACAACAATTGGTGTTGAGTGCAGAGCTGACTTTTCAAAAACTTTGCTTTTTGGCAAGAAGATAAATAATCCTGATCAGCATTCAATTGCTTATGTTGCAATTCATGGAATTCCACATAACCAAATTGAAACTGTAATGAACTTTTTTAAGCCGTACGTGGAGAGGAGAATGAAAAGAAATAGACTGATGGTAGAAAACATTAATAGCCTTCTTTCAAAGTACGAAATTTTTTTGGATTTTGAAAAGGATGTTGTGAGTATTTCAAAATATAGTGAAGGAGGCACTGTCACAGAAAGACATATACTTTTTGCTCTGGCAAAAAAACTTGTTGAAATACTTGGAAAAGGAGAGAAACTGATAAGATTTCTTAAAAATGAGCTCGAAATTGATATTAACCCAAAAGTAGAAAGCTTTCTCAATGATGAGCAAAATCCTTTTTATGAGTATGACCTTTTAGGTGCCCTGAAGAGCGATTTTACTCCAAAGTTCTACATAAATGCCACAGATGAGTGCCCTGATATAAAAGAGGTTGTAAAGTTTTCGTATGAGATAGGTGCAATAATTGCATATGCCTACCTTGGTGATGTTGTTGATTCTGTCACAGGCGATAAAAGGAGCGAAAAATTTGAAGATGATTATCTTGAACTTCTGTTTGAGGTTTTAAATGAGCTTGGCATAAAAGCAGTAACATACATGCCCTCAAGAAATACTCTTTCCCAGCTCAAAAAAGTCAAAAACTTATGTGAAAAATATAACTTTCTCCAGATAAGCGGAGAAGACATAAACTCTCCTCGCCAAAGGTTTATATGTGAAGCTTTAAAACAGGATGAGTTCAAGCATTTGATAGATACTACATGGGCTTTGATTGGACATGAGATAATGGCAACAGAGGACAAAGAACTTGGATTTTTCTCAGAAAAAATGCAAGAAAAGTTTCCAAATTTAGAAAGAAGAATTGAATATTTTAAATACATTGGCATTAAGATTTGTTCCCAATCCAATTAAGAGTGATCATCTTTAAACAAAAAGGCAACAAGTGGTCTTTGAGAAAAAACATCCTCTTGTTGCCTTTTTTATTTTGCCATTTTCTTCAAAAGCTCTTTTCTGTATTTTTCACTCTCCCAATTTTTGATATACTCTGTTTCATCTTCTGACATAGTCTTCATAGTAAGACCTAATTTGCTGATTTTAGTTATCACATAAAGATAAGCAAGAAGGGTCTCTTCAATGGCAAGTGCTTCTGAATAATTTGCATTGTATACAACACAGCCTTTTTGTGGATTTAGTTCTATCTTTGGATTTTCTGTGTACAAGTTTGAGTTTATATAAACAAGCTGGTCAGGATAAAGAGGATACTTTTCAAAGAAGTCAATTTCAAAACTTTCAGACTTTATAAAATCTAAAATAAACCTTGTTCTGCTCTGGTATTTGTTATTCCCAATTTGTTTTAGCACAGCAGAAGGATATCGCCCTCTTATTTTGAACCACCTTTTTATCAAAAGGTTAACCCTTTCATGCACCTCATAGACTTCTTTCAAATTATCTGAAGACACAATAAGTCCATGATTTTCCATGAAGATTACCTTTGTTTTTTTATCTTCAGCTGACAAGTTCATAAGTTCGTCTGCAATTTTAACAGTCAACGAAAAACCAGGATTAATGTAAGGTATCCAGATAAAGTTAAAATTTTCATCTTTAAATATTTGGTAGCACAGCTGCTTGCCTTCATATGAACAAGCTAAGATATTAGCATACACAGAATGAGAGTGGATGACGTACCTGTCAAGGATTGAGTGAAACCCTACCTCCACCGATGGTCTTAAAACCTTGCCAGGAAAACTCAAAACGCTTTTTTGAGCAACTTCTAAACTCTCTTTTTCATAATCTTTAACCAGCGAAAGATTGACACTTTCATAAAAGCTTTTTATTTTTTCGTAGTCTACAATCACATATCCATCATCTTCTGCCACCTGGTCAAGCCTAAAACCAGATGCTTTTATTGCCATATATCTTGAATCAAGCTTTACAGAAATGTTTCCCCCGCCACCCTGAACATAGTCAATTTTTCTGCCAATCTTCTGGCACAGCCATACAAGCTCATGCAAACTTTTACCTTTTTCCATCTCATCATCCCTTTCAAAATATTTTTTTACAGTTTAAATGCTCTTTCTATTTCTTCGATTTCCTCTTGGCTTATTAGCACAACATCACCCAATCTTCTTGCATCTATGATGGCCTTTGCAGTGAACTCAAGTACCTCAAGCTTGTCAAATGCATCTAAAAGGTCTTTACCAACAACAATTACACTGTCATTTTCTACAATCACGGCTGGAGTCTCTTTAGAAAACACATCTGCAGTCATTTTTGGCTGCATAAATGATGAACCAAACGGAATCTTTTTAACATTTCTGAGAGAAATATAAGTTTCGGGTATTGTTTTTGAATCAAACTCATTATCTGTCACTGCAAAAGCCATTATATTCGGCGGATGAGCAATGATTATAGCATTGACATCTGGATGCTTTTCATAAATATACTTGTGCAAAAGCACTGACCTGCTCGGCCTTTTTCCAGCCTCCTTGTATCCATTTTCTATCCTAACAATATCTTCTGGCTGGATGTATTTTCTATCCACCATGTATGGTGTGATAATAAAAGAATTGCTACTAAGTCTTTGGGAAAATGTTCCTTGCGTGCTTGTAAAAAGTCTCTGGTCATATGCCCTGTGGATAAGTTCACACATCTTCTTTCTTGAGAGTCTTTCGAAACTTGAATATGTCTTTGGAATGAACTCATCCATTTGAATATCCTGTTTTGCTTTTGAAATCTCAATGTCTTTGGGTCTAAGTGATTTAGGCTCACCAATAAGCTTTGCTCTTATCTCAAGCTGAGCACAAAAATCAAGCGTTTCAAACGCCATAAACGCTTTGAAAAGGTTTTCTGCACCTACAACAATCCCGTGGTTTGCCAAAACAGCTGTTGATACCCCTTTTTTGAATGTATCAGCTATCTTTTGACCAAGCTCAGTGCTTCCCGGCAAAGCATAGTCAACAAGCTCAACTTCGCCGCATATGAGATGAACATTCGGAATCAGTTTTGTATTTGGAATTTTGCGTGCAAGCGAAAACGCCATAATCGCCGGTGGATGCGCATGAATTATTGCTTTTATATCAGGCCTTGCACGGTATATCATCTCATGAAATGGAAGTTCAACAGAAGGATTGTGTTTGCCGATTATTTCTCCATCTTCTTTTACCTGGATAATATCGCTACTTTTTAAACTTCCCTTGTCTATCCCAGATGGTGTAATCCAGATATCGCCATTATCATCTTTAATTGATATGTTACCGCCAGATGTTGTTGTCATACCATAGCCGTATATTCTCTCCATTATCATAACTATCTGGTCGGCTGGATGTAGTAGTTCAAATTTCATAATTTGTGCCCCTCTCTACAACTAATATTTGTGCAGTTTTGTATTTATGTTTACTCGTGCTTGATTTTTTAAGTCAAAGTTAAATAGTTTTGCTTTTATGTGTTTTTATATTTGATTTTGATGTCTTTTATTAATTATTATAATACAACTCAGATATTTTGTCACTATCATTTATCTAAAATTTAAACTAACCAGATTGCTAATTTAATCTATAAATTGTTTACAAGATTATTAAAAATTTGCAAAAATTATTTTAAAACAAACCACTGCCAGAAGACTCTCGGCGATATTTCTCTTGCGCAAAGGTTTTTCATGTGCTATATTTTTAGCTAAATGCAACAAAGCTTCTGCAGTTTTTGAAGCAACTTTTCTAAAAGGGGGCGCAAGATGAAAAGCAACATCTCTCTCAAGAAAAATCTAAATATCTGGATGGCACTATCCTTAGTTGTGGGAATGGTAATTGGTTCAGGGGTATTTTTCAAAGCAACACCTGTTGCAAAGTACTCTGGAAGTTTTACTTTTATTTTTTTTGCATGGCTTTTGGGTGGAGTTATGTCACTGTGCGGTGCCCTTGTTGCTGCTGAGTTTTCAGCAAGGTATCCTCACACAGGCGGGCTTTATGTCTATCTTGAAAAGATTTATGGAAATGAAATTTCTTTTTTGTTTGGTTGGATGAACACTCTAATTTATATACCGGCCATACTCTCTGCATTATCTGTTTTGTTTGCAGACCAAGTATCAAGTATGTTAAATGCAAATCAGATGGTACATGATATTTTAGCTTTGAGTATCTTGACAGCAATAGTTATAATCAATGTTATAGGCAACAAATATGGCGGAGCTCTTCAGCTTTTGGCAACAGTTTTAAAACTAATACCCCTTTTTCTGATTATTCTTTTTGGTCTCATAAGACCTATTGAAGCTGAAAATTTTGCATCTTATGGACATTTTACAAAAAATTTCGGACTTGCAGTTTTATCTACACTGTGGGCTTACGATGGCTGGCTCTCTGTGCCAAATGTTGCTGGAGAGATGAAAAATGCCAAAAAAAATCTGGTTTTGGTGCTCATATTCGGAATGTTATTTGTCATAGTGGTTTATCTTCTTGTAAACATTGCTTACATTAATGTCATTGGAATTGGAAAGCTTGCAACAGTTGAAAACGCTATAAACCTTATTTCTGAAAAGTTATTCGGTCAAATTGGAAAAGTTCTAATATCACTTGGTATAATTATTTCCATTGTTGGAACCTTAAATGGTTTTGCCCTGACAGGTATAAGAATTCCTTATGCCATGGCAACAAATCAGCGATTTATTGCAAACAATGTATTTTCAAAGCTTCATCCTCGTTTTGCAACACCTGTGAACTCAAGCATACTTGTTTATATTCTCTCGCTCTTGTATATTTTCACACGAAGCTTTAACAGGCTCACAGATCTTGCTATGTTTTCAACGTGGATATTCTATGTTCTGTTTTTTACTGGAATATTTATCAAGCGAAAAAGAGAAGGAAAGAACAAGGAAGGGTACAATACATTTTTGTATCCTATAACCCCACTTGTTGCAATCTTCAGTGGTTTGTACGTTCTTGTAAACAACATATTCTCAAACCCTACAGACTCAATTTTTTCTGTTTTAATTACTTTACTTGGCCTGCCTGTATATTTTCTATTTGTGAAGAAGAAAATAAAAAAATAAGGCTCTTCGTGAGGGAATCCACACAAAGAGCCTTTCCTTTTATTTTATATTTTTCATCATCTCATCAAGTTCTTTGAACTTCCTCCCAAATTCTTCCCAGTTGCCTTCCTGCAAAGCTTTCTTAGCATCCTCAAATATGCCTTTTAATTTTGAAAGTTGCTGTGAAAAGTTCTGAAGCTCCTGAGTACCTTGTTGCTGCTGCGGCGTTTGCAGCTCTTGTGTAGTTTGTGCAAGCTCCTGTCCAATCAGCTGTGAAAGAGCATCACTTAAGCCGCTTCCCATTACAACTTTGCCGTTGCAGGCAGCAATCACTCTTTTTACCTCTGGCAAAGCTGATGCGTTGTCAGATGCAATATAAATAGGTTCGATATATAAAATCTTCTGGTTTATTGGCAGTGCCAACAAGTTTCCTCTTATTACTTTAGACCCTCCCTGATTCCAAAGAGACATATCTTTTGAAATTTGTGGATCCTGGTCAATCATATTCTCTACCTGAAGCGGACCATACACAGTTGAGCCTTTCGGAAACTTGTAAAGCACAAGCTTCCCATAATTTTCTTGGTTACTTTTTGCTGCAAGCCATGCAATCATTGTATTGTATTTTAGCGGTGTAAACGGCACCATTAAAATCATTTCTTCTTGTTGCGAATCTGGAAGTTTCATTACACTGTAATACGGCGGAATGTAGTCAATAGAACCGTCAGGCGTTTTGTGCTTCCCAAAATCCCATAAGTCTTCTTTGTTGTAGAACACATTAGGATTAGTCATGTGATATCTTTTCAAGATGTTTGCCTGGACAGTGAAGATATACTCTGGATATCTTATGTGTTCGGCAATATCCTCTGGAATGTCTCCTTTTTCAAAAAGCTGAGGATATATGCTCTTGTATACATTCACAATCGGGTCGCTTTTGTCAACAATGTAGAACTTTAAGGTGCCATTGTACGCATCAATTAAAACCTTTACAGAGTTTCGGATATAATTAAAACCTTCTTCGATTGGCTCTGAATATGGGAAATAACCTGTCTTTGTATACGCATCTAAAACCCACACTAAACGGCCTTTCCCATCAATCAGGATATACGGGTCAGGGTCAAACTCCAAAAACGGCGCAACCTTTTTTGCTCTTTGGACAATATTTCTGTTTATAAGAAGTTTGCTGTTTGAATTTATCGCAGAGGAAACAAGAAGCCTAAAATCTTTGTATACATATGAAAATATCAGCCTGTTTAGCGGTGTGAGTTTTATTCCGCCCTGACCATTGTATCTGTAGAGCTTGTTTGAATCTCCTTCTGGATAATCTATCTCATCAACTTTTGTGTTGACTATTACATACGGGTCTGTCTTTTCTCCGTAGTAGATGCGCGGCTGGGTAACTTTTGGTGCACCATCTAAGCTTTTTATCGGAATGTCTTTTATAATGAACTTTGGCTGACCTTCTGGTGTTACCTCTGTCATCAGACTCATAACAACCCCGTATCCATGTGTGTACTGAAACTTTTGATTTATATATGTCTTTGTAGGAATACCATCGTAGTTTATCTCTCTTGCAGAAATAAACACCGATTTTATCCTGCCGTTGATGGTGTATTTTGCAATATCTGCATCATTGAAGATATAATATTGTTTAAACCGCTGAATCTGGTTTTGAATGTCCAGCGTGGTCGAAAAATCTGTTATTCTTATGTTTTCCACCGTTGCCCTGTTTTGCTCTAAGTCTTTTGCAGTTATGTTGTTGGATGTGTCAACAGGGAAATACTTTTCTTCTATGTTTTCCAAGTTGTAAGCAAGCCGTGTAAACTTTATATTCTTCTCTAAAAATGGCCTCTCATACACCTGCTCGTTTGGCGATACAACAAAATATTGGAATCCTGCAGCAACTAATGTCCCTAAAATTCCCCAGGCAATATAAGAAAGCATTACTTTCCCCACGGTTGAGTACTTGCCTCTTATAAAAAAGTAAATGCTAAGTGCAATAATCACAATTAAAACTATATAAGATAGCTTAAAGTAATTCATCCTAACATAATAATCTGTATAGCCAACTCCCACAACTTCTCCAAAGAAAGAGTACAAAAGTCCTTCCATTTCGTACTTTAAAGTAAATATTTTTACAACAAATATGAGTATGAGGTTGAAAAATATGTGGAATTTTACCTTTTTATCAGATAGAATATTCCACGAACTGGTTCTGCTAACAAATGAAGCTGTGTAGAGTATTATATATAGCGTCAGTGTATATATACACACAAATATCATAAAGAAAAAGAGAAAATTTACTACAGTTAGAAAAAATGGTCTTTCAAATACATAATAACCTATGTCTTTTTTGAAAATGGGGTCCTTGATATTAAAAGGCTTAGAATGTGTCAATGTTAAAAACTTTATATAAAGATTGTTCTCTAAATATTTACTTGTCACAAGCGCCAAGAAAAGTGAAAGAATTATGTTAAGAATGTTTTTCTTTAAAAAACCAATTTTCCCTACAATTCTTTCTATATTTTTTTTCACAATTGCATTGTTAATAAAAAACACAAAGAACAATATAACAAAAGAAATTATCTGTACAGAAAGTTTTACATAGAAATTTTTCCAGAATACACTAACAAAATTCTTACCAATCTCTCTTATCTGGATTAACTCCAAAAACAAATCAAATGCGATTGAAAATGCAATAGCAATCAAAATTAGCAGTGCCAAAACAAACCCTATTCTTTTTAAAACCCTTTTTGTCTTTTCCTTTTTGTAATCATAAATTATTCTATCTGCCATCTTCGAACAAATCCCCTCACTTTTGCTTTTACTTATTTATATCTGCAAATCCCCAAAGCTCATCTTTAAGTTCAATACTGTCGACAATGATTTTTGAAATGTCAGCAATTATCTTTGCCAGCATCATCTCAGCAGAAAGGTATTCTTCTATATCAGGATTCAAAGAGATTATTTGATAAAGCTGCTGCAAGGAGTACACGTCAGAACTCGTAATTTCCTCACCTTTCAAACGCTTTTGTTCAAGCTCAAATTGTTTCTTTTTAAAATCAGAAATCATTTGTTTTAGTTTTTCATCTTTTTCAACCTTTTCTTTTGCAGCTTTAAATCTTTTAACTTCACTCGACTCCTTTAAAGCATTAGCAAGTTCATATGCAATATCATATACATTTCTCATCTTTTGTTTTGCCACCTCTTATCATTATTTTATTGTGATGATGATTGAGAGTTTGGATTATCATTTGTTCTTATAAGCTCAGAAGCACCAATGAGAGTTCCAAGATTTTTGAATGCATCTGTTGGAATATATACTTTATTTGCCGGATTTTTAGCAATCTCAATTGCAGCTTCAATCTGCCTCATTGCAAGCACTACAGCATCTGTACCACTTTCTTTTATTGCTCTGTTAACATATGCAATAGCATTTGCCTGAGCCTTAGCTACCATCTCTATTGCCTGAGCCTGACCTTCTGCCTGCAAAATCTTTTGCTGTTTCTCACCTTCAGCCCTTTTAATTAGCGCTTGCTTATAACCTTCTGCTTTAGCTATCTCACTTTCTCTTACACCTTCTGCTTCCAAAATCATCGCTCTTTTGTCTCTCTCTGCCTTCATCTGTTTTTCCATTGCCTGAGTAATTTCTGCTGGCGGAATAATATCTTTTATTTCAACCCTTTTAACCTTAACACCATAATTATCTGTTATCTGGTCCAATACAGATGTGAGTCTTGAGTTAATCACTTCTCTTGATGAAAATATTTCGTCAAGTGTCATGTTACCAACAACATCTCTGAGGTTTGTAAGCACTGAATACATAATCGCTGCCTGATAGTTCTGAATGTTGTAAGTACACATCTTTGCGTCAAATACCTCAAAAAACACAACAGAGTCAATCTTTATTCTCACATTATCTTTTGTAATAACATCCTGCGGTGGAACATCAAGAATTCGTTCCTGCATATTGACCTTTGCTCTGACATTATCAATAAACGGAATGATGATGTGAACACCTGGTTCCAAAACCCTGTGAAACTGTCCAATTCTTTCTACAACATAACAATATTTTGTTCGAACAACCTTTATGCTCGAAAAGAAAAATATTAAAAATAAACCTAATACAAGTACTACCCAGCCAACTGCTGACATTTGTATTTCCCCTCCTTATACCTCATTTTCAATTTTTTCAACAAATATCTTAAGCCCATCTACCTTAATGACCCTGACTTTATCACCTTTTTCAAGCTTTTTTGAACTTGTAATATTGTAAAATATCCCGTCTTTTTTTATCTTACCAAAATATCCATCTTCAGATACTTCCTCAACAAAAAATTCATCACCAACAGAAACAAAACTTTTATTTTCTATTCTTGGCATGTTTTGAAGAAACCTTTTTATCTTGGGTTTAGAAATCAAAAAAATACTCACTGCTAGAACAATAAATATCACTACTTCAAGTGCAATATTGTTTATAAATAAATCAATAATAAAAACAGCAAAGGCTGATATATAAATTGGGAATAAAACAAAGCCTATAAATGTGTCAGCAATCAAAAACGCAAGAGCAATCCCAAGCCATATAAAATCATAAACGCTTACATTCAACAAAACTCCCCCTTTTCACTTTTATATTTTTAAAATCTTATAAAAATTATACACCTTTGTGGATTTTAGGTTTACCTTTTCTTGTGTTTTATAAAACTCTTTTACCTCAATCCCCTCATGAGTAACATCTGCTAAAATGAGACCTGCCTCTTCAAACATTTGGACAATAAAAAGCAGTTTTACTACCTTCAAAAATGGGTCTGATTCATATATACCCGAAAAATTGTAAGATATAAACTCACATTCTCTTAACGTCTTATAGACATTAACACACTCTTCATTTATTTGTAACGAAAAATCATTAAATTTGTTATCAAGATCAATCAAATAAGTGTTAATATCTTGATAAAAGTTTTTGACATACTGATAAGAAGGCATATCAAGAGCAACAACCAAATCTGCCTCTTCAATAATGGCATTTAGCTTATCAAGCCTTGTTGCAAAGATATCGTCAAAATACACTTCTTTGAGACTACTTTGATGTTGAATTATTCTACCTTGTTTGTTTAAAAATTCAAAAAATTCACCATCAACATCTTCACCTTTTAAGAATTTTAAAAAGTTAAGAACAATGTGTGGCCAAAAAGCTACAAAGATACACCTTTTCCCTTCTATATCCTGCAAACTACCTATTTTTACATCACACCTCTGAAAGCTTGAGCAGCTATTTCTTACAGCTTTCAAATTATAATATAGATCTTTTACCACTCCAAAACTCACATTTTCACAGATGTCAATAATATTGAACTGATTTTTCCTCGCACTGTTAAAAATATTTTTTTCGAGCTTGCATACAATGTCAACCTTCTTCATTGAAACCAGCTCATCTTCATCTTCCAAGTTAGAAAAGCACACAACATCATATTTGGTTGAGTTGCCAGCAAAAAATTTGTAGTATTTGTTGCCATCACCCATGAACCTAAAATTCTCAACAATAAGATTTTTAATTAAAAAAGTAGGTTCAGGATTCCCAACTCCAAACGGTTCTAAAAGATAAACCTGGTCGATAAGTTCATCATCAATCTCATTTAAAGAGAGTACAAGGTCAACTTCAATTGCTGGTTTGAATATCATAAAATGGTAATCCTGAGCGATTGAGTTTAAAATCTCGTCAAGTTTGTCAACATTGTCAACAGGAAGTGAAAGACCTGCTGCATGTTCATGCCCACCAAACTTGAGCAAAATTTCTGCACAGTTTTTGAGAGCTTCGAATAGGTTAAACCCTTTTATTGACCTTCCTGAACCTTTTAAAATACCCTCGTCAGCCAGTGTAAGCAAAAGAGAAGGTCTGTAATACTTTTCTGTGATTTTTGAAGAAGCTATCCCAACAACTCCAGCATGCCACGAACTGTTGCTAAGAACAAATATCTTCTTTTTTAAAATACTCTTATCCTTAACAATCAAACCCTGGGCTTCTTTAATTGTCTTTTCCTCTATTTCTTGCCGCTTTCTATTCTCTTCGTCAAGTTTTTTGGCAATACTCTCAGCTTTAATAGCATCTTTTTCTAAAAGAAGTGATACAGCCAAATTTGCATCAGAAATTCGCCCGGCAGCGTTCAATCTCGGACCAATTATGAACGACACATCATAGGGTTTCAACTCCTCTTTTGACGAAAGTCCAGCTACTTCTATGAGTTTTTTAAGACCAACATTTTTTGTATTTTTCAGAATTTTAAGACCAAACTTTGCTAAAACTCTGTTCTCATCAACAAGAGGCATAACATCTGCAATTGTACCAATTGCGACAACATCAAGGTACTCAGATAGTTTAAGATTTATCCCTGAGCTTTTGAGTGCATGTAAAAGCTTAAATGCTACCCCAACACCTGCTAAATCTCTAAAAGGATAAATGCTATCTTTTCTTTTGGGATTTACCACAGCATCAGCATCAGGTAAAACTTCTTTGGGTTCATGATGGTCCGTAATTATAACCGTTTTCCCTTTTTCTTTGAGATACTTTACCTCATTGTGGTTACTGGTACCTGTATCGACAGTGATCAATACATCAAATTTATCTTCCAGTTTCTTTAAAACATCAAGATTAAGTCCATACCCATCTTTAAATCTATTAGGAATATAATAGGTTGTGGGCAAGAAATTTCTCAAGTTTGAATAAAGCAGATATGTACTTGTAACCCCGTCGCAGTCATAATCACCATATATCAATACTCTGCTTTTGTGCAAAATAGCCTGACTTATAATTTTAACTGCCTCTTTCATATCGTTCAAAAGAAAGGGATTGTGAAGATTCTTCAGGGAAGGATTTAAAAACCTCTCTATTTCTTCTCTTTCTTGCACACCCCTATTGTTCAAAACCTTTATAATTTGAGGTTTTATTTTTTTGCCATCAATTTCAATATCTATATTTTCAAGGTTGCTACTATCTTTTAAAATCCATCTTTTCTTCTGAAAAATCATGCTTCAAAAAAGCCCCCTCAGTGCAGAGAATAACTTAGCATAAATTCAGTATATCCAAATCATTATTATGAGCGTTACAAAAAAGGAGGTGGTAGCACCTGCCAGAAGCTGTTTTAAATCATGTCTTTTGAGTACAAGTCTTGACCACATGACAAGAGGAATGAGCAAAGCCAAATAGATCATCTTTATTCCCGCAATAAAGTTTATTGCAACAATCGGGCCGGTTATTCCGCATGCATGACCACTTGCTTTGAATCTCAACACCTTGTTTACAAACGCTAAAATCAAGGCTGAGATAAGATATGATAAATAAAGTCCTATCATGGCCCTTGTTGGTTTTTTCATAAACATTAAACTTATATTTCCAAGCACATACCCAACTATTCCGAACACAAACGCAAGTTTTCTCTCAACCTCTCTTCCCCCGGCCTTAAACTTTGGAAAACTTCTTGCAACAATGTATGCACAAAGGGGAACTATGGTGAAAAAGAATATCGAATTTAGATAGTAGTAGAAATTCCCGTTAAAGTTTTCTTCGCTATTATCAACCCACATGATAGTAAAAACAAGTAGTGCTACCATAGGAACTGTAAAAAGAGTGCTGATAAGATATGCAATTTTTTGTCTCATCATCTTTTCCCCCAAAAAGATTAATTTTTTCCTTGAATTTATTATATATCATAATGAACTCAAAGGCAAAAAAATAAATCCCCTTTCGCTTTTTTAGCAAAAGGGGAAAGAAAACTTTACCTAATTTCACCTTCTCTTTACCCTTGTTTTTCTTACTTTGTTTGAACTAAGCGCTCCTATTAAAAATCCCAACACAGGACCAGTGAGAATTATACACAAGTGGTATTTTGAAACACTAAAATTTTTTTTAATCACAATGCTTAAGATAAAAAGTATACCTGCAACAAAAAATGAAACCAAAAACGCTGCTACTTTTTTTCTGTTCTGTGACAAAGCTGCTGCCTCATACCCAGAAAATGCTATCCCTACAAACATAGAAAACAGTGTAAGAAAAAGTGCAATCTTGTCTGGCATAGAAAAATACATTACAAAAATTGATATAACAAATATTAGCAAACAAACCATGAACAAAGATTTCACTATGATCCATATATATTGATAAAGGGAAACATTTACATTTTTCCTGTCCATTTGCAGTTTTAAATTTATACAAAACAAGCTCTAATAAACATTATTAAAGCTTTCAAAAAGTTAGAACTACTCTCTTTTAGATTTTAAATGCTTTGAGCTTCTTTGAGTATGATATCAACCTTATCAGTCCTCTCCCATGGAAGGTCCAAATCTTCTCTCCCAAAATGTCCATATGCTGCTACCTGTTTGTAGATAGGACGTCTCAAGTCCAAGTCTCTGATTATTGCAGCAGGTCGCAAATCAAATACTCTCTTTACAATCTCAGCAATCTTCTCATCACTGATTTTACCCGTGCCAAATGTGTCAACCCTGATTGAAAGTGGTCTTGCAACACCTATCGCATAGGATACCTGAACCTCACATTTTTTAGCAAGTCCTGACGCCACAATGTTTTTTGCCACATACCTTGCAGCATATGTTGCCGAGCGGTCAACCTTTGTCGGGTCTTTACCAGAAAAAGCTCCACCGCCGTGGCGTGCATATCCACCATATGTGTCAACAATAATTTTTCTTCCCGTAAGTCCTGAATCGCCTTGAGGTCCACCAATCACAAATCTTCCTGTAGGATTTACAAAAATCTTTGTGTTCTTGTCAAGCATTCCCTCTGGAATAACAGGTTTTATAACATGCTCAATAACATCTGCCTCTATCTGAGCATGTGTAACATCGGGGCTGTGCTGTGTGGATACAACCACCGTGTCAACACGAACAGGTCTGTCATCTTCATACTCAACTGTGACCTGAGTTTTGCCATCTGGACGAAGATAAGGCAGAATACCTTCCTTTCTCACATAAGCAAGTCTTCTTGCAAGCTTGTGTGCAAGATAGATTGGCATTGGCATCAAAACCGGTGTCTCATCGCATGCAAATCCAAACATCATACCCTGATCCCCTGCACCAATTGCCTCTATCTCATCTTCTGTCATTTCACCCAGTTTTGCCTCTAAAGCTTTGTCAACACCCATTGCAATGTCAGGTGACTGTTCGTCAATTGATGTTATAACAGCACATGTGTCAGCATCAAATCCATATTTTGCACGTGTATAGCCAATCTCTCTTATTGTATCCCTTGCTATCTTTGGTATGTCTACATAGCATTTTGTTGTTATCTCACCCATAACCAAAACAAGACCTGTTGTAACTGCAACCTCACATGCAACCCTTGCGTATGGGTCTTTTTCTAATATAGCATCCAACACAGCATCTGAAATCTGGTCACAGATTTTGTCAGGATGACCCTCTGTTACTGATTCGGATGTAAATAGCTTTCTCATTTGCCTTTTACCTCCTTTTAAGTAAAATAAAAACTCTTTGTTTTTTAAAAATACCAAAAAATTTAAAGCCCCTTCTGAAAAGAAGAGGCAAAACTTTCTTTTGTAAAAGTTTTATCCTCATCTCTCAGAAAGCTAAGATATTTTGCTTTCTGACGGAGTTGGCACCATTGCAAAGCCAAAAGCTTTGCCGGTTGCCGGGTTTCATCGGGCCTTTTTCCCTCCACCTCTCTTGATAAGGATAACCTTATCATATTCACCATATTCAATTTTTTAAATTTGCCTCATTAATATTAACAAAACAAAAGAATATTGTCAACCGGAAATGTTATTACATTCAATACTCTTTTAATCTATTTTCAACTTCAGCAATTTTAGAATAATCTCTGTCATTGTGGAGTAAGTAAAGATTATTTTCAATAGCTATCTGGGCTATTATCACATCTACAGTACTTCTAAGATTTATGCCTCTTTTCTTGCACTTAAAGTAGAGCAGCGCTGCTTCTTCATACGATTCTTTCCCTTTTGTCAATTCATAAAATGGTTGAATGCTCAAATATTCCTTCAACAGCTCAAACTCTTTTTCATCTTTAGCACCTTGTAAAATCTCCTGGTAAATTAAATGAGTAATCCCAAATGGTATTTTATTTTTCAATATCCATTCAAACTTTTCTACTTTTTCGTTTGTATTTCCCTTAAAAAAGTCTATCAACACAGAAGTGTCAACTAAAATCATTGCCTTGCCCTCATCCTTTTATAATCATAATCTTCTGCAAACATTATTTTGCCTTTTAAATCTAACAAATTCTTTCGTGTGTGATTTTCTAAGTATTCCCTCAAGGCAATCTCAACTGCTTCTTTTTTTGTTTTTACCCCAGCAATCTCCATCACTTTCTTTAATAAATTTTCATCTATAAAAATATTGGTCCTCATTTTATACACCTCCCTATGTGTATCTTAATACACATAGGAATAATTGTCAATCTCTCACTCTCCCACAATGGTGTCAAGAGTTTGTAGGAAACTTTTGCGCTAAATAATTTTTAGGAAAACATGTAAAATTAGTGTATAACTAATTAAAACAGGTTAGGCAAGACCACCAGCTGACTTTCTATTTTTACTAAATAACTCAATGTTAATATGCAATTGCATTAAATGATTGTTTTTGCGCGACCATTTTATTTTTTCACGAGTTTCAATAAATATTTAAAGGTATACCTGCTATACTTTAAACTTTTCAATCAAATTTCTTATTTGCACCATCGAGCTTGATATTACAGAAATCTGTTTAGATAAATCATTAGCCTGACTCAGATTGTACTCCGTGGAAGATATTATTTTTTCGGAAAATTCGCTTATCTCCGAAATACTATCAGCTATCTCCTTGGTTGCCGAAGTTATTTCTGCTACAGACGCACCTTCTTCTTCAGAATGAGCTGAAAGATTATCAACAAGAAGAAGTTAAGTCCTTGATTCTCTGAATAATGTCAAAAAAACTTCTGAAAGTTCAGTATATTTCTTCTTGTTTTCTTCTACATCACGGTATAGAACTGCTATTTGTTCTTCGAGTTGTTTCGTATATAAATCTACAGCTGAAATTGTTCGGTTTATAACAGCTGTCGATTCTTTGGTCTGCTCGGCTAATTTCCTAATCTCATAAGCAACAACAGCAAATCCCTTCCCAGTTTCTCCTGCCTTTGCAGCCTCAATTGCTGCATTTAATGCCAATAGATTTGTTTGCTCAGCAATCTGCCTAACAAACTTCACAACATCGCCAATGTTTTGGGTTGTTTGTGCCAGTTGCTGTACTCCATCTCTCAACTTGCTGTATTTTTCAACGAGTATTTCGCTCGTTTTTAGTATAGTTTCCACCGCCACTTGACCTAATTCTGATTTCTCTAATAGTGCTTGAAAAATTGAAAGTACAGTAGATGCTAAATCACTGAGACTTTGGACTTGAGCAGCTAATTCCTCAATGTTGGCATTAATTTCTTCAACTGAAGCTGCTACTCGCTGAATATCGGATTGTTGCTTTTCAATTGCTTTAGCGTTTTCAAAAGAATCCTTATTTAGTCTTTCGAAAACTTCCCGTGCATTTTCGAATGTTTTAATAGAACTAATTACCATACTTTTCACACCTGTTATAAGATTTTTGAGAGATTCTATAGTCTCAATTAATTTGTTGTTAATTGTGCCAAATTCATCGTTTGAATGAACAACACTCTTAAAGGTTAGGTCCCCCTGCGCTACTTTCGAAAATGTCCCGGAAATTACAGGTACTGCTGACAATTTCTTTTTATTTAATAGCCACAAAACAAAAGCAAGTAATATGTTCGCAAAAACACTTATTAAGAGAAGATTCATCTTTGTGGCATTGTCAAGGTTAATTCGAATTGTTATATATTTCAATAAAACTGGACCAACCCAAAGAGAAACAGATAAAACCCCAACTGTTAATTTTGTGGAAATCGAAATCTTGGTCTTTTCGGCATATTTTGTGAATTCCTCCTGAGTTAGAACTTTAGAATATATAAAAAGCAAAAGAGCGATAATATTCATATTTTATAGCTATTGCTCCACTTGCCCTTAATGCAAGTGCATCCTCCGGAAGAGGCTTTATTTTTGATGCAATAATACCTACTAAAGCTGCAGCAAGGATGTTTGCGAAAAAGATAAGAAAAGATAAAAATACAGGCAGGTTGTACCCTGAATCAAGTTCCACTTTTCTTGCACTCAGTCTTGCGATAAAGACAACAGGAATACCTATGAGCAAAACACAGATAATGTATCCCACAAGAATGTTTACAATAGGGTAATTTCCTAAGCCAGCAAAAATATAATATGAAAATAGCAATAGCAGTGGTTCAACAACCAAAAGTATGACTAAAGAAATCTTGTTTATTTTAGATGACAAGTTCTTAGCAACTCCCCTCTCAAAAAAGTTTGTTTAAACTGTATTTTGCGAAATTCAAAATCCAAAATTCAATTCCTATTTTTTTCACTTATGTAATAAAGCTTATTGAAATATTTCCATACTTCTTCAATTTGTAATTTGGAGGTTATCCCAACCTTTAATGAATTTTATTAACAAACAACGCAGTATTTATGCATATTTGTCGATAGGGTTTTGTGTAGATCTTTACACGTATTTGTTGAAAAAATTTTTAAATTCCTAAGTGTTATAAATGCATAAGCTATGACTCAGACCTGGATAAGTACTTTCGAGGCTTGCAGCCGTTATCTTTTATGTATTAAAAAATTTTGAAATAATTTATCCTATGAAGGATTTGAGCTTTGCTATATTGCTTTTTTTATTATATCCCAAGCATTCATTGAATTTGTTTTGGCAAATGTCCCATTATATTCTTTTCTGATTTCTTAGCTTCTAACACAACAAAGGTTAATATCGTCACAAAACACCAGTAACCCACAAATACTATCCACCACCTATGATCAAAACATGACATTGCCTTACTCCCCAATAATTTTCACAAGTACTCTCTTTTTTCTTTTTCCATCAAACTCTCCATAAAACACCTGTTCCCACGGACCCAAGTCAAGTTTGCCATTTGTTATAGCAATCACAACTTCTCTTCCCATGATAGTTCTTTTAAGGTGGGCATCTGCATTGTCTTCACCGACGTTGTGGTGGTACTGAGAATAAGGTTTTTCAGGTGCAAGCTTTTCAAGCCAGATTTCAAAATCTTTGTGAAGACCTGGCTCATCGTCGTTTATAAACACACTTGCTGTTATGTGCATGGCATTGCAAAGTAAAAGCCCTTCTTTTATACCACTTTCATCAACACACTTTTGAAGAGTGTCTGTGATGTTTACAAATGCTCTTCTTGTTGGTATTTCAAACCACAGCTCTTTTCTGTATGTTCTCATTTTATCTTTTTCACCTCTTTCTCAAAAACCTGTTTGACTCCCTTGACAGATTTCCAAAGATATTTTACATAATTTTTTTGTAATTATTCAATATCAAATGTGGTATATTTCAATGTATAAATAATTTTATTTGTGGGGGGATTTTAATATGAAAAAGGTCTTTGCAAAAAAGGACATATTTACGCGCTACAGTGGAAATCCAATAATCACAGTATATGATATACCGTATTCAGCAAACGCAGTCTTCAACGCAGGCGCTATAAAGTATAAAAATGAGTACCTACTGCTTTTGAGAGTTGAAGACAGACAGGGGAAATCACATTTAACTGTAGCACGCAGTAGCGATGGTAAAACTAACTGGAAGATTGAAAAGTCACCTCTGATTTATCCCCAACCCACAGTGTTCATATACGAAGAGTTTGGCTGCGAAGATCCACGAATAACCTATATTCCTGAAGATGACTACTACTATATAACCTATACTGCATACTCTCGTTATGGTCCTGCAGTTGCACTTGCAAGAACAAAGAACTTTAAAAAAGTTGAAAAAATGGGATTGATTTATCCTCCCAACAACAAAGATGCAGTTTTGTTTCCTGAAAAAATTAACGGTAGGTACGCCATGCTTCACAGACCTGTTGCAGGGGACATCGAACACATCTGGATTGCATATTCGTCAGATTTAATTCACTGGGGAAACCATGAGGTTGTGCTTGTTGAAAAAGGAGGGCCTTGGTGGGACGGCTTTAAGGTTGGTGCGGGAGCTGTGCCAATAAAAACACCTGAAGGCTGGCTTATAATCTACCACGGCGTTAAGATGATGCCATCAGGACCAATTTACAGGCTTGGTGCTGCACTTTTGGACTTAGAAAACCCTGCAAAGGTTAAAAAGAGATGTCCTGAGTGGTTGCTATCACCCCAAGAGGTATATGAAAGAATCGGGGATGTAAACAATGTTGTGTTTACCTGTGGAGCAATTGTGGAAGACAACCAAATCTATCTTTACTATGGAGCTGCAGACTCTTGCATTGCTCTTGCTTTTGCTGAGATTGACCAGATTTTGTCTATACTGATTGAAGGGGATTTGCAGGTAAAATAGAAGATAAAGGCTCTTTGTCAAAAGTTGGGGTGGACATTCTAAATATCAACCTCTCTTTTGACAAGAGCCTTTAAAATTAGTCATTGCCATTCTTATTGTTATATAATGTTTTGTCTTCTGAATAAAATTTTACCTCAGGGTGTATGAACTTTTTATCTATACTATTTATTTTCCGTCAATTCATTGTTCATCAAACTATCGTTGTGTTCATTCTGCCCAAGTGTTAGTAGATTGTTCATGATATTTGAAAGAACTCAAAGCTGAATTTTTAGAACTCATGAGATATTTTTTAACAATTATCATACTCAACAACATTGCAAAAGCAAAATTAATAACAACAATGTTTGATACATTTGTTAATTTTAAAATTACTCCACTTTCTACCAAACATAACAAAGAGCCAACTCTTCCACAACTAGATTTTAAGGAGGTTAATGAAGAAATACGATCTTTAGAAACATCTTTCGCAAATATATAATTATTGATGAAGTCAAACACTGTAAATACGAATACCCATGTTACGTAAATAAAAACAAATAATATATTATTTGTCGTTTTTAACAAAAACAGGGAAAGTATGAGCATTACAGCTAAAATACTAAAACTTCTGCCAAGTTTTCTTTTTGATATTTTTGAAACTTGAATACTGTAGGCAATAATACTTAAAATTTGAAAAATAATATAAAATATGTAAAAATTGTGCTTATTAATTCCCTTGCTTAGAAACAAGGCTTGCCATAATTGAAAATGAGTTTGAAAGAAAAATTGACCTACAAACGTTAGAGCAATCATTAGCTTTAGAGATTCTTTCTGTTTAATTTCTTGTATTCCCTCTTTACTTTGAACAAGCATTTTTCTGAAAATTTCAAACAAATAAATTTTTGTTTTTTCAACTTTTTCCCCTTTAAAAAAAATTCCAACACAAATTATTGACATGATGGTAAGTATTATACTTATCCAGTATAGTTTGATGCCTATTGCATAATAAATAAAAGAGCCAACAGAGCTACCAATTAATAACGCTATAAAGTTTAATCTGTTTGAATTGCTTATAAATTTGTCTATCTGCATTTTAGACAATTTAAGCTGATTAATTATTTCTGCCTCTAATGTTCCAGTTTCAAGTGCGGATGAGATACCATACATAAACCAGGCTATAAATAACATCCAAAAATTGTTCATTGAAATAACCAGACAAAACATCAGCAGTAAAAAGAGATTAGAAAATATAAATACTATTTTTTTAGAGTATATATCCGCTATTAAGCCGCTAGGATATTCGCTTATAAAAACAGCAAAACTATATCCTGCTTGTATCATCATTATTTGAGATAATGTAATTCCTTTAGATAATAATAAAACTGTCAGCACAGCATGTGGTAATGAAATAGCAATTGTAAGAAGTACCAATGAAACATAGTATGTATATATATTCTTTTTAAGCTGTGATTTTATCATCATTTAACATTACACCTGCAGTATTTACAATTTGTATCAATAGATGTATTAAGTTTATACATTTCAAACGTCACATTATTCACTCCAAATCGAGCATTTAAGGATTTTATTTTTTGATAGTTTCCACTCATGTATTGGATTATATCAGATGTTGCCATACAAGCAGCCAAGGCGTTGTTTACAAAACTTGATGGTGCTGAACTCATCTTGTTTAATTCATATATTTCTTTGCTAATAATATCATCAGTACATTCAATTTCAACAGAAAATGCATTATGACATAACGGACAAGCAGAAACTCCAGGAATAAAAAATGGACCTATTACAGAAATATCATTTAAATATCCGACATTTAAGAATGGTATACTGTGCCTTGCAAAAAACTTAACAGTTGTAAATAACGCTTGTTCACTATCAGCAGATAAAATTCCTATAGGAATGTCATCTTTATCAAAATGGTTTAATAAAGAATCTAGAATAGTTTCTGTGGCATAGTGACTAATTTCTATAATATTAAGATTTGAATTTCGTTTTTTTAATTCCCGAGCCAAAACTTTTGCTTTATATTCACCTATATCTGACTCAGTAAACATAAATTGTCTATTTAAATTGCTTTTTTCAATTCTATCACCGTCTATCAATATAATTTTTTTAGGATTAAAAGTACTCAAACTGTAACTCATAAAGTTACCTATGCCTCCACAACCTATGATAATTATTACCGAGTTATTAAAACGTTCTTCCGTAATACCAGGATTTTCAACTACAGTTTCAAGATATAAACCATTTTTAAAGCGTATCTCATCTTCTTTTATGAAATTTTTCATAACTTGTAATCATTTTATGTTTTATTAATCTTTGGAATATATCTTCTGAGATTTTTTTACTATGCAAAAAATTTTTGTATTCTTCTTCAGAATGTGGTTCTTTTAGAAATGACAAAATTTTAAGTGCTTTTTCAAACTCATCATCACTAACCATATATTGCATAGTTCCTGCACCTAAAATATTTTTAGTTGATGTTTTTCCTACTACAGCTATAAAACTTGTCTTATATAACATCCACACTTTCCCTCCCCAGTAAAAAGATTGTAACAAGTTTTTGCTCAAATGCTCAAGATGAGCTTTACTAATTTAAATTCTTACTGCTGTGACATTACTTTTTCGCTCTCGCTTAACTTTACTTACAATAAACTCTATTGAGATAAATCAATTGTCAAAAAGCTGAAAAAACTAAGAAAACTTATCGCTTAAAACTACAAAATATTAATAATTAACCTAAAAAAATTTTTGTTTTTTTGACCTAACCATCTAAAATTAAGTAGTTTGAAGGTTTAGCTTAGTACTTATCTCTTTTTAGAATTTTCAAATAATTGTCGCATGTCCATTGTCTATTGTTTTTATCATTATTGATAATATATCGATGCGACAATTCTATTCTTTTTTTCACCTTGTTTGTATTTAATATTCTTATAGCCATTTTATTTATGTAATTACTGTCTTTTTCAACAACTAGTGAAATTGATTATTAAAAAATTTAAGATAATATGGCGCAAAAATGCGCCATATTATCCAGCATATTGAATTAGTTTTTGATAAATAATTCCATAGATAACACTTTCTTTCTTAAATATTATAATTTAGCCTTTTGCAGAAACGCTCAATATGAGCGTTATCAAGCTTTATAAAAATTCAAAAAAGTCTGGTCTCCCTCCTCACAGTTGTTGTAAAATATGATTATATAAAACAAATTTAACACTATGATGAGGGTTCCAACATGTTAAACAACAAACCTAAACAACTTTCTTTCTTAGACCTATTCTCCCACCTAAAGGCTTCGGCTCTTCACAAGCCTGAAAGCCTTTTGGGCTTATTTAATAAGTTTATCGACTTATCCAACTACATACCTTCTTCTTTCTACAACGCTTACTACAAATACTTCGGTAAGCATAGACAATTCTCCTTAGAATCTATGCTTCTGCGCTTCTTTGTCCCAAAATTACTCAAACTCAATACTCTTACTCAGCTTCGGGCTGTTCTCCTTATACTGCCATGAACTTCGTTCTTTCTGTAACCTAAATGGCAATGTTCCATCTATTTCAACCTTCTCTCGCTTCAGAAAAATCTTCAACAACGAAATCCAAAAACTTTTTCAAAATATCTCTATCCATGCACACAATATTTCTATTAGGCAGTCCCCTGAACTTGCTTCAATCTTAATCTTCGATACAACTGGCATCGTCCCACAGGTCCGTGAAAATAACCCTAAATTCATTATTCATCTACTGCTGAAAAATACCTCAAAAGCTAACCCTGAGCTGTCCTCTGATAAAATCTACTCTCTTGTTTATTCTTCTTTGCCTAAAACTGCTAATGCTAATTCTAATGTCCGTCTTATGTTCGTAAATGGCCATTTCTGCTGGGCTTTAAAATTCGCTGTCATTACCAATGCTCTCGGTATTCCTTTGGCTTTAGTTCCTCTGTTTAACTCTGATTTTACTTCTACTGACCCTCTGCAACATAAGGCTATCTCTGACTTCTTTCGCTTTATTTCCTTCGCTTGAAACTCTATTCTCTTATATTCCCAAAAATTTCTCCACTTTCATCGCTGACAGTGCCTTGGATTCGCATAACATCTACTTAACTTTAAAAAATACTTTCAACTTCTCTAAAATAATTATCCCTCTAAATCCAAGAGCCTCTAAAAATACTATACCTACATCAAGCCCTAATGTCGTTATTTCTGAAGATGGTGTCCCTATCTGCAAAAAGTTCAATCAACCTTTTAAACCTGAAGGCAAATGTCAGGGTAAAAATCGTTCTGTCCGTCTTAAATGGACTTGTCCTATGTCTTCTTACAAAAATGGCAAACGTATTTGCTTTTGCCCTCAGCCTTGTACTACCTCTAAATCTGGCAGCAATAGTTTACACTTACCCTGACGATTTTCGCTCTTTCCCAGGTCTGAGCAGAAATTCTCAAGAGTTTTTTGACCTCTACAATAAACGTGTCGCTCGTGGAGCAGACTATTTATCACCTAAAATCCTGTATTGGCTCCGATGTCATCTGTACTTATGACCATATTTCTATCTCCTCTGATTTTTTACTCTCTGCAATTACTTACTCACTTTTGTTTATCCTTGCTCACAATATCAAACTCTATTGTTCTAAATTAACTATCAAAAAGCTTAACAAACTCAAAAAACTTATCGCTTAAAACTACAATTTTTCTTAAATTATTAATCTACCAAAAATCTATGGCTTTGTTTTTTACTTAACCTTCTAAAGCCAAGAAGCTAGAAGGTTTAGGATACTATTGTCTTTTTTAAGCTTGCAAATTTTTGTCATATGTTTGTTGCTGATTATTTTTGTTTGTATTGATAATATTTGGTTGTCATTTTGCTTTTCTTTTCGTATCTTGATTGTATTTCATGTTAGTATTGGCATCTCTTACCTTCAATCACCACCCATTTTGCAAATGCCTATAAATATTATAATTCAAAAATTAACAAGAAGTTTTTACTTCTTGTTAATTGAGTGTGAATTTGTAAACACTAATTTTGGTTGTTATAAAACATTCTCATCATACCATTGCAACTCTCTAAATCCTGCCTACTTAATAGACATCAAAAGGCAGATAAGAGGTTGATAACAACTGATTAATTTTAAAAATAAATAGGTAAAACTTGTTATTATAAATTTATTTATCTAATTCTAATGAAATAATCTTCTCTTCTGCTAACACATGTGTAATACATGAAATAGGTATTATTTTAATATCGCTTCTTTAGTTTCTGACCCGTATTACTTTTGCTTCAAATCCAAGCTTATCCGCCACTTTACAACTCCATATGCCGTGGTACCAAACCTGTCTGTCCCTGCCATCTCTCTTATTCTGGCTATCAATACTTTTTTTCCGTATTGAAAACAAATCGTTGCTAAGCTCGCTGCTGTACAATCTGTTATATCATGCTACTTTACACAATAGTATCTCTTTTTCATCTCTTCATTCTATTTGATTTTTAGCATGTTACCTTCTTTATTCTCTTATTTAGGCTATTTAGTATTTAAACTATTTTTTCTGTAAACTTATTCTTGGAATTTCTATGCAAATTTTATCTTACACATTTTCACTCTGTCAATCCCGCTTTTTTTTTTTTTTTAGCCCATTTTCAATTAAATTTTGAGCTCAGAATATACTTTTCTTTAAATTGCTTAAAATTTCTTAAATTTTCTTAAGTTTGATTCTGGTGTAAAAAGCCTTTTTTCTTTATGAAGAAGTATAAATATAAAACAGGATTGAATAAATAAACATAAAAATATACGTAGTACAAATTTTTATAGAATTATGTTAGAATCAAAGGAGCAAAAATCACGACAAATGGGGTGTTGTACTTGTTTAGAGAAAATAACAACCATCTCCAACAATCATTATTTGAAAGTGTTAACTTCATGGATTCAAGGATAAAGGCTAAACTTGAAAAATCATGGGCTCCCATATTTTATAAATACGTGTTCTGCAACATCGATGAAAAACCCTTTTCAGTTTTATACAGTGATACAGGAAGGGCTAACTTCCCGGTTAACATACTTCTTTCCTTGGAATACATAAAACACCTTAAAAACTACTCTGATGATGAACTTATCGAAAATTTCAACTTCAATTACCTGATAAATTATGCTGTAGGAATAAGTGTTAATGATAAAATAAAATCATCAGAAATGATATAAAAAATTCCCCACCTGCCACTTAAAAAGAAGCCTTCTGTAGTGTAGAATGGGAAGTATGGAAGAACTACAGAAGGAGAAGATATTAAGAAAATGTTGGGGGTTGCAATGCACACAACAATCTACACTCTTTTCAAACAGGGATACAACAAGAGTCAAATAGCAAGGTTGTTAAACGTGGATAGAAAAACTGTTAGAAAAGTAATCCAAGACATTGAACAGAAAGGAGAAGTTGAGAGAAAATCGAAGAATTCAGTATTGGATGATTACAGAGAATTTATTGAAGCAAAAGTTCACAAAGGACTTTCAGCAAAAAGAATACATCAAGACTTGAAAGCGGAATTTGGTTTTGAAGGAAGCTATTCAAATGTAAGAAGATATGTTCATAATGTTAAACAAAAGATAGCAAATTCAAAGGTGTACATGGTTTTAACAACACTGCCTGCCGAAGAAGCTCAAGTGGATTTTGGATATATAGGCAAGATAAAAATTGATGGTAAATTCAAAAAAGCATGGGTATTTACAATGGTTTTAAGCTATTCAAGATATATGTATGCAGAGATAGTATTCGACCAGACAGTTGAAACATTTATGCAGTGTCATAAGAATGCATTTAAATATTTTGGTGGAGTAGTAGAAGTTGTGAAGATAGACAATTTAAAAGCAGGTGTATTGGATGTTGATTTTTATGAGGCGCAGATACAAAAGGACTATGCAAGTTTTGCAAGCCACTATGGATTTTTACCTCAGCCTTGCAGGGTATATACACCGACTGATAAAGGCAAGGTAGAATCGGCAGTTAAGTATGTTAAGCGAAACTGTTTTGCTGGGGAAGAATTTAAGGATGTTGATGAGGCGAGGGAGCATTTAAAAGACTGGCTTGACAACGTTTCGAATGTGAGAGTACATGGCACAACCAAGAAAGTTCCCAAAGAAGTTTTCCTCTCAGAAGAGAAAGAAAAGTTAATAGCTCTTCCTATTGAGGAATACCACATATCAAGAATTTCAATTCACAAAGTAGCTACTAATTGTCATCTCATATACAAAGGGAACTATTATTCAGTGCCATATGAGTATGCAGGGCGTGAAGTAGAGGTAGTTGAGATGGGCAGTTTTTTGAGGGTGTTCTTTGAAGGTAAAGAAATAGCCCTTCATCCACTTGTCAAAAACAATGAGAAGGGCAAATACGTAACCAACAAAGAACACTATCCCTCGTCTAAGAGTATAACAATTGAGGATATATTGTCAAGACAGAGGGGTAAAATGTCAGATATTAGTAATTGGGCACTGGAGTTTTTTGAAGAATTTATTAGGCAGGAAGGATTTAAAAAGTATGATTACAGGAGCATAAGTGGGATAATAGCACTAAAAGAAAGATTTGGAGCTGAGGCAGTGGACAATGCGTGTAAGAGGGCTTTAAAATTTGGAGGGTTGAGCTACAAGGTTGTCAAGAATATATGCGAAAAAGGGATAAGTAATTTGCCTGTATATGAAGATGAGAGTTACATTAATGAGGAAAAAACAGAACTTTACAGGGATATGAGGGAATATGACAAATTGCTTGAGATGGGAGAATTGCAAAGATGAATGATCTTTTGTTGGGGAAGCTAAGGGATTTGAAATTATCTGGGATAATAAAGAGTTTTGATTTGAGGGTAGAGGAAGCTATCAAGAATAATTTTTCGTATCAAGAGTTTTTTGAGATATTGATAAATGATGAAGTGAGTAACAGGAGAATAAACAGTAATCAAAAGAGGACAAGTAAAGCGAGGTTTCCATGGCACAAGACATTAGAGGAATACAATTTTAGTTATCAACCTTCGATAAATAAGAGGTTTATATACAATTTGGCGACCTGTGAATTTGTCCGCAAGAAAGAGAATGTGGCCTTCATAGGACCGCCAGGGACAGGGAAAACACATCTTGCAATAGCAATAGGACTTAAAGCTGTAGCACTTGGATATAGAGTTTTGTTTACCACAGCAAACGAGATGTTAGAAGACCTGTATATTTCAAGGGCTGATAATTCGTATCAACAAAAGTTAAAAAACTATGTTAATGTGGACCTTTTGATAATAGACGAACTGGGTTTGCGGAAATTTAATCAAAGCAGTGTAGATGATTTGTATGAGATAATATCGAAGAGGTATGAGAGAGGAGCGATAATAATAACTACAAACAAGGTATTTGAAGAGTGGCCGAGGATATTTTATGATCCAGTTTTAGCGACAGCGATTTTAGATAGATTTGTACATCATTGTCATTTTGTAGTTATCAAAGGTGAAAGTTATAGAATGAAGCAAAGAGAGGGTGCTATAAAAGCTTTAACAGATGATTCCAAGAATGAGTCAAATCAGTTAGATAATGATAATTAAATTTTTTTGAAAACAGGTGGGGAAAAAATATTATCAAAAGTGGGGAAAAGGTATTGACAATAACAGGAATAAGAACATAAGTAAGTATGAACCTTTCAGAGAAAACCTTGTATGACTTTAGAACAAGGATATACAAATACCTCTCTCAATATACCTTTGATTTTCTCAAAATATCTTTCGTTTTCTTCAAATTTCGTAGTTATAAAAATTTATTTAGTGCTTGTTATTTCTATTATTGCTTTATTCTACCACATGAAGATTAGATTCAACCTGCTTTTTGTATTAATTTAGATATTATACCATATTGCGGCGGGTATCCGTCCACAATAACCATGGTGTTTACCCTCTCATGTCTCTCAGGGTCTTTCTTACCTTGCCCTCAATTCCCTCGTCCCATCTACCATGGCGTGGATGTCGGTTATGCTCGTATGCAGGGTCTTCGCCCTTATGGTGATTGTACTCCGACTAACCCGCTCTCATTTTCCAATCGTCCTATAAAAATTCATTTAATTTAATCTAATTCTTCTTCCCTTCTATTCTTAACCTTAACATACTTTCTATGATTTGAATCCCTAATAAAAGGGGCGCTTTGCTACTCGACATGTCTTAACTCTTCTCGCAAAGCTAAGAAACTTTTACCCCCTCAAGATGTGTATTCTGCTAATCTTTCGCTCCTACTTTAAACTAAAATTTCTTAACTTATTTTTTTATTTCTTTTACGCTGTTGTTGCTAAAGCCTCTCTCTTTATATCGCTCAACATCTTGTTCCCATCATATTTTATCCCTTTTTTTAAAATCGCGTAAAATATCCTTATCAACTTACAGCAAAGCGCTATCAGTGATTGCTTCTTCTTCAATGGATTGTTCTGCCGCATAGTGTAATACATATGCAACTTCTTAAATTCTTCATTCTTTGCTACTATTGTAATCATAGCCTTAAATAAACTACTTCGAAGCCTCCCACGCCCTCTTTTGCTTATACACGTCTGTCCCTTATGCTTGCCAGAACTATTCTCAACTATATTCAGTCCCGCTAATTTCTGTATCTGCTTAGCATCTTCATATCTCATTATATCCCCAACCTCAGATATAAAACCAACTGCTGTCTTTACTCCAACACCTTTTATCTCAAGCAGCTTTTCTCCATTCGGAACATCTTTCAAAGGGAGTTAAAATAAAATTGTGTCCACTGTATAATTAGTATTGAAATAATCATCAAAGGGGGTCACTGAGAATGAATAAAAACGAAATTTACGAAACTGCTAAAAACATGGCTGTAGAGCAAGTATTAAATATGTATTGCTCCAAAGATGATCCTAATCGCCCAGCTCTAAAGCAACTCTTAGAAAACTTGCTCGATTGCTTTATGTTATCGGAAAGAGCAGTATACCTTGCTAAAAACGACAATGACAAAGGTAATGGTTTTTACGATAGAAAACTTGCAACACCTGTTGGCAGTCTTGAAATCTCTGTCCCTCGCACGCGTACTGGTAATTTCCGACCTTCTATCCTCCCTGACCGCTACAAAAGAGTTGATAGTTCGTACACCGACCTTCTTATGTCTTTAGTTGTCAATGGTTATTCCGAAAGTTCCCTTGTTCAAACTTTGAAAGCTTTGAATCTTCCATATTCCGAAAATGAAATACTAAAAATCAAAGAAGACCTTAAAAATGAACTTCAGTTATTCAAACAAAGAGAACTACCAACAAGTACTTTTGCTCTTATCATCGATGGTTATCATTGTGAAGTTAAGGATAATTCTAAGGTTAAACAAGCTACTTGTTATGTTGTCCTCGGCATCGACTTAGAAGGTAAAAAAGATATTTTTGGTATCTACACTTTCTTTGGCAAAGAAAATAAGGCTGATTGGATGAAAGTTTTTGACGATTTAATTACAAGAGGTCTTAAAGAAGTTTTAATTGTCATAAGTGATGACTTTCCTGGTATTATAGATGCTGTCAAACTTGCTTATCCTCTTGCTGACCATCAACTGTGTTTTGTCCATCTCCAACGTAATGTCAGAAAACATATGACAAAAGAAGATGCTTCAGCTTTTAACAAGAGTTTAGACAGACTTAGAATTTCTTCCTCCGATTTTGACGAAGCTGTACTGAAATTTAAAGAACTTTGCAATGGATACCTTTCAAAATATCCTCGATTTATTAAAGCAATATCAGAAAAAGCAGAGTTTTATCTTGCACATATGAAATACCCTGAGGAATTAAGAAAGCATATCTATACCACAAACGCCGTTGAAAGTGTAAATAGCATGATTGAGAAGATTAGAGTAAATTCAGGTGGATACTTTCAGTCTGTTGAAGTCTTAGAAATTAATATTTACTTACAGCGAGAGAACTTACGCCGTACAAAATGGAAAAATGGAGTTCCCAGCATTAGAAAATGCATTAACAACATAACCCAACTTTACAATTTACGTTATAAATTGGAAACACAAAATTCTTGACAAGTCTCCTTTCAAAAGTTTTGCCATTTCATCTTCTATTCCTTCCAGCTGCTTTCTTAAAAGCTCATATTCTTCAAGCAAATATCTCATCTCTTGCCTTGCCAGCTTCCTACCTTCTTTCTTACCTATACTCCTTTTAGCAGCTTCCACTAATTCCATAGCCCTTTTGCGACTTATCGCTCGCTTGTCTACTTTGTCACGCCAACATTCTATAATCCCTTCCACTCCCTTTTCTACTACATCACAAGGCAATGGCATCTCTTTTAAAGTCAGTAGCGCTACCTTGCCTTCCCAATCAGAAAATACTTCTAAAAACTCTGGAAAATAGATATCCAGCCAGTTGATTATTTGATTTTTTAAAACACTCAAGCGCTTTTGTAGCCTTTCATATATGTTCATCGCTACTCTCATCTCAGCATATATACCCGCGGGTATATTTGGCTCTGTATATCTTCCATCCTTCACAAGCATCGCTATTGTTTTCGGATCCTTTATATCGCTCTTTGTTGGTGTATTATCATCGAGTTCTTTGCTCCTTTTTACGTGAAAAGGATTCACTAAAACCACTTTTATGCCATTCTCTCTTAAGTACTGCTCAAAGCACAGCCAGTAATGCCCTGTAGGCTCTATCCCTACTATCACGTTCTCTTTGCCATGGGCTTTCATTATCTTATTTGCCCAATCCAAAAATTTTCCCATACCTTCTTTTCTATTCTCAAACTCTATTCTCTTGCCAAGCTCCACTCCTCTAAAATCAAATGCTCTGCCAACATGTATCTCCTTTGCTATGTCTACTCCTACAACTAAAGTTTTCTCTGTCACTTGTAATATCTTCTCATTTTGTGTATACTTCAAAGAGGGTACCTCCTTTGTTGTGTTTTGTCGTAAGTTGTACAACTTACATTCTATATTTTATCAGGAGGTACCTTTTCTTTTCAAATCTCATTTCTCGTCATTTTCGCTCATTTTCGTTCATTACAGGAATGCTCATAAAACATCCTGAACAAGAGGACTTAATATTCGGGCAGTTTTTAAATCTTACCATGATTTTTGCCAAAGAAGCAGGTATATACATGAAAGAACAGCGGATGGACTCCACCATGTTCATGTCAAACATCAAAAAAGCAGGAAGAGTTGCCCTTGCCTTTGATGTACTTTACAGGGCAGTAAAATCCATTCCTGAAGACAGACTTTCAGAGAACCTAAAAAAAGTTCTCAACCCTGAATTTAGGGCAGAAGTGATACACAAAACCAAGCCTTCAGAAGGCGAAAGCAGGCTGGAAATGCTCTTGAATCTTTGCCAAGAAACAAAAGAAACAATTGAAAACATTTCTGAACTAAAAAACTCCGATGCGTATAGGATCCTTGAAAGATTTTTGTCGGAACAGGCGTACTACGACGAACAAACCAAGAAGCTCAAGGCCAAAGATAGCAAAAGTATACCCAGCGATTCTCTTCAGTCAGCATATGATGAGGATGCTACTTATCGCAAGAAGGGGAACAAAGCTGAAAGCGGATATGTTTTAAACCTTAGCGAAACCTGTGTAAATGTCAATATCAAAATGAACAAAAAATCGAAAATAAAAATGTACAAAAAATAAACTTAGCTTTGCTGGTTTGTGTTGCTAAAATATGCTGTTTTTGACTGCAATCTGTATGAAGGTCCTTTTATGAAAATCACGTAAGAATGATGGAGTAGCCTGTCTAAAATTGCATTTGCTATCGTCGCTCCACCAAATATTTCTCCCCACTCTGAAAATACAACATTAGTTGTTATTATTGTGCTGCTCTTCTCATATCTGCTCGATATAAGTTGAAAAAATAAATTCGCTCCATCATTATCTATAGGCAAATAACCTATCTCGTCTATTATTAAAACTCTATATTTTGAAAAATGCTTAAGCCTGTATTCTAATCTGTTCTCCAACAGTGCCTTTTTTAGCTGGGCTATTAATTCTTGAAAATGTATGAAATATGTGGAATACCTCCGTTTTGCACACTCTATTCCTATTGCTGTGGCTAAATGCGTTTTCCCTACTCCGGGTGTCCCTACAAACAGTATATTTTCATTCCCTTCTAAAAATCTTAAACTCATTAAATCCATTATTTGTTGCTTGTTTATACTTGGCTGAAATGAAAAATCAAAATCTTCTATGCCTTTTATAAATGGGAAATTTGCCACCCTCACACATCCTAATATAGCTCTTTCTTCTTTTGCTTTTATCTCTAAGTTACTAAGTTCATACAATGCATCTGTCATACTCTTTTCTCCGCTTGCCACTAGATCTAAGTATTTGTCAAGATTATTCTTTATGTTGTGAAGTCCTAACTCTTCTAAGTTGTTAAGTAGTTTCACATAATTGCTCATTTTTAGATTTTCTCCTTTCTTTAAGTCTTCAACAGATTATCAAATTTCTTGAGGTTCTCCTCACATATCTTGTCAAGTTCTTCTTTTTGACCAACTCTTCTTAGCATTAGCTGATTGTAGTCTTCATCGTGATAATTGATACTTTTTTCATCAATAATATGTATCCTTAACAGGTTTGTGTTATAATATATATAAATTTTGTTTTCCACCTCCTTTACTCTAACTGTCTTTCCTATGTAATCGGGTGGAACAGAGTATTTACTTCCCTTGTAGTAAATCAGAGAGTCCTTTTGGACTTTTACTGATTTGTAGCAATCCAAATAACTCTCTATTAACTTTTTATCTGGCAAGGGTAGTAAATACTCTTTTTCTTTTTGAAACAGAAGAGCAGGTGGGACTTGAGTTGTTTGATTTGGTTGCATATTGACCTTTGCGTTTATCTCTTTTATTATCCTTACTAAATCCTCTTCTGTTTCAAATTCACCCTGATATGGCAGTATCCAATCTATAAACTTGTTTGCTGCTTCAACTTTTCCTTTTGTGTACGAATGTCTGGGTTTGCAAAGCTTTATTTCAAATCCAAAGTCTTTCGCAAAGCTTTTAAATCTTGAATTCACTTTAATTTTTTCACCTGTTATATCAACAACTGCCGCTGCATTGTCAAATAAAATTTCTTTTGGTATTCCCCCTATACTTTTGAATATTTTAATTAGAGTTTCTATTAATTCTTCTTGAGTTTTTGTCCTGTTTATCTCAAAACAGCAGTATCTTGAATAACCTAATTTAAAATCAAGAACATTAATAACAAATTCTTCTCCGCTTTTTGATACAAGCTTTATATTTTCTTTCCAATCAACTTGTGCTTGCTCACCTGGAGCGGTCTCAAATCTTGGATGTCCTTTTACTTTCTTCTCTGGCTTTAATCCTTTTTTCTTAACATACTTATTAAAATTTGAGTATGTTCCTATATTTTTATCTTTTGATTTTAAATATTCATAAACACCCTTGACTGTAACTCCTTTGATAGCAAGCTTTGATTTTATCTCATCATAGTATTTGTCCAATTTACTTGGTTTATTTCTATTCTTAGGTTTTCCTTCATAGCCTTCATAGTATTTCTTCACGGTTCTTCTATCCATCCCATATATTCTTGCAAGTTCTGAAAAGTTAGGTTTCATTTTCATCGCCCTTATCATGTTTAAATGTGCTGTTAGGTTCTTCATTTGATATCCCTCCTCACAATGAGAAAGGATATCATATCAATGTACAATTTTGTACATTCTTATATTCCACTTTCAGTACATTTTTATTTTATCATCAACAACCTGTGCAAAAGAAAATTCTTTTCAGCTCATAACAGACTATACGGTAGAAAAGAACATAAAGAGTGATGTAGAGCTTTTAAAAGAGAGACTACCTATTGTAAAACAGAATACAAAATGTCAAGAAGTCTATGTAGACGGTGGTTATTACTCCAAAGAAGTAGTACAAATTGCAAAAGAGAACTGTGTAGAAGTTCATTTTACTGATTTAAACGGTAGGAAGCCTGTTAGGATGTCAGTGAGCGAATATGAAATAGATGAAGAGACGAAAGTGATAAAAAAATGCCCAAGGGGAATAATACCCATCCATGCAAGTGTTAAGAAGGGGCAGACGGTAGCCCATTTTCCAAAAGAAGCCTGTGCAAAGTGTGAATTAAAAAATCAATGTTATTGCAAAGAGCAGAAAAAAGATTATGTGGTGAGGGTAAATCTAAAATCGATAGAAGCAGCCAAACAACGGGAAAAGATAGAATGCAGGTGTGAGGGAAACAAGGGCAAAAGAGCAGCAATAGAAGGTACTAATTCAGCCTTGAAGAGGGGTCATGGTCTTTCGAAACTTCGAGTAAGGGGACTTGTAAAATGTAGAGTAAACGTAGGTTTAAAGGTATTGGCCCAGAATTTTAAGCGTTTTGCAAGATACATGTTGGAGCGAGCTAAAAAAGCTATTGGAGAGAGCCAGGGGGGAAGTGCGCCCGTATTGGTACAATAAATGGTAATAACGTATTATAAAGGTAATACATAAGTTTTTCTCGACAGATTTTAGACTGGATTTTTGTTGTCACAGGTATAAATTACCACAATTTACCTGAATAAATTTTCAAAGTACAGAAAAGCAGATTCTAAAATTGAGTTTTTACACTAGAATCATTTAATATTTTTTGTTTCTTAAAATCTTTACATTAAATACCATTCTACTACTTTGTCGTTTGCTATTAACACTCATTTCTGTTGTTGAAACATAATAAATTAGCTTTCTCCTAACTGAAAGATAAAAATAATTATTTTTTATAGAGCAATCTATAATTATTTGTTAGTTTATCACATTTGAAATTTTGAAAATTCAATTGTAAATGGTTTATCATTAAAACTATATTTTATTTCCAAATTCCTGTTATAACCTAACAGAATAATATTTTTTACACAATGTATTGATTTAGTTTAATATACTTAGATAGATATTTATACATTCTTACAGCATTGTTGCTAAATCACTGGTATATGTTGTTGACTTCATCAATATTAGAGTATATAATAATAGCAACAAAAATTTTTTATAATAACTAAAAATAGAAAGGTGTGTGATTGCCAATGTATAACAAGAAACAAGTATATCTTATTATTCTTACTTTAACTGCAATATTTTGCTTACCATTAATGACCAACATTGTCTTTGCACTATCAAATAAATTAGACACTTATCAAGGAACAGGATTTACTGATGTCGGCAAAGAATCTGTTGACAGTTTTACAATTACAAAAGGTGATTTTTATTGTTATCACAGAATAACTAAATCAACTCGATGGAATACTGGGACATATGCTGAAATGAAATTAACTCCTCTTAAAAAAGAATGGTTGGGATACAAGACTGTAAGTAATAAAGCTCAAACAATTCAAGTTAGTCCAAATGATACATCATATTATACACTTCCATTTACTGAGCTTTCTGACGGAACTTATAAAATATACTTCCAGTCCACTTATAAAGATAATGTAGATTTTGATGGTATTGTATATGACGATAAGTAATATTAGAAATTTTAGCAGGGGGACCATTATGAAACTTAAAGAAATCTTAAAAAATGCATTTATAGTTATATGTTCTCTTGTTTTGTCAATGTTTTTATGTTATTATGTTTTAGATGATATCTGGTTACATTTTTCAATTGAAGCATTTAGCTTTATATTTTTGAGAGTCTTTGTAGCTATTTTACTGTTTTCTCTCTTGCATCTTATATTTAACGGAAAATTATATTATTTCATGTTAGACATTTTATTTATCAGTTATATTGTTTTGGTTATTTCGCTTAGCTTTTTCCGGATAAGCAGATCAGAACATTACATCAACTTTAATTTAAATGAAATAATTAATTATAGTTTATCTCAAATAATTGAAAACTTCATTTTGTATTTGCCAGCTGGTTTTTACCTTTCTTTTAGAATAAAAAATAAACCAAAAATCACAATTTTTATTTTTTTAGTATGGATTATAGTAGTTGAATTGTTACAGTTTTTATCAAAGAAGGGTGTATTTGATATTTTAGACATTATAATTAATTTACTTGGTTATCTTACAGGAATCTTGATATTCAACATACCCCAAATAAAAAACTTTTTTAATAACAAAAAAAGACCAGCTAATTAAAAGCCAGAGGTTTTTAAAAAATTTTGAATATATTTTTTACCGCAGAACAATACTCTTCGCAATATTTCTGAACTTCTTTTTGATATTTTGTTCTTCGTGCCAACAAATTGCCATGATTGGACTACCGAGAGGGTTAAACCAAAATATGCAAGTAATTTGTTTTGTAAGCAATCAATTCATCGTTAAAATGATAATATTGACAACAATCTTTTTGGATATTTAATAGTTAAAAGAGGGGCTTTTCAAATTTTTTGTGAAATGCCCCTCTTATCTTTATTTTTGTTTTGAACTTGATTTCCCAACTTTACATTTTTTTAATGTATTTATTCTCTTTTGTATTTCTATGTTATTATTGTGTTTAAATATAATAAATATAAAACAAATAAAAATACTTCTATCTCATTAAAAGTACTTTTTCCTAGTAATAATAATCAATACAAAAAACGCTGTAAAAAATCATACTCCATTTATTGGTCTTTTCTAATCAATAATCTCATCAATTGGCGCACCGGGTGGGACAATTGGAAGAGCTTTTTCGTCTTTGTCAATTACAAAGTCAATCACAGTTGGTCTTCCTGCTTCTAACGCCTTTAAAATAGCACTGTCAACCTCATCTGGTGATGTAACTCTGATACCAAGTGCACCGTATGCATCTGCAAGTTTTACAAAATCTGGCGGCCTGTCTAAGGTTGTCTGTGAAAATCTCTTGCCATAGAAAAGGTCCTGCCACTGGCGAACCATTCCTAAAACGCCATTGTTAAGCAGTGCAACTATCACAGGTATATTGTAGTGCACAGCTGTTGCAAGCTCACCACAGTTCATTCTAAAGCTGCCATCACCTGCAATGTCAATGACTACTTTGTCCGGCCTTGCTATCTTTGCTCCAATTGCCGCACCAAAGCCATAGCCCATGGTGCCAAGACCACCAGAGGAAATAAACTGTCTTGGTCTTTGGTATTTGTAAAACTGTGCTGCCCAAATCTGGTTTTGTCCAACCTCTGTTGTGATTATTGCATCGTTGTTTGTAAGAGCAGAAATCCTTTCCACAATATACTGTGGATGAAGTTTTCCATCCTCAGGATAACTTAAAGGATAGTTTTTCTTCCACTCGTAAATCATATCTATCCACTCTGTATTTGTTTTCTTTTGAATATTCTCAATTAATATTTTCAATATCTGTTTCACATCGCCAACAAGTGCAATATCAGTGCTAACGTTTTTGTCAATCTCAGCTGGGTCAATATCAATGTGAATAATCTTTGCATTTGGTGCAAATCTGTCAACCTTGCTTATTACCCTATCTGAAAACCTTGCACCAACAGCAATCAAAAGGTCGCAGTGTGACACTGCATAGTTAGAAGCACGTGTGCCGTGCATCCCAACAAGTCCTGTATAGTTCGGATGCGTTGACGGAAAACCTCCAACACCCATAAGGGTTGTTGCAACAGGTGCGTTTATTTTTTCCACAAATTCAATAAGCTCTTCAGATGCTTCTGATGAAATAACACCGCCACCTGAGCAGATAAAAGGTCTTTGACTTGAATTTATAAGCTCAATTGCCTTTTCAATCTCCTCTTGTGTTGCAAAAACTTTTTTCTTGATTTTCTTTGGCTCTTTTTTTTCATATTCAGCATATGCTGCTGTCACATCTTTGCATACATCAACCAAAACAGGTCCCGGTCTTCCACTTTGCGCGATCTCAAACGCACGTCTGATGGTATCTGCAAGTGTATTGACATCCTTGACAATGAAATTGTGCTTTGTAATAGGCATGGTAATACCTGTAATATCGACCTCTTGGAAAGAATCTTTACCAAGCAAATTAGTTGGCACCTGACCAGTAATTGCCACAACCGGCACAGAGTCCATGTACGCTGTTGCAATACCTGTCACAATGTTTGTTGCACCAGGTCCTGAGGTAGTAAAAACCACACCAACCTTTCCGGATGCTCTTGAATATCCATCTGCAGCGTGGGATGCGTGCTGTTCATGCGATGTTAGATAATGTTTTATTTCATTCTGATGTTTGTAAAGAGCATCATATATATTAAGAGCAGCACCGCCCGGATACCCAAAGATGACATTTACTCCCTGTTCTTTTAAACATTCGATTATAATCTCTGCTCCTGTCAATTTCAAAACCCAACAACCCCCAAATAAGATTTTTTATTCAAGTATAGCACCGGTAGAAGCAGATCTGACAAGCTTTGAGTATCTGTAAAGATACCCTTTTTTTACCTTTGACTCAAATGGTGGAAGGTTTTCAAGCCTTCTTTTTATCTCTTCTTCAGGAACTTCCAAGGTAAGAGTTTTGTTTTCTATGTCAATTGAAATTATATCTCCATCTTGAACCACTGCAATTGGTCCCCTTTCTGCTGCCTCCGGCGATACATGACCAAAACATGCACCTCTTGTCGCCCCAGAAAATCTGCCATCAGTTATCAGTGCAACATCTTCAATTAGCCCAACTCCTGCCAGTGCCGATGTTGGAGATAGCATTTCTCTCATACCAGGTCCGCCCTTTGGCCCTTCATATCTTATAACAATAACATCTCCTTTTTGGATCTTCCCTTTCAAGATTGCCTCAAACACCTCTTCACCGCTCTCAAACACGCGCGCAGGTCCTCTGTGCCTCAATAACTTTGGCGGCACAGCACTTTTTTTGACAACAGCACCATCCGGTGCAAGGTTACCCCTCACAATCACAAGCCCGCCTGTTTCAGAATATGGATTGTCAATTGGTCTTATGACATTGTAATTCTTAACATTTGCATCTTTAATATTCTCACCAACTGTTTTGCCTGTAACTGTCATAAGATGTAACTGGATCAACCCCTTTTTTGACAGCTCATTCATAACAGCCTGAACGCCGCCTGCAAAGTAAAGGTCCTCGATATGATGTTGTCCTGCCGGTGAGAGTTTGCACAGGTTTGGTGTTCTGTCGCTTATAGCGTTTATTATATCAAGGTTTAACTTTATTCCAACTTCATTTGCAATAGCAGGAAGATGCAAGATAGTGTTTGTTGAGCCCCCAAGCGCCATGTCAACTGCTAAGGCATTTTCAAAAGCCTCAGGAGTTAAAATATCAGACGGTTTTATATCCTTTTCAACAAGCTCAACAATCTTCATTCCTGCCATTTTAGCAAGACGAATTCGTGCTGCCATGACAGCTGGAATTGTTCCATTTCCAGGAAGAGCAAGCCCCAAAGCCTCGCTCAAACAGTTCATCGTGTTTGCTGTAAACATCCCAGAGCATGAACCACAGCCAGGACATGCATTTTCTTCTAAGGCATATAAATCTTCTTCAGAAATCTTGCCTGCAGAGTATGCACCCACACCTTCAAATACAGAGTTAAGGTCACACACCTTATCACCAATCTTTCCTGCAAGCATAGGTCCACCGCTTACTAAAATAGCTGGAATATTTACCCTTGCTGCTGCCATGAGCATTCCAGGGACGATTTTGTCGCAGTTTGGAATCAAGACCATGCCGTCAAACTGATGTGCCATCACCATTGCCTCGATTGAATCTGCAATGAGCTCTCTTGTGATGAGCGAATATTTCATGCCAATGTGACCCATTGCAATACCATCACACACACCGATGACGTTAAACTCCATTGGAGTTGCGCCGGCAAGCCTGATACCTGCTTTCACTGCCTCTGCAATCCTATCAAGATGAATGTGCCCGGGGACAACTTCATTCCATGAATTTACAACTGCAATAAGTGGTCTTCTTATCTCTTCATCAGTGTATCCCATTGCTTTGAAAAGCGAACGCTGAGGAGCCTTTTCAAATCCTTTCTTGACAATATCACTTCTCATCTTTTCTTTCATCTCCTTACTCATATATATCAACACCATCTATCTGAGTAAGCTTTTTGAACTCTTCCATAAGCTTCTTTGTGATAGGTCCAACCTCTCCATTTCCAATTTTTCTACCGTCAACTTCAGTCACAGCAATAACCTCTGCTGCAGTTCCTGTAAAGAAGCACTCATCAGCATTGTAAAGGTTGTAGAGTGTAAATATCTTTTCATACACAGGTATTCCCAAATCTTTTGCCAAAGCCATAACAGTTCTTCTTGTAATTCCATCCAAAGCACCAAGGTAAACAGGTGGTGTAATAAGCTCACCATCTTTTACAATGAAGATATTGTCGCCAGTGCACTCTGTTACATAACCATCTTGGGTAAGCATTATAGCCTCAGGCACACCTGCTCTGTTTGCTTCAATCTTTGCTAAGATATTGTTTAAGTAATTTAGCGACTTTATCTGTGGGTCTACACACTGAGGACTATTTCTTCTTGTTGATGCAGTTATTACCTTCATCCCTTTTTCATACATTTCTTGTGGATATAAAACAATTGAATCAGCAATTATTACAATTGTCGGTTTTGGACACTTTGTTGGAGAAAGACCTAAATCACCCACCCCTCGCGACACAACAAGCCTGATATATCCTTCCCTGATATTGTTTATCCTGCAAGTTTTCTTTAGAGCTTCGATCATCTCTTCTTTTGAGATTGGAATTTCCATATAGATTGCTTTTGCTGCCTGATAAAGCCTGTCCACATGTTCTTTGCATTTAAAAATCTTGCCGTTATAGACCCTTATACCTTCAAATACTCCATCTCCATACAAAAAACCATGATCAAACACTGAAATTTTGGCTTCTGACTTCTTGTAAAATTCTCCATCGATATATATTAGTTTTTCCTCCATCTGAAGCATTTCCCCCTATGTGTATATTATTTTGAAATGAGCAAAAAAGGATTAATTATTTATTGTATTATACTTAAAAAGCTTTGTCGACATGTTTTTTATAAAACTGTCTGGTTTTTAAAATGATTTTTTCGCCTATAACTAATTAAATGATACATAAATAATCATTTTTTATACATTATACTTGAGCAAAAGAAAAATTACAATAACAAAAAAGGACCTTTTTAAAAGGTCCTTTTTGAAAGTTGATAAAATAGCCTATTGAACACTTTCTAAGATTTTGCACATCCATTCATATGCCTTGACAACCTCATCCAAAACAGCATACTCAGATGTTGTGTGAGGGTTATAATACCCAACAGAAAGACAAAAACTGCTAATTCCAAACCTGTCTGCAATAAACCTTATATCAGCAACATGAGGACTTTTTTCCCTTTTTGCAGGAATTCCTAAGGATTTTCCTATCTCAATCACTTTGTCAACACATTCATTTTTAAAACATACATCCTTCCCACCATAGCTGCAGACAACATCCCCAAACCCTCTTCTGTCAAGACCAATCACAAGGTTTACTCCTTTGAAAAATTCTGGATGATTCTCAATAAAGAACTTCACACCCTGATGTTCATCTTCACAAGATGTAGTAAAAAGAAACTTGAATTGATAATCAGTAAACCTCAAAAGAGCTAAGATTATAGCAATACCACACCTGTCATCAGCACCTATAGGACGTATTCCATTTCCTTTTATTTTGTCTGTTTTCTCATCATAAATTACCTCAAACAACCAATTTTTACCCAAATATTCTGCCCCATATGAATCAAGATGGGCATTCAAAAGCACTTTGGGGTTTTTCCCTCTTTCACCAAAGAGATTGTTTTTAACATCATCGTCGTAAAAGATGAGCATCTCAGAAAGTTCATTTTCAACAAACTCTTTTAACTCCTCTTCCTTACCCGGATATGACTCTAAAGCACACATCTTCAAAAGAATTGACCTTATATAATCCTTTACCCCTCTGACATGATTAAAACCTTCTTACCAAGAATTATTTTTCTATTTTTATTATATCACTTTTTAAATAGAAAAATAAACCTGGCCGTAAAAAACTCAAAGCCATGGAACAGGCCTTCCATGGCTTTGCTGCTGGAGAACTTACAGCGAATTTGTCCATTTGCCGCACCTGTCACCCCACATTGCAATGACCTTGCCTTCCATTGACACTTTCACAACCTCGCACCTGTTCGAACAACCCTTGCATTCAAAAGATGATGTTGAAAAGTCAATATCAGCAGCGTCAAACCCCCTGAAATTTGTTTTTGCATTTGTCTTTTCAATGTAATCTTTTGCTAAAATGGCGCTACCTATTGCCCCCATCACATTGAAATGTTCAGGTACAATAACCTCACTTTGCAGTTCTCTTTCAAAAGCTGCCCTTATACCCTTGTTTGCTGCAACACCACCTTGAAAAACAAATGGCGGTTCTAAATTCTTGCCTCTTCCGACATTGTTCAAATAATTTCTCACAAGAGCATCGCAAAGCCCTCTTATTATCTCAGCTTTTGAAAAGCCAAACTGCTGCTTTGCAATCATGTCAGACTCTGCAAACACTGTGCATCTTCCCGCAATTCGAACTGGCCGTGTAGCAGAAAGTGCCAAATCACCAAACTGCTCAATAGGAATTTTGAGTCTTTCTGCCTGATGGTCCAGAAACGAACCTGTGCCTGCAGCGCATACAGTGTTCATTGCAAAATCTACAACCATCTGGTCTTTTATAATTATTATTTTAGAGTCCTGACCGCCTATCTCAAAAATAGTTCTCACATCTGGCACAAAATGAATTGTCGCTGTTGCATGGGCTGTAATTTCGTTCTTCACAACGTCAGCACCCAAGATAGCACCTGCAAGCTGTCTTCCCGACCCAGTTGTACCTACTCCTAAAACCTCTACATCTCCAAGAGTCTCTTTTAACTGCTTTACACCTTCTTTGACAGAATCTATAGGCTGTCCGTTTGTCCTTATATACGTCTTAAAAAGGACATTTACATTTCTATCAATGGCAACAACGTTAGTTGAAACAGAACCCACGTCAACCCCTATGTAGATTTCCTTCATACCATTACAACCCTTTCTTCCTCAACATGTTCTTGTACATTGTCAATAAAGACCTCTTTTGTCTTCCCTTTTTTCCTATTTTTCAAAAGATCAATAAAAGCTTCTATTCTGGTGAGCATATTTGCCTTCCCTGTTTGCTCATCTATTGGAAGCGATAGAATTGGAATGTCAACTTCTTTTGATATCTTTGGAATTAAACTCTGGGTTACAAGTTCTGGCAAACATGCAAAGGGCATAAGATGAACAATCCCATCAAAACCTCTCTCTTTAAAGTCTATAATATGGCCCACTGTTTCAACCGCATGACCACCAATCAAAATCTTGATATATCTTTGGCCCTTTTTTATAATCTCTTTAAACCTCTTGGGTCTTAAAATCCATGGGACCAGATTGTCATTTATCCACTCAAAAAGATACAAGCTCCTCTCAACTTCAACTCCAAGATTGCCCAAAATCTCTTCTATCCCGAAGTTGATAGAACTTTCCATAACAACATAAATTTCTCCCACAATTCCAACTCTTATTCTGTCTTTTTCTTCAACTTTTCTTGTCGGAATACTAAGAAGCATTTGCTTGCATTCTTCATAAACTCTGTACAGTTCTTTTCTTGTCTTTATTTTGTCAAACTTTTCTTGGATTTGATTCCAAACCTGAGTCGTTTGCCCTTTGTTGATTTCATATGGTCTTATTTTTTGAACCATTTTCTCAAGCTCATCAAGTTTCTGGACAAATCTGTATAACGTGTACATCCTGTTTATGACCTTATGCCATGGAACTCCATTTCGGATTTTTTGAACGTTCCTGAAAAATGCCCTCCAGTTATCCTGTGGAGCATCGAAAATTATAAGCTCAACATCGTCATAGCCAAGAGATTTCAATATATTTCTGTGAGTGTCGCCATAAAACCCTGCTCTGCACGGACCATGACCACCAGATGTGACAAGCACCTTTGCTCCCTTTTCAATTGCTTCTAAATACGTGCCCATGACCATTTTAAGAGGAATGCAAGCAAACTCTGGTGAGTATTTGACACCAAGGTCCATGGTCCTCTGTGTTGGTTTTGGTGGCATTATCACTTCATGTTCCAAAAACTCAAAAAGCTTTTTGTATACTATTGCAGAACCCATGTATGGAAAAGATACTTTCATTTTTACAATACCTCCGACAATTTTGCCCACTTTTTTCGCCTGAGCATGTCAACAAAAGCTTCTATTCTTGTGATCATATGCCCTTCGCCTGTGTGTTCATCCACTCTTAAAGTGGTAAAAGGCTTTCCAGCAACATCGCTTTCGTACTGCAAAAATCTTCCAACAATTGCATCAGGTCCACATCCGAAAGCAGTTACATGGATTACACCATCCACCTCTGGATCTTTTAGATAATGAAGACCTGCGCCAAGTACCCTGTTTGAAAACGTCCAGAAAAGCCTTTTCCTGTAGTGTTTTAAATTGTTATATGCAACCTCTTGGGGTACCATCTCAAACGTTTTTATATTTACACCTAAGGCTTCAAGTTTTTTTATAACATCCATGCTTATGAAAGAATCATACACGTCATATACATATCCTAAAACAGCAATTGTTATATCACCATCTTTTTTTACCTTTTTTAAATTCTCTTCCCATATACCTCTTCTGTAACTATCAAGTGCTTTGTCACACAAAAGCCCTTTGTTCATAAGGTTTTTAAATCTTTTAAAAACCTCTTCTGCCTTTCTCATAGCAAGTCTTATTTCCCTGTGAGAAAACCCAAACATCTCTGTCAACATTTCATAAATCTTTGGCGAGCTTATATTCTCGTTGTTTTTTTCATTTATTATGGGTGAGATAACTCTTCCTTTACTTTCTTCTACCGTTCCCTCAATTATGTCTGGAAGCCCCATAAACTTTGGACAAAAATATTCCGGCTTTTTTATCCTCGCAAACCTTGGAACAAAGACATAATCAGCTACATTCAGCCCCTCAATAACATGTCCTGTAAATATTTTGATAGGCGCACAAATGTCAGCAACAGCCGCCTTTGAACCTTTATCAAGAATACCCTTGGTTGTTGGTCCTGTGTCCACAACCTCAAACCCGAGCTCTTTGAAAAATGTATCCCATAAAGGGAAATAGTAATAATATAAAAGCGAATGTGGAATCGCAATTTTCATACTATTTAAGTCTCCTTCTTTCCCATTTTACCTTCCCTTACTATTATAGCACAATTAAAAGATTATAGTATTATAAAAAAAGGGGCAGCTTTTTAAAAAATAAACAAAACTGCCCCTTCCTCTTTTATTAATTACTAATCCTTCGGTCGCATTGTTGGGAAAAGTAACACATCTCTAATTGAATATGAATCTGTCAGAAGCATAACCAGCCTGTCAATTCCTATTCCAAGCCCACCTGTCGGCGGCATGCCGTACTCAAGTGCTTCTATAAAATCCTCATCCATCATATGCGCTTCCTGGTTGCCTCTCTGCCTTTCTTTAAGCTGCTCTAAAAATCTCTCTTTCTGGTCAAACGGGTCGTTTAGCTCAGAAAATGCGTTTGCAATTTCCCTGCAAGTGATAAAAAGCTCAAACCTCTCTGTAAACTGTGGATTATCTTTTTTGCGCTTTGCAAGCGGAGAAACTTCAACCGGATAGTCCATTATAAACGTTGGCTGGATAAGAAAATCCTCAACCTTTTTCTCAAACACCTCATTAATAATATGACCTACCTGCCAGTTTTCCTCAACCTCAATCCCAAGATCTTTAGCAATTTTTCTTGCTTCATCCAACGAAGAAACATTTTCAAAGTCCACACCAACATACTTTTTGATTGCTTCAACCATAGTAAGTCTTTGCCATGGTGGTGTCAGGTCAATCTCCTGTCCTTGATATGTTATCTTTAATGTACCCAAAACTTCCTGTGCAACTGTGGTGATAAGCTCTTCTGTTAAATCCATCATATCTTTATAATCAGCATACGCCTGGTAAATCTCAATTGTTGTGAATTCAGGATTGTGTTTTATTGAAATACCTTCATTTCTAAATACACGACCAAGCTCGTATACTTTGTCAAAACCACCAACTATAAGTCTTTTTAAGTGAAGCTCTGTTGCAATTCTCAAATATAAATCAATATCAAGCGCGTTATGATGTGTAATAAACGGTCTTGCAGCAGCACCACCTGCAATAGGGCTCAAAACAGGAGTTTCTACCTCCAAAAATCCTCTGTCATCTAAAAATTTGCGGATTGAACGGATTATCAAGCTTCTTTTAATAAAAGTATCCCGAACCTGAGGATTTACAATCAGGTCAAGATACCTTTTTCTATACCTTGTATCAACATCTCTAAGTCCATGCCACTTTTCAGGAAGTGGTCGCAAACACTTGGTGAGCATCTCAATCTCTTTTGCTTTTATTGAGACTTCACCTTTGTGAGTCTTGAAAACCTCACCTTTTACCCCTATTATATCTCCAATATCATAATACTCTTTGAACTCTTGATACTTTTCTTCTCCAACTTCGTCAATCTTTATATAAATCTGGATTTTCCCTTTTGTGTCCAAAATATCTACAAACGAAGCCTTACCATGACCTCTTTTTGAAAGCATTCTTCCTGCAACACAGACAAACTTACCTTCAAACTGGTCAAAGTTCTCTTTAATATCAGTAGAATAATGTGTCGGGTCGTATTTTACCTTTTCATATGGATTGTATTTATTCTGCTGAAGTTCTCGAAGTTTTTTTATCCTGTTTTGTATCTGCTCGTTTAGCTCATCCTGTGTAAACTCAAAATCCTGCATCCCTTCTCACCAACTCCGTCTTTTTATTTTGATATCTCAAGTATCTTATATCTGAACTTTCCTGCAGGTACATTAACCTCAACAACATCTCCAACTTTCTTCCCAACCAAAGCCTTTCCAACCGGCGACTCATCAGAAATCTTAAAGTTCAGAGGATCTGCTTCCTTTGACCCAACTATTGAATATTCAAATACATCTCCAGTATCCAAATTCTGAATTTTTACGTTTGTGCCAATTCCAACAAAATCAGTTGAAACTTCATCTTTATCAATAATCTTAGCATTATTAATGAGTTGTTCCAAATATGCAATTCTTTCTTCAACTGCTGCCTGTTCTGCTTTTGCCTCATCATACTCGGAGTTTTCTGAAAGGTCTCCAAACGAACGTGCAACCTTTATCTTTTCTGCAACCTCTTTCCTCTTGACTGTCTTCAAATTTTCAAGTTCTTTTAAGTACTTTTCATATGCTTCACGAGAAAGTTGATATTTTGCTGTATCCATTTCTCTTGCCATTTTTTCCTCCCCTTTTTCAATAAAGAAAATAGAGTTTATTTTTTATGATTAATTTTAATTCAAACCACTTCAATTTATGCTTGTACATTTTAACTTTTGTCAATTATAAAACAAGAAATGCTTTGTGTCAAGTAAAGAAAAAGAAAAGCCCTCAGATAGTCTTTAAATAAAAACTATCTGTGGCTAAAATTAACAGGAATATTTTAAAGACTTTTTATTCGAAAACAAAGCCAAACAATCTTAAAGGTGTCTATATATTCAAAAACGGTTGTACAAGTAAAATTAGCGTCAAAATTATTATGAATACAACTGTTAACCATGCAATTATATTAAATACTTTTGAGTTCACATACTCGCCCATAATTTCTTTGTCATTTGTAAGCCTGAGCATGTAAATAAGAATTATTGGAAGTAAAATTCCATTTATCTCCTGAGCTATTATCATAAGTTTAATCAATGGTATATTGGGAAATAAAATTATTCCAGCACCTATTATAATAAAAAAAAGTATTATCCCATAAAACGCAGGGGCTTCTTTGAATTTCTTGTCAAGTCCATTTTCAAAGCCAAATGCTTCAGTGATTGCATATGCTGTTGAAAGCGGCAAAATAAATGCACCTAAAAGCGACGCACCAAAAAGTCCTATTGCAAAAAGAGCTGATGCATATTTCCCTGCAAACGGCTTCAATGCTTTTGCTGCATCTTCTGCCGTTTCAATACTAACCCCATGTTTGTAAAGTGTTGCTGCTGTCGCAACAACTATGAAAAACGCAATAAAGTCTGTCCAGAAGGCTCCCAAAAATACATCCCATCGCTGGTACTTAAGGTTTTTAACATCAACCCCTTTATCCACAACAGATGACTGCAAATAAAACTGCATCCACGGTGTTATTGTTGTTCCTATCATAGCAATAAAAATCAATACAAAATTGGGCTCAAAACTAAACGAGGGTAAAAATGTATTTTTGAATACCTCTTTCCAATCCGGTTTTGCCAAAAATCCTGAAATTATATAGCTAACATAGATTACCATAAGCCCTAAAAAGAACCTCTCTGTTTTTCGATACGAACCCCTATTGATAATATACCATACAAAAATAGCAGTAATAGGAACTGAGATATATTTAGATATACCAAATATTTCAAGGCTTGCTGCAATTCCTGCAAACTCGCCAACTGTTGTTGTAAAGTTGGCAATCAAAAGGGTCACCATCGCAAAAAATGTCATTTTCACCCCAAAATTTTCTCTGATAAGGTCAGAAAGTCCCTTGCCTGTTACAACACCCATTCTTGCTGCCATCTCTTGAATTATTGCCAAGCTTATTGTTATCAGAAAAAGTCCCCATAACATCTTGTAACCAAACATGGAACCTACCATTGCATATGTTGCAATACCTGATGCATCATTGTCAGCTGTTGCAGTCACAAGCCCTGGCCCAATTACACTTAAAATTAAAAGAATATTTTTCAGTCTGGAGCTTTTTGTCGTCTGTACCATCTTTACATCACCTCTTTCGTATCAAGCTAATGCCTACAGCAACAGTTTTCTTTTCATCTTCAAAAGTTCATACACAATATCGTTTATAATTACAACTCCAATGAGCTTCTTATTCTCATCAATAACAGGCACAGCAAGAAGGCTATATTTTGAAATAATCTCAACAAGAGAATTAACATTGTCAGTGTCTTTAACACAAACTACGTCTCTGTTCATTATCTCATAAAGCGGTGTTTGAGGCTCAGAGATTACCAAATCACGCAAAGACACAACCCCGCAAAGCCTTTCTTCATTGTCCACAACATACAGATAATAAATTTCATCTGGTTCAGGCTTTAATCGTCTTAGCTCCTCTATTGTCTGCTCAACAGTAAAATGTGTTTTGAAAGCAATAAAATCTGTGGTCATTATTGCACCAACTGTATTTTCTGGATATTCCATAAGCTCTTTGACTTCTTCTGATGCCTCTTTTTCCATCTCGTTCAGAAGTTCTTCTGCTCTTTCTTCCTTTATCTCATCCAGAATATCTGCAACCTCATCAGCCGGCATTTTCTCAAGCACATCTGCAGCCTTTTCAACAGGAAGACTTTCTAAAACATTTCGCTGTGCCTCAACATCAAGCTCTTCCAAAACATCTGCAGCTTTCTCTTCATCCAGTGTGGAAAATATATAGGCCTGTGTCTTTTTGTCAAGTTCTTCAATAATATCTGCCAAATCTGACGGATGCAGGGTAGAAAGCTTTGAATATGTGGTTGAAAGTTTTAGATCAAGTCGTGGAGAAGCAAGCGGCTGTACATCATCCCATAAAATAAGACGCGAAGGAATGTTTTTACCAAGCGGTTTTAACACCTTTTTCAGAGGTTTTGCAAGACCAAGCCTTCTCAAAAGCCCTTCAAGGCCGATATCTACAGCTATTACATAAACACCTGTAGAAAGTACTGCAAGTCTTATATCATTTACCCTTACAACTTTTCTGCCATTCATATCCACAATCTGCTTATCGAGAATATGGCGAACAAGCATGATTGTGTCCTCTTTTTTAACATTAATTGGTTTTAAGTTCCTGGTTTCAATTACATACTGACCTTTCTCCTTGTAGATTATGAAAAATGAAAAGTCCACAATTTGAGTTTGACCGCCACTTTTTACCTTCGCAGCAATTACTTTGGGTCTTATATAACTTGCATCAACAACCAAGTCTAAAAGTCTTCCTACAACCTTTTTTTCTTCTGAAAAGACCTTGTTGCCGATTACTCTGCTAAGATAAAAGCTTGTGACATTTGGCATTTTAACACCCCTCCTTTTTTGAATTTTTATTTTTGTTGTCATTTGGTGGAGGGGTGCTAAAAGCCTTTAAAATCTATTTGCAAAAAGGTGTATTTATCCCTTTATTTTCTTCCAAACAGAGAAAAATTAGCACCCCTCCACATTCCAAAGTACAATTGCTTTTTGCTGTCCAATCCTGCTTACTCACAGGACCAGAATCCATCTTTTCTCTCAACTCCTTCTTTAAGAAGATTTTCGCAATAGCAAAATTTTATACATTGCTATTAAAAACAAAAAGTGCTTTCACCCAAAGCTTAAAAACGAGGTGAAAGCACACTTATAGCCATTTTTAAAGCTACCTCGTACAAGCTTTGGCACTACACGGCATAAAAAGCTGCATTAGGTTATGCCTTGGTTTCGGCAAAACCTGTTCACCAGCTCAGATTGTCTCCAATCTTTCGCGGCAGCAGCCTATATCCCTGTAGGAGCCTCGCCTACCGAGATATCTTACAATATTCATTTTTCAACTTCTATTTTAGCACAATTTTTTCTTTTATCAAGCCTTTTTCGGCAAAAATTTTATGTTTTCTGGGTCATTTTTAAAATTTCTTCAATTATCTCTTATTTTCTCTAATATAAAATCAAACATTTTGTCTTTTTCTATCACATCAGGATGCAAAATTGGCTTTGAAATAAGATTTTTTATCTCTTCTGGAACCTCAAAACACGTCTTTGCGTACAAAACCTCAACCGCTTCAAACGGGTCAATATTATTATATTCACCATCAAACAAAGCGTTCAAAACATCTTTTGCAAATTTGTAAGGATTTGCAGTTTGTAGCACAACCGTTTTTGTACTATCCAAGGTTTGCTTCTGGTACTTGCTGTAAACATCAAACCCAACAGCAGAGTGCGGGTCAACAAGATAACCATATTCGCTGTAAATAGTCTTTATGCTATTTCTTGTCTGGTCATCTGTGGAAAAATCGCCCCAGAAACTCTCTTGAATCTCTTTTAAAACCTTTTCTTCAACTTTGAAATACCCCTCAGTCTTCAAATCTAACATGTATTTTTTTACTTTTTCTGAATCTTTTGTAACCAAGTATAATAACCTCTCCAAATTACTTGCAACAAGGATGTCCATTGAAGGTGAAATTGTTTTGTAAAATTCTCTTCTTCTGTCGTACAAGCCTGTCCTGATAAAATCTGCAACAACACTGTTTATGTTCGAAGCAACAATAAGCTTATTTATAGGAATTCCCATGATCTTTGCAATAAAACCTGCCAATATATTACCAAAATTTCCTGTCGGAACAACAAAGTTTATTTTTTCACCTTCGCGAATATCACCATTCTTCAAAAGTACAATATAGCTCCAGATGTAGTATACAATCTGTGGAAGAAGCCTACCAAAATTTATTGAGTTTGCGGAGGTAAAGAAAAACCCCAGATTTTCGATTGTATCTATGCATTTTTTGCTTGTGAAAATCTCCTTCACACCAGATTGGGCATCGTCAAAATTGCCTTTTATTCCGGCAACAAAAGTATTTCTGCCCTCCTGGGTTATCATCTGTCTTTTTTGAACCTCAGACACACCCTCAGATGGATAAAATACAACTATCTTTGTTCTATCCACATCCCTAAATCCTTCTAACGCAGCCTTGCCGGTATCGCCTGATGTTGCAACAAGTATGAGTGCCTGTTTGTAAAAAGTTGGCATTGATTTTAGCAAAAGATGAGGTAGCACCTGCAATGCAACATCTTTAAAAGCGTACGTCGGACCATGCCACAACTCAAGTGCAAAAAGACTCGAGCTGAGCTTTTTGATAGTCACAACATCTTTTGTGTCAAACTTGCCACGGCTGTATGACTTGTCAATACAATCAGCAATTTCATCATTCGTAAAATCAGTAAGGTAGAGCTCAAATATATATTTTGCAAGATTTTCGTAAGAGTCTATGTTTTTTATCTTACTTAAATCAAGAGAAGGAATTGAAACAGGGGTGTAAAGTCCTCCATCCTCAGCTATTCCTCTGTAAATTGCCTCTTTTGCCTGTACTTCTTTATTCCCTCTTGTACTTATATATCGCATCCACTTCACCTCAAGTCTTACTTTATTTCTCTTTTTCAAGCAGTTTTTCGTTCAACTTGTACGACAGTACCATGAGACTATCAATCAGATGCACATTCTCAACAACAACATCACCTTTTACTTCAATCTCCTTTGCAGTAAAATTCCAAATACCCTTTATTCCACCTTCAACCATTATATCTGCAACCTCTTGTGCAACATTTGCCGGTACGCACAGAACACCTATGTCAACATCGTTCTTTCTTATAAAATCTTTAAGTTTGTCAACATGCTCAATCTTTATATCGCGGATAGCTTTTCCTACCTTTTGAGGGTCAATGTCAAAAAGTCCAATGAGTCTAAACCCCTTTTTATAGAAGTTGGCATAGTTTGCCAGTGCTTGCCCAAGGTTACCTACTCCCACAATGACCATTTTAAAATTCCTGTCAAGTCCCAAAATTTTTACAAGATTCTCATAAAGAACCTGTGTGCTGTAACCATATCCTTGCTGACCAAACCCGCCAAAATTGTTAAAGTCTTGTCTTACCTGTGAAGCTGTATAACCCATTCTCTGACTCAGCTCTGACGATGATATCCTCATTACATCATGGTTTAAGAGATCTTCAACATACCGAAGATACCTCGGCAGTCTTCTTATAACCGCAAGTGAAATGTTCTTTTTTTTGAACAATTTTCCTCCCCCTTATCTTCTTTTGATATTTTTTTGACATACTTCTTCTAAATTAAAAGCCTGTTTCAATTTTAAAACAGGCTGTTATCTTCTTTTCCCGTCAAATCGTTTGTTGTACTCACTAAGCTTTTGATTGCTGTCTTTTAAAAACTTTGAAAGTTTTGCTTCAAAATCATCTTTAGCTCTTTTGTTTCTCGTTTTCTCTTTTCATTGTTTCCTTTGCTCTCTTTATTGATAGGCTAATTTTACCATCTTCTTTTACATTAATAACCTTTACTTTAACAGTTTGATTTTCTTTTAAATACTTTTTTATATCCTCAACATACTCTTCTGCCACTTCTGAGATGTGAACAAGCCCAACACTACCGTTTGGAAGCTCAACAAACGCTCCAAACTGTGTTATGCCCTTTACAACACCTTCCAATATTTGACCTCTTTTGATTAACACAAAATAGCCTCCTCTATTCTTTTTTCTTTTTGTTTTTATCTATAAACACAATTTCATCCTTGCCAACAAGTCCAAGCTTTTCCCTCGCCACCTGCTGAATGTAGTCTTTTGTACCAACATACTGCGCAAGCCTTTTTAGATATTCATTTTCTTTTTTGATTTTTTCTATCTGGACAATGATTTCCCTCTGCTGAGCCTTTACCTGTCTTAAAATCATCTGCTGCTTAAAAACTGTAGTAGCAGAATATACCAAAAAGAATATTACAAATGTAAGCACAAAAATTCTTTTGAGAACTTTAAATAATTTTTTCATGGTTTGTCTTCCTTTTTGGAAACCCTCAAAAGTGTAGTTATATTCTATCACACTTCATCTTTTATTAAAAGATAAAACTTTGTTCACCTTTTTTAAAAATCCTTTATAGAGTGGCGAAATGGTATTTTCATAAACATAAATACCGCAAGCTATTGCCAAAAAAGTGTACCATTTGAGTGTATAAAAATTTATAAACATAAGACCCGCTATCAATACCGCCGTGGATAAAATTGAAGATGAAAAAAATAAAAGTTCTTTTGTGCGGCGCTTTAATATTCTTTTGAAAAAGAATGAATCGAATACAACTCCTACTACAAACCCAAGGAAAAAACAGCTTGTAAAATCCGAAATCTGAACAAATATGCTTGCTGGCAATCCTTTTCGCCTCTCATTTAAAAAGTCGTGATAGCAAACCTTTTTTAGGACTTTCACCATACTCAAGCGAATAAATCTGCCCTTCTATGAATACCTCACCTGTCTCTGTGTTTATTTTATTTATTCTAAGGTCAAATCCTTTTATCATAAGCAATTCATCGTTTATAACCAATATGATATTGTTCTCATCAAAGCTCTCAACATCATCAACACCATTTATTGTTATCTTTTCCCTGTTCTCGATAAGTACACTGTGAATTTTAGATTTTAGATTTTTTCTTTCATCCATTACCATGTGGCATCCTTCAAAAATACTTTCAATGTTACATAATAACTATATTCCCTTTGACCTAAAATTATGTCAAAATATCACCTGAAAGCTTTACTCAATCACTTCATACATGGAACTTGATAAATTTTTTTGAACCTTCTCATCAACGCTTGCCACTTTACATTTAAAAACCCTGTCACCAAAGTGTACCTCAATGACATCTCCAACTTTGATATCTGTTGACGGTTTTGCAACTTTTCCGTTCACAAATACTCTTCCCGCTTCGCACGCTTCCTGTGCCAATGTTCTTCTTTTGATAATTCTCGACACTTTTAGATACTTGTCTATTCGCATCTTTTAAAGTCCCCACCTTCTTTGAGCCTTCTGAGAAACCATAAAAGTGGTGAAAAATTTATGGCTGCAGCTATAAACTGGCTGCAGCCGGATTCCTACTGAAGCAAAGTTTTGCCCCTCTTTTTATAAATTTCTATATTCGTCAAAAAAACTATTTTGCAACAGCATCTTTCAGCATCTTGCCCGCTTTAAATACAGGAACTTTTGTTGCTGGAATCTTTATCTCTTCTTGAGTTTGAGGATTTCTACCAACTCTTTCAGCTCTTTCTCTTACCTCAAATGAACCAAAACCAACAAGCTGAACCTTTTCCCCCTTAGAAAGTGCCTCTGTTACCGCATCTACAAACGCATTGAGTGCCTTTTCAGCATCCTTCTTTGTAAGACCACTCTTCTCTGCCATTGCCGAAATCAAATCTGTTTTGTTCATTCTTTCTTACCTCCTCGCGTATTTTGTGATATTCTAAATATTTCTATTCTATATTTATATCAAAAATCCTTCTTTTTTCAAGCCTTTTCTAAACTTTTTTTGCCTCTTCCCAAAATTTGTCCATATCTTCAAGGGTCATTTCATTCAATTTCTTACCTTGTTTGGAGGCGCTTTCCTCTACATATGAAAATCTGGTTATGAACTTCTCGACGGTGTTATGCAAGGCTTCTTCAGGGTCAACTTCAAAAAATCTGGCTATATTCACAACTGCAAAAAGAATATCGCCAATTTCTTCTTCAATCTTCTCTTTTTTATCATTCTTCGACAAACATTCTTTCAGTTCTTCAAGCTCTTCATATACCTTATTTAGAGCACCTTCGAAACTTTCCCAATCAAAACCTACTTTAGCTGCTTTTTCTTGAACCTTATAACTTCTCATAAGAGCTGGAAGATGTTTCGGAATTCTTTTCATACTATCTGTAATGGTTTCAATTTCTTTTTCATTGTTTTTAATTTTATCCCAGTTCTGAAGCACCTCTTCAGCGGTTGAAAAGTTATCGCTACCGAATACATGTGTATGCCTTCTCTTCATCTTCTGACAGATATCATAAATAACCTCGTAGATATCAAATTTACCGTTTTCCTGAGCAATTTTGGCATGAAATACAACCTGCAAAAGCAGATCACCAAGTTCTTCCTTGAGTTTTGCAAAGTCTCCTTCGTCTATGGCTTCAATAACCTCATATGTCTCTTCGATCAGGTATTTTTTAAGACTTTCATGTGTTTGCTGTTTATCCCACGGACATTTGTTTCTGAGTATGTCCATTATTTTCACAAGTTCCTCAAAGCTTTCTCTCATCTTTTGACCTCTCCTGCACGGCAATTTTTATAACCTATATTATACCACTATTTTTAGAAATGAGCTGTGATTTTTTTATGAGATACTTTCTCTTGGTTGCAAGTCCTCCTCTTATGTGCCTCTCTTGCTTATTCTTCTCCAATATTGCTCTTACCTGCTTGTAAAGTTCCTTGTTGATATACAAAAGCCTTTCTGCAAGGTCGTTGTGAATTGTAGATTTTGAAACACCTAAAATCCTTGCAACTTTCCTCACAGTTGCATTGTACTTAATCATAATTTCTGCTGCAAGAAGAGTTCTTTTTTCAATATCCTCCTTCAACCTCTTGTCCTCCAGAACATTTCTCTTACTTAGGATTATATGCTACATTCTAAAGAAGCTTTCCCTACAAAAGAATAATAGTCAAGTTTTTGTCAAACTTTATGTTTGAATTTTCATAGCTTTTTTGATACTATATATTAAAATCTGTGTTAATACGGGTGATAAAAAAATGAATGAGATTGTTATAAAACAAAACTTAGCACCAAACGTGTGGCTAATGGGCATAGACTCCCCGCAGGTTGCAAAAAAATCAAATCCTGGTCAGTTTGTTATATTGAGAGTTGCAGAAAATGGTGAAAGGATTCCTCTTACAATCGCAGATTTTGACAGAGAAAAAGGAGTTGTATATATCATATTTCAAGTTGTTGGCAAGACAACTTCTCTTTTGTCCCAGCTAAATATAGGTGATAGGATAATTGATTTTGTTGGTCCACTTGGTATGCCATATGAACACAATCCGGAAGATAAAAATTACCTTTTTGTAGCCGGTGGACTTGGAATCCCAGCAATATTTTCAAAAGTAAAGATGCTTCACAGTCAGGGAAAAAATATAGATATCATCATTGGTGGAAGATCAAAAGAAAATATCTTTTTTGAAGATGAATTGAAGAAATATTGTAATAATCTATACATCTCCACAAACGACGGTTCTTATGGAAAAAAAGGATTTGTGACAGATATCTTGAATGAGCTTTTGGAAAGTGGAAAAAGGTATGATGAAATATTCGCTGTAGGACCAGTCCCAATGATGAAAGCTGTTGTTGATATAACTAAAAAGTACCAAATAAAAACATTAGTAAGTCTAAATCCAATCATGGTTGATGGAACAGGTATGTGTGGGGGGTGCAGAGTAAAGATTGGAAACGAAGTGAAATTTGCATGTGTTGACGGTCCAATCTTTGATGGATTTGAAGTTGACTTTGATGGACTTATGAAAAGAAATTCATATTATCAAGACCTCGAAAATATTTCGTATAGAGAACACAAATGCAAAATTGGATTGGGGGAGTAGAGAAATTGGATGTCTTGAAAAGAGTTCCTATTAAGGAACAGGAACCTATTGAGAGGATACACAACTTTGATGAAGTGTGCTTTGGATACACACCTGATGAAGCTGTTAGGGAGGCGCAAAGATGCCTTGAATGTAAAAATGCACCGTGTGTAAAAGGTTGTCCGGTTGAAGTTAAAATACCAGAATTCATAAAGCTAATAAAAGAAAAAAAGTTCAAAGAAAGTTATCTGAAAATACTTGAAACAAATCTACTTCCTGCGATTTGTGGAAGAGTATGTCCCCAGGAAACTCAATGCGAACAGAACTGTGTTCGTGGAATAAAAGGTGAACCAATTGCTATTGGCAAACTCGAGAGGTTTGTCGCTGATTGGTTCAGACAAAACTGTGAATTTGAATTTTCAAAACCCCAGCCAAACAAAAGAAAAGTCGCAATAATTGGTTCTGGACCTGCGGGACTTTCATGTGCCTCATCCCTGGCAAAGATGGGTTATAATGTAACAATATTTGAGGCGTTTCATAAACTTGGTGGAGTTTTGTACTATGGAATACCTGAATTCAGACTTCCAAAGGAGGTTGTTGAGTGGGAGATTGAAAATCTAAAGAAGATGGGCGTTGAGTTTAGAACAAACATGATATTTGGCAAGACATTTGACTTGGAAGATTTAAAGCAGGAAGGGTTTGATGCTGTATTTATAAGCTCTGGCGCTGGACTTCCTAATTTTCTGAACATTGAAGGTGAGCTTTTAAACGGAATATATTCAGCAAATGAATTCTTGACAAGGATAAACCTCATGAAGGCATACAAGTTCCCTGAATATGACACACCAATCAAACTTGGCAAGAAGGTCGGTGTAATTGGTGGCGGGAACGTGGCAATGGACGCAGCAAGAGTGGCAAGAAGGCTTGGAAGTGAGGTTTATATCCTCTACCGAAGAACTGAGGCTGAGATGCCTGCAAGAAAAGAAGAAATTCTGCATGCAAAAGAAGAGGGGATAAAAATAATCGAGCTTGTAAGCCCCGTAAAGTTTATAGGTGATGAAACAGGACATGTCAAAGCTTTAGAACTTGTTAAAATGCAGCTTTCTCAGCCAGATTCTTCAGGCAGAAGAAGCGTAAAGCCAATTGATGGCTCAAACTTTGTATTTGAAGCAGACAATTTCATTGTTGCAATTGGACAAAGCCCAAATCCACTTGTCAAAAAAGCTATACCTGACCTTGAACTAAACCCTAATGGTTCTATCAAAGTTGACGAAAACCTCATGACAAACATTGAAGGTGTTTTTGCAGGAGGTGACATTGTAACAGGCGCAGCTACTGTCATTCTTGCAATGGGTATGGGAAAAAAAGCAGCCCAGAGCATTGATAGGTATCTAAATGCTAAAAAGGTATAAAAATTTTTAAACTTACAGCAAAATACAATGAAGGCTGCCTTCTCTCTTTTGAGATGGCAGCCTTTACTATTAAATTAGTACTTTGTAAGATATGAGTCAATCTCCCATTGATGTACTTTTGTTCTGTAATCGTCCCATTCAAGCTTCTTTGCTTCTAAGTACTTTTCAAAGATATGATCTCCAAGCGTTTCTCTCATAAGAGTACTATTTTCAAACTCTTTGATTGCCTCTTCTAAGCTTCCTGGTAAGCTTCCAATTCCGCGTTTTGCCCTTTCCTCTTCGCTCATTATGAAGATGTTTTCTTCAACTGGTTCTGGCGGCTCAATCTTGTTCTTAATGCCATCAAGCCCAGCTGCCAAAACTGCTGCAAATGCAAGGTATGGATTTGCTGCTGGGTCAGGATTTCTCAATTCAATTCTTGTCGCCTGACCTCTTTTAGCAGGAACTCTTATGAGCGGGCTTCTATTCTTTGGTGACCATGCGATGTAAACTGGTGCTTCATACCCTGGTACAAGTCTTTTATATGAATTTACAAGAGGATTTGTAACAAGCGCAAACTCCCTTGCATGCTTCATAAGACCTCCAATGAAGTAATATGCCTCTTTTGAAAGCTGAAGCTTATCGTTTGGATCCAAAAATGCATTCTTGCCATCAGATACTCTCGCAAGAGACATATTTGTATGCATTCCAGAACCGTTAATGCCAAATATCGGCTTTGGCATGAATGTTGCATGAAGCCCATGTCTTTGTGCAATTGTCTTTACAACAAGCTTGAATGTCACAACATTGTCAGCTGTATAGAGTGCATCGTCATATTTAAAGTCAATCTCATGCTGGCCAGGTGCAACCTCATGGTGAGATGCTTCTATCTCAAACCCCATCTCTTCTAATGTCAATACCATGTCTCTTCTTGCATCCTCACCTAAATCAACTGGTCCTAAGTCAAAATATCCAGCATTGTCGTGTGTTTGTAAAGTTGGATTACCATTCTCATCTGTCAAGAACAAGAAAAATTCTAACTCTGGACCTACAAAGAACTTAAATCCCATTTCCTCAGCCTTTTGGAGAGTTTTTTTCAAAACACCCCTTGGACAACCAGGGAAAGGTGTTCCATCTGGAAGATAAACATCACAAATAAGTCTTGCTACTCTGTTAGGTGATGGTCTCCATGGAAAAATTGTGAATGTGTTAAAATCTGGTCTCAGATACATGTCTGACTCTTCAATTCTAACAAATCCTTCAATTGACGAGCCATCAAACATAATTTCGTTATTCAACGCTGCCTCTAATTGATCAACTGTGATTGCAACATTTTTCAAGATACCAAAAATGTCTACAAACTGAAGCCTAATAAATTTTACATCCTGCTCCTTGCATATACGAATGATGTCTTCCTTGGTGTAATTCTTCATTACCAAATTCCCCTCCATTTTAAGATTTTTGATATATAAACAAAAAAGGACAAAGACGCCCATTTTAAACTCCAGGACGCCTTTGTCCTTTCGATTTAATTATATTATATTTTTCGAAAAAATGCAACTACATTTTTTTTAATCTTTCACACCTTTTTAAGCTAACTGTGGCTGAGCATCTTCAAAAACAAGTTTTCTGAACTCTTCGCCCGTGAGCTTTTCTTTTTCTAAAAGTGCGTTTGCCACCTTGTGAAGCTTATCAATGTTCTGTTTTAGTATCTCTTCAGCCTTTTTATAGGCTTCTTCAATAATACTCTTGATCTCCCTGTCTATTTCAGCAGCAACTTCTTCAGAGTAGTTCCTTGCAAGTGCAAGGTCCCTTCCCAAAAACACCTCTTCTTGCTCTGTTCCAAAGGTCATTGGGCCAAGCTTATCAGACATTCCATATTTTGTTACCATGTCCCTTGCAATTTTAGTTGCTCTTTTTATATCAGATGCTGCACCTGTTGATACATCTTCCAAAACAAGCTTTTCTGCAACCCTTCCACCAAGAAGCGTCACAATTTCTCTCATCATATCAGATTTTGACGCATAAAACTTGTCTTCTTTTGGAAGATACATAGTGTATCCACCGGCATACCCTCTTGGTATAATGGAAACCTCATGGACAGGTTCAGAATCTGGAATCATGGTACGAACAATTGCATGACCTGCTTCATGGTATGCTGTAAGTTTCTTTTCTTTTTCAGTGTAAACTCTGCTTCTTTTTTCAGGTCCCATCAACACCTTTGCCACGGCTTCCTGAACCTCTTCCATGTTAATCTGTCTTTTACCCTTCCTTGCTGCCAAAAGGGCAGCCTCATTTAAAAGATTTTCAAGGTCAGCACCAGTAAACCCAGCTGTAATCTTTGCTATTTGAGATAGGTCAACATCTTCACCAAGAGGCTTGTTTCGTGCATGAACTTTTAAAATCTCCTCTCTTGCCTTTGCATCAGGAACATTTACAACAATCTGCCTGTCAAATCTACCTGGTCGCAAAAGTGCAGGGTCCAATATGTCAGGTCTGTTGGTTGCTGCCATTACAATTATCCCTTCGTTTGTTCCAAACCCGTCCATCTCAACAAGAAGCTGATTGAGTGTCTGCTCTCTTTCGTCATGACCACCACCAAGACCTGCACCCCTGTGTCTGCCAACTGCATCTATCTCATCTATGAACACAACACACGGAGAATTTCTCTTTGCCTGGTCAAAAAGGTCCCTTACTCTTGCTGCACCAACGCCAACAAACATCTCAACAAAGTCAGAACCAGAAATGCTAAAAAACGGAACTCCTGCTTCACCTGCAACTGCTTTTGCTAAAAGCGTTTTACCTGTTCCAGGTGGTCCAACAAGCAAAATCCCTTTCGGGATTCTTGCACCAAGTTCGATATACTTTCTTGGATTCTTAAGAAAATCAATAACCTCTTTGAGTTCTTCTTTTTCTTCATCTGCACCTGCAACGTCTGCAAACGTGACCTTCTTTTTAAGATCCTGGATTGTCTTTGCACGCGATTTTGTAAACGACATTATTTTGCTGCCGCCACTCTGTGTTTGCTGCAGCATGAATATCCATACAAAAATCATCAGCCCTGCAAAGATAAGCATTGGCAAAAAGGTCGAAAGCCACCATGGTACTTGTGGCGGTTCTTTTGTCACTATTTGAATCTTCTTTGCCTGGATGGCTGGTTGTATCTGGTCCAAAAACTTGTCTGGAGAAGGTACAAACACATTGTCAAACTTGGTGCCGTCTGCATACTGTCCAGACACATTATTATAGCTCAGAACAATCCTTGACACTTTGCCGTCGTTTATGTCGTTTATGAGCTCTGAATAAATGACCTCTCTTCTTTCGCTCAAATTTGAAAAGAGCTGATTGTACGAAAGCCCTCCACTTAAAATATCTACAAGTAGCAAGATCACAAGGGCTATCAGAATATAAATTGTTGCAGTTTTAAATAGGTTCCTCAATTGTAAATAGGCACTCCCTTCAAATATTCTAAGATTAAATTTTATTCTATTCCAAAACGCCTATATAAGGCAGGTTCCTGTAAAGCCCTGCATAATCAAGCCCATAACCAATTACAAACTTGTCTGGTATCTCAAACCCTTTGTAATGTATCTCTACATCCACCTTTCGTCTACTGGGCTTGTCAAGCATTGTACAAATTTTTAAACTCCTTGGTTTTCTTCCTCTCAAGTACTCGGTTATATACCTCAAAGTCAGACCTGTGTCAACAATGTCCTCAACAAGCAAAACATCCTTGCCTTCTATGCTTGTGTCAAGGTCTTTAAGAATTCTTACAATTCCCGATGAAGATGTTGAGTTTCCATAGCTTGACACTGCCATGAACTCTATCTTAACAGGAATTGTTATCTGTCTTAAAAGGTCTGCCATGAAAATGACCCCACCTTTTAAAATACACACCATCAAAAAATCGTCACTATCTTTATAATCTTCAGAAATTTTTTGTCCAAGCTCTTTTACCTTTTGTCTTATCTGTTCTTCAGTTATTAAAATCTCTTTTACTTTGAGCGATATGTCTTTCACTGCCATCCGTCTCCTTCCATTTTTGTAAATTGAATTTCCAAGAAAGTCTTTGTATCTGGTTTTATTTTGTACTTCTGATTTATGGTAACTATATTTGAATAAATATCAAATATGGCAATCACTTCGCTGTCTTTTGCAAGAAGTAAAACGGAGTCGCGCCATCGTCTGGGAACTTTTTTGTCGATGAACCATTCTTTTAATTTTTTCTTACCCGCTTTAAGACAAATAAAATCACCATCTCTTCTTGTTCTGAGAAAGATCTTATTTTCTGCAATCTGCTGAGCATCAATATAGATGCTATCTTGATTCTCTATTTGGTAAGTAGTTCTAATATTAAACTTAAAATTTCTGTAAAGTATTTGATGTTCTTTATCTAAGGTTATTTCAAAACAAAAAAAATTCTCTACATGCTTTTTATAAAATACCAGCGAATCATTTTGCTTCTCAACAACCAGATCTTTATATACCTTTTTCTTGCCAGACGAAAGAGAAAATAGCTCTTCGATTTCTTTCATCATATCATACGAAATTGAGGAGTTAAAACATTCAAGTATCATTTTTATAATTCTTCTCTGCAAAAAAACTGGAAGATTTTTTGTTTTTTCAATATTTAAAATATAGTAGAAATCTTCTTTTTGAACACACTCTTGAAAAAAATTGTGCGCAAGTTCTTCTATCTGGTCATTCTCTTCTCTTATTATCTCAATGGTGCGAAAAATGGTGCTAACCACGCTTTCGCCAAATCTTTCTTTTATAAGTGGCAAAATCTCATTTCTTACTATATTCCTTTTATATTTAAGACTGTAATTTGTTTTATCAACAACAAAGGGGATATTGTTAACTCTTGCAAACTCTTCAATCTCTTCCCTTGAAATATTTATAAGAGGTCTTGCAATAATATCACGCACAGGCGGAATAGACGCAAGACCTTCCAAGCTACTTCCTCTAAACAAATTTAAAAAGAAGGTTTCAACTACATCATTTTTGTTGTGCCCCAGAAATATTCTGTCAATACTTATCTCTTTGGCTATCTCATAGAAAAAACTATATCTTGCGCTTCTTCCTGCTTCCTCTTCAGAAAGGCCTTTTTCTTTTTTTAATTTTGCAACATCAACTTTTCGTGTAATACATTTAATATTATACCTCTTGCACATTTCAATTACAAATTTCTCATCATCATCTGCCTCTGGCCTTAGCATATGATTAAGGTGTGCAACAGTTATATCCAAGCTGTACTCATCTTTTAGTCTGTACATACAATCAAGCAGCACCATTGAGTCAACGCCGCCAGAACATCCTATCAATACCTTAAAACCTTTTTTTAGCATTCCATATTTCTCTATGTTGCTCTTTACCTTCTCCATAAGACTCACTTTAAATTCACACCTCAAGATTTAAAGCTGAAAAATTGTTATATTGATACGCTTTTCAAAACATCTTCAAACTTCTTTATCTTCGCTTCCTTTTTCCACTTTTCAACAAGACTCTGGTAATACTCATCCTTCTTCTGACTCTCAATTGTTGACTTTATCTCATCCTTGACCTCGTTGAGAGAAAGCTGTTTTCTATCTGTCACCTTTATAATATGAAATCCATAACTTGTTTTGACAACGCTGCTTATTTCACCAATATTGAGAGAAAAGGCAGCATCTTCAAATTCTTTAACCATCTGTCCTTTTCTAAAATACCCAAGATCGCCACTTTTTTGTTTTGTGGTCTCATCTTCAGAATACTTTTGTGCAAGCTTTTCAAAGCTCTGCCCGCTTTTTATCATCTGTAAAACTTCTTCAGCCTTTTTCTTTTTTGCAGCTTCCTCTTTCGAATCATTTACTTTAAACAAAATATGGCTTGCCTTTACCTCAACAAAGTCTGATTTATGTGAATTATAATAGCTTTCTATCTCAGCATCTGACGCCTTCTGGCTTTTAGTTACCTCATCATACAGCTTTGAAACGATCTGGGATTTTATCACCTGGTCCTTATATTCATTCTCGGTTGCGCCAATTGTCTGAAGATACTGCTTGAACTCAGCGCCTGATTGAGAGTCTGACTTGTATTGCTCAATTTGCTGGTCTATTGCCTTCTTTTCTGTCGAAGTCAAAGTAATATTTCTCTTTCTTGCCTGCTGAAGTTCAATCTGCCTTACTATAAGACCATCTAAAACGTTCTCCTTTATCTGCTGCTCGTATGTCTTGTCTCCAACCTTTTGGGATAAAAATGCTTTGTCAAGTCCGTAGTAGTTTATCTGCGACCTGTAATTGATGGCAAACTCCTTTTTTGTTATTTTCTCGCCATTTACTATGGCAACTGCTCTATTCTCATCCACGTACTTTACCATTTCAGGTGTTACAGCAATAACAATTATTAGAAGCACAATTGCTGTAATAAAAAAAATTGCAATTTTAGTTCTTTTATCCATACATCTCTTCTCCTTTGTTAAAAGTATTTTGATAATATTAATATTATAAAACAATAAACGACTAATTTAAAGCACCCCGGGGTTAAAAACTTTTTTACTCCAAATCCTCTAAAAGAGCTATCAAGGTATCAAGCCAGTTATTTGCAACCAAGACCTGCAACGTATCATCTTTGTTTTGTGAACATGAAAGTCCTTTCTGTAAAAACCTCTCCTTTGCAGCTTCAAGCATTTCACGGTTCAAAAACTGAAGTTTAAAAAGACCTTCTTGAAGCTGCAAAACACTTATTATCCCTGCTTTTTTGCACAAACATTTCAAATATGCAACTTTTATCAGATTATCAACCTCCTTTGGCACATACCCAAACCTGTCTATTAGTTCATCATAAATGTCATTTGCATCATCTTTTGACTCGATTGACGAAATCTTTTTGTACATATTAATTCTCTCTTTTTCATCATCAATGTAACTGCTACTAATAAACGCACTGACCTTTATATCTATCTGAGGTTCAATCTCTGGCTGTACATTTTCACCCTTAAGGCGCCTTATCTCTTCTGAAAGAAGTCTTATATACATGTCATATCCAACACTGTTTATATGCCCATGCTGAAGTTTTCCAACAATAGACCCAGCACCCCTTATCTCAAGATCCCTCATAGCAATTTTAAACCCAGACCCAAGTTCTGTAAACTCCTTTATTGCAGCAAGTCTTTTTTGTGCCTGTTCAGACAGCACCTTGTCTTTTCTAAACGTAAAATATGCATATGCAAGCCTCGAAGACCTGCCTACTCTTCCTCTTAGCTGATAAAGCTGAGCAAGACCAAGTCTATCGCTGTCTTCCACAATAAGTGTATTGACGTTTGGCATGTCAACCCCAGACTCTATAATTGTTGTACACACAAGCACATCGTACCTACCCTCAATAAAATCAATCAAGACCTCTTCAAGCTCCTCTTCTTCCATCTGACCATGAGCACACGCAATTTTCACACTATCGCCCACAAGGTTTTGAAGTTTAGCTGCCACTTCTTGTATGTCTTTTACCCTGTTGTAAAGATAAAATACCTGACCTCCTCTTGAAATTTCTTTCAAAATAGCCTCCTTTATTATCCTTTCATTGTACTCAAGCACAAATGTCTGCACTGGAAACCTGTCTTCCGGTGGGTCTTCAATCACGCTCAAATCCCTAATTCCTAAAAGTGCCATGTTAAGTGTCCTTGGTATAGGCGTTGCGGTGAGGGTTAGAACATCAACATTTGTTTTTAGCTTTTTAATCTTCTCTTTTGCTTCTACGCCAAACTTGTGCTCTTCATCAATAATCAAAAGACCAAGGTCTTTAAACTTAACATCGCTTGACAATAGCCTGTGTGTTCCAATTACAATGTCAATTGTGCCTTCCTCAAACCCTTTATTATTTTCTTTTGCTGCGTTCACTTTTTAAACGTGAGAGAACCTCAATTGTTACTGGAAAATCTTTCATTCGTGCAGAAAATGTCATGTAATGTTGCTGCGCAAGAATGGTTGTGGGAACAAGTACTGCCACCTGTTTTGAATCCATCACTGCTTTGAAGGCTGCTCTCATTGCAACTTCTGTCTTGCCATACCCAACATCGCCGCAAAGTATCCTATCCATCGGCTTTTCACTTTCCATATCCCTTTTAATCTCTTCTATGGCCTGAAGCTGACCTTCTGTCTCTGTATATGGGAACTTCTCTTCAAACTCTTTTTGCCACACAGTATCTTTCGAAAATTTAAAACCTTGCCCAAGCTGTCTTTTTGCATAAAGCTCAACCAAGTCTTTTGCCACAATCTCAAGAGATTTTCTTACCTTTTGTTTCTGTTTCTGCCACTCTTGTGACCCAAGCTTTGACAGTTTTGGCTGGTACATCGTCTGTTCCAATATACTTTTCAATCACGTCCAAGTTTGTCGTTGGAACATACAAATAAGAAGAGTTAGCATATTCAAGCTTCACATACTCTTTTGTTGTACCCTCAACTGTAATCTTTTCAAACCCCAAGAATTTGCCAATACCATATGTCCTGTGCACAACAAAATCGCCAGGTTTTAAATCTTCAATAGTATAAAAGGCATCCTTTTTAGATTTTACCCTCTTTTTTGTCTCACTTTCCTTCTTCTTTTCAAGGTGGAAAAACGAAAGATAAACCCATTTGAGATCTTGCACTTCAATGCCTTTTCAATAGACCGGGCTATTAGATACACGCCCGTTCTTTCTACTTCTGGTTCTTCAGCCTCAGAAAACTGTATATCTTCTCTTAAAAGTGCATCTGCCAAGTCCTCAAGTGATGTCCGACTTCCTGCAAAGATGTTTATGGTATAGCCTTTAGACATGTAATATTTCAAATCGTCTATTAAAATTTCTTTTTGCCCATTATAAGAAGGAATCTCTCTAAGAAAATTGAAAGAAATGATATCTTTGAGTTCAAGCTCTTTTACAACTGAGACAAATGTTTGAAGAATTATCGAACTCGAAAGCTTTTCTAAAACTTTGCTCATGGTAAAATAACACTCTGCCATTTTTGGAAGCACAAATCCTTTTTCTAAAAGGTCTGAAAACATCTCTTGTGTCTCTTGTTCGAAGCTTTCAAGCTGCTATAGACTTGGTTGTACTCGTCAACAAAGACAAGACATTCATCAAAAATATCAACAACTGAGAAAAATTGTTGGTAGTAATATGGATACAGTCTTTCAACATTTAGTTGAAGTTCTTCTACAACCTCTCTGAAACTCTCCTCTAAATTTTTTTGCTATCTTCCTTCAATTTCAATTTCATTTTTTTGTAGTCTTCCTTGACGCGTTTGAAACCTTCTGAAAAGTCCTCTTCCAAATCCCACTCAATTGCCTTGTAAATCTTCACACTATCTATTCTTTCAAAAGACTTCTGAGTTTCAACATCAAAAAATCTAATTGTGTCTATCGTATCTCCAAAAAACTCAACCCTCACAGGGTACCTACTTGCTACAGGATATATATCAACTATGCCACCCTTTTGCGAAAACTGTCCTTTCTTTTCGACAGTTTTCACTCTTTCATATCCGAATTTTAAAAGCTTTTCTATAAGGATTTCAAGCTGAATGTCAAGACCTTCTGTGAGATGGATATAACCAAACTTTAAACTTGTGTACTTTTCAAAAAGGTTCTGGCTACTTAATATGAGAACATCAAAACCATCCTCAAAAATCTTAACAAATTGCTCCATTCTGTTAATTTCAGAATCTCTGCTCTTTGCAAAAGATACCACAAAAGGATTTTCTCTCTCTTGTAGACTCACCACACTATTAAAAAGGCTCATAAACCTTCTTTCCCATTCAAGCTTTGCTCTTTGAGTTGTGATAAACAACGCCTTTTTGTTAAACTTTTCACATAGAGATTTGAACCACAAGCGCCTTCCCCATCTCACCAACGCCTGTAACAACAAGAGGAAGGCTCTTTTTTACTACATCTTCTTCAAGCCTTTTGAAACTTTCAAGTTTTTCTAAAACCTTTAACAAAGCCTACACCACCACATCCCCGTTTATATAATTCATTGCCCTATCTATATCACTTTCAAGCAAGATTTTTATACCGTTTGATGCTTTTTCAATTGCTCTGAATATCTTTTCTTTTTCACCATCTTCAAATTCAGACAAAACATATTTTACCATATCATATTTTGGAACACCAATGCCTATTCTGATTCTTGGAAATTCCTCTGTACCAAGGCGCTGTATTATTGATTTTACGCCGTTGTGCCCTCCATCAGACCCTTTTTTCCTCATCTTCACAACTCCAACATCAAAGGCTATGTCATCGTAAATCACAATAAGCTTTTCAGGCTTTATCTTATAAAAGTTTACTGCCTCTATGATACTTTCTCCGCTTGCGTTCATATATGTCATTGGCTTTAAAAGCAAAACCTTTTTACCGGCATATTCAAAGCTGCCAACCAACCCTTTGAATTTTATTTTATCAACCTTAGTGTTAAAAAACTGTGCCAAATAGTCAATGGTTAAAAAACCTACATTGTGTCTTGTGAAGGTATACCTGTCTCCCGGATTTCCAAGCCCAGCAATTATATAGTCCAATCTATTCTCACTCCTTTTTAATCCTACAAAAACAGGCTGCCTTTTAAAATACATCAAAAAGACAGCCTTTATTTATCTCCTTTGAGAGCAATTCTTATCTGTCCCCTTTTGTGCTAATATATTCATCAAAAAGTGTAGAAATAGCCACATCCTCGTATATTCTTGTTATTGCTTCAGCAAAAAGGCTTGCAACAGACAACACCTTTATCTTATCTATCCTCTTTTCAGGCGGAAGTGGAATGGTGTTCAGCACAACAAGCTCTTTAATAGGCGACTGTTGTATCCTTTCAACAGCAGGTCCGGATAAAACCGGGTGCGTACAGCATGCATAAACTTCCTTTGCACCATAATCCATAAGAGCCTGAGCTGCAGCAACAATAGTACCTGCTGTATCTATCATATCATCAACCATCAAACATGTCTTGTCTTTCACATCACCAATTATGTTCATAATCTCGGCAACATTTGCTTTGGGTCTTCTTTTGTCAACTATGGCAAGCGGCAGGTCAAGCTTTGTTGCAAAGTTGCGTGCACGTGTCACACTTCCAAGGTCTGGCGATACAACAACAGCATTCTCTAAGTTTACATTTTCCATAAAATATTTTGCTAAAATTGGAACACCAATTAGATGGTCAAGCGGTATATCAAAAAACCCTTGAATCTGAGGTGCATGAAGGTCCATTGTCAGGACCCTATCTGCCCCTGCAGATGTTATCAAATTTGCAACAAGCTTTGCTGTAATTGGGTCGCGTGCCCGGGCTTTTCTGTCCTGTCTTGCATATCCATAGTATGGTATCACAGCTGTAATTCTTCCTGCCGAAGCTCTTTTGAAAGCGTCAATCATGATTAAAAGTTCCATCAGGTTTTCATTAACAGGATGGCAAGTTGACTGGACTACAAAAACATCTGCACCGCGCACAGTCTCGTTTATTCTAACTGATATCTCACCGTCTGAAAACCTGCCAATCTCTGCATCACCAAGTTTTTTACCAAGGTGACTGGCTATCTCTTCTGCAAGCTCCTTGTTTGAATTACCAGTAAATATTTTTATCTCTTTTCCATGTGTTATCACTTTTTTTACCCCCAGCACAAAAGTTAATTTTTTTACCCTTCCTTCACGCAAACTATATTATAGCATAAATTGTTCAATAAAATTATCTTAAAATCTCTAAAAAATCTATTCATTTTATTATTTATTATTACCTTCATACATTTGTTTTCTCCTTAAAGCCCAACCTTCCTTTACAGTCTGCCTTTCACGGGCAATGGCAAGAGCATCTGCAGGCACATCATCTGTAATCGTAGAACCTGCAGCAATGTAAGCGTTCTTCCCAATTCTAACAGGCGCTATAAGATTCGAGTTGCAGCCAATAAACGCATTATCTTCAACAACCGTTCTGTGCTTTTTATACCCATCGTAGTTTACAAATATGGTCCCGCAGCCCAAATTCACATTTTCTCCTATGTCAGCATCTCCAATGTATGTAAGATGAGCTGACTTTGTGTTTCTGCCCACCTTTGAGTTTTTCACCTCAACAAAGTTGCCAATCTTGACTCCTTCTTCTAAGATGCTGTTTGGTCGCAAGTGCGCATAAGGCCCAACCTTTACATTGTCTTTTATCTCAGAATCCTCAATCACCGAAAACCACACGTGACACTTATTGCCTATTTTGGAATTTACAATATATGAGTTTGGACCAATTACACACTCTTCTCCTATGGTAGTATTGCCAAGTATGAATGTACCAGGATATATCACTGTATCTTTACCTATCTGCACATCTGGATGAATGTAGACAGAATACATATCTATCATTTGAACACCTTCTGCAAGGTGCTTTTTATTTATTCTTATTTTCAGCTCCTGCTCAGCCAAAAAAAGTTCGTACCTTGAGTTGATCCCCATGACTTCAAAATTATCATCACATGCAATCTTTACTACCTTCTTGCCTTCTTTATTCAGTATTTCTATGCTGTCTGTAAGATAATACTCGTGCTGGCTGTTGTTATTGTCTATCTTTGCCAAAACATCTTCAAGCGCATCTTTTGCAAAGCAATAAAATCCAGGATTTATCTCTTTTATTTGTTTTTGCTCATCTGTTGCGTCCTTCTCCTCGACAATCTTTAAAACATTGCCATTCTCATCTGAAATTATTCTCCCATAACCATACGGATTTTCGAAGATGGCAGTCAAAAGGCAGAGCGATGCGTTTTCCTTCTTTCTTTTTTCAGAAATTCTTTTTAGTGTATCTGCTTTAATAAAAGGTGCATCTCCATAAAGAACAAATACATCTTCTGCCTCTTTTGATACTACGTCCATTGCGCACATCACTGCGTGGGCAGTCCCAAGCTGTTTTTTCTGGTGAGCAAACTCTATGTTTCTCCCATCTAATACTCTGTAGACATCCTCTTTTTTATTACCCACAACAACTATTATCTGACTACCTTCAAAGTTTTTCTGTATTTCATCTATCAAATAAAGTATCATTGGCTTTCCCATTATCTTCTGAACAACCTTAGAATACTTTGACTTCATTCTTTTGCCTTCACCAGCAGCAAGTACAATAAACGTTTGCCTTTTCATTTCAAATCACCTTCACCAATTTCTTCAAACTTCACAACTTCTATTCCCGCTTCATCAAAGATCTTCTGGCTCATCTCATCTGGATACGAACCTTTGTATATGACCTTTTTTATTCCTGCGTTTACTATCATCTTTGCGCATATCACGCAAGGATATGTTGTTGTATAAATTATACTTCCATCTATCACAACACCCATTTTTGCTGCCTGGATTATGGCGTTTTGTTCCGCATGGAGTCCTCTGCAAAGCTCATGTCGCTGCCCTGAAGGAATATTCAACTTTTCCCTAACACATCCAACCTCTTCACAATGAGGAAGACCCATTGGAGCTCCATTGTACCCTGTTGCAAGAATCCTTTTGTCTTTTACTATCAAAGCTCCAACCTTCCTTCTGAGGCAAGTGGAGCGCTCTTTTACTATATCTACAATCTGCATAAAGTATTCATCCCATGTGGGTCTCATCTCAAAATCCTCCATACAACTTTTCTTGAAATTGTATTTATACCTTATCCAATGCTACTTTGTGCCAAACAGTCTGTCACCGGCATCACCAAGCCCGGGAACAATGTAGCCGTGGTCATTTAGTTTTTCATCAACCGCTGCGCAGTAAATCTCAACCTCTGGATGATCTTGAGTCAACCTTTCAATCCCTTCTGGTGCTGCAATGAGACACATAAGTCTCAAACTTTGAGGATTGTATCTTTTTATATAGTCAAACGCAGCAGATGCAGACCCCCCTGTTGCAAGCATTGGGTCAAGCACAATTATGTCTCTTTCGTGGACATCCTGTGGAAGTTTGCAGTAATACTCAACAGGCTTTAAAGTCTCAGGGTCTCTGTAAAGACCAATATGCCCCACCTTTGCAGCAGGAATTAACTTTAAAAGTCCATCCACCATACCAAGCCCGGCGCGCAGAATAGGCACAATGGCAAGTTTTCTTCCAGAGATCACTTTGCACTTTGCAACCCCAACAGGTGTTTCAATTTCAACTTCTTTTAAAGGCAGATTTCTTGTAACCTCATACGCCATGAGCATTGCTATCTCTTCAACAAGCTCCCTGAACTCTTTAACCCCTGTGTTTTTGTCACGAATTAAAGTCAGCTTGTGCTGAATCAAAGGATGGTCAAATACATACACATTCTTCTTGTACTCTACCATAATCCTTTCTCCTTTCTAAAAATTTATGAAGCTTGAATGATTACTGCTGCTCATCCTCTATCAGATGTATCTTATCAACTCTTCTCTGATGCCTTCCACCTTCAAAAGCTGAAGATAAAAAGGCATCTACAATCTCACATGCAAGCCCTTCACCGATAACCCTTGCACCCATCGCAAGAATGTTTGCATTGTTATGAGCTCGTGCAGCCTTGGCAGAAAATGTGTCATGACAAAGCGCAGCTCTAATTCCCCTAACTTTGTTCGCAGCAATAGAGATTCCAATTCCAGTTCCACAGATGAGTATACCAAAATCATATTGCCCGTTTTTTACTGCCAGCGCTACATCTTTTGCAATATCTGGATAGTCACAAGACTCTTCTGAATATGTGCCAAAGTCTTTGTATTCAATCCCTTTTTTGTCAAGATGTTTCTTTACAGCCTCTTTGAGATTAAAGCCTGCATGGTCAGAACCTATTGCTAATTTCAATTTTATCTCTCCCCTTTCAAAAACTTTATAAATACATTTATAACAAAGAGCACAAAGAAGGCTCATATCTTTGCGCCACCTCTAAGCCAAAATCAAAACTGTCAAACACGCCTTTTTCTTTTAAGATGGATTTTACAGTCATCAACGCAACATCAGGGTGATTGTTCTCCTCACTCAAATGTCCCAAGTAAATCCTCTTTGTCCTTTCAAGATTCAACTTTAAAATCATCTGGGCTGCCTGTTCATTTGAAAGATGACCTTTGTCACTTTTTATTCTCTGCTTAAGATGGTAGGGGTAAGGACCAAACATCAGCATCTCAACATCATGGTTTGACTCAAGCAAAATAATATCTGAAAAATCTATCATTGTTGCAACGCTATCATTTACATGTCCAACATCTGTACAAATCGAAACTTTTTTGTTTTTGACATAAAAGCAAAACCCCATAGGGTCAGATGCATCGTGAGGTATTGAAAATGTATCAACTCCAATACTACCTACCGAAAAGCTTGTCCCTGTCTCAATTAGCTTTACATAACTTTCGTCCACTTTACCAAGAAATCTCTTTATACTTTCCCATGTCTTGTGATTTGTTATAATGGGAACATTAAGTTTTCTAAAGTAAATACCTGCACATTTAACATGGTCAGAGTGGTCATGAGAAAGTAAAATTGCATCAATTTTTTTATTAAACCCAATTTTTTCGAGTGCCTGGACAAGTTTTTTAAAACTTACACCAGCATCAACTATAATTGTAGTATCTTTGTATGAAATCAAAATACTGTTGCCACTGCTTCCACTGTACAGCGGACAGAAAATAAGTTTATCTGACATTTATTATTCTACCCCTTTAATTTTATCTCCTTGAAATCTTTGCACCAAGCTTTGAAAGCTTTAAATCTATGTTTTCATACCCTCTATCAACATTTTTTGCATTGTAAATTACAGTTTTTCCTTTAGCCGCAAGCCCTGCAACAATCAAAGCAGCACCTGCCCGAAGGTCCACAGCAACAACCTCAGCCCCCTGAAGACTTTCTACACCTTCAACAACAGCAACTCTTCCCTCAACCTTAATGTTTGCTCCCATTTTTTTGAGCTCATCAACATACTGGTATCTATTTTCCCACACACCCTCTGTCACAATACTCGTACCGCTACAAAGACTTAATAGCACTGTCATCTGAGGCTGAAGGTCTGTAGGAAAACCTGGGTATGGCATTGTCTTTATGCTTGAACTTCTTAGCTTTTGCTTGCAAATGACCTCGATGCTGTCTTCATAAGTTATAACCTCTGCACCCATCTCAACAAGCTTTGCTGTGAGCGACTCTAAATGCTTAGGAATCACATTTTTTACAACTATATGTCCTTTTGTTGCGCATGCAGCTATCATATATGTCCCTGCTTCTATCTGGTCAGGAATAATAGCATACTTTGTTGGATAAAGCCTGTCTACACCCTCAATTCGGATAACATCTGTACCTGCACCCTTAATTTTTGCACCCATGCTGTTTAGGAAATTTGCAGTGTCAACAACATGCGGTTCTTTTGCCGCATTTTCTATTATTGTTATACCTTTTGCCTTGACAGCAGCAAGCATAAGATTGATTGTTGCACCAACAGATACAACATCCAAATATATCTTTGTACCAACAAGCCTATCTGCATACGCCTTTATCATACCGTTTTCTATTCTAACATCTGCACCAAGTGCTCTAAACCCTTTGATATGCTGGTCAATAGGCCTTGAACCAAAATTACAACCGCCTGGCATAGCAACTTCTGCCCTTGCCAAACCGGGTAAGAAGTGCTCCAATAAGGTAATATGAAGCTCTTATCTTTTTGACACTTTCATATGGCGCTATGTAGACTGTGCAAGTTCCTCGCATCTATTTTAAGAGAATGATTGTCATATTCTATCTTTGCTCCAAGCTTGAGCAAAATATCATCCATTGCAAACACATCTTCAATTAAAGGAAGGTTTTCTATAACACTTTCTCCCTCAGACATTAAAGCTGCAGGAATTACAGCAACTGCAGCATTCTTTGCACCGTTTATTACAACCTCACCTTCTAAAGGATAGCCACCTTCTATCACAATTTTTTCATAAGTCTCTTTCAATTCTTGCACCCTCTCTTTTCAAAAAACTCTTATCCACTTTCTCATTCTTTTATATTATATTCTTTCTTGCGAAATCTGAAAAGAAGAATATTCTTTTCATTCAAGCCTAATTGATAAGTTACAGTGAAAATGAAAAAGTAGTGTAATTTTCTAAAAAATGATATAATAATAATTAGTCAAGAAATTACAGCTGAAGGGGACATAGAAGGTGAAAGTCGGTGTTGTTCAAATGAAGATATCAAATAGTATCGAAAATAACCTTATCAAAATTACAAATTTTTTAGAACAAGCAAAGGTCGAAGAGGTAGATTTGATCTGCTTTCCTGAGATGGCACTGACTGGCTATAATATCCAGCTTCTAAAATCAAGAGTTTTGAATGATTTAATTTTATCTGCTATTGATAAAATTTCTCAACTTGCAAGTAAATATTCAATTTGCTGTATAATTGGTCATCCATTTTTCGAAGGTGAAAAATTAAAAAACCGTGCATCAGTAATATTCCCCGATGGTAGATACAAAAAATATGACAAGTTGCATCCGACCGAGCTTGAAATGAAAATATTTTCTGAAGGAAAAGATACTCTTGTTTTTGAGTATAAACAAAAGCGTTTTGGCATAGCCATTTGTAGAGACCAAAATTTCTATAATATATTCAAAGAATATAAGGACAATGCCTGTGATGGAGTTTTTGTATTAGCAGCACATTATTATAATCCTAAGGAAGCCAGATGGAAAATTGATAAAAATAGAAGTATTCCAATTACAAGAGCTGTTGAAAATGAATATTATGTGTTTTTGGCAAACGCAACAGGTGCTCATCTTAACATGATAAGCCTTGGTCATAGTCTGATTGTAGATAGAAACGGATGTATTGTATGTGAGGCAAACGAAACAGAAGAAGTTCTCTTAACAGCAGAAATCTGAACTCTATATTTCAACCAAAATAACATCTTCCCCAATCTTTTTTATCTTATCCCACGGAATCACATAGTCTTTTTCTTTTGAGAAGATGTTGCCCACAGAAAATGGTGCCGGGACAACTATTGCATCTACTTTTCCAGTTTTGACATCAACCTCTAAATCACAAACCTTGCCAAGCTTTTTACCATCAGAGATGTTTATTACATCCTTTTCTCTCAAATCCGAAGACTTATACATCTTCTTTTTACCACTTTTCAAGCATTGTTGTCTTTTATTATTATATGCAAAAGTTTTTTTCATGTGAAAATTCCTCAGAACAAAAAAGCCGCAGGTACATTCTATATTTGCCTGCGGCTTTATTAGCATGAGTAAGTACATTCAAATCTCGGTTATAATTGGAATTATCATTGGGTTTCTGCGTGTCTTTTCAAACAAGAAATTCCTCAGATTATCTTTTAAAATTACCTTTATTGCGTTAGGCTCAGTAATATCGTTTTTGTAGCAAAAGTAAAGAACATCCTTTATCACTCTTTTCGCCTCTTCAATCAGGGGCTCAGATTCTTTTATATATATAAAGCCTCTTGTGATAATATCCGGTCCAGAAAGGACATCTCTTGTTGACGAATCAATTGTGAGCACAACAATGAAAAGCCCGTCCTGGGCAAGATGACGTCTGTCGCGCAAAACAACATTTCCTACATCTCCAACTCCAAGTCCATCAACAAGCACATTCCCTGCTTGCACCATTCCAACAACCTTTGCACCGTCTTTTGTAATCTCCAAAACCTTCCCATTTCTCTAATACAAATACGTTTTTTTCTCCAAGCTCCATTGCGAGCTTTGCATGGTGTATCAAATGTTTAAATTCGCCATGCACCGGAATACTGTATTTGGGCTTGGTAAGATTGTGTATGAGCTTTATCTCTTCCTGGCAGGCATGACCTGACACATGAATGTCATCAATGTCTTCATATATCACCTGTGCACCTTGCCTAAATAAATCGTTTATTACTCTATTTACAAACTTTTCATTTCCAGGAATGGGCGTGGCTGAGATTATAACAACATCACCGGGTATAATCCCTACCTTTTTGTGCTCGGCAGAAGCCATTCGTGAAAGTGCAGACATAGGCTCGCCTTGGCTTCCTGTGGTAATAAGGACAATCTTGTTCAAAGGGTAGTTATCAAGTTCATCAACATCAATCAGCATCCCATCTGGCATCTTCAGATACCCAAGTTCAAGTGCTTTGTTCACAACATTCACCATGCTTCTTCCCAAAACGCAAATCTTTCTTCCTTGCTTTTCTGCCGAGTTTATAACCTGCTGTACTCTGTGAATGTGCGAAGAAAATGTTGCAACAATTACTCTCCCCTGAGCCTGGGAAAATATCCTGTCAAATGTCGCACCAACAGTCTTTTCAGACAATGTAAAACCAGGTCTTTCTGCATTCGTTGAATCACATAAAAGCGCAAGGACACCCTGTTTGCCAAGCTCTGCAAACCTTATAAGGTCAATCGGCTCACCTTCAATAGGGGTAAAGTCTACTTTGAAATCGCCTGTGTGGACAATGGGACCAAGCGGTGTGTGTATAGCAACAGCAACAGAGTCAGCTATTGAATGTGTTGTTCTGATAAACTCAATGCGCATATTGTTAAAACTAATTACATCCCCTGCCCTGACAGTGAACAGCTTTACAGAGTTCAAATCTATACCAAATTCGATAAGCTTTATCTCAACAAGCCCAAGTGTAAGTTTTGTGCCATAAATTGGAATATTTAAATCGCGCAGTACATACGGTATAGCTCCAATATGGTCTTCATGACCGTGTGTGAGAATCAAAGCTCTTACCTTTTCCTTATTCTTGATAAGATATGATATGTCCGGTATTACAAGGTCAATACCAAGCATCTCATCTTCTGGGAATGCAAGACCACAGTCAATGACAACTATCTCGTCGTTTACTTCAATAACAAGCATGTTCTTTCCAATTTCGTTAAGCCCACCAAGTGGTATGATTCTAATTCGATGCTCTTGCTTTTTCTTCATAAAGAATTCCTCCAAAAAATCAAAATAAAAAGACATTTTAAAAAAGCCCTTACGAAAATGGCTTTCGCAAGAGCTTTTTTTGAAGAATTTAAAAATAAGTCATAAAAATTAGCATTCTTTTATGCTCTTTTCGGCTTTGCTTGAAGTTTTTTCTTTCTTGTGCTGAGCTCCCAGTCAAACCACAGCGCAGTTGCTATAAATATGGACGAATAAGTACCTGATATAACACCAATCAAAAGAGGGAACGTAAATTCCTTTATTGACTGAACACCCATGATATACAGAACGACAAGAACTATAATGACACTCATTGCTGTTGCAATTGACCTTCCTATCGTTTGGTTCATGCTAAGGTTTACAAGATCTTTGAGTTCCATCTTTCCAGCAATTCTTCTGTTCTCTCTTATTCTGTCAAACACAACAATGGTATCGTTTATAGAATAACCAAGGACAGTAAGAATTGCCGCTATAAAAGTGGAATTAAGTGGAATCTTAAAGAGAGTATATACAGTCAACACAATCAGCAGGTCATGAATCAGTGCTGCTACAGCAGTTGTACCAAACCTGAACTCAAATCTGATAGCAATATAAATGAGCATCAAAATTGATGCAATCACAACCGCCCAAATAGCCTGAGATTTTAATTCAGATGAAATAGTAGCTCCTACATTCTGATAAGATATTAAATCCTCTTTTTTCAGATTATATCTTTTAGCAATCTCCTCAAAGAGCTTGTCTCTTGTCTCCTTTGAAAGCTCTGTCTTGTTTTTGCCGTGAACCTCATGTGCGTTTATCATTATCTTTTTACCATCTTCAACTTTTCTCACAATAGGTGTCTGTGTTCCTGTAATCTGTTTTGTCAACTTCTCCAAATCAGCAATCTCAGCAGCGCTTGGAACTTTATGAAGGTTTATCTCCAAAACTGTACCACCAGTAAAGTCTATGTCATAGTTAAAACCTTGGACAAAATACGAAATCAACCCAATTACCATAATTAAAATTGAAACTATATAAAAGAATTTTCTTTTCCCCATGAAATCAATCTTGGTCATTTAAACATCCTCCTCCCTGGTTTTCTTACCGCCATACCACCTGATATCTTTGAAGAGTCCTGTATTTATAATTGAAGTAAGTAAAAATCTTGTAACGGTGATTGCTGTGAAGAACGATACCACAATACCTATGGTGAGCGTCCACGCAAAACCCTTAATAGGACCTGTTCCCAAGAACAAAAGAACAATTCCTGCTATTATTGTTGTCACGTTAGAGTCAATAACAGCATTTAGTGCCCGCCTAAAACCTGCATCCATAGCAGCCCTTAAAGTTTTTCCACTTCTTAATTCCTCTTTCAACCTTGCAAAGATTAAGATATTCGCGTCAACTGCCATGCCGGCAGACAGGATTATACCTGCTATACCAGGGAGGGTCAAAGTTATCTTTGCATACCCCACAATTGCAACCAGAATAACTATATAAGCAACTAAAGCTATATCTGCAACAAGCCCTGGCAGTCTATAGAAAATTATCATGAACAGGAACACAAGCAAGATTCCAATAATTCCAGCCTTTAAGGTTGATTTGAAAGCCTCGTTTCCAAGCGAAGGTCCTATTGCCTTGCTTTCTATCACATTCAAAGCAAATGGAAGAGCACCAGCTTTTATCTGCTGAGCAAGTGTTTTAGCCTCTTCCAAATCTTTCATACCTTCAATTACAGCCTCGCCATTGTCAATCTCTGACCGAACAACAGGATTTGATATAAGCTTCCCATCAAGATAAATTCCAATGTTCTGACCTAAATATTTTTTTGTTCCTTCTGCAAACTTTTTTGTTCCCTCTTTGTCAAACTTTAGTGCAACAACGTATCCTGATGCTGTCTGCTGTGCATATGCATCAACAACGTTTCTACCTGAAACAATCAAATCTCCAGAAGGTCCCTTGAACTCAATTAAAGCTGTTCTTCCTATATACTGTATTGCTTCATCAGGGTCTTTGACACCTGGAATTTCTACCCTTATTCTCTTTGAGCCCTGAATTGTCGCCGTTGCATCATAAAAGTTTCTCATGTCAAGCCTTGTTCTGATGAGCTGCAATGCTGACTCCATTTCTCTTCTTGTTGGATTCTCTTTTGCTGCCTCATATACAATGTAAACGCCGCCTTTCAAATCAAGCCCATACCTTATAACTTTTTGGACTGACGGGATGCTTGCAGTTCCAATTTCCAGCCCAAAAAACACTATGTAAAATGCAAAGGCTATTACTAAGCATCCTATCAGAAACTTTGCTAAGCTTTTATTTTGCATAACCCTTTCTCCTTTCTTTTTAGAAGGTTAAGAAAAAACATGTAGAAAATTTAATATATACTCAGACAAATGCTTATTCAGTAAAATTATAATCTTATACTTGATAAAAAGTCAACAAACAAAATTTAATAATCTTTTATCTTTTTATACTCATTGCTAAGCTCTATATACTCCTTTGCAGAAATTGCAATCTTTTCAATTTCCTCTGACGTGAGCTCTCTTATCACTTTAGCAGGTCTACCAAAAACAAGGGTGTTTGGCGGGATGACCATGTTTTGAGTTATAAGACTTCCTGCTCCAATTAAACTATTATCACCTATTTTGCTGCCGTTCATAATGATAGTCCCCATTCCAATTAAAACGTTGTTGCCTATCTCACAACCATGAAGAACTACATTGTGACCAACTGTAACATTGTCGCCTATTATAACAGAACAGCAGTGGTCCGTGTGAATTGTTGTAAGGTCCTGGATATTGGTGTTTTTGCCAATCACAATTTTATTTTCTTCACATCTTATAACACAACCAAACCATACACTTGAATTTTCTCCAATTTCGACATCGCCTATGATAACTGCATTCTCTGCAACAAAAGCAGAAGACGCAATTTTAGGCGTTTTGCCTTTATAAGAAATTATCATTTTAGCTCTCAATCCCCTTTTCCATAAGATAAAGCTTTATAGCTATTGCATTTTCCACCCTCTTTCTTTCAAGTTCGCATCCAACAATGTAAGATTTCTTCACATCACCGTTCATATTATAGTTTGCAGCAGCGCACCCGCCACTGCAGTAAAACCTCGCCCAGCACTTTGAACATTCATCTTTTTCATACACTGTATTTTTCTTAAACTCCTCAACCAAATCAAACCTCTGCAGACCTTTAAAGACATCACCAATCTTAAAGTCTGGTTTGTCAACAAACTGGTGACACGGAAAGATATTCCCTACCGGGTCAACTGCTACATACTCAAACCCGGCACCACACCCTGAAAGTCTTTTTGAAACACATGGACCACCTGTAAGGTCTATATCGAAATGGAAGAAGCTAAAGCCTTCTCCTTTAAGTTTCGCATTTATATACTCCTCAGCCAAAATATCATACTCTTCTTTTATCCTTTCGATGTGACTCTCACGTATCGCCCAGGGACTGCTTTTGTCCAGTACAACAGGTTCAACCGAAATTTCTTTTATCCCAAGGCTGTATAAGTGTAAAACGTCCTTTGAAAAATCCAAGTTCTTTGCTGTAAATGTTCCTCTCACATAATAAGTTTTCCCATTTCTTTTTTGGATAAACCTCAAAATGTTGTTTGTGATTTTGCTATAGGTGCCATTACCGCTTCTGTCAATTCTCATAAAGTCATTGACTTGCGGTCTTCCGTCATGGCTGAGTACAACATTTTCCATGTTCTGGTTTAGATATTCAATTATATCGTCTGAAAGGTTTGTTGCATTTGTTGTCAGGGTAAAAGATATTTTCTTGTTATACTTCTTCTCTTCTTCTCTTGCATACTCAACAATCTTTTTTACCACATCAAAATTCAAAAGTGGCTCTCCACCAAAAAAATCAACCTCTAAGTTCTGTCTTGAACCAGAATTTTGAAGCAGAAAATCTATTGCCTTTTTGCCCACATCAAAGCTCATAAGTTTTCTTTCCTGTTTGAAACTGCCACTTGATGCAAAACAGTATCTACATCTCAGGTCACAGTCGTGGGCAACGTGAAGGCACATTGCCTTTATAACCGGATTTCTCTTTTCAATCAAATTCATATCCTTATAGTTGTCCTCAGAAAACAGAACTCCTTGTTCAATCAAGCTTTTTACTTCAAAAACTGCCTCAGCTATCTGCTGTTTATCAAACTCAAGTGCATCTTCTACTCCATCAAAACTTCCATTTTCTTTGTAATACTTTATTACCTCATAAGCAACACTATCAACTGTGAAAATTGAACCTGATGCCACATCCACTACAATTTTGAGTCCGAATTTTTCGAACGTATGAACCATCTTTTTCTTATTGTCTTCCTCCTGCTTTATCACATTTTAAATTAAAAAAGTTTTGCGCAGGGCTGCCCTCAAAAAAATTTTTTGACAGCCCACTCACAGAAGATTATTTTCTGTTTTTGCAAATTTGGTTTCCAACAGTGCAAGATGTCTTGCAAGCTGACTGGCAGGATGCCTGGCACTCACCACAGCCGCCAGAAACAACTGTTTTTGAAAGAGCATTTTTTACAACAACCTTTATATGCTTCATAAAAACCTCAAACCTCCTTTTTTAAAATGAAAATTTTTAAAAATTATTCACGCTGCGTATAAAATATTAATTCTGCGCGTGAACTACCATCCACCTAAAGAGGTGGAGGCTTCGTGAGAAGTTTGGTAGCAGCTAAGCTACCCTTATTCTCACAGGGTGGTTCACACACCCACTACTGACTATCTGCTTCTTTGCAGACTCGCCAGCTACCTTCGCAAGTATATTTAGCGCTCCATTTATATCTGCATTTACTACATACCCACAATCTTTGCACACGTATAGCCCTCTCTGCTTCCTGTTACTTTTCTTGACTGTCCCACACCTGTTACATCTCTGCGAAGTGTAACTCTCTTCCACTTCTACATACTCTAAACCATAATATTCACACTTTGCTTCTAACTTTCTCTTGAACCTTTCATATGGTATGTTCACAAAGTTTTGATTGTTTACAGCCCCAAGATTTATTTTCTGCTTTATATCTTTCATTTCCCCAATAACTACTGTACCTATTTGATTGTTCAGACAATGCTTGATTATATAATTGACAGCTTGATTCAAAAAGTTGTCAATTATATGCTGTCTTCTAAGACAAATCCGAGCAAGTTTTTTACCGTATTTAATATTTTGCTTGCTATATATCGACTGGAGTCTTGCCTTTTGTTTGTTATACCATCGGTTGACTGATTTTATATACCTGCCTTCTATTAAAAAGGCAGTCCCGATGGTATCAACTACTGCTGCAAAATTGTCAAGACCTAAATCTATTGATAAGTACCTGCTTTTATCAAGATTATAATTCTGTTCTTCTTCTTCTTCATACACATACTCAATCTCAAACCATTTGCCATGAAACCTTGGCACTATCCTGACCTCTTTTATCTTTTTGCCTCTAATGTTTTGTGGCAGGTCAAAATACAAGTACCTTACTCCAAATTCCTTGTAGAAATTTCTGCCAAGACTGAGTCTCAGTTTATTCCCTTCTACCTTGAACTGGTCTTTAGGAAAAACAATCTGGTACATCCCTTCCTTTGGCAGGTATGTCGGTATTGAAATTTTTTTATCTATTCTCCCTTCTTTTTTAGCTTTCAAAAGACTTAAAAAAGATTTAAAAGCTTCGTCCACAGAAATAAGAGTTTGCTGGGCAACCTGAGAAGGCAAAAGTCTGTAATTTTCGTTTTCCTTCACAAGATGATATACGCTTTCATATGGCAGATATTCCTGAGTTTTAAAATAGTGTTGCCTTATATGATACAAAGCATAGTTGTACAAGTTTTTAGAAAAGTGACATAACATACGCAGAAGTTTGTATGTTTGTTTGTCACATCTTATATGATTTTTCTGTGTTTTGTACATCTGAAATCACCCAAAAATATTGTATCATACTTTTAGCAATTCATCTCCCACCTTAAAGAGGTGGGAGTCTTCTTGCTAAATTTTTGATAAACAACATATAGTATTTTACCACAAACTATTTTACAATACAATTTTGTCAAAAGAAAAAGGGCAAGGTTTTGTCCTCGCCCTTTATTTGGCAGTATTTTTTAACCTCTGTTTTTCTTTATCTCCTCTAAAATTTCGGGAGCCTTGCCCGCACAGCCAAGAACATTTCTAAGCTTGTGTTTTACCATCTCTTTTATCGCATCTCTGCCATCTTTGAGATACTGCCTTGGGTCAAAATGGTCAGGATGCTCATAAAGGTGTTTTCTGATAGCTGCGGTCATTGCAAGTCTCAAATCAGTATCAATGTTAATCTTTCGCACACCAAGCTCTGCCGCTTTTCTGAGCATATCCTCTGGTACACCTTTTGCACCTGGAATATTTCCTCCATACTTGTTACACATCTCAACAAATTCAGGCAAGACTGTTGATGCACCATGAAGAACAATTGGAAAATCTTTTGGAAGCTTTTCAACAATCTTCTGAAGTCTTTCAAAATCAAGTCTTGGGTCGCCTTTGAATTTGTATGCCCCATGGCTTGTTCCAATCGCAACAGCTAAAGAGTCAACACCTGTTCTTTCAACAAACTCTGCCGCCTGGTCAGGGTCTGTAAAAGCTGCTTCATGTTCTGCAACCTTTACATTGTCCTCAATTCCGGCAAGCTTGCCAAGTTCTGCCTCCACCACAACCCCGCGTTCATGAGCATATTCAACAACCTTTTTTGTAAGAGCAATATTCTCCTCAAAAGGAAGCCTTGAACCATCAATCATGACAGAAGTAAAACCACCATCAATACACGCTTTGCAAATCTCAAAATCCTCTCCATGGTCAAGATGAAGAGCAATTGGGAGGTCTCCTGAATCTTCAAGAGCTGCTTCAACAAGCTTGATAAGATAGATATGTTTTGCATACTTTCTTGCACCTGCTGAAACCTGTAAAATAAGCGGTGCCTGTTCCTCCTTTGCAGCCTCAACAATTCCCTGGATAATCTCCATGTTGTTGACGTTAAATGCACCTATTGCGTACTTGCCTTCCGCCGCTTTTTTAAACATTTCTCTTGTGGTAACTAACGGCATTTTAAATTACCTCCTCAAAGTTTTTGTTTTAAATCTCAATATCCTTTCCATGAAGCTTTAGAAAGCTTATAAAGCTTTCTAAGCTTTTGTTGACAATAAGCTCAGGGGGAAATTCATAATCAGTCACAAGTTTTTGTGTAATTTCGCATCTGCCAATGTCTGCTTTGTAGTGTGCATCTGAGCCCATGGCAATGTACACACCATGTTTTTTGCACAGTTTTAAAATTTCTATGCAGTTTTCTTTGCTCTTTTCACGAACATAAAACGAAGAGTTGTTTATCTCAATTGCTTTTTTATATTCCTTTGCAGCAAGCACAACCTCTTCTTTGTCAATTTCATATAGCGGATTCCCCGGATGCCCTATACAATGTATATAAGGATTTTTGATAGCACCAATGAGTGCCCTGGTATGGTCAGAAACTGTCCCACTCGGGATACAAACATCATGTAGGCTTGCAATCACAAAATCAAGCCTCATCAATGCTGCTTGCGGGATATCTATATTGCCTTCATAGTCAACTATATTCGCCTCGCACCCTCTAAATACCATTATACCATTTATTTTTCTCGGTACAACCACCAGATTGTAAAAATATAAACTACTACACGACCCTGGCATCTCAGGGCCGTGGTCAGTTATACATATCCCTTTTAAACCTTTTCTTTGTGCCTCAAGCACCATCTCTTCCAAGGTATTGTAAGCATGACCGCTTGCAATTGTATGACAGTGTGTCTCTACTTCCAAAAACATCTTCATCTCAGCTCTCATCAAAAATTTTTGTACGAATTTCAAATCTTAGTCTTTAATCTCTGCAAGTTTGTTCTTTAAAATATCAATCTTTTTCACAGGAGTTGGATCATTTTGGTAAAGTGTTGCAAGATAAAGTGATACATAATCTCCCAGGTAAATTAGCGAAAACATTCTTGCAAGCCTCGAATTTCCGATTGAGTATATATCATTTACTCCAGATACAACACCTTTTACAAGGTCCTTTGTAATATCCATTCTGATTGCATTTCTCTTGTGGTCTTCTGTGTCATGGAGCATTACAATTTCAAAAAGCCCCAAAATATGTTTTGGCGACTCAGTTCCCACTATCTCGTTGTGGTTGAGCTCTGAGAATACATTAAAATATGCTGGCGATTTTGAATTTTCACAAATCTGACCCTTCCATCTTTCTGCAATAACCTCTGTAGTTCCACTAATGCCATATATGATTGGGAGCTTGTTCCAAAGTTTTAATGTTAGTCTCTTTGCAAGGTTTTTCTCTTCCGGCACCTCTGGTTTATATCTTTCTCTCAGGTCACTCAAAACCTTTACTGTCTCTTCTATCTGGTCATCAACAGGTTCAATCAGACCAAGTTTGACAAATAGCATCAAGAGTGGAATAAATGAGTATCCAAGTGCAGCTCTTGGCTGAAGGCCGCTTGGGATTGTGATTACATCAAATCCATCCTTTTCAGCAAACTCTTTTAACTTTCCACCTGTAGTTATTGCAATTATTTTCGCACCTTTTGCTTTTGCATCTTGGTAGGCAGAAAGTGTTTCTTCTGTGTTACCCGAATAGCTCGAAGCTATGACAAGAGTTTTAGAATCAACATACGCAGGAAGTACATAGTCTCTGTTAACAATCACAGGGATTTTGCACTTGTCAAGAACAAATACTCTCAAAAGGTTCCCACCTATTGCAGAACCGCCAAGACCTGTAATCACAACCTTATCTATATCTTCTGCTTTTACATTCACATTAATATTTTTGCCTATCTCGTATGCTTTTTGAATTTGTTCAGGAAGATTATACACTGCTTCAAACATACCACTTGGGTCGTTCTGTGCAATTGTCTCTAAATTATCAAGCATTTTCCCTGACTCCTTTCTATAAAATTTTCTATTTCATAATATAACAATTTTTCAGTTTTTTCAACTTCAAAACCACATAAAAAATAAAAGGAAAGCACCACTCTAAAGAAGTTTAAAACCTCCCTAAAAGGTGCCTTCCCCTTTTATGCACTTTTTTATTGTTCTGGTACAACTGATGGGTCTATTAAACTCCAAAAAGCAAATTTGGGTTGATAATCCTTATCAAATAAAAGCGGAAAATCACCTTGCAGCCACGAATAGTCATCTTTCAATCCCCAAAATGTAACGCTTTTAACTACATTTTTATATTTTTTTAAAACATTAAAAATTTTTTCTAATTTTTTTGCCTGTTCAATTAGAAGAGAACGATTATACATATCATCACCTTCAACCATATTCTTGGAAATGCTTATATCTATTTCCGTAAAATGTATTTCAATTCCTGGTATCTTGCTGAATAATTTTATGGTCTCTTCAATTTCATTTACATCTGGCCAGTTAAGAGAAATATGACACTGAACACCCACTCCGTGAATAGGTATGCCTTTTGCTTTCAAGCTTTTGATTAAATTGTAAATATACTCTCTTTTATATGGATCTTCAGTATTATAATCATTGTAAAATAGTTTTGCCTTGGGATCTGCCTCATGCGCCCAAATGAATGCTTTTTCAATATATTCCGGTCCCAATATATTAAACCAGTCACTTCTTCTAAAACCATCTGGTTGATTTTCATCAATAGCTTCGTTAACAACATCCCATGCATATACTTTTCCTTTATACCTTCCGACAACTGTTTGGATGTGCTTTTTCAACCTCTCTAAAAGTATCTTCTTGTCTTTTTCACTGTTTGTCAGCTTCTCCCCTGTCTGAGGGTTCTGGAAAAACCAGCTGGGTGTTTGCTGATGCCATACAAGAGTATGTCCACGAATAGCTATACCATTCTTTTTGCAAAAATCCATATATTCATCTGAAATGGAAAAGTTAAAACCTCCTTCATACGGCTGAAGTGCTTCTGGCTTCATCTCATTTTCTGGTGTAATACTATTAAAATGTCTTTTTATGAGTGCAACATCAATAGGATTTGTTAAAGCCTTGTAGGGTACAGCAACACCAATTTTAAAGTAGTTTTTGTATTTATCACACAATGAAGGTATATCCAAATCAGGAACAGCTGAATACAAGCTATCATCTGAAATTGTGAAGTTGTCAAAATAATAGTAAGAAATATCTGAAAGAGGTCTTATGAAAATCACAAAGTCTTTTATCTTTGAATCCAAAGAGGGCGTATAACTTGCAAATACTTCTGTCCACTTATTCTTGGGAACAGTTACTTTCCCAAGCACAATCTCTTTCGTGTTCTTTCCATTTTCCAGAAATCTAACGCCAACTGCCAAGTTTAAACTCTTTAAAATGGGCTGATACACATAAAAAGATATTGAATAGCTCTTACCCTTCTCAAATGTACCTTTCACCGGCAAATTAACAGCTGTATTCTGCTTTTTTGCAGTCTGCTGAAACTTTATGCTATATGTACCTTGATAAGCTTTTTCTTTTGAGACTGACAATTTACATTTTTTATCCTGAGGAATAAATCCTGCTATACTCTTGTCTTCAAAGCTTTCAAATTTTATGAGATTTGAACTCTCGGAAACTTTGAGTGTAAAAAGGTCAACGTAAAAATTTGTGGTTGAGGTTGGTACATATACCTTTAGCCAAACTTTTTTAATCCCTTTTAGCTCAGTCAAGTTTAAACTTGCATCAAGTTTTTTCCAGCTATTTGGCATGATAACCTTTTCGCACAGCAGCTTACTTTCCTTTCCGCTTTTTGTCTCAATTTCGCTACTCACAACAAAACGCTGCGGCTTGCTGGATTTATGATAAACATATAGAGTAATTGTATATTCATTTGAATAATCTATGATATTGGTTACATCAAGCAAAACTCCATCATTTGCTTGTTTTCGACCACTTATAAAAAGTGAAAAGGTTCCTTCTGCTGCGGCTGTACTGTCAATCTTTAAAGTTGTAGATTTGCCCGATGCTTTAAACGGCGCTACTAATTTATTTTCAAAATTAAACTCCACAAAATTCTTTTTTGTTGCTCCGCTAACTTTACTAACTTTAGTACTTCCTATGCCAATCAAGGTTGCAACCAAAAATAAAATTGCTAAAGCCATTATTGAAAACCTTTTCAATTTTTTATAAACATAACTTTTCATCCAGCAATTCCTCCTCATACATACTCTGGAAAAGAAAGCATATCAGAGATTACCATTGCTATGCACCCTAAAACCACAGCTCTGTCTTTTAGCTTTGAAACTTCAATCTTAAGATCATAAAACTGGGCTATAAAAGACTTTTGATTAACTACCTCTCTCAATTTTTCCAAAAACAAATCACCAAAAAACGATGCCTTGTTACCTACAATTACTATTTCAGGATTAAAAATATTTACAAGATTTGCAATTCCTATTGCCATCTTTTCAGCGACCTCAAGCACAGCCATTCTGCAAATCCTGCTTCCATCCATCGCTGCTTGTATAATCTGAGAAGGAGTTATTTCATCTACATTTTCACAGCTTATATACCTATCCTCTGCTCCTTCTTTTACAAGTTTTTTGATAACACTCAAAAGTGCCCTCTCAGATGCAAAGTTCTCAAGACAGCCAATGTTGCCACAGCTGCAAACATCGTCTTGAAAGTTGATAGTTGTGTGTCCAACCTCCCCCGCAAATCCTGCAGCGCCCCTGAAAAGCTTGTTGTCGATAATAATACCTGCACCAAGACCAATGCCAACACTTAAGTAAATCAAATCACTAACTTTTCCCCACTCGCCAAACCACTTTTCGCCCAGTGCGCCTGCATTTGCTTCATTGTCAATATAAACAGGCAGGTTGAACCTTTGCTCAATAATCGACTTTAAGTGAACGTTTTTCCATTTTAAATTTGGAGCAATAAGCACAATTCCAGATTCTTTTTCCACAATACCAGGAACACCAATTCCAATACCTAAAATTCCTTTTGGAGTCGGCGGAGCTTTATCTATTGCTTTTTCAATCATGTCAAAAAGAAGATTTAAAAGTTTTTCTTTTGGCTCTTCCATCTTAATGTTGACATATTCTTCAAAAATAATCTCACCTATAAAGTTTGAAAGAATAACATGAATGTAATCAACACCCAAATCAATCCCTATGATTGAACCTACATCCTTATTTACCTGTAAAAGCACAGGCCTTCTTCCACCTTTTGACTTGCCATATCCCTTTTCAACTATATATCCTTCTTTTATAAGCTCATCGGTTAGGTTTGACACTGTTGCTTTATTTAAATCTACAAGCCTTGAAATTTTTGCGCGCGATATCATCTTATTATCTAAAATTGTTTTCAAAATTAAAAGCTTATTTATTTGTTTTAATAACGCATGATTTCCCATCCTGTCATTTTCCTCTGCTTATTTAGACTTTGCAAATTATTATACAACAAAAAAAGCTGTGGGAAAATGTTTTTAAGGAGCAAAAAACATCATTTTATCCTTTTACAGCACCTGCCATCATACCTTTTATGATTTTATCCTGTCCCAAAATATATGCAATCAGCATTGGCAAAAGAGATAATGTCAAGAATGCCATAATTGCTGGAATATCCGAACCATATCTTGCTTGAAAATCCCAAATACCAAGTGGAAGAGTTCTCTTTTGTGGTGAACTTGTTAATACCAAAGCAAAAACAAACTCGTTCCAAAGATATGTCCCATTGTATATCCCAACTGTAATTAAAGCAGGTCTTGAAAGTGGAAGAAGAATGTCAGAATACAGTCTAAACATGGAACAACCATCTATTTTGGCTGCTTCTTCAAGCTCAATAGGTATTTCTCGCATAAATTCCGTAAGAATAAATATTGACATTGGCAAACTTAGGGCAACATATGGTCCAATCAAAGCAAATATTGTATCATATAACTTTATCTTGTTTGTAAGTACATATATAGGTATTAGAGTAACATGAATAGGTATTGCCATTCCGGCTATTATAATCGAATACAATAAATTATTTAAAGCAAATTTCATTCTGGCAAATACATATGCTGCCATTGAAGATACAATTAAAATTAAGATAACAGATATCGAAACAGCAATAACACTGTTTTTAAGGTAAGTAAAAAAACTACCTTGAATTACTGTCGAATAGTTTCCTATTGTAGGCTGTTTTGGTACCTGCCATGTATTACCCATCAAAAGTTCTGTTTGTGTTTTAATAGATGTAAAAAACATAAATAAAAAAGGAATATCAGCAATTAAAGTCCATATAGCTAAAAATATAAAATACCATTTTTTTGTTTCTTTTATTGAACCCATTGTTCTTTCTTCCCTCCTCAATAAAGTCAAATCACTAAATTAACCTTCATTTTTTTTGGTTGCAAAATATGCCAAAACGCCTGCTGTTGTTATTATTATAAACATAGCTGAAGCAATTGTACTTCCGTATCCCATTTTAAATGAGGCAAAAGCATTTTTATACATATAAGTTGCCATAAGTTCAGTCGCATTAGACGGTCCACCTTCTGTCATGACGTAAATTAAATCAAAATATTTAAGAGAACCTATCAAAGACAGGATACAAGCTGTTTTTATTGATGGTGACAAAAGAGGAAGCTCTATCTTCCAGAAATACTGACCTTGCGTTGCTCCATCTATCTTTGCAGCCTCATATAATTCATGAGGAATATTTGAAAGAGCTGCTATAAAGAATATCATATAAAATGGTATATATTGCCAACATATAACAGCTACAACAGAGTAAAAAGCTACATTAGGGTCACCTAACCAATCCTGATTCAAAAAATCAAGATGCAGAAAACTCAATATCCCACTTAAAAGTCCAAACGATGGGTCGTATATATATTTGAACAATACACCTATAGCAACAGATGACATAAGCATCGGAAGATAGAATAGTGACTTGAAGAGGTCAAACTTTTTACCACCTCTGTCAAGTAAAACAGCAATTAAAATCGCAATCGGCATTTCAATAATTATTGATAAAAATATAAACTTTATATTATTTCCCAATGCATGCCAAAATATAGAATCATGTAACAAATCTTTCCAATTTTTTAACCCAATATATATCTTTTGTGGTGAAACACCATCCCACTCAAACATACTAAGATTAAATGACATAATTATTGGCCAAATTATATATATACCAATTAAAATTAAAGCAGGAGCTAAGAAAAGGAAAATTCCTATGTTTTGAGCTAATTTAGAGGTTCTATCTCTCTGCAATTTTTAACTTCCTCCCATTTAAATAAATTTTTAGTAAATAGAAAAGTGAATTGGTATTAGCTGCAGGTTATCCTACAGCTAATACCAATTCCTAAGAAAGGCACACTATTTTACTTCTTGAAATAATCTTTTGCCGCTTTCTCCATCTTTTCTGCCGCAGCTTTTGGTGTAAGTGTCAAACCAAAGAGAGATTGAACAATATCCTTATGAGTTTCTGCAAGTTGAGGCGGTAAATATTGATCCCACCAAAGCTGAATACTCTTTGCTTTTGCAACTATGTTATAAACCTTTTGAAGCATTGGATCTGAGAACTTTAAGCCCTTTACTGGAGGTATTTGACCATAATTAATTCTTTCTTTGACTGCCTGATCGTCAATTAAATATTGAATCATATTAAATGCTTCTTTTGGATATTTGCATGTAGTTGTCACAGCATAATAGTTTGAAGATGCCATTCCAACTAAACTTGTCGGATCGCCTTTCCCACCTTTAATTGATGGGAATGGGAAGAAGTCAAGGTTATTGTCGTAGAACTTCTTGTTTTCAGCCTTAACAATAGGAATCTGCCATGTTCCCATTAATTCCATTGCAGCTTTACCAGAGTATAAAAGCATTCTTGACTGTCCTGTATCCCAATCAAGACCATTAAATCCTTTTGGAAATGCACCTATTTTAACTAACTCTTGAAGCATTTCGCCAGCTTTTATAAACGGTTGATCAGCAAAACTTCCGCCCGTTCTTTCTGCTGCTTTTTCAAAAGCTGAAGCTCCACCTAATTTATTGACAAAATTCCAATACCAGAAACATCCTGGCCATTTTGTTTTATTTGCAAGTGTAATAGGAATTATTCCTTTAGCTTTTAATGTTTTTACAATGTTTAAAAATTCATCATAAGTTGTTGGAACCTTTAAATTATATTTCTTAAATATTTCCTTATTGTACCATACAAGCGCAACACCTGCTCCTTCAACTGGAACTGCCCAAATCTTATTGTTATAAGTGATTGGTCCAAATGCAGCTTCAACAAATCTGCTCTTATAATTGTTTTCATTCATGTAAGCTGTAATATCCTTAACTTTGCCAGCTCGTACATATTCAAAGAATGGACCGCCGCCCCATGTGACAAATACGTCTGGTGCCTGATTTGAACCCATAGCAATTTTCAATTTTGTCTTGAACGAATCATTTTGAAGTGGTACCACTTCAACCTTAAAATCCGGGTGTGCTTTTACAAAGCGGTCTACTTGCCCCTGAATCATTTTTTTACCATTATCGTCAGTGGTGATGTGCCAAAATACAATCTTCTTCGTGCTACCTGCTGAGCTGAAAGCCTTTTCAGATGGATAAAAAACCAAAACTAAACTTAGCATAAAAACAACCGCTGTCACCCATGCAATAATCTTTACTAACCTCTTCACACAACATCACTCCTTTTAGTTTATTTATTAAACAAACTATTTATATATTTCGCTATAATTTTTAAAAATCCTTCTTTGATTTTTTAATGTTTTAGTTATCTTGTAATAATAATAACCTTACCAAATTAATATTATTAGTATATTATTTGTTGTGGTTCTCGCTGAATATTAACTATTTGTTTTGTTAAATATCTATAATTTGATTTAAGCTTTTCTCAGCTGATTTTTTAATTGAAATGCTTTATAATTTAGTTAGTAAATCATAATTTATAAATTGGGGAGATTATATATTATGAATAAGTCAATTGTAAAAATCTTCACAATTCTCGCGTTTCTGCTTGTGCCTATGTATATCATAACTGCCATTGTAAACAACGTTAAACTGAAGGATGAGGTTCAAACCTCTTCAAACCGTCAATATTATATAACCGCTCCGAAAACCTCTGATAAAAACACACAGCTTCCGGCTGCTGTTTACTCTAAGATGTACGAAAATCCGCAGCAAACTGAAAATGTCACCATTTCAGACGCTGTTTATACTCAAAAGGTTTCAGACTCAATATATATTGTGAGTAGTAAAAACTCGGATGGAAAAACAACTCAAAAAATTTATTATAAAAATAAGGTGTCTAAATCTGAAATGAAATATTACAATCCCGTTATAACTTTTATCAAGTCACAAATTTTGATGTCCAGTGTATTCGAAAAAGGAATTTATGATGTATATATTGAAAAGATTGACCTTAAATCAAAGTACATAAACGCAGCTGTAATGTATTATCCTTTAGAAAAGATTGATAGTAGCAAAAATTCTCTGATTGAGGGTAATATGATTGTCATCACAATCTTTGTTGACAGAAACAAAAAGCCAGAAGAATATTCGCTCTTATCTGTGATAAAAGACCATAGTCCAAATGACTTTTTCAATGTATTTTTAAAGTCAGTTTATAAATTCACTGTGATAAAGAAAGGAGAAGAGGATTAGAAAAACGCTATGAAACAAGAAGATATTAAAAAATTAGCTCTTCCTACTGACATTTCGCAATTTCTTTACAATATTTATAACAAGCTTTACGAATTTTGGGGACCACAGAACTGGTGGCCTGCTGAAACTAAATTTGAGATGGTCATAGGCGCAATCTTAGCTCAAAATATTTCTTGGAACTCTGCTGAAAAGGCTATTTGCAATCTGAAAAGAGCAAATATCCTCTCAGTTGAAGGAATATTGCAAACTCCTGATGAGAAGCTGGCTGAATTAATCAAACCAGCAGGTTATTATAACCAAAAAGCTAAAAGGTTAAAAGAATTTTGCAACTTTTTGAAAAGAGAATTTAACTCTGACTTAGAAAAATTGTTTGCTCTTGATATCTTAAGTTTGAGAAAGATTTTGCTTTCTCAAAAAGGTATAGGATTTGAAACAGCTGATAGCATAATTTTGTACGGTGCTGAAAAACCTATCTTTGTTGTTGATGCTTATACAAAAAGACTCTTCTATCGATTAGGGTTAATAAAAAGCGAAAAGGCATCTTATGAGGAAATACAAAATCTTGTTATGCAAAATCTTGAGATAAATACACAAATTTTTAATGAGTTTCATGCTTTAATTGTAAAACACTGTAAAAATATTTGTAAATCTAAAAAAACAATGTGCAAAAATTGTTGTTTAAATTCTTTTTGTATTTATTTTTCTTCTGAACAAAACTAAGAAAGGTAAAAAATCGCATTTTTAAAACCACCCTGCACTTTAAAGCACAGGGTGGCATAGAAAAACAAAAAAGTTTATTTATCAGCCCAATTTAGAACAATATCATTTATAGTCATCTTTCCACTACCATCATCTTTTACTGTAAGTTTTCTGTTTTCTATTTCTTCTTTATTAGCACCTTTTTCAACCGTTGACCAGCTACCTCTTGTGTACTTGTACTCAAAAGTATCACCACTATTGAGTTTTAGAGTAACAGTGTATGTTCCATCTTGTGTTTTCACAAGTTCAATTGCACCATCTTTATCGCCTGGATTCCAGTCAGAAAGCCCAGCTTTCCCGAACGAACCCGCCAAGTATATAACATCATCATCTGTGCCAGCTGGAACTTTTACGTTAAATGTAACAGCCACATTACCTGTTCCATAGACTTTTGGTGTTAAAATGGTTGTTGCTGTTTCAAGTGAAACTGGGTCTTTACTAACAACCTTCACAAAACCCTGTGGGAATTCATCGCTCTTGTATGCAACAAACATGGAAATTGGTGCAACCAATGCTTTGCCAGCAACATAGTTTGTAAGCTTCTTAATTGGTGTTGTGCCAACTTCATCTCCATTTGCAACAACTACCCAGTTCCCTACTGGTAATGTTATCTCTTGTACCTTCTTTGTTGAGTTATAAACAACAATTATATCATTCCATGTATCTTTTGGATATGTGAGTCTAAATCCTAATGTTCCTTTCGGTGTTGGGATAAATGTAAGATATTTCTGTATGTCTTCTGCAGTTGTCATTCTGAAGGCTGGATGAGCTTTTCTTAGTGCAATTAAACCTTGATAGTACTTGAAAGTATTGTACCACTTTACTTTCAAGTTCCAGTCATACTTGTTTATCCTGTCACCTGCATTGTATGAGTTGCTGTTCATAAACTTTGTCCTGTTGAACTCAACTCCTCCATGTAAGAATGGAACACCCTGTGCTGTCAAAACAATTGCATTTGCCAGTCTGCCCATTTTATCCTTGATATAATCTGGTTCATTTGGCACACTCTTTTGAAGTTTATCCCAAAGAGTTAAGTTGTCATGTGCCGAAACATAGTTTATGCATTCATCCGGGTCTGTAGCAAAATCACCCAGTCCACCCTGAATTCCTCTCTTGAGATCATCTAACCTATATGAATAGTTACCTTGCATAAATCCTTTAGATTCATTGTCAAGATTGCCTCTGATTGCCTCTCTAATTCTGTCATTAAAGAGCCCTATATGAAGTCCAGCTTGATTAAATGAGCCTATCTCCATTCTAAGTGAGCTATCAAGCGGTGTTGCACCTGCAAGCCATCCCTCGCCATAGATAACTGCCGACGGATTTATCTTCCTCACTTCTTCTTGAGCTTTTGCCATTGTAACTTTATCTATTGCTGCCATCAGGTCAAATCTAAAACCATCTATGTGATATTCTTTTGTAAGGTATGTCAATGTATCAATTATGAACTTTCTTACCATCGGCTTTTCTGTTGCAATTTCGTTGCCACAACCAGAGGCATTTGAGTAGTTACCATCTTTGTCTTTCCTGTAAAAGTACCCAGGGACTACCTTGTCAAATATTGAAAACTTAGCATCTCCTATCTGGAATGTGTGGTTAAATACAACATCTTGAATAACACCTATTCCTGCTTTGTGCAGAGCCATAACCATCTGTTTGTACTCTTTAATCCTCGCAATTGTATTTGGATTAGTTGCATATGAACCTTCAACGTTTTGATATAAAACTGGATCATATCCCCAGTTATAAGTTTTATTTGGATTTGTTTCGTCCACTGAACCAAAATCATATGTTGGGAGTAAATGAACATGAGTTATACCAAGTTCTTTCAAATGATCAATACCTGTTTTTACACTATTTGGTCCTTTTGTTCCTGTTTGAGTAAAACCTAAATATTTCCCCCTGTACTCCGGTCTTATTCCGCTCGAATCATCTATTGTAAAATCTCTCACATGTGTTTCATAAATTATAGCATCTTCTTGGTTTTTCAGTGTCACAAAAGTATCTTTTTCCCAACCAACAGGGTTTGTATCTTTGGGGTCAAAGATTAAAGTCCTTTCAGAATTTGCAGATGTTGCTCTTGAATACGGGTCTGGCACAACATATTTTCTGATTGTATCGTCGGTTATAGAGTTAGAAGCATGCCAAACTTCATACTGATAGTATTTACCTTTCAAATCTCCATTTATCTTAAGATACCATGTTCCATTAACAGACTGCTCCATCTCATACTCTTTGTATTTTGTAGTCTTATAGTCATCATAAAGTCTCATTACAACTCCAATTGCTGTTGGAGCCCAAAGTCTGAACGCTGAATAAGCTTTTGTATATGTGCATCCTAAGTCATTGCCTTTATAATAATACTTTGGATTATCTAATATATTTCTTGGCTGCGCAATCGTTGGCTTAAAACCTTCTTTTGAAATTAGATAAGGAACCTGGGGTTCTAATTCATCCACAGTTGTGATTCTAAACGTATCAACCTTTGTGATCTTCTCATTACCTGTGTAAAGCTCTTCAATAACCTTGTCATTTCCCATTCCATCTGGATACCACTTTGCAGATGTTCCATCCCATGAGGTGAACTTGAACTTAGCACCAATTACAACACCATCTTTGCCAAGCTCTTTTACAAGTTCATAGTAACCTTTCTGTGCATTCCATGTCATTTTCCATGCAGGAAGTGGTTTGTACTTTCCTTCAGAAGAAGCCGTTCCGCCCCAGTCGTTCATAGTTCCAGAGACATATACCTCAAGCTTGCCAGATGTGTCTGTAAATTTAAAATCACCTGCACCAGGTTTTAATATAAATCTCACTTTTGTGCCGCCATCAATTAACTCATACCCTGCCTCTTCTGGCTTAAAATTTTTGTTTATCTTCGGCAAAACTGGTTCAACATTTTTGATAGGAACTTCATCATAAAAAGCTGTCACTTTAAAACCTTGAGTTTTATTATTCGAAAGAATGTCTGCTTTCTTTGCAAGCTTTACAACAATTGTATTAAGGCCATCAACAAATGCTGTCATTTTCGGAGTTTTCTGAGGCTGAGATGTATAGATTTGCTCTTCACCTTCTATCAGCCAAACCTCTTTTGAACCGCTGATTCCTGAGATGAACCTGTCAACGGCAACATCTTTTGCTTCCCAGTTACCTTTTCTAACTATAATACCTACTTTTGTTACCTTCCCAGGAAGTTCAACTACTGCTTTTACTCCAAAGTCATCCTTGGAAGTAAACTCATAAGGTTTCCCTTCTGCACCAACTGGCTCAACAGGCCATATCCACAAATTCCAACCTTGATAGTCTTCATTGTACCTGTAGTAGTGAATGATGAGAGTTGTTTTTTCACCTGCCCCTAGAATAGAAATTGGAAAAATAAGAGTAGCAATAAATAGGGCCACCATCAAAAGACTTATAAAACGTTTGCTCTCGAATTTTTTCACCATCTTTCTTACCTCCTAGCTAATTTAATCAGTTTTTGAAACAACGCAACAAATAATAAACCCGAAACTCCAAAATGTCTTTTGTGAATGCAAAGGTTTGCTTAAACTTTGTAATGATTATATATCTTTTTATTAAAATTGTCAATATGCTGCAATTTGAATAAATTAAAGACTTGAATTTATGAAAAGTAAATAAAAATAGCAGCCTCCACACACTGTGAAGACTGCCGTATAGAAAAGTTGTAAAGTTTATTTTTTTATTCCCATTTGAAAAATATCCTGAACAAAAGCTGAGCTGCTTCCGCACGAGTTGCAAACTTTCGAGGCAGTATTTGATTTTTGCTATTTCCTTTTATTAAATCATTTGCAACCAAAATAGAAATACTATCTTGAGCATACGAAGATATATCAGATGAATCATAAAATTTAGTTGCAAGGCTACTTTTTGTTTTTACCATTGGTTTGTTTGCAACCTCCAACGCTCTTACTACAAGAACCATCATATCTTCCCTTGTTATATAATCTTCTGGTTTAAACTTATTCGCATAACCCTTTGCAATGCCAAGTGCTTTTGCAATTGCAACTTCACGCCAGTAGATACTATCTTTTTTAACATCTTCAAAGTTTGAAGAATACTGAGCATCAAGACCAAGAGCATTTACCAGCCACTTGACAAACTCTCCACGCTTTATATATTCTTGAGGCCTAAAACTATTTTGGTCAGCACCACTTATTATATTTCTCGTGGCCAGGGAAGACACAGCTTTTTCAGCCCACGAATAATTCTTCAAATCGTCAAATTTTTTGCTAATATATCCCACTGCAAACTTGCTAAAACTGTTTACATTCGCAACCATACGTTTAGAATTAGCAACATATTTGCTATTTGATACAACCTCTGCTTTCCCATCATCATTTATATGCAGCATTACCAAGTTTTCAATACCGCTCAGCTCTTCTACTCCAGGAGTATAAGCAATAGATATTTTTATAGAATTTGTAGGTCTTTCAACATTCAACTTTTTCAAATCTTGATAAAACCCAATTTCATATATTGGTCTTTTTCCAACTGCCGCGCGAATCTCTGAAGGTATATTAGAATTTTCCACTTTTTTTATCAATATCTCAATTTGCTTATTATTGTCTATGTTCTTTTCCTTTAATAAGTCAGCTGGAAGTTTCAAGCTTAATTCATCTGTATTAACTAAAACTTCCTGTATATCAAAAGAAGCTGTAAATACTCTCGATGGAAGCGCAATATTGTACTGCACTAAAGGTTTACTTATTTTCAAATCTAACGTTAAAATTTTTTTCTTTGACACCTGCATCTGCAGTGCTTTTGTTACTGAAGACTCATCTAATTTAACATCTAACCTTTCCTCTGATAGCTGAGATATTTTGGGTCTAATTATCCCACTATTATCAATTGTAATTTCAGGCAAAGCAGTCTTATCAGTTTGTTTAATATCTTCCTTTTGAGATGATTGCGCACCTACCTGCTTTTCAGCTTCTTTGATATTAGGTATTAAAACCTCAGAGGAGGAAGAGGGTAAAGATGATTGTTTTTTTACTACATTGAAAGTTTTTATATCCACAACAGAACCTTTACCAGCCACAACCGTATAAGTACCCTCTGGCGAGTCTGCTGGTAAAGTAAATTTGTCACTGAAATTTTTCCCCTTCACTGTATTTATATAAAGCATGGTAGAATTTGGTCTCAATACTTTGACAACAATCTCATCAAACACTGTTTGCCCAGAAATTACAACATCTTCACCTGGACTTTTATCAGGTATGGAATTTAAAATAACTTCCTGGGCAGAAAATCCTACAGATAATAAGGAGAATAAAAACACAAAAACAAGCAAAATACCTGAAGCTATCCTTGTTCCTTTTTTCATTATTAAAATCCTCCTTTTGGGTTTATAGCCTTATAAAACCTTTAAAATCTGCCCGGCAACCACAAAAAACAGTTGCCGGGCGGTTAATAACCTCATCGAAGCTCAATAGGCTCAGCAAGACTATTTGGAGTAGTAAGGCTTGTGTCAAATTTGTCAAATACAAATACTTTTACCCTGTAGTCAGTGCTCAGATAATCATTTACATTAAAGTAAGCCTTAAAGTCTTCAACTCCTACTATATCCTTTTCAACAGCAACAATTGAAATAGGAGTTGTCCCTTTTAATAGTTCAAACACTACAACTTCTTTGCCATCATGCTGAATACCTTCTGATTGTTTTACCGTAACACTTGCAATAAGTCCTTTATCTTTTTGCAGACTTGCATTTGAAATTTCAAATTCCCTGTCAGCAACTTTGAAAAATTCAACATCATCAAGGTTGCACCATGTACCTCCTGCATTCTCTGAATCTGAATAAAGCCCTATTGTAACACGTCCAGTGGTAACTTTAATGTTTGCAATCACCATTTTGTGCCACTCAGCGACCCATTTGGTCGGCATATTTATTCTCAGTTCTTCTCCACCATAGTCTTTTACAAACAGGTAGTTAGCATTCTGGCCGCCGCCTCCATTTGCAAAGGCTCTGAAGATGTATATACCATTTGGTATATTTTCGATTGTTTGATATGTGACCGCCTTGTAAGGTTTGTCACTCCAGTGAGTAAGCTGCGTTCCTCCAGAATGCCCTCCACTTTCAGTTTTGACAGCATTAGTATTTCCTTTGCTTATCCAATACTTTAGTCCCTCTTCAAAACTATAATTTTTTACAAGATTTTTGCTATTGATAACCTTTACTTTGGCATATGCTTTTAGAGTTGTGCCTTCTACAACACCTGTAACAGTAAATTCACCAATCGCTGAGTATTTACTCTCATCAATAGCTTCCCATGTAACATTTGCCTCAGAGGATGTATCATCATCATAAACCACCATGACAGTTGGCGGAAGCTGAGGCTTTTGCCCTACCTCTGTTGTAATATCTAATCTTTGAACACTCACTATATTCTTTTCGATATCTGGGTCCTGGCGATAGAATAGAACATCGTCTATTGCACACCAAAAACCTGAATCAGCAGCAATTTCAAATGAAATTGTGCACTTTCCTGTTGTCACATTAATATCATTTATTTCAGCAGGTGTCCAAGCATCCCATGCAGCTGATTGTGGAATTTGTATTTTTATTTCCTGCCCACCATAATCTTTTATTACAATATCACGTTTTTGAGCACTACCAGTGTTAACAAACCATGCTTTAAATGTATACTTGCCTTGCCCTAAGCCTGTAATTGTTTGAGATATTACAAGATTGTATGGCGATCCATACCAAATATTTAATTTCTTGTTTCCAGAACGGACAGGTGCACTACTATTTGCATTTGCTGCTCCAGTCTGCCCCTCTACATTCCATCCATTCAAATCATCTTCAAAGCCAGAATTTTGTATAAGATTTGCTACTTTTACTTTTGCAACAGGTGTAACCTCGCTACCTTCAACATGCCCACAAACTTCAAAGCTACCAGTTTGGGCATATTCTGACGGGTCAATACTGTCCCATGTGACATCAACCTCTTTTGTAAGACCATTGCTCAAAACAGCTGTGATTTTAACAGGAAGTTTTGGCATTTCACCTGGAGCTGTTCCAACAACAACTGGTTTATAATCTACAATCATGATGTTATTGAGCATCTTGAACACATACAGAGAATCCAAAGCATTTCCATTAAAATCAAACATAGCTTGGTTATCCCATCCATTTCCTTCGCCTGTCTTCCAGCCAGCACCTTCAACAGGTATCCAATCTGGCTCCCAATAGAATATGCCAAGTCCTTTGCCACCTGGAACTTGTGCTACAGCATTTGCAATGTTTCTAATAACCAGTGCTTGATTTTGGACTGATGGCTCATACCCAGCTGTTGCAGCTTCCCTTGTGCCAAAGATATTATTCAGTCCATCTCCATTTTCTAAAGTGTATGCATATGCTGTTTCTGCAATAACTACCTCTTTGTTATATCTTTTGCTAATATCATTCATATTGTAGATTAAATCACTAAGTTTTCCATGCCAGTATGGGTAATATGAAAGTCCAATTACATCAAACTCAACACCACGCTGCGTCAAATTGTCAAATACTCTTCTGTATAGTTCATTGTCCCCTCCATTAGCAAGGTGAATCATAATCTTCACCTGATTATCAGGACCAGCTGCATCCCTTACACCTCTAATCCCTGCCTTTAGAAGCTCTGCAAAATTGTCATATCCTCCAGCATCTTCGCCCCATGTTTTCCCGTCCGGCCAGAGCATACCGCCATTAACCTCATTTCCAACCTGAACCATGTCAGGAAGTGCACCTTGATCTTTGTACATTTTTATGACGTCATAAGTATACTGGTAAACTGCCTGTTTTAGCTGGTCAAATGAAAGATTTGCCCATGCTCTTGGCTTGTCTTGTTTTCCTGGATCTGCCCAAAAGTCACTGTAATGAAAATCAAGCAAAAGTTTCATTCCTAAACCTTTTGCTCTTTTTGCAATCACCAGCATGTTTTCAGCATCACAGTTTCCTCCACCCATCGGCTGACTTTTATCTTCGGTATAATATGGGTGGTTCCATATTCTAAGCCTTATCCAGTTAACTCCAAAATATTTCAAAATCTCAAGTGCATCCATCTGGACTCCGTTCAAATAGAACTTACCGCCACAATCTTCTATTTGTTTTAGCATTGATACATCTGCGCCCTTTATGAAAGTATCATCAACCATTTTGTATACCTTGAACTCCTTTATTGAAGCTGGCTGATTGTTTGGTGTTGAGGTGATTGTGACACGGATATATCTTATCCCTGAGGCAGGTGGTATGAACTTGTCATACTGCGTTTGTGAAGTGTCAATATTATTTGATTTGTCTACTAATACTGTCCACCTATTGTCATCTATTGAATATTCAATTTTATACTGATAGCTCCCATTACCATTAAAAACTATTTCGGTTGCAAAGAGATTTGCATAAACATCTCCCAAATCAATCTTCAGCCAATGAATGCCTGCATCCTGTGCACTCCAAAAAGTAGTCTCATCACCGTCATTTGCAAGGGTTGCCGGATTTGTTGTAGCTTCACTGTCAGAAAAAATATTTTTGCCTACAGCTATATTAGGACCAATTGGGTCAACTTTTATCCCAATTTGCTTCTTTACCTGAGCTGAATTCTGTGCAAAGACCTTGGTTGACAACAAAGGAAAAGCAAAAGAAATGACAAAAATGAGCAATATAAAAATGGCAAACACTCTTTTCATTTTTTGTTCCACCCCTTTATTGTTGTTTAAAAGCAGGCAAGAACTTGCCTCAAAAATTTGCATTTCACAATAAGCTACTCTATAATTTAATTTATAAAACTCCTTTATGCTCTATTTTCTAACTAAATTAGTTCAGAGGCTACCAGCAAAACACCACACTTTCCCGAGCACTGGTAGCCTCTTTCTTTTTCAAAAAATTATTCTATAAACCTACTGATTTCTCTCTCTGAAGTACTGTTCAAGCTGTCTGAGTGCTTCAGCTTTAACCTTCTCAACACCTGCTGCTTTGAGCTTCTTGTCAAGTGTTGCAAAAGCTTCATCCACGTTCTTTACCATTCCCAAACATATTGGATTGTAATACTGTGTCATAACACTGTTGAGGTTTGCAATCTCTGTTTTTACCTTTGTTTGGTCAAGTGAGAATGAAGAAAGTAGTGAGCTCACAAGTGCTTTCTTGATTGTGTTCCTAAGAGCAATGTAATTGTCATCCCAGCTTGCAAGTGGTAAGAACTGGTCTTTATTCGTGAACCAGAACCCTGCAGCATCTGGTGGATATGTGTTGTTATCTGCTGTAACACCTTTTGGCAAATCAATCTTGTTATCCTTGATTATATAGTTCTTGCCCTGAATTCCAAAGTAAACAAGATAGTTGTAAGACTTTTCTTCCATAATCAAGTCAAGTGCCATAAGTGTTCTTTCTGCATTCTTTGTCTTCGCAACAAGAGCAACACCATTGTTTATATATGGGTCTGCTGGCCTGTGTCCTCTCTTATCAAAGATTGGAATAATTTCAACTTTCCAGCCCTTCGTTTTTGCATTTGCAAGGTTAGATTGTATATCTTGGCTATTTCCAAATGCAACTGCAGACTTGCCTTGATCGAATGCGTCTTTACTTCTTACTTTGTTAGCATAAGCGTTTCTGTTGATGTATCCTTTGTCATACCATGACTTTACCTTTTTCGCTGCATCTTTGAAAGCAGGAAGTATTTCTTTGTCCATTATATAGTAAACTTTGGGTTTGGTGTCATATATAGTTGTGAAAAGTCCTGTACCGCCTGTTGATACTCTTGCAACATCTTCTAAGTAATCTGTTTTTTCAACCAAAAGTCTCCACATAACTGAGTTCAAGTCGTACTGGTTGTCCAAATTCATTGGCATCATGCTTTTCTCATTTTTCTTTATTGCTGCAAGGAACGGTTCAATATCATTGTATTTTTTGATTGGGGGAACCTTATACTTTTCTCTCAAATCCCCTCTTATAATTACAACATCAGCTTTTCTGTCAGGTGTTGCAGTCGGAATCATGTAGATTTTCCCTTTTACCTTTGCTTCCTGCCATGCAACAGAAGGTGTTGCTTTGTAGTGTCTTGGCATGTATTTTTTGATCATATCCATTGTAAGTTCCTTAAATCCACCTTTTGCAGCTTCCTGGAAGTAGAAGCACCAGTTTGCTGCATACATCCAATCAACATTCTCTCCTGATGCCAGAATAAGTGGATATTTGTAGTTCAAATCTCCCCATCCAATGTAGTTAATCTCCATTGTTGCGTTGATGTCTTTTTGAAGCTTTTTGTTAAGCTCTTTCATAACGTTTGGAAATTCAGCCGGTGCATCACCCAAAAGATAACCAACAATCTTGACAGGTTTTGACACATCAATGCTCGGGTCAAAACCGGGTGCAGTTCTTTTTGATTGCGCACCAAAGCCAACCACAAACATTGAAACTAAAATGGTTGAAAATACAAAACATACTGTCAAGATGAGCGCTAAAAGCCTGAAGTTCTTTTTCATCACACAATCAACCTCCCTGATTCATTTTAATCTATACCAACAGGCATTACAAAAAGCACCTGTTGATACCATTTTTAACCTTTTACAGCACCAAGTGTAATGCCTCTGACAAAATACCTTTGAACAAACGGGTACAAGAAAATTATTGGACCTGTTGCAACAACTGTCATTGCAAGCTTTAAAGTTTCTTTTGGCATATCTATTCGTACAACATTTTGCAGAATATTAGCAGCAACATTGACGCTTGACAGGATTAAATACAAGGTATATTGCAGAGGATACAAGGTCTGTTTTTCGATGAACATCATTGGAGTCCACCAGTCATTCCAGTAATTGAGAGCTATGAAAAGTCCAATAGATGCTAAAGCTGGTTTTGAAAGTGGCAAAATAATTTTCAAGAATATTGTAAAATCTCCTGCGCCGTCAATCTTTGCTGACTCTATCAAAGAGTCTGGAATAGAACCTCTAATAAAGTTGCGCAAGATTAAAATGTAAAACACATTGAAAAGTGGCACAAGTATCAGAACAAGCACGTTGTTTTTCAAATGATAGTAGTTTGCCAAGATTATATAGTACGGAGCAAGACCACCGTTAAAAAGTGTTGTGAAGTACAGGAAGAAAGCCAATGCATTCCTATATTTTACATCTTTTCTGTACATAACATACGCAGCCATTGTGGAAAGAAATAACGACAAACTCGTACCAACGCTTGTTACCACAATGGTTACCAAGTAAGCCCTGAAAATTCTTTGAGGGTTTTGGAAAATGAGCTTATATGCACTGAGTGAAAATTCTTTTGGAATCAAAGTGTAACCGTGGTTTATAATATAGTTTTCTGAAGCAAATGAGCTTACCACAAGCACAACAAAAGGTATGAAGGTAAAAAGTCCAATTATTGTTATAAATATATATCCGATAATATTAAACAGAATGTAATCCTTACCCTTTCTCAATGTTCTCTCCCCTTTTAAGTCAATATTTAAAACAGTGCATAGTCTTTGTCATATCTTCTAACAAGCCAGTTGACAAGCATTATAATTACAAAGCACAGCACAGACTGGTAAGCACCTGCTGCTGACGCCATCCCAATATCCTGAACCTGCATAAGGCTTCTGAACACAAGGGTATCGATAATATCTGTATAGTCAAGAAGAAGACCGTTATTACCTATTATCTGATAAAACATATCAAACTCGCCACGCAAAATTCTTCCAAGTGCAAGCAAAATCAATATTATCATTGTCGGTTTTAACATCGGGATTGTAATATAAAAGATTCTTTGGAAGATATTTGCGCCATCAATTATTGCTGCCTCATAACACTCTTCGTCAAATCCCATTATAGCTGCAAGATATAAAACGCTTCCGTAACCTACCCATTTCCATACATATAACATTGGCAAAAGGAAATACCAGTAAGTAGGATTTGAGTAGATATCTATTGGCTCACCACCAAGGTTTTTTATCAAGGTGTTAATAAGACCATAATCATAGTTGAAAAAGTTATACATCATAGCTGCCACAACAACCCATGATACAAAATACGGTAAAAACATAACAGACTGGATGAACTTTTTAAATATCTTACCTGCAAGCTCGGCTATAAAAATTGAACATGCGACCGAAAATACTGTGTATGCAGCCAAAAAGGCTAAGTTGTAAAGAATAGTGTTTTTTGTGACAAGCCAAGCTCTGCCCGAAGCAAAGAAATACTCAAAGTTTTTGAAGCCGTTCCATGGACTGAAAAGTATTCCATCTCGATAGTTAAACTCTTTAAAAGCAAGAACAATTCCACCCATTGGTATATAGGCAAACAGAATGTAGTAAATTGCTACTGGTAAGAACATGGCATAAAGTATCTTGTTCTTTTTTATTTCATACCAAAAACCATTCTTTTTCAATTCAGCCACTCCTTTTGTAGTGATTGAACAAATCATTTATTCTCGCTTCTTCTATTTCTTATTATAAAAGGTCAGTTAAAAATTCATATTAGACAAAATTAATATTTTCTTTGTAAAATTAAGATGATAAAAATTGCAAAAAAATAGAAGCTGGCCTTTCAAAACCAGCTCCCCTATCTTTTTAAGCATTGCAAGGAAAAAATTATAAAGCTGCTGTGGCTATTCTTCCACAGGAAACAGGACTTTTGCAACTGTTTTCTCGTTGATTTTGCTCTCGTAAAACAGTCCAGCTTCATTTCCAAAATAGATTTTCAATCTCTCGTTTATATTCTTTATACCAAAACCATGTCCTCTTGTAGTCTCAACTTCTCCCTTTTTTATTTTTTCAAGGACCTCTTCACAAATTCCAACACCATCATCAATTACATATATTGCAGCCATCTTGCCATCTATAATTTCACCTTTTATGATTATAGTACCTTTCTGATCCTCTTTTTCCAAAATTCCGTGGTGAATAGAATTTTCAACAAGCGGCTGAAGTGTCAGTTTTGGTATCCGCGCTTGTAGAAGTTTTTGTGGAACATCTATCTTAAGGTCAATGCAGTTGTCAAACCTGTAATTTTGAATCATCACATACGCCTTCACATGTTCTATCTCATTTTCCACTGTTACAACATCCTCACCCTTGCTAAGACTTAATTTATAAAACTGAGAAAGAGAGGTTACAAGCCTTGAAATATCTTCATTTTTGTTCTTAATTGCAATCCAGTTTATAAGGTCAAGGGTGTTGTACAGAAAATGAGGATTTATCTGTGACTGAAGAGCTTTGAGTTCCAAATTTTTCTTCTCCTTGCCAAGCTGGTACTGCTCATGCAAAAGTTCTTTTATCTTCTTTAGCATATAGTTGAAGGTATATATGAGCTGACCCACCTCATCTTGAGAGTGGGTATCCAATTCTATATTGAAATCACCTTTTTCAATAACCTTTTTCATATTATGAGTAAGCCTTTTTATTCTTGATGTGCTTGATGTTGCCGCCCAGAAAGCAAATATCAATGTAAAAGGTGCAATCAAGAATATCATGAAAAAGACCTGTTTAATAGTCTTTATATTAAGCTCATGAATCTCTTTATAAGGTGTAACCAGTACAAGATACCAATCTGTATCGCTAATATTCCTTGTTCGAACAAGAAGTTTCTCTCCCCCTACCTCCATCTCAACAACATTTGCCTCTTGAGATGATATATTCTTTTCTATCCCTTTTATTATCTCTCCAAGGGATAAGTTTGTCTTATTTAAAGAACGTGCAACCACTTCACCATTTGAATTGACAATAAAAGCAAGTGTTCTACTTGTAAACAAAGCCTGATTTAGAATTCTTTCAATTTCAGCAATTGAAATATCAGCTCTGAGTGCAGCTTTGTATTCACTAATATTCTTAGGGTCTGGAATCAGTCTTATCAAAGACACAACATCTTTTCGCGCAACATTTAGCATTTTGGGAGTAACCCAAGCAAAAAGCTCTCCTTTTAAAACCATCTGCTGATACCATGGAAGCTTTTCAATCCGCTCAAAGAGAAAATAGCTATCTGTTTCGCTAAGTCTTGCCAATCCCTGTGTCATATAAATTGAGATGCTGAGTATGTCAAAATTCTGGCATGTGCTGTAAAAAAGTTTTGTAAATCTCTGAGAGTCTACAAGCCAGTTACCGATATTTTCGTAGTAGTAGTCATCCGGCCTGTTTACAAGTTCTTGCACGGTTGAATCAAGAGCTAAAATGTTCAGTACATTTTTAACTGATGACACCCTGTTTTCTAAGAAAGAAGCTGTCTGGTCCACAATCTTGCCAGAAGAATAAATAGCCTGTTTTTCGACATCCCTTCCAACAATAACGTAGTTCATAAAAGAAAATATGCCAAATGATATCAAAATCACAAACATATATGATGCAAACAATTTGTATTTTATACTCATATTCGAAAAAATATTTGCAACTCTTTTCATACATAATACCTCTCTCTAAACTCAGATGGAGTCATCCCAACTTTCTTTTTGAACAAGGCTGAAAAATAATTCGGGTCTCCAAATCCAACTTTCTCTGCAATCTCATATAGCTTGATGCTATTATCTTTTAGAAGCTGCTTGGCTTTTTCAATTCTGACCTCAGTTATGTAATCGTTGATTGTCTTACCAGTTGCTTTTTTGAACATACTGCACAAATAATTTGGACTGAAATAAAAATGGTTAGCTATCTTTTGAACACTCAGATGCTTGTCATAGAAGTTTTCTTCAATAAACCTTATTATCTGATACACCTTTCGATTTAAATTGCCACGTGTTGTAAATAACTCAAATATCCCATCAAGCGTCTCATAAATAACCTCTTTTAGCTGGTTTAAAGTAAGCTTTTGTTCTATTTCGCTCCATTTTTTTGCTCTTCCAGCTTCATCTAAAAACTGTGTTATTTTTCTTTGCCTCCCTATTTGGTATGCAATCAAGAGCATCTCAAAAAATATATTTTTTACCTTCTCAATCTCAATGCCTTGATTTGACTTAAGCCAAAAATACAGCTTTTCTATCTCCTCCTTGGCCCTCTTTATATCATCCCTTTTTAGATATTCCTCAAATTTTTCAAAGTCAAAACTAATTTCCTGTTCTCTTTTGTCTACAAAACCTTCATATGTATACGAATTGCCAAAACCATTATAAAATACATTTTTCTTGAGTATCTTGAGCATGTTTTCAATGCTCTCTTTTACTTGACTTGCCTTTATCGAGGTAGCAACCATCAGGCAAATCTCTCCTTTTTGTAAAAAAACCTCTTTTAGTATATTCGCTACCTTGTTTATGTCAATCTCACTTTTTTCGCTGCAAATAAGAACAAAACTGTTCTGTGATAAAAACGAAAATAACACAGCAATTCTTGATGTAAGGTCTTGACCCAAAACTTGGTTATATATTTCTTTTGATACCATTTCATCCAGATGGTCCTCTTCAGCCTTCCAGTCTACAAACCCTACAATAACATCTAATGTTGAGGTTAAAAAATCTTCGGCAGCATACTTTTGGAAAACGCTATAATCTGTGTGGTCTTTTAGCAGCTGCTGAACAAGCTGTGTAGCAGCGTAATATATACTCTCATTGTAATGTTCTTTCAGCCTTTCTTTTTCTTCCTCTTCTTTTCTCTCAAACTCTATAATCTCCACAACTTTTTTCATTGTGCTCTTAATCTTTTCTATATCGAGAGGCTTTTCGATGTAGTCAATTGCATTCAAACGTATAGCTGACAAAAGATACTCCTTTTCTGCATAGCCACTTATAAAGACTATTTTACATTTTGGAAAAATATTTTTTAACCTCTTTGAAAATTCAATACCATCCATCCGTGGCATTCTTACATCGCACAGTAAAATATCGGGAATATAATTTTTTACAGTCTCCAATGCTTCCTGACCATTTTTAGCACTCTTAATTTCTCCAATTCCAAGCTCATTCCATGGTATCAATGTTTCAAGACTTTCTCGGGTTATTTTCTCATCTTCTACAATCAAAAGCTTAAACATTTTATTAGCTTTCCTCCCAACAGAGAAAAAAGGTTAAACTTGCACAACTTTTTGTAGTCCTTCTACTTGAATATTATACACCATGTGAACTCTTTAAGTAGCTAAAAAAAAATAAAAAAAGCCTGTCCATCTTCTTTAGCACCTTATAAAGTGGACAGGCAACAAGTTTTTTAAGGGCTTATTTTGCTTTGTAAAAGCAGCGTTTTGGCGACTCTATCAGCCCTTCACTTTTTAGTTCCTTGATAGCTTTTTCAACCTCTTTTTTGTCAAGCCCTGTCTTTTGAACAATATCCTGAATTTTCATCGGCTCTGGAGAACTCTTCAAAGCCTCTAAGACCATATCTTTTGCGCTCATAAAAGTCATCTCCTTTCTATATAAATTCCTTACAGTATCTTTTGCTTTCAATACACTTTTATACCACCGTTTTGCTTCTTTATAACAACATTTTCATATGGTGATATAATTATATATGTAAACTGCGAAAGAAGGAGATGATGAGCATGAAACGCTTGTTATCTTCTTCATATATTTTGATGTTTGATGAGTATTATTCTTTTCAGCCAAGACTCAAAGAGATGTGCACTTGCATTGATCTTAAAAGTCTGTCTTCAACCAAGTACATGTGCTCAAAAAAGGTGCTTGACTCAATCTCAGAAAAGATAAAAAAAGTTGAAAATTCCTTGTTCTTTCTTGGTGCTGGCGAATATCATCACTTCACATATATGCTTTTGAAAAAGATAAATAAAACTTTTTCTTTAATAGTTATTGATAAACATGTTGATTATTCAAATAGTTATCCGGGATTTATAACATGCGGTTCATGGTTAAAAGATGCCGCAGGATTAAATCAAATTGCTGAAATCTTTGTCCTCTCAGAAGATAAAAAAAATGTGAGCAGCAGCAAAATTAAAATTTTATCACCACTTGATTATAAAAAGATAAAACCTAACCTACCGGTTTACATAAGCATTGACAAAGATATCTTAACAAAGTCTTCAATAAACACAACCTGGGACCAAGGACACTGCAAGCCAAAAACCTTAATCGAAATAGTTTCACATTTCTCATCAGCTTTTGAAATAGTTGGAGCAGATATTTGTGGTGAACCACCTGCGCAGTATTTCTCACCTGAACACAAAAAAAGCGAAGATATAAATTTAAAACTCCTTCTACTGCTCACAGAAAAATCTCAAAGTATTGTTGCATGAAAAAAGCTGGAAGGTTTCCTTCCAGCTTTCATAGAATATTAACCTCATTGACTGAACATATATTTGTTCAAAATCATCTCAAGAAGCTCTTGTTTGCCAGATTTGTTTTCTATTTGAGAAAGATTTAGAGCATACTCTTCTAACGTCTTAAAATCTGCCTGACCACTTACAATCTTAGCTCCAATTCCTTCTTTGTAGCTTCTGTATCTCTCTTCGATAAACTTATCAAATACCCCATCTTTAACAAGCTTATATGCTATCTTAAATCCTTTTGCAAAAGCATCCATCCCCGCAATGTGACCAATAACCAGGTCTTCAAGTTCAAAAGAGCTTCTTCTTACCTTTGCATCAAAGTTGAGCCCACCTTTGTCAAAACCACCCATCTTTATAACCTCATACATAGCAAGCGTGGTAAGCCTTACATCTGTTGGGAACTGATCTGTATCCCAACCCAAAAGCAAATCGCCCATGTTAGCATCAATTGAACCAAGCATGTTGTTTATTCGTGCAAATCTCAACTCATGGTGAAAATCATGTCCTGCCAAGGTTGCATGGTTTACTTCTATGTTGAGCTTGAAGTACTTATCAAGATCATACTTTTTCAAAAATCCATATACATGAGCAGCATCAAAATCGTACTGATGCTTAGTTGGTTCTTTTGGCTTTGGTTCAATCAAAAACTGACCGTCAAACCCTATCTCTTTTGCATAGTCAACTGCCATGCGCAAAAATCTTGCCAAGTTGTCAAGCTCAAGCTCCATGTCGGTGTTCAAAAGCGTCTCATAACCTTCTCTTCCGCCCCAGAACACATAGTTTTCGCCGCCAAGCTCTTTTGTTACCTCTAACGCCTTTTTCACCTGCGCTGCTGCATATGCAAAAACATCGGCATTGCAGGATGTTGCAGCACCATGAACATATCGCGGATGTGAAAATAGGTTTGCTGTTCCCCACAAAACTTTTGTTTTGCTTGTGTTTAAGTATTCTTTGATCATAGAAACTATCTCATCCAAGTTCTTGTTTGTTTCTCTTAAATTTTCTCCTTCAGGTGCAATGTCTCTGTCATGAAAACAGAAAAATGGAACATTTAGCTTTTCAAAAAACTCAAATGCGGCTTCAACTCTTGCCTTTGCGTTGTCCATTGGGTTTGAGAACCTGTCCCATGGACGGGTAATTGTAGGTTGTCCAAACGGGTCGCTTCCTGTTGCACAGAATGTATGCCAGTAAGCAACTGCAAAACGAAGGTGGTCTTTCAAAGGCTTGCCGTCAATAATTTCGTCAGGATTGTAGTACTTGAAAGCAAATGGATTGTCTGACTTTGGTCCTTCATATTTTACTTCTGGAATGTCTTTGAAGTACTTCATTTTATAACTCACTCTCCTTCTATAATAAATAATTTCTTAACGTAAACCCACTTTTTTAAAAATGTTTGTAAACATACTTAGTTTGTTTATTAAACAAACTAATATTATTATATTATATATTCTTCATTTTTTCAAAAAATCCTTCTTTAAAACAAAGAATGTTTTGCAAAAGTAGCAGACTATTAATTTAACTTGTATGAAAGTACCTTCTTTGTAATATAACTGAATTATTTGAATATAATATAAGGTGATATTAATGGAAAAGTTTTGAACTTTGAAGAAGCTCCTATATTTTTGAAAACCTTTACAAAAACACTTAATTAAATTTTAAAAAGTGAGTTGAGAAGACTCTGGTTACTGATAAGGTTTTGAACATGAAATCAGATAACTAAAACACAAAAAATGAAAGGGGCTATTTATCCATGCCCCAATTTTTTATTCGCTTACTTTTTCTCCTTTTTGTTTTGCACCTTCTTTGTACTCAGAAGGGCTGTAGCCAGTGTAGCGTTTAAAAAGCCTTGAAAAGTAATGCGGGTCTGGAATACCAACCCTGTCCGCAACCTCATATGTTTTAAGGTCGGTTGTAATCAAAAGCTGCTTTGCTTTTTCTATTCTATACTCATTTATAAAGTCGGAAAGGTTTTTTCCTGTCTCTTTTTTAAATAGCCTGCTCAAATAAGAAGGACTTACAAAAAATTTTTCTGAAATATCGCTGAGGGAAATCTCGCCTGAGTGGTAGTTTTCTTTTATGTAATCTACCACTTTTTTTATCAAACTGCCCATTTTGTTTAGGTTGTGCTTTTGGATTTCTTCAATTGTACGCTGGATAGATACTCGCAAGATGTTGCTGAGTTCTGACAAACTTTTGCATTTTATAATCTCATTAAAATAATCAATACTTTCAAACATCTCTTGATTATCATGTTTATTTATGGTTGAAGAAAGCTGAGCTTTTATCATATCTATTTCAATTAGCAAAAGATAATAAAAATTAAAAATGTACTGTTTATCTGCTTTTGATTTTTTTAAAGTCTCTTCAAGTTCAATCAAAAGATTATTTACATTTGAATAATTGCCATATCTGACACTCATTAAAATTTCATTTTTTAGATTTTTCAGTCTCTTATCATCTACATACATGAAAAAGTGAGAAAGGTCTTTATAATATATGATATCTTCTTCATTAAAATAAAATTTATAATTTATAGCATCTATGCACTCTTTATATTTGTCTGGAAGTTGTATAATGCCTCTGCCCCATGTACTTACTGCAAGTGTCAAATCAATATTAAAACACCCCACCGCTGCTCTCTTTAATTGGCTTAAAAGTTCAAAAAACTTCCTTTCTTCACTTTTTTCTAGTTCTCTTTTTGAACTTACAATATATACTGCTTGTGAGTTATTTAAATAAATAGTATAGATAGTAAAATCTTGACCAAAAAAATCATTTAGCATATTTGATATCCCTAAAAGATATAAATGAGTGTTATGCTTCCCCTTTTCTTTAGTACTGCACTCAGCTAAAATCATCAAGAAACTGCCAATCTCAATTTCATAGAACGAAGCCATTTGAAGAACTTCATCTTCATTTGAAATCATTTCAAATATGACATTGAACAAAAAATTCTCTCTTAAGATGGGAAGTTTTTCTTTCAAAATGCTATTTATCTTTTCCAGCTCCTCAACTATTGTCTTTTCTTTCTTTATCTCGTTTATAGCTTTTTGCACCACATTTATTATATCTTCTACCTTCGTTGGTTTTAGAAGAAAATCAAAAGCCCCACTTTTTATAGCTTTTTGGGCATATTCAAACTCCCTGTAAGCTGTCAAAATGACAATTTTGCATCGGGGAATAATATTTTTAATCTTATCAATTAGCTCTATTCCATCCATATTGGGCATTTTTATATCAGTAATAATAATATCAGGTTTTACCTCTTCAATCACTTTCAAAGCTTCATCCCCACTTGAAGCTTCAGCGCAAATTTCACATTCTAAATCTTTCCATCTTATAACATTTCTTATTCCTTTCCGAATAAGCATGTCATCGTCAACTATTACAATTTTATACATCTTCCTCTTCCCCTTCGTCAGAAAATTCCTGTAAGCTTTCTTCTACCGCTCTGGAAAGCGCGTCCATAAAAATCTCAATCTTTATAGTAGTGCCTCTTTGTGGTAGGCTTTCAATTGAAAAGCTTTGCATCTTTTCCATAGATGAGCTTAAGTCTTTTTACCACATTTAAAAGTCCTATTCTTGTATAGGATCTTCCCTCCTGTTCAAGGAAGACCTCATTGTCCTCCTCTAAATCTTGACGTATCCCTTTTAACTTTTCAGGTGTTATCCCAACACCATCATCTTTTACAATTATGGTAAGCTTATCATTCCAAATATAACCACCCACAAAATATCTTGCCAAAACCTTTTGGGCGTATGCCGTGAAAGATAGAATTTTCTACAAGAGGCTGTATTAGCAGTTTAGGAATTCTAAGTTTTAAAGCTTTTCTATCCACATCCACTTCAAGTTTTAAATTCTCTTCACCGAAATTTATCTTCAAAATTGAAACATATGAGGTTATATATTTTATCTCTTCTTCTAAGGTTAAAAACTTCTCTTCTTTTAGATTCACCTCTAAAAGCTTTGAAAGTGCAATGACAACATCGCTTATTTGGGATACACCATTTAGCTGTGCAAGCCAATTAATAGATTCTAAAATGTTAAACAAAAAATGTGGATTGAGCTGGGTTTGCAAAACTTTTAGTTCTGCCTCTTTTCGTGTTATCTGTTCCTTGTAAATTGAATTTATCAGATGATTTATTTTTATCACCATATTGTTAAAGTTATCAATTAGGATACCAAGCTCATCCTTTCTGTCAAGATTTTCTATCGTCTTGTATTCTCCTTTTCTAATTCTTTTTGTTGCTTCCACGAATAGCATTAATTGGTTTTAAAAAGTCCATAGAAAGCATCAGCGACATCGCTGACGTTATTACAAATGACAAAAAACACAAAATTATAAGCCACATCCTAAGCTTGTCTATATCTTCAAATAATACTTTGACTGGAATAGAAGTTACTATGTACCAGTTTACATGTTTTATTGGCAGAACATTGACAATGATATTCATTGGAGGTATATGTAATAACCCCGTTTTCATTTTTCACACCAGACATAAACTTCAAGATTTTTTTCTCATTCATCTCGCCTTTTGTTGAAATAAATATGCCATCACCCACTACCGCAATTGCTTGGCTTTTTTCTGCAACAAGTTCAGAGAATGTTTTGTCAAAGAGCTCTGTGTTTATCATAACAGCTAAAATTCCTTCAAACTTTAACGTCTGTGGATTATTTATGCTTCTGAAAACCAAGATTACCACTTTGCTTTCTTTGTCTTTTTTCAGCGAAGCCACATACCAAACAGGTTTTCCATTTCCTTTTGCAGCAATGTCATACACTTTTTCAAAAGAAATTTGAGATGGTATTATCTCGTCAAGTCCTACTTTTTTTGAAGTGTTATCAACTATACACAGCTTTTTCTCTTTTGTGAATACCCCTATTGATTGCACATCAAGATGCCCTAAGATTATTTTTCGAAACTTGTTTGTAAGTGAAGCAACTTCATCGTAATAATCCACATTTTTCATTGATTTGTCCAAAACATTATAAAGTTCTGTTTGATATAAAATATCCTGAGTTATACTATTGAGCTCATTTATTTTGTCAACAATTCTCAGTCTTGCTGTTTTTATAACATCAGAGGTATAGCCTACATATTTTTTGAATATCAAATCTGACGAAATTCTAAAACTCAAAACCCCAATGAGTATTATTGGAATAAATATTTGAATGTATGAAACTGCTAAAAATTTTTTGTCTATGGAAATGGTACGATAATATTTTATTAAGTTTCTAAAAATCATCTTTATTTTAAACATTCTCATTCACCCAATTTTTCCATATTCTCTTCCCACGCTTTGATTGCTCTTTCCCAAAATAACTTTGAAGAAATTGTACCCTGTAGATAATAAGGAATATTTTTGGTTATAACCTCTTCCCAAACCATTCTGTCAACAAAATGGTCAGGCGGTGCAACAAGCACATCGGCTTCTTTTATAAAACCTTCCACTTTTGAACGCAGAGGATTATTAACATTTGGAGGACTTTATAATTTTTATATTTGAAATCAATCCCTGTTCTTTCAACAAATATTCGTGCAATCTTTTCAGAAGTTAAGAATTTTAAAAGTTTTATCGCCCAGCTTCTTTTTGTTTCATCTTGCCAAGCTTGACTGCTAATATAAAATGTTCCACCACCAAGACCATAAATCAAATGTTTTTTCCCAGTATTACTTATCTGGGGAAAAAAATATATATCAACCGTCTTTGGGTCACATTTTGGAATGAACCACGAACCCTGGACAATCATTGCTGCCTTCTTTGTCAAAAACAAATCATTTCGTTGTTTGCTTGTAAGTGAATAGTAATTATCTGGAAATGCTCCTGCTTTGTAAAGTATTTTTAAATAGTCAAGTGCTTTTATGTAAGGTGATGAAAATTGCACCGCTCTTGAGCGGATTTTCTACATCATGCTTTGTTCCTATCGAAACAATAATGTTCTGGTATATGTATGTCCCCTCTGGCTGGGCATTAAAAGCAATTGGAATAATTCCTTTGCTCTTCAGTATTTTTGAGACATTTATCAGCTCATCAAATGTCTGAGGAACTTTTAGACTGTACCTTTCAAATATATCCTTGTTAACAAAAAGGCACTCAACTATTGTTTCAAGTGGAACACCATAAATCCTTCCATTGAAAGTCACATATCTCCACATGTTAGGATAAAAACTTTGATACCATTTTACATCTTTTTTGAGCACATCTGTTAAATCAGCTATTTGGTATCTTTGAATTAGGATGTCTCGAACAGAACCCGGAAAAAGGCCAAAGACATCTGGAGGGTTGCCAGATGCAAAATCTGTCTGAAGTTTTATCAAAAAATCATCACCAAACAGAGATTCATTGATGATGGTTATGCCGGCATTTTCTTCTTGAAACTTTTGAAGCACAAATGAGAGTGTGTCGGCATAAGGGTCGTTCCCACCCCATGAACTTAAAAATCTTATTTTTTTGCTAACCTCAAACTCCTCATTTTCAATAGTTACACTTTCTTCTACTGATTTTCTGAGTATTCAAAATAAGTATAATTATAAGCGCAAGAGTACTTATAAGAGGTACTAAAAAACCTATTGATAGTATATGTCTTTTATTAAAAGAATCTTTCATAAAAATCACAACCCTGAATTCTTTAAGTATAAATATTTTCACTTTTATTTTATCTTATATTGAGATAAAATCACAATCTATTTCTTTTCAAATATTAGCAACAAACGGGATACCAGTGCTACATTCTTGCACCAGTATCCCGTCTGTAATTTTTCTTTTAATTATTTCTTTCTTCCTGTTTTCTTCAGAAACTCATCATACTGTTTCTGTGCTTCATTTATAATAATGTCAACACCTGCTCGTTTGAACTTGTCAATAGCCTCTGGAATGTATCTGTCTGGGTCAACGCTGCCGGTCTCAAGCATTGGAATATACTGCTTCCATACGTTTTTGCATGCTGCAACCTGTGTTTTTACTTTTGAGTCATCAAAGTTGAATCCCAAGGCTCAGAAGTCGGCAATGCTTTTTTGTTATACTCTTCAAAGTTCTTCCACTTGTTCGGGTCTTCATTTTCATAGATGTAGTTTATAAACTGATTTCCAAACATCCAACCAAGACCAGGGCTGTAGTCTTTTGCTTTTGGTCCAGGAGCAATGATGCCTTTTGCTTTGTCTTTAAATACATAGTGTTGACCTTCAATACCAAAGTTTACAAGGTTGTTAAGATATTTGTCTGTATTGAAAAGTTCAAGGAACATCAAAGCTCTTTCTGGATTCTTGGACTTTGCATTGATTGCCTGCATTGAACCAATACATTCTCTTGTTGACATAACAGGTGGTGTTATATCTATCTGTTTCCATTGATAGCCTGTTGAAATTGACATTTCAGCATCTTTGCCAGGCTTTGAGAGACTTGTGGCATTACAAAAACTTTACCTGCTTTCAAATCAGACATCCAGTCTGTTACGCTTGCTGCATCTTTTCTGATGTAACCAGCCAAGTAATATTTTCTAACTGTCTTAAAGAGAGCTTTGTATTTGGCTGTTCAAGCTCATTCACAATCTTTGTACTCTTATTATTTGGATAAAGCGAAACAGGAACGTCATCATCTACAACTTTGTCCCAATCCAAAAGGAATCTTGGCGACTCACCAGCATATGCTCCAAGCGGATATACGCCTGGCTCTTTTTGTTTGATTATCTTGAAGGTATGGCTCTAAATCTTCTAACTTTTTAACCTTTTTGAACATATCATCTAATTTATACTTCTTTACCAAGTCCATTCTTACAATGAAACCCCAGTTGTGAGCTTTTTCTTTGTTTGCAGGAATTGCATACAAGATTCCGTTAATGGAAGCACCACTTAATAAAATCATCACCAAGAAGTTTTTTAGTTTTTGGAGCATACTTTGAAAGAAGGTCATTTCCTGGTTTGTTGAGTGGCAAGAATGCTCCTTTTGCTACGTTCGTTCTGTAGTTGTTTGTCCAGATAGCTGTAAAACAAATGTCAAATGGCTCACCAGCTGCAATTTTTGTCTGGAGCTTATCATTGTACTCGCCCCAGTCAAACATTGTCATTTTGATTTCAGCATTGAGCTTTGGTTTGATGTACTCATTAACTTTTTGGTTGATTAAATCCCAGTCTTTTTGTGGAGTTCCAATAACGTACCAAGTAAGCTTAACATAAGGAAGCTTTGAAGAAGATGCACCAAGCCCAGTGACAACACCAATCTACACTTGTGAGCACAAAAGCAACAACAAGCATCATTACAAAAAACTTTTTGAGTTTCACAAAAACCAACCTCCTACAATTTGATTTTTTTGTATATAAGCTTCAGAATGTTGACTTAAATCGTCAACTCTGAAGCTTATACCCCATTTTAACTTATCACTCTAACCTTTGATAGCACCAATTGTAAGACCTTGTACAAAATAACGTTGGAAAAACGGGTAAGCTAAAACTATAGGTCCCATTCCTAAAACAGCCATTGCCATTCGTGCTGACTCTGTCGGCAAGTCAGTAGGAACTATACCTGATGCTCCAAGTTTACCTGCAATTTCTGCTAAATACTGGATTTTTTGTTGAACTCTGTACATCATGTATTGAAGATTATAAAGCTTTTCTGTTTCTACTAACATAAATGGAAGCCACCAATCATTCCAGTACGTTATAGCTGCAAACAGTGCAATTGTAGCAAGACCTGGCTTTACAAGTGGTATAACAATCCTGAAAAATGTTGTAAACTCACCCGCACCGTCAATCTTAGCTGACTCTATGATAGAATCAGGCAAAGACATCGAAAGATATGTTCTAAAAATCAGTACATACCACATATTCATTACATAAGGTAAAATTAACGCATATATTGTGTTTTTAAGTGAAGAACATTTACACAAACTATATACCACGGAACAAGCCCAGCATTGATTAGCATTGTGAAAAAACCGAAGAATGTGAAAAATTTTCTGTATTTAAAATCTTTTCTGAACAGAATATAAGCGTACATTGAAACAACCAGTACACACAACACTGTTCCAACTAAAGTTACAAATATAGTAATGCCATATGCATGCCAAATTGCTTTACCTTGAGATACCACAAACTCATACGACTTTGTACTAAGACCAACTGGCCACAATCTATATCCACTTTGTCTGATTTTGTTGTCATCGCTCAGAGAAATCGCTATAACAGCCCATAGTGGAACCAGACACGCAAGTGTTACAATTCCGAAAAAGATGTGCAGAATCACTTCTGAAAACATAGATATTTGTAAAAATCTGCTCTTTGTGTGCATACTTTATCATCACCTTTCCATGCTTGTTTGTTTGCCCACAAAAGTCTTTTCCTTAAAACAGTGCTTTTTCTGGGTCAAGTCTGCGAACGATGAGATTGGATGTGAGCACCAGAATAAATCCCATTATTGACTGATAAAAACTTGCGGCAGATGCCATTCCTATATCGTTCATGCCCATGAGAGTCCTATAAACATAAGTGTCAATAACATTTGTGACATCAAAAAGAGCACCGCTGTTCATTGGAAGCTGATAAAAAAGTCCAAAGTCTGCATAAAAGATTCTGCCTATTCCGAGCAGAACAAGTACAACAACAAGCGGTGACAAAAGCGGAATTGTAATGTGTCTTATCTGCTGCCATTTTGATGCACCATCAATCAAAGCCGCTTCATAATATTCAGGGTCAATTCCTGTAATTGCTGCTAAATATATGACTGCATTGTAACCTGTATATTTCCACAGGTTTGCAAGTATCAATATCACAGGCCACGGTTTTGTTTCAAAGTACCAAGCAATTGGCTGCAAGCCCAATTTTGGAAGAATCATTGTGTTGAGAATTCCCAAGTCTATACTTAAAAATGCAAATGCCATATATGCAACAACAACCCACGACAAAAAGTATGGTAAAAACATCACTGACTGGTAGAACTTTCGCCATAAATCTTGCTCTCATTTCGCTCAGTGCAATAGCTGTTGCTATTGCCGCCAAGTTCCCAAAGACTATAAATGCAAAGTTATAAAGAAGGGTGTTTCTTGTAATAATAAAAGCATCAGGTGTTTTGAAAAGAAACTCAAAATTCTTCAGACCCACCCACGGACTTTTGAGTATACCCAAATCATAGTGCACATCTTTGAATGCAATGATAAGCCCAAACAGAGGTAAGTAAGAAAATGCTATCAAAAGTAAGACTCCTGGCAGTGCCATTAAAAACAGCGGAAAGTTCTTGTTAAGTTCTCTCAAAAACCCGCTTCGATATGTGCGCTGACCGTTTGCCATTTTTGATGCCGTCTCCTTTCTCGAGTTTTTTATTGAAACTTTTGACTTGGTTTTTCTTGAGGTTTTCGATTATAGTTTACATCCTGTTTTTCTCAAAATGAATTGACAAAATTGCAGTCTTTTTGTGAATTATTGATATTATGATGTGCAATATTTTGTCATATTGAAGGGTCAAAATAATATAAAAATAGCTGCCAGCATTTAGCCGGCAACTTTTTGTTAAAAAATTTTTTCAATTTCATGTATCATAGCTTGCCTGCTAAGTTCAAAACATTATAAAAAATTGTTGCTGCCTCCCCTCTCGAAACGCTCTTACTTGGTGCAAAGGTTCCGTCTGAATCCAAGTCAATAATACCAAGATAAACTGCTAATTTCACACACTCTCTATATTGAGGCTTTATAAGGTCTTCGTCGACAACTTGAATATCATCCACGTTAACCTCTAATTTACCTATCAATCTTTTGTATACTTCGATTGCCAAAGTAGCTACTTCTTCTCTTTTAGTGATTCTTTCAGGGAAAAATTTCTTTTCTTCTTCTTGTTTAAACAAACCATTTTTATATGCTGTATAAACCACATCTGCGTACCAGTCACTACTTTTTACATCAGAAAACCTGCCGTCATATTTTTCAATTTTCAGATTCAATAATCTTACACATAGTGCAGCAAGTTCAGCCCTTGTGATGTTTTTATCAGGCAAATACTTAGAAGATAAAGTACCTTTTATAATTCCTTTTGAATAAAGTTTTACTACTTGTTCATAAAAAATATTATCTTCATTGAGATCTTTAAAAGGACATTTTATTCCTTTGTCTCTCTTTATAGGGTTATATGCAATCCCTTTTATCCGTGCTCTCACATACTCTCCGGATATACTAAGCTCTTTCATATCCCACTTCTTATCATTGCCAGGATCAAGTGAAGTGGCATAATGCATGCCACTAACATACGGGACAAAAGCAGCTGATGTTTCATTTTTGTTTGATAGTGACCAGTTCACCCAGCTAATATAGTTTGCATTTAAATACTCAAGCCACTTATCCGCCTCATCAAGATATGGTCCACCATCACCGCTTGCCAAACTTGTTCCCCATTCGCTCACAAAAATTGGCACACCATTTTCAAATGCCTTTTTCATGTTTTCAAAAACATACCCACCTACAGGATGAGACCCAGAATAAAAATGTACTGAATACATAACGTTTTTATCGTCTATAGGATCTTGAATTGCAAAGTCGGGTCTTTGACTCCAATTGGGCGAACCTACAATTATAATGTTTTGATTCCCCAAATTTCTGAGCATTTTTATGATGGACTGCGCATAAGCCTTTACCTTTTTCCAACCATCCAAGCTATTTTCTACTCCCGGCTCATTTGGATTCGGTTCATTACAAAGTTCATATATTATGTGATAGTCATTGGGAAAACTTGTAGCTATCTCTTTGAAAAAGTCTTTTGCTCTTTTATAAATTTGGGCATTCGGGTCGCCTGGATTTAACACATGCCAGTCAACAATCACATACATGTCATTTTCAATTGCAAGTTTTATTCCCTTTACAACTTTTTCTTTAATGCCTGGATTTGAAGCATAACCACCTTCACCCACATACATCGCAAGCCTTATAACATTGCATCCCCAATCTTTTGAAAGAGCAGCAAACGCATTTCTGTTTACAATGTCACCATACCACTGGAGTCCATGCGTACTCATGCCACGAAGCTGAATTATTTCGCCTTTCTTGTCAGCTAAATACTTTTTACCGTTCTTTTCGATAATACGGAGCCTGCCAGCAACTGATGGTTTTTTCACCGCTTGGTTACCAAGAAGGTGTGGATATTTCCTACTTTCATATGGTGTATTCTTAGCAAACACAGTAAATATTTGCAAAGTGAAAGTAATTAAAATCACTATTTTTAAGAATTTACTAAATCTTAAAATAGTTCTTTTCATAATTGTATTTCCTCCCCTTTAATCATTACTATTTTGTTATATAGTGTACAAATAATATAATCCATACTATAGGAAATAGTGAACTAAAAAACTTTCATATCTGTTTCAAATTTTTGAACTGATATTTGTAGCATTTTGCTCTAAGACATGGTAAAAATTTTGCAAAAAATAAGGCTCCTGTCCCATCAAAAATTTTTAAATTTTTTAGGGACATGGAGCCATGAAAAATTCTTGTTATTTTACAACATCAACCTTAATGTGAAGTTCACGAAGCTGTTTTGGTTCAACCTCTGATGGCGCATCTGTGAGCGGACAAGAGGAATCTTTTACTTTTGGGAATGCAATCGTATCTCTTATCGAATCAAGCCCTAAAAGAAGCATACAGAGTCTGTCAAATCCATAAGCAATTCCACCATGCGGTGGTGTTCCATATTTGAAGGCTTCAAGTAAAAATCCAAACCTGTCTTGTGCACGTTCTTCAGTAAAGCCAAGTGCTTTGAACATCCTCTTTTGTAGCTCTGTTGAGTGAATTCTGATAGACCCACCACCAATCTCTGTTCCATTTAGAACAATGTCATACGCTTTGGACCTGACTTTTGCCGGGTCTGTCTCCAAAAACTCTATGTCCTCGTCCATAGGCGATGTAAATGGATGGTGTTTTGCTACATACCTTCCTTCTTCTTCTGAGTACTCAAATAGAGGAAATTCGGTCACCCACAATAGATTGAATTTGGACTTGTCAAGAAGGTTTAATTTCCTTGCAATCTCAAGTCTGATATTTCCAAGAACGTCAAATACAATCTCGTCTTTGTCTGCTGAGAACAAAAGAAGGTCCCCAACTTCTGCACCAAGTCTTTTTAGAATCTCATTTATCTCTTCTTCCTTTAAAAACTTAACAATTGGCGATTTTAACCCATCACTTTCAACTACTATCCAAGCAAGGCCTTTTGCTCCAAAATTCTTAGCGTACTCAACCAAGGCATCTATCTCACGCCTTGAAAATGTAATCGCACATCCCTTAGCATTGATAGCTCGGACAGAACCACCCTTGTTTGCCGCATCTGCAAAAACTTTGAACTCGCAATTTTTTGCAATATCAGTGAGGTTTACAAGCTCCATTCCAAAACGGGTATCTGGTTTATCTGAACCAAATCTTTCCATCGCTTCCTTGTAAGTAAGTCGTGGTAAAGGAAGTTTTAAGTCTATCCCCAGCATCTCTCCAAAAATGGTCTGTAGTAATCTTTCATTTATTTCAATTACATCATCTACGTCAACAAATGACATCTCAATGTCTATCTGGGTAAACTCAGGTTGTCTGTCTGCTCGCAAGTCTTCGTCTCTAAAACATTTCACAATCTGAAAATATCTATCAAACCCTGCAACCATTAAAAGCTGTTTGAAAAGCTGCGGCGATTGTGGCAGTGCAAAAAATTTTCCCGGAAATATTCTGCTCGGAACTAAATAATCCCTTGCACCTTCTGGAGTGGATTTTGTAAGCATGGGGGTTTCTATCTCTATAAAACCGTTTTGGGATAAAAAGTTTCTAACCACTTGATAAAGTTTGTGTCTAAACATTAAGTTTTTTTGCATATCAGGTCTTCTAAGATCAAGATATCTATACTTTAGCCTTACAGCTTCATTTACATTTATCCCCTCTTCAATTGGGAATGGCGGGGTTTCGGACTTGCTAAATATCCTGAGTTCCTTTGCCCTTACCTCAACCTCACCAGTTTTGATCTTAGGATTTATTGTCTCAGGTGGCCTTTTTTCAACAACTCCCCTGACCCCAATACAGTATTCACTCCTGAGTGAATCAGCTTTGTCTAAAAGCTCTTCACCCATTTTCTCGTCAAACACAACCTGAACAATTCCGGTTCTGTCTCTCAAATCTACAAATATTATTCCTCCAAGGTCACGTCTTGTATCAACCCAACCTGTTAGCACAACCTCTTTTCCAACATCCTCAAGTGACACTTCTCCACAGTATTTTGTTCTTTTAAAGTCCTTAATACTTTCCACACCTATCACCTTCTTTGAAAATTTTAAAAGTTACAAAAACATCCTTGTTATTTTTGAACTTGTTTTTTCAAATAGTGGCAAGCATTTTTTATTTCAACTATCTCCTCTGAAGATGTTCTCATATTTCTAATTTTGCAAACACCTTTTGCAATTTCGTCGTCTCCAATGATTATAGAAAACTGGCAACCAAGCTTATCAGCATATTTCATCTGGGATTTTAAACTTCTTGACATCTCTTCAATTACAGTTGAAATTCCTTCAAATCTGAGCTTATTTGCAATTTCAAAAGCCTTCCTGATACTATTGTCTCCTACAACTGCCACAAACACTTCTGGAATTTGTGGTTTTACCGGAAGAAGCCCATTTTGTTCAAGCAGCATCAAAAGCCTCTCAACACCTATTGCAAAACCAATTCCAGCAATAGACGGTCCTCCTATTTGTTCTATTAAATTGTCATATCTTCCACCACCGCAGATTGCAAGCTCTTTATCGGAGACTGTAACCACAACCTCAAAAACCGTTTTGGTGTAGTAGTCCAAGCCGCGAACAATAAATGGGTCAACCTTGTAAGCAACCATAGCTGAATCCAAGTAAGTCTTTACCTTTTCAAAATGGTTTTTACAATCATCACAAAGATAATCAATTGGTTTTGGTGCGTCTTTTGCAACCAGCTTGCAATTTTCTTCCTTGCAGTCCAAAATTCTCATGGGGTTTTTATCAAGCCTCTGATGGCAGGTAGCACAAAGCTTTTGAGAATTTGCTGAAAAATACTCTTTTAAATTTTTCACATACTCCTTCCTGCACACAGGACACCCGATGCTGTTGATATTCACAGTAATATTGTCAAGTCCAATGCTAGTAAAAAAATTGTATGCAAGAGAAATTACCTCAGCATCAGTCACAGGCGAAGAAGAACCAAAATTCTCAATTCCAAACTGGTGAAACTCTCTGAACCTACCACCTTGTGTGTTTTCATATCTGAAAGCTGAAATAATGTAGTAAAACCTCTGAGGCATTGGACGTGATGCAAAACCATGCTCAATAAATAGTCTTGCTGTGGACGCTGTTCCTTCCGGTCTTAAGGTGATACTTCTTCCACCCTTGTCCAAAAAGGTATACATCTCTTTTTGGACAATATCAGTGGTCTCACCCACTCCTCTTTGGAAAAGTTCTGTGTATTCAAATGTGGGAAATCTAACTTCTTGATAGCCATAAAGTTTGCAAATCTCTCTGAATTTATTCTCAACATATTGCCACATATAACTTTCTTCCGGAAGCACATCCTTTGTTCCTTTTGGTGCTTGGATTTTCATTTCCTACTCTCTCCTCAAAATAATTAAGAAGATTAGAATTTGCAATATTTAAATTATATATTAATTCAATTTGGGGTTTCAAGTGATGAGACCTAAAAAATAATCAAAATATAGTAATACTTAGACAAAGCTTGCTAACCAAATTCCCACACCAGCTGCAACTATTCCAAAAATGATAGAGACAAGTACATAAATAAAGGCTTTCATGTGTTTTTCTCTCTTTATATACCTTGATGTTTCAAGCATAAATGTAGAGTATGTTGTAAATCCCCCAAGAAGACCAGTCATCAAAAAAAGTTTGTATTCACCCGAAAGATGTTTTGTTGACAAATATCCTATTAAAAAACTCCCAATCACGTTTATAAACAATGTAGATACAGGATGGTCTTTGTCCATTACTTCTCTAAATATTTTTCCAACTGTATATCTCAAGATCGCTCCAATTACACCACCAAATCCCACAATTATATAATTCATGCTGTCTCATACTCCCCTTGTTGTTGTCTTTCCGAAATAATTCTTGCAAGTTCAAAACCTAAAATTGAAGCTAAAAGCCCAAGTACAATTGACAAAAGAGGATATATAACAGCAATTGTAAACTCTCTTTTCATTAAAAACCTCACAATTTCAAGTACAAATGTAGAAAAGGTTGTAAAGCTGCTTATAAAACCTGTTGTTATCATGTGTCTTAAGGCAGCTGAAATTTTTATGTGTTCTACCGTTATCTCTGCAACAAAGCATAAAACAAAACTACCAACAATGTTTATAAAAAGTGTTGCAAAAGGAAAGTGACTAATACTCATTTGGGATATAAAAAACCGGCTGACTGCTCCGAAAAAAGCACCAATGGCAATTGCTAAAATGTTTCTCATTTTGTTAAAAATACCCCCTCTGCCATATAAAATTTAGGCAAAAAACAGATTATTAAAACGCAAAAAACTCCTACAGATGTTGCACTGCTGCAGCATCTGTAGGAGTCATCAGCCCTCATTGGCATTTATTCAGCGGACTCCATCGCCGTCTGTAAATAATATTATATCATCGAACACAGTTGATTTCAATATAGAGTTTTTGTGACACTTTCCTATCTCTCATCTTCAGGTTCAATGTGGATTGTAATATACGAATTTGGTAGAACTGATTTTATATCCTTTTCTATCTGGTTACAGAGGTTGTGAGCGTCGATTAAAGTAGTTGAATTTTCCATTCTAATGTGAACATCAATCTCGCGCCTGTCTCCACTTTTCCTGGTTCTGAGCTTGTGAAAGCTTGTAACCTGGGAGTATCTTTTTATTATATTCTCAATTATCTCAATCTCGTTTTGAGGAAGACTCTTGTCAACAAGATCACATAGAGCTTTTTTGGTTAAATCAACAGATGCTTTTATTATCATAAGAGCAACAATGATAGCAATTATCGGGTCTATAATGTACACATGTGTAAGTTTTATTGCAACAAGCCCTAAAAATACTCCGAATGATGTAAACACATCTGTAAAAAGATGCATTGCATCTGCTTCTAAAGCTACTGAATCTGTTTTTTTAGCAACCCTGAAAAGTTTTGTCGATATAAAAAGATTTACAACACCTGAAATCAACATTACTACAAGCCCTGCTTCTATTTTTTCAATCTCTGCACCTTTAACAAATTTTTTCACTGCTTCATAAATAATCATAGCTGCTGCTAAAAATATTAATATTGCCTCAAATGCACCAGAAACATTTTCAAACTTACCATGACCAAAAGGATGATCACTATCTGCTGGTTTTCTCGCCTGCTTTATGGAAAAATATGCAACCAAACTTGCCAAAAGGTCAATACCAGAGTGAATTGCTTCAGAGATAACAGATACAGACCCCATAATACTACCTGCAATAAGTTTGAATAAAACCAGGGCTGTATTAGAAAAAACCGATAAAAGTGCTGCACCCTGCTTTTCCATATTTCTTCATTAAAACCCCTTTCATCATAAGCTTCTTCGCCAACACTATTAAAACAATAAAAAAATCCTGCCAAGACTCATGTTTTGTGTAAAAACATGGGTCCCGCAGGATTTTTTTATCCCTGCTGCCTGGTAAAATTCCCAGGCCCGAAAAGAGCTTTTTAACACTCTTTTCTGACCACTTCGAAAATATTAAATTTTTTATATTACTTGAGCTTTATTTTAACATCAAAGAGGTCTTTTGTAAAGACTTTTTTGGCATCTGAACTCGAATAGGTGTAAAGATATTTACCACAGCGAAAGAATGTACGAAAACAATAATGAAAAGCCCATAAAAAGAATTGTGGCTGCCTCCCTCCTGTTTGATATAATAAAAAAGTGTAATATTCCATTCAAAAGAAACATCAAAAAACTACCAGGATGGGAGGGCAGCCTACTATGAATATTATACCATATCATGAACTCAGAAAAATATCTCCTGAAAAGGCCAGAGAATTAATTCGAAAAGTATTTGAGGCAAATAACAAAAACATATCAAAAACTGCTAAAATATTAGGTGTATCAAGACACACTGTAAGAAGAGCAGTATATGGTCCTGTTGAGGATAAGTCTAGAAAGCCTAAAACTTGCCCTAAAAAACTTTCTTCTGAGCTTGAAAATCTCATTATCCAAGAGGCTAAAAAACCAGGATTCAGATACAGACGTCTTTCTCTTTATTTATTCAGAAAAATATGGCGTTAAAATAAGGTGAAAAACACGATAAAATCTATTCTCAAAAAGAAATAGTGTGCCGAGAAAGACAAGAAAGACGAAAAAGGAGAAAGAAGTCTTTAACGATTATGAGTCTCTCATCCCATTTTCTGAATTTCAGCTTGATACGAAACATCTTTTAGACAAAGAAAGCCTCCCAAAAGAAGTATATGAGCACATGATAAAATACAATCTACCGTGTTATGAGTGGAACATGATAGATGTTGCTACAAGGACAAGATTTACAGCTTATTCATATGAGCTTTCATCTACTTTTGGTTTTATGTTCATAACATTAGTAGTTTTATGGCTTAGGACACATAATGTAAGAAACCCAATAAGGATAAAGATTAGATAATGGAGCAGAGTTTTGTGGTGGGAGCGAAAAAAAGCTAAAGGAGTGGAATGAGATGTTGTCATTTTTGGGAGTAGAGCTAAATCCTATTCCACCAAAAGCAAAACACTTGATGGGTATAATTGAAAATTCACATAGAGCAGATGATGAATATTT